>Ga0182743_1000462_pt1 | contig 51029 bp, 54 predicted proteins | sample eDN3rd30CKraftOP_FD_128522 | JGI IMG/M metagenome (GOLD analysis project Ga0182743, IMG submission 128522) | Enriched Organic Plus compost microbial communities from Emeryville, California, USA - eDNA 3rd pass 30_C Kraft OP (version 2) (version 2) ... | reverse complement strand
GGGGCCGACAATGGAGAGGTCGCCCTTGAGCACGTTGAGAAGCTGCGGCAACTCGTCGATCGAGGTCTTGCGGATAAAGCGCCCCACGCGGGTGACCCGCGGGTCGTCCTTGGTGACCAGCCTGGATGCGGTGGCGTCGGTCATGTCGGTGTACATCGAGCGGAATTTGTACATCTCGATGAGCTGGTTGTTGAAGCCATGGCGCTTCTGCTTGAAGAAGATCGGCCCCTTGCTCTCGAGCCGGATGGCGATGGCCGTCGCCAGCATGATGGGCGAGAGCAGGATGAGGGCGGTCAGCGCCACCACCTTGTCGAACACCCATTTGAAGACCAGGTTCCAGTCCGAGATCGGGCGGTCGGCCATATCGAAGACCGGAAGCTCGCCGACATAGGAATAGGCCTTGGACGTGAACCGGAGCTGGCTCATGTGCGCCGAGAGGCGAATATCGACCGGCAGCACCCAGAGCGTGCGCAGCATGTCGAGAACGCGCTTCTCTGCCGAGAGCGGCATGGAGACGATTACGAGGTCCACAGGCGTGCGCCGCGAGAACTCCACGAGATCGGCGACCTTGCCCAGCTTGGAGTAGCCGGCCACCACGTCCGGCGAGCGTTCATCGATGCGGTCGTCGAAAAGACCGAGCAGATTGATGTCGTTGGCTGCGCCTGCCCGAATGGTCTCGATCAGCGCCTCCGCATCCTTGCCGCCACCGATGATCACCGTGCGCCGCTTCAGACGCCCCTGGTTGGTCCAGCGCATGACGAGAGCCCGCAGCGCCAGCCGATAGGCGACGAGCAATGCACCGCCGGCCAGGAACCAGCCCGCGAGCCAGACGCGCGAAACCATGTCCGAGACCTTGAAGACATAGGCCGCGACCATGAGCGTGATGAAGACCAGCGACCAGGCGGCGAGGACGCGCCCGATCTGAACGACGCCCATGCGATAGGCCGAGACCTTGTGCATGCGGGCCGCGTTGATCAGCACGTTGGCGAAGAGCGTCGCGCCAAGGATGACCGGGATGTAGAAAATCGGCGTGGCATCGACATAGATCTTGAAGATCGCGTAGCCGAGAACCGCCAGCAGTGCCGCCTCGATAGCCTGGGCGACGCCGACGATGACGGCTGCTGACATGGTCTTTTCGACCGGCGCGGTGGCGATGCGTTCAGCCTGCGCGGTCAACCTGCCGGACTGGTCCTGCGCGCTGCCATTGGCAACGTGGTTGAGAACAGCCTGCTTGGGGTCGATATGGAACATGTCTTTTCGGCCGATGAGACGGATACTTATCGCGCCAATATCGAGCCTGAGGAGTGAACACCCAGTGAAATGGGATCGTTAACGTGTAGCAATCGCCTGATGGTAAAGGCTTTCTATGGCTTCGGTCATGGCGTCGAGCGAGAAGCGCGGGGCGATGAATTCGAGGCGCTCGCGCGCTTCTGCCCGGGCTTCGGCGGGGCGATCGAGAAAGGCCTGCATTGCGGCCTGTAGCGCGCTTACGTCCGACGCGGGGACGAGGGAGCTCGAGGTCGGCCCGAAGATTTCCTTGACCCCGCCCACATCGGTGGCGATGACCGGCAGGCCTGCCGCGGCTGTCTCGAGCACGATATAGGGCAGGGATTCCGCCAGGGATGGCACGACCATGCATTGGCCCCTGGGAAAGGTGGTTCGCGCCACCTGGGCTCCGGGCATTGTCACGCGATCGGCGAGCGAGAGGGCGCTGACCATTTCCGCATAGCGGCTCCGATCCGGGCCGTCTCCCACCAGGAGCAGCGTCGGAAGCGAGCCGTCGGGCCTGCGCAGGCGGGAAAACGCCTCGAGCAGGATGTGGACGCCCTTGAGGTCGCGCAATTCGCCGACGAACAGGAAATCGGCCGCGTCGGCGTCGGGAGTGACGGGCTCGAATTCCGGCGACGCGAGGCCATTGTGGACCACCGGGTCGGGACATCTGGGCTGCGCAATGGTCGAGCGGTAGGCGCCGCGCGCGAAGGCGCTTTCGAAAATCACTACATCGGTCAGCGGCAGCAGGGCGCGTTCGATCAAGCGGAAAACCTTGCCCGACATCGAGCCGGGGCCGAAATGCAGCGTGCCGCCATGCGGCGTATAGAGCGCGGCGCGCCTTGAGGCCAGGCGGCCGAGCCGGGCGTTCACTCCACCCTTGGCGCCGTGCCCGTGCAGCACATCGATGCGTAAATTGGTGGCTAGTGAGTGAATTCTGAACGGCGTCGTAACGTCTCCGGCACCGGCCACCCGGGGCATCGGCAGCCGATGGATGCCGAGCGTTGCCAGTTCGGCGATAGGAGCGAGCTTGCGCTCGGTCAGGGCATCGGCGCTCAGCGAGTCGATGACGATGCCGATTTCATGGCCGCGCGCGGCAAGACCTGTCGTCAGGTCGAGGACGTGCCGGAACAGGCCGCCCACAGGGGCTCGCAATACCTGGAGTATGCGCAGTTTCTGCTCGGGCATGGCATTTCCGGAAAAGCTCCTAGAACCAGCGTTCTAGAACGACAATCGTATCCCCCGGGTAAATCGGGAAATCGAGGTCGACCTTTGCCTTGACCATTTCCGTGCCCTGGCGCCGATAAACGATTGCCGAGCCGCGATCCGCCGTTTCCTTGAAGCCGCCGGCAGTCGCGATCGCGGACCGCACGGTCATGCCGAAGACATAGGGAAACTGCCCGCTATTGCCGACTTCGCCCTGGATGAAGAACGGACGGTACTCGGCGACTTCCACCGCGACATTGGGATTGCGCATGTAGCCGCGCGTCAAAGCCTGGGCGATGCGCGAGGCGGCGACCTTGGTCGTGGTGCCGCGAACGGGCACGGGGCCGACCAGGGGCAGGGCGACGGCGCCGCTGTCATCGACCTTGTAGGTCGTGGAAAGCTGTTCCTCGCCATAGACAGTAACCCGGAGCGTATCGCCGGTATCGAGGGCATAGGGACCCTTGGTGTCGACGGCATAGGTCGCGGGCTGCGCGTTGATGGCGCAGCCGGCAACGGGCACGATCAGGGCGAGGAGTAAAAGGCGCAGCCAGCGCATATGGATTCTCACGCTTTTCATTGCGCGCAATCCTTGCGGACTATGGTTAACAATCCCCTTAAAAGTCGCCCCGTCGATATGCGAATTGCAACAGTCTTAACGGATTGCTTACCACGTGGCCCCGATAACTCGGGCAGATGAACGTGGGGGCAGGAGATGGCTTTCGAGTCGCATGACGAACGCGATCTAAGCATGGACATCCGCGCCATGCTGGCTGCGATCTGGGCGCGCAAGGTGCGTATCGTCCTGGTGACGGTGCTGTTCCTGGCCGCGACCTATGCGATTCTGCTCTTCGTCCCCAAGATGTACGAGTCCGAGGCCGGCATCCTCGTGGCGCCGCGCGACAATGTCTATACGCGCGCAACCGGCGATACGGGGCCGAGCGCGACCGAATCCACGGCCGACTCCGCCATTTCGAGCCAGATCGAACTCATCAAGTCACGCGACACGCTGCAAAGCGTCATCGAGTCCGAGGGGCTGCGCGACATCAAGGAATTCACCGACCCCGGCACGTCCATCGTGGGGATGATTTCCTCGCTGCTGGGGCGCAAGCCGGCGGCGCGCGACATCGACGAGACCATCCTCGCCAATCTCTCGGAGCGCCTCTCGGTCAAGCGGGCACGCGACTCGCTCGTGATCGGCGTTGGCGTACGCTCTGAGGATCCCAGCCTTGCCGCGCGGCTCGCCAATGCCATCGCCAATGCCCACGTCCAGCGCCGCGCCGCTCTTTCCCTCTCGGACACCGCCGAGGCCTCGGTGTGGCTCGAGCGGCAGATCGAGACGCTGCGCACCAAGGTCGCCGACGCCGAGGCCAAGGTTGCCGCGTTCAAGGTGGACAACGACCTGCTCACGAGCGGTTCGAGCAATTCCTCGGTGGTCGACCAGCAGATCTCCAGCGTCGCCAGCCAGATCTCGGCGGCCCAGGAGCGCATGAACACCGCGCTGTCGCGCGCTACTCTCATCGACGGGTTGCTCAAGGACGGGCAGCCGGTGGAAGGCGTCGCGGACATCCGCGACTCCGCCACCATCCAGCAACTGACCCAGCAGAAGGCCCAGCTCCAGGGCGAGAAAGCCCAGAAACTGGCGACGCTCCTGCCGAACCATCCCGACGTCCAGGCCATCGTTGCCCAGATCGCCGAGATCGATAAGCAGATCGGCATCGAAGGCCAGCGTGCTGCGGCCGCGCTCAAGTCGGAAGCCAAGATCGAAAGCGGGCTTATCGCCTCGCTGCAGTCCGAACTGGATCGCCTGAAATCCTCCGCCGGCACGGCTACGCGCCAGACAGTGACGCTCGATGGCCTGCAGCGCGAAGCCAAGGCCCAGCGCGACCTGCTCGAGAACTACCTCATCCGCTACCGCGACGCGGCGTCCCGCACGGACATCAACGCTTCGCTGCCCGACGTTCGCGTGGTGACCCTGGCGGCCGCCTCGGTCTCACCCGCCTCGCCCAAGACCACGTTCATCCTGGCCGCCGTCGGCATCGTGTCGGTTGTCCTCCAGGTCGGCATGATCCTCTTCAGCGAGCTGATGTCCGGCCGTGCCCTTGTCGTGCGACGCCCGGAAAAGCTCGAGCCTGCGCAGGAGCCCCAGCAACCGCTTGCTTCCATCGAACCGGACGTGGTGGCCGTTCCCCAGACGGTGACCGAGGACCAGTTCATCGTCTCCCCAGCCGCCGATATTGCCGAGATAGACGAGGTGGCGGAGATGCCCCCCGAACCCGCCCCGGCCGAAGATGCAGCCAACGACGATGAGGAAGAGGCCGTCGAGCCCATGGTCCAGGTCCAGGTCCAAGAGCCGGCGCGTCCTAGCCTGAGCGAACTGACCAAGCTTTCGGCAGATATCGGCCTGGGCCGGGCGCGGGTGGTGGTGCTCGCCGCTGTCGGCTCGCAGGCCGAATGCGCCGCGGTGGCCGAAAGCCTGACCGGCGACGCACTGCGCCGCGGTCTTTCTGTCGCTCGTGTCGACGCCGCCTCCGGCGTCTCGTCGGACGAACCCGGACTTACCGACCTCGCCGCCGATCTCGCCAGCTTCGGCGACGTCGTCCAGAAGTCGGTGCGCGAAGGCCTTTCCGAGGTGCCGTGGGGGCAACTGCCGTCGATCAATCGCCGCTCCATGAAGCCGGTCACGCTGGTGGAGGCGCTGACGGACATTTATGAGGTCGTGCTCGTTTCCACCGGCCGCGTTGGCGTCGCGTCTTCGCTTCCCGTGTTCGCGGGCCTCGACTGCCGGCTGGTGCTCGTCACCAACCAGGATATCGACGCCGAAACCCTCGAAGCTGCCGAACTTGACGCCGAGTCCCTTGGTTATCATCCCGTACAGGTGGTGCCGGTTCCGGCGCGGCGAGCCGCGTAATGTCGGCAAAGTACGCAATCATTCGTGCCGCATTCGAGCTGCTGGCCCTCAGCCAGGCTCCCGCGCTGATCCGGAAGTTCTCGAGGAGCCGGGGCGTCATCTTTACGCTTCATCGCGTGCTGCCCGACAAGCCCGCGGCGTTCTCACCCAACGCCATTCTCCAGGTCACCCCCGACTTCCTCGACTACACGATCAAGCGCGTCCGTGAACTGGGCTTCGATGTCGTCACCATGGACGAGGCGATCGAACGGATCGAGGCGCCGGACAAGGGACGGCCCTTCGTCGTCTTCACTTTCGACGATGCCTACAGGGACAACCTGCAATTCGGGCTCGACGTGATGCGCGCCAACGCCGCGCCGTTCACGCTTTTCGTAGCCACCGCCTTCATCGACGGGGTCGGTGAGGTTTGGTGGCAGGCGATCGAGGACATCATCGCCAGCCGGGAGGCCATCGCGATCCCCGGAGCAGGCGGCAACGATTATCTCCCCACCGCGACGTTGGCCGAGAAACAGGCCACCTACGACACGCTCTACGCCAAGATGCGCAAGATGCCCGAAGCCGAGCGCGTCGCCCTGATGCGCGGGCTGGGCGAAGCCTACGGCCTCGATCTCGATGAGCACTGCCGGCGCCTGATCATGAACTGGGACGAGCTGCAGACCTTCGTCGCCGAGCCGCTCTGCACGATCGGCGCCCATACGGTGCACCACTACGAACTTGCCAAGCTGAGTGCTGCGGAGCTGCGCTCGGAGATGGAAGGCGCCGTCCGGATTCTGGCCGAGCGGCTGGGCGTGACGCCCACGCACTTCTCCTACCCCATAGGAGGAAAGGCCAGCGCCGGGGCACGCGAATACGCCATGGCCAGGGAATTGGGGTTCCGGTCCGCCGTCACCACGCTCCCGGGCGGCCTGTTCCAGGCTGACAAGGACCATCTGTGGTCGCTGCCGCGGGTGTCGCTGAACGGGCTCTTCCAGTCACGTCGCTACGTGGACGTGTTCGCCACGGGCGGGCTGTTTTCGATGTTGGGACGCGCCGACGAGTAGGCGTCAGGCCTTGTCCGGCTTGCTCATCCAGCGAATGATGACCATTGCCGGGAAGCACCAGGCGAGCCCGGCCACCACGAAGAAAGCCAGCAGGACAAGCTGGGGCAGGCCGGTCAGGAACCAGTCGTAGATGATCATCACGACGAGGGCGTAGCCGACGAGCACCCCCAGAGTGAGCAGCACGCCGATCAATTTTCTGGTACTTTGCGTCATGCGACCTTACGCCCGTTGCCAAAAGGACGGGGAGGGGCTTACCACTCGCGCCGAAAAACCGATACCCCGGAAAGTGCCGTGGCCAGCATCGATACGACGACCTCCATCTCCAATTCCAAGCCCGCCGACCGCATGCGGCCGGTGCGCACCTGGCTCTATTGCATCGCGCTGCTGGTGCTGATCATGGTGGCCGTCGGCGGCATCACGCGCCTCACCGGGTCGGGACTCTCCATCACTTCCTGGAAGCCCATTTCCGGCATCATTCCGCCGCTGACCGACGCCGATTGGCAGGCCGAATACGAGGGTTACCGGCAGATCCCGCAGTTCCAGGTGAACAATCACTGGATGAGCGTGGAGGACTTCAAGTCCATCTTCTGGTGGGAATGGATCCACCGCTTCCTCGGTCGCATGATCGGCTTCGCCTTCGCGATTCCCTTCGTCGTATTCCTGGTGCAGAAGCGCTTCTCCTGGAACCTGGCGGGCCCGCTGGCGGCGCTTTTCGTGCTCGGTGGACTGCAGGGCGCGCTCGGCTGGTGGATGGTTTCCTCGGGCCTGAGCGAATTGACCTCGGTCTCCCAGTATCGCCTCGCCGCGCACCTGAGCGCCGCGGCGCTGCTCTTCATGGCCCTCGTGTCGGTGGCGCGCAGCCTCGAACCGGAGGCGCCCAAAACCCCTGTGCGCAGCGTCGAGTGGTGGGGCACCGTCGCCTTGCTGGTGCTGATTTTCGTCCAGTTGATCGCCGGGGCCTTCGTGGCCGGGCTCGACGCGGGCTTTGGCTACAATACCTGGCCCCTGATGGGCGACAGCTTCGTGCCCCCCGGCATGGCATCGCTCGATCCCTTCTGGAAGAACATCTTCGAGAACACCACCACCGTTCAGTTCATCCATCGCTGCATCGCCTACCTCATCGTGATCTATCTCGGCTTCCGGCTCTGGCAGCAGAGCAGGGCCGGGGGATTTGGCGGCGTGCACCAGTGGCTGCCGCGCCTGGCGGGCCTGATCCTCTTCCAGGTGGCGCTCGGCATCACCACGCTGCTGATGGTGATTCCCATCGAGTTGGCGGTGGCTCACCAGGTCACGGCGTTCATCCTGCTCGGCACGACCATCGCCTACCTGACCGATATGCGCCGCGCGCCAAGGGTTTAGGTTGTGGTATTATTATACCGCAGACGCAAGTTATTGAAATTACATCACTTTATCTTTGCGCTTGACGGGTGCCTTTCGCCCTAGTAAATCCGCGCCACGAAACCGGCGGTGCCCCTGGCGCCGCCTTCCGATTTTAGGGAAATTCACCATGAGCACTTACTCGGCAAAACCGAGCGAGATCGAGAAGAAGTGGATCTTGATCGACGCCGAAGGTCTGGTGGTCGGTCGTCTTGCTTCGATCATCGCCTACCGTCTGCGCGGCAAGCACAAGGCCACGTTCACCCCCCACATGGACATGGGCGACAACATCGTCGTCATCAATGCGGGCAAGGTGAAGCTGACCGGTCGCAAGCTCGACCAGCACCGCTTCTACTGGCACACCGGCTACCCCGGCGGCATCAAGGATCGCACCGCTCGCGAACTGCTCGAGGGTCGTTTCCCCGAGCGCGTTCTCGAGAACGCCGTGCGCCGCATGATGCCTGGTGGCCCGCTCACCCGCGCCCAGCTGCGTAACCTCAAGGTTTATGCCGGCGCCGAGCATCCCCACGAGGCCCAGCAGCCCGTCAAGCTCGACGTGGCTTCGTTCAACTCCAAGAATGTGCGGGTGAAGTAACATGGCCGAGACCATCAACTCTCTCGAAGACCTCGGCACTGCCGCCCCCGTCGCCAACGCCGCGCCGACCTACACGCAGAAGCTCGACGACCAGGGCCGTGCCTACGCCACCGGCAAGCGCAAGGACGCCGTCGCTCGCGTCTGGATCAAGCCCGGCAACGGCAAGGTCACCGTCAATGGCAAGGACTACGTGGCTTACTTCGCCCGTCCGGTTCTCCAGATGATCCTGCAGCAGCCGATCGTGGCCGCTGACCGCGTCGACCAGTACGACGTCGTCGTCACCGTCGCCGGTGGCGGTCTCTCCGGCCAGGCCGGTGCCGTCCGTCACGGCATCTCGCAGGCGCTCACCCACTTTGAGCCCGAACTGCGTAGCGTCCTCAAGAAGGGCGGTTTCCTGACCCGCGACAGCCGCGTCGTCGAACGCAAGAAGTACGGTCGCGCCAAGGCCCGCCGTTCGTTCCAGTTCTCCAAGCGCTAAGCGCTGCTGGAACACCAGAATTTTGCGAAGGGCCGGGAAACCGGCCCTTTTCTTTTCCGCCGCGTCGGCCCACATCATCGCCCATGACCACGCCCAGCCTCGTCAGCCGCTTCCACGTCTTGCCGCTCACCTTCATCTTTGCTTTCGCGGCGGTCGCCGTGGTCCAACTGCCTGCGGGTGAAGGGTTGGTGATGCATTGGGACATGCAGGGGCAGCCCGACTGGATCTGGCCGCGCAACATAGCATTTGCGCTCGTGCCGGCCTTCGCCGTCGCCGTGACCGCCGCCTTCGCCATCGGCGGCGCCATGACGCCGAAGAACCGGCTGGAGATGGCCCGGCACGTGCTCGAGCCGGCATTGACCGCGATTCTCAGCTTGTGCACGGCAGTGCAACTTGGCCTGCTCGCGCTTGGCCTGGGCTCGGACCTCGACATCCTGCGGGTCGTAGCCGGCGCCGTGGCAGTGGGCCTGCTGTTTCTTGGCATCCTGCTGCGCGAGGCCGAGCGGCACACCTACGCGGGACTGCGTCTGCCCTGGCGGATACCCGACGACCGCATCTGGCGCCGGACGCACGAGATCGCCGGATGGGGCTATATCGGTGCAGCCATCGTCCTTGCGGGCCTCACCTGGCTCCAACCCTATCCGGGTACGCTGGTCACGGCGCTGCCGTTCGCGCTGTTCGTACCTGTGCTGCCTGCCCGTCTCAGCCTGCTCGGCCAGAAGCGCGCGTAGCAGCGCCTTCTGCGTTCCGCGGAAAGCGGAGATGAACTTTCCCTGTTGCCCAAAATAAAGGCAAAGCGCTGCGCTCCATTTAGGCAGTGATCGGCTTACCTTTGTCTCAAACGGAGCACGGAACGATCCGCCTGCCGCTCCGCGAGGCAATTTTCGAGATTCGACATGTCAAACGCATCACTTGCTGCTGGGCGAAGCGCGCCCAAGCCATTCTACACTTCGTTCGGCTTCCAGGTCCTTGCGGCCATGGTCCTGGGGCTGGTGCTCGGCTACATCGCCCGCCAGATCGGGACGGGCCCGGATGGCGCTGCCAACGGGCTGACCACCACACTCTCGACGATCGGCTCGATCTTCGTGCAACTGCTGCGCGCCCTGGTCCCGGTGCTGGTCTTCACCGCCATCGTGGCGAGCATCGTCAAGCTGCGCGAGCTCAACAACGCCGCCCGCCTCGTCTGGCAGACGCTGCTCTGGTTCGCCATCACCGCGCTGATCGCCGTGGTCATCGGTATCGCGCTCGGCCTCATCATCCAGCCCGGCACGACCGCCACCGTTGCCCAGGAGGCCGCCAGGGCTCCGTCCTCGACCGGCTCGTGGCTCGACTTCCTCAAGGGCCTCGTGCCTTCCAACGTCTTTGGCCTCCAGGCCTCGACCAAGGTTGGCGATGCCGGCGCAACGACGTCCCTGAGCTTCAACGTCCTGCAGATCCTCGTGGTCTCGATCGCCGTGGGCGTGGCCGCGCTCAAGGTCGGCGACAAGGCCGAACCTTTCCTCGAGTTCAACCGCTCGCTCCTCGCCATCACCCGCAAGGTGCTGTGGTGGGTGATCCGCCTTACCCCCATCGGTACGATCGGGCTGCTCGGCAACGCCGTGGCCGTCTATGGCTGGGATGCGCTGGCATCGTTGGGCTGGTTCACCGCCGCGATCTATATCGGGCTCGCCCTGGTGCTGTTCGTGGTCTATCCGGTGCTGCTCTCGGCCAACGGCCTCAATCCCGTACGCTTCTTCCAGGGCGCCTGGCCGGCCATCCAGCTTGCCTTCGTCTCGCGTTCATCGATCGGCACCCTACCGGTCACGGAAGCGGTGACCGAACGCAACCTGGGCGTTCCGCGCGAATATGCGGCCTTCGCCGTGCCGCTCGGCGCCACCACCAAGATGGACGGTTGCGCCGCCATCTATCCGGCCATCGCGGCGATCTTCGTCGCCCAGTTCTACCAGGTTCCGCTCGGCATCCAGGAATACCTGCTGATCGCCTTCGTGTCGGTCATCGGCTCGGCTGCCACGGCCGGCCTGACGGGGGCTGTGGTGATGCTCACCCTTACTCTCTCGACCCTCGGCCTGCCGCTCCAGGGCGTTGGCCTGCTGCTCGCGATCGACCCGATCCTCGACATGGGGCGTACGGCGGTCAACGTCGCCGGCCAGGCTCTCGTCCCCACGCTCGTCGCCAAGCGGCAGGGCATTCTCGACCAGGCGCAATACGACGCCACCGAGAGCATCGATGCCCTCGACGCAGCGGCAGTTGCCGCCGAGTAGGGCGGGTCGCGATCAGAAAAAGGGAAGGGGCCCAAGGGCCCCTTTTCATCGTGCGTTTACGGGAAGATCAAGCGGGCCTAGGCCCGCTTGCGCGTTTCCGAGCGCGGCACGTAGTGGGCCATCACGCGTTCGATGACCTTGATGGCGTTTTCCGTGCCGTTTTCGGCCTGGAGTTTCTCGCCAAGAGCCTGGGCGTGGCTGCGGTAGGAGGCGTTCGTGGAAAGGTCCTCAAGCGCCGACGCCAGGATTTCCGGGGTCAGCTTGCGCAGACGGACCGGCTTGGGTCCGCAGCCCAGTTCGTAGACACGCCGGCCCCAATAGGGCTGGTCGACCGTCTGCGGCACGACGAATGTCGGCTTGCCCAGCTGCAGGCCCGCCGAGGTGGTGCCGGCGCCGCCATGGTGAACCACGGCGCTCACATACTGGAAAAGCTTGTCGTGCGGGGCCTTCTCGAAGGCGAAGATCGTCTCGGGCAGGTCGTCAGGATTGATGCCCCCCCAACCCCGGGCGACGACGGCGCGACCGCCCCAGGCCTTGACGGCCTCCTTGAGGATCTGCGTATTGCGCTCGGCCCCGAAGGGCATGGAGCCGAAGCCGATATAGACCGGCGCCTCGCCCGCGGCGAGGAACTGCTTGAAGGCCGGGGAGGGCTGCCAGTCCGAGCGGTCCCTGAGCTGCCAGTAGCCGGTGACGATGGCGCTCTTGGGCCAATCGCGTGGGCGAGGGGAAACCAGGCTCGAATAGGCATAGAGCGTGGTAAGCGGCGTTCCGTCCGTATTGCGGAAGAACCCGCCCTTCTTGCGCGACTCAAGCCCCATCAGCTCGCGGCGCAGCTTGTTGCGCGGCAGGTTGTAATAGATCTGCTGCACGGTCATCGCCGTGTAGCTGAGCTTGTTGAAGGTCGGCCCGAAAGTGGGGCTGTAGTAGATGCACAGCGGGAACTCGCTGGTCGAGTTCAGCGGCTGCAGGGCCACCATGACCGCCGGAATGCGCAGGGCCTCGGCGATATCGACGCCGAAGCTGGTGTTCATGTTGAGAATGATCGCATCGGCACCCTGCGCCATGTTCCAGGCGAGTCGGGCTGCCGTGTCCACGATCCGCTGACCCTGGCGGAGCAGGGCCGGCGCATTGAGCAGCATGTTCTGCGACATCGCCTTGTCGAACCGCGAGGTCTGCAGGAACGACTGGATGCTCGAGCCCAGGCTGTGGAACTCCACGCCATAGGATTTGGCCATCGGCTCGAACTCGGCGGTGGCGCCGAGCACGACCGAATAGCCGTGTTCTTTCAATGCTACAGCCAAGGCCAGATATGGCTGGACATCGCCTTGCGTACCAATCGTGGCAATGGCAATGCGCTTTACCATGTGAACCTCATTGTCCCGATCTGCGAAAAGCCCCCGTCAGCAGCCATTTACAACCCTGCGACGGGCAAGTAGAACTGGCTTTCCGCATGCTGGTTTCATTACAAAAATCGCAATATTAGGGCAAGAGATGCCGTTCCTGGTTGCCGCCGCTTCGACCGCTATCCCCGGAAATCTCCGGGTTGAGCATGCGCGTCCCGCGTCGGCTGCCTGCGCCCCGATGTCGGCGGTCCCTGCCGCCGTTTCAAGGGCTTCCGCACAAGCTCGTTAGCTCTTCCCACAGGCCGCCGGGCGGCTGGGAGGAGCGAAATCGATAGAAGCGCCGCGGCGAAATGCCCGTGGAGCGGCCCATTTTGGGCTTAAGCAAATCCATACCATAATTCCGCGATAATCGCGGACACTCTACTCACCGCCGACACGGATGCAGACGCACTGCTCCTGCGGTCAACCGGGCCATCGAGCCATACGGCCCACAGAGGACTAAATGAGCGAAGATTTCCATCGCATCCGCCGCCTTCCGCCTTACGTGTTCGATCATATCAACCCGATCAAGGCCAAGGCGCGAGCTAACGGCGTGGACATCATCGACCTGGGCATGGGCAATCCCGACCTGCCTACGCCCCAGCACATCGTCGAAAAGCTCCAGGAAACCGCGCTCGATCCGCGCACCCACCGCTATTCGACCTCCAAGGGCATTCCGGGGCTACGCAAGGCCCAGGCGTCCTATTACGGCCGCCGCTTCGGGGTGAAGCTGAACCCTGATACTCAGGTCGTGGCGACGCTCGGCTCCAAGGAAGGCTTCGCCAACATGGCAGCCGCCATCACCGCCCCCGGCGACGTGGTGCTGGTCCCCAACCCGACCTATCCGATCCATTCGTTCGGCTTCATCATGTCGGGCGGCGTGGTCCGCTCGATGCCGGCCGACCCCAACGAGGAATTCCTGCGCACGCTCGACCGCGCAGTGCGCCACTCGATTCCCAAGCCGATCGCGCTGATCCTCAACTACCCGGCCAACCCGACGGCCTATGTCGCCGACCTCGATTTTTACACCGAGGTGGTCAAGTACTGTAAGGCGCACGACATCTTCATCCTCTCGGATCTGGCCTATGCCGAGATCTATTTCGACGACGTGCAGCCGCCCTCTGTCCTGCAGGTGCCGGGCGCCATCGACATCACGGTCGAGTTCACCTCGATGTCCAAGACCTACTCCATGCCGGGCTGGCGCGTCGGCTTCGCGGTGGGCAACGAACGGCTGATCGCGGCGCTGGCGCGCGTGAAGTCCTACCTCGACTACGGCGCCTTCACCCCAATTCAGGTGGCGGCGGCTACGGCCCTTAACGGCTCGGACGACGTCATCGAGGAAGTGCGCAAGATCTACGAACTGCGCCGCGATGTGATGGTGGAGAGTTTCGGCCGGGCCGGCTGGACCATTCCGTCCCCGGGCGCGACGATGTTCGCTTGGGCTCCGATTCCCGACAAGTTCGCCCATCTCGGCTCGCTCGAGTTCGCCAAGCTCCTCATTCAGGAGACCGGCGTGGCCGTGGCCCCTGGCGTGGGCTTCGGCGAATATGGCGACCAGTACATCCGGCTGGCGCTCGTCGAGAACGAGCAGCGCATCCGCCAGGCCGCCCGCGCCATCAAGAAGTTCCTCTCGGGCGTGCCATCGCACGGCAATGTCGTGCCGTTGCAGGCGGCCAAGTAGTCCATAACGCCACGGGATCGCTGGCTTTTGCCGGCGATCCCTTGGCAATCCTGCTTATTCTCCTATTGACGAGCAGGCAGTTTCCTATTCATGTGTCGCGCCATGAGCGACATAGTTTCTTTCCGCCAGGCCGTCGAAGCGTTCATTGCTCAGCGCGGCTGGACTCCCACCCGTTTTGGCCGCGCCATTGCCGGTGACCCGCTATTCGTCTTCGACCTGCGCGAGGGCCGCGAGCCGCGCTCGGATACCCGTGCCCGCATTCTCAAGGCGATGCAGGAGCAGAGCGATGCGGCCACCATGGCGCCGCTGCGGATCGGCGTGGCCGGGCTCGGCAATGTCGGGGCGACGCTCGTCAAGATTCTCCAGACCGATGGGGTCGAGCTCAACAAGAAGCTTGGCCGGCAGGTCGTGGTCACCGCTGTCGCCGCGCGCTCGCGCTCGCGCGATCGTGGCATCGATATTTCCGGGCTGGAGTGGTTCGACGATCCGGTGGCACTGGCCAAGTCCGATTCGATCGACCTGTTCGTCGAACTCATCGGGGGCGAGGATGGGCCGGCCCTGGCCGCCGTTCGCGCCGCGCTCGAGATCGGGCGTCCGGTGGTCACGGCCAACAAGGCCCTCCTGGCCAAGCACGGCGTTTCGCTCGCCCGGCTCGCCGAAGACAGCGGCGCCCAGCTCGGTTTCGAGGCGGCGGTCGCCGGCGGCATTCCCGTCATCAAGACGCTGCGCGAAGGTCTGGGTTCGGCCCGGATCGGCCGCGTCTACGGGATCATGAACGGGACCTGCAACTACATCCTGACCCGTATGGGTAACGAAGGCATCTCCTTCCAGGAGTGCCTCAAGGATGCGCAGGCGCTCGGCTATGCCGAAGCCGATCCGACTTTCGATGTCGAAGGGTTCGACACCGCTCACAAGCTGGCGATCCTCGCCAGCCTCTGCTTCGGCTGCGAGATCGCGCCCAACGAGATCTTCGTCGAGGGCATTACCGGGATATCGCAGGCCGACATCAAGGTGACCTCGGACCTGGGCTACAAGATCAAGCTGCTCGGCATCGCCCAGCGCTCGCCCGAGGGTATCGAGCAACGCGTCCACCCGACGCTCGTGCCAAAGACCAGCGCGGTGGCCGGTGTCGACGGCGTGCTCAACGCCATCGCGCTCGAAACCGACTACGTGCACGAACTGCTCCTGGCGGGCCCAGGAGCAGGCGGGCCGCCGACGGCCTCTTCGGTGCTCTCCGACATTCTCGACATCGCCCGCGGCACGCGCGTGCCGCCGCTGGGCGTGCCCAGCCACGAACTGACCCCCTACCGCCAGGCGCCGATGCGCGCCCATGAGGGCGGCTACTACATCCGACTAAATGCCAAGGATGTTCCCGGCGCTCTTGCTGCTATTGCTTCCCGCATGGGTGAGCGGGGCATTTCGCTTGAGAGTGTCATCCAGCGGCCAGACTTGCGTGTTAGCGACCCAGCCGCGGACGGGATCGCCATGCGTACTGTGGTGCTGCTGACCCATGAGACGATGGAGGCCACCGTTCGCGCCGCGATCACGCAGATCGCAATGGACGGCTTCATCGTGGGTGAGCCTCGGCTCATCCGCATCGAGAAAATCTGAGCTTGCCCCTTGGTTCTGGGGCCAAGGGGACAAGTACATGAAGCTGACTTCGACGGGCAACGGCGCAACCATCGCGCGCAATCTCACCCTGGAACTGGTGCGCGTCACCGAGCGGGCGGCCATCGCCGCCTCCGGCTGGCGCGGCAAGGGTGACGAAAAGGCCGCCGACGCCGCTGCCGTGGAGGCCATGCGCCAGGAACTCCAGAACGTGGCCATCGCCGGCCGCATCGTCATCGGCGAGGGCGAGCGCGACGAAGCCCCGATGCTCTTCATCGGCGAGGAAGTCGGCGGGGGCGAGGGCCCGGCGGTCGATATCGCCGTGGATCCCCTCGAGGGCACGACCCTGTGTGCCAAGAACCAGCCCGATTCCATCTGCGTGCTGGCCATGGCCGAGCGCGGGGGCCTGCTCAACGCGCCAGACGTCTACATGCACAAGATCGCCATCGGCGCCGGCTACCCCGAAGGAACTGTCGACCTCGACCGTACCCCCGTCGAGAACGTCAAGATGCTTGCTGCCGCCAAGGGCGTGCCCATCTCGGAGATCACCGCCTGCGTGCTCGATCGGCCGCGCCATGCCGGCCTCATCGAGGAGTTGCGCAGCACCGGCGTTGCGGTCAAGCTCATCAGCGACGGCGATATCGCCGGCGTGATCCACGCCACCAATACCGAGGAAACCGGCATCGACATCTATCTCGGCTCCGGCGGCGCTCCCGAGGGCGTGCTGGCCGCGGCGGCGCTCCGCTGCATCGGCGGCCAGATGCAGGCGCGCCTGATCCTCGATACGGCCGAGAAACGCGACCGCGCCAAGCGCATGGGGATCAGTGACCCCAATCGCAAGTATGGCGTGATGGACCTCGCCTCGGGCGACGTGCTGTTCGCTGCCACCGGCGTCACCGACGGCAGCCTGCTCGAGGGCGTGCGGGTGCGCAAGGATGCGCTCGTCACCTCGACCATCGTCATGCGCTCCTGGAGCCAGACGGTGCGTTGGATCAAGGCGCAGCACGCCCGCTAGGCCGGCAACTCCAGCCGCCGGATGAAGAGCACGCTCCCGGCCACGATGGATATGGCGCCGACAGGTTCGACGGCGCTGTATTCGCTATGCCGGCCCTCGTATTCGACGCCCGTCCAGATGACGCGCACTTCCTGAGTGGCGACGAACCCATTCTCGACCAGCGCGACCGAAAATCTTTCGAGGTCGCGCTCGTCCTGGACGACCACGGGCTGGACCGGCTGGCCGGGTATTGCGATGTTGACTTCGAATACGGGCATGGTGTCCTCCCCAGGCACGACCCTGATAGTGACGCTGACTCCCAATCGTGACAACCGCATGGAAGACCTGCGCATAACCGGGCTTTTGGCCTCGACCAAGCCGCCTAAAACCGTTTAGGTCGCCCCATGCTCGATGAACGCGCCTATTTCCTGGACGTTTCCCGCTCGGTTACGGGACGCGCCTGGGTGGACCGGTTGGATGCCAATGCCTCGCGGCTGGCCCAGGGCATAGCGCAGCGCACCGACCTTTCCGAAATCCTGGCGCGGATCGTGGCGGCCAGGGGAGTGGGGCCGGAGGAAGCCGAAAGCTACCTCAACCCCACCATTCGGGACCTCATGCCTGATCCCTCCACGCTCACCGCCATGGACCGGTTGGTGGCGCGCCTGGCCAAGGCCATCGGCGATCGCGAGAACGTGGCCCTCTTCGGCGACTATGACGTGGACGGAGCCTGCTCGTGCGCCCTCATGAGCCGCTACCTGCGCCATTTCGGGCTCGAGCCGCAGGTCTATATTCCGGACCGCATCTTTGAAGGATACGGGCCTAACGTCGCCGCCATCGACAAGCTGATCGATGCGGGCGCCACCCTCATCATTACTCTGGACTGCGGCACGGTGAGCGACGCGCCGATCGCCCATGCGCGCTCGCGGGGCGTGGATGTGCTGGTCATCGACCATCACCTTTCGGACTTCGAACTGCCCGAGGCGACCGCCATCGTCAATCCGAACCGGCCCGACGACGTCTCCGGCCTCGGCTATCTCTGCGCGGCGGGCGTGACCTTCATGGTGCTGGTCGCCGCCAACCGCGAGTTGCGCAATCTCGGCCGCGCTGGCTTGCCGGACCTGATGGCAATGCTGGACCTCGTGGCATTGGCGACCGTTTGCGATGTCGTGCCGCTCAAGGGGCTCAACCGCGCCTTCGTGGTGCGTGGCCTCGAGGTCGCCCGGCGTGGCAACAATCGCGGTATCTCGGCCCTGGCGCTTGCCGCCCGGGTCAACGGGCCGCTCAATCCCTACCACCTCGGCTTTCTCATCGGCCCGCGCATCAATGCCGGCGGGCGCATCGGCGACGCCGCCCTCGGAACGCGGCTGCTCACTATCGAGGATGAGCACGAGGCGCTGGCCATCGCGGCACGGCTCGATGAACTCAACGTCGAGCGGCAGCGAATCGAGGTGGAGGCGGTCGAGGAGGCCGCCCGCGTCGCCGAGGCGGAAATCGGCAATGGCGAGGGGCCGCCCGTGCTGGTGCTCGCCTCGGAGAACTGGCATGCCGGCGTTGTGGGCCTCATTGCGGCACGGTTGCGCGAGCGCTTCGAGCGACCCGCCTTCGCCATCGCGCTCGGACCCGACGGCACCGGCACCGGCTCGGGGCGTTCGATGCCCGGCGTCGACCTGGGGCGTGCTGTCATCGAGGCTGTCGAGGCTGGAATCATCCCCAAGGGTGGCGGCCATGCCATGGCGGCGGGCGTCACCGTGCGCACCGGCCAGCTCGGCCCCTTCAGGGCCCATATGGCCCAGGCGCTGACCGCCCAGGTCGCGGTGGCCCGTGCCGCTACGGCGCTGCAGGTAGATGCGGCCCTCACGGCTCGCGGTGCCTCGCCGGAGTTCGTGCATGACCTCGAACGGGCCGGTCCTTTCGGTTCGGGCAACCCGACCCCGGTTTTCGTGTTTCCCGCCCACAAGGCCAAGTTCGCAGAGGTTGTGGGGCAGGGCGGGCATGTGCGTTTCACGCTCGCCTCGGATGACGGAGCCCGACTCAAGGGCATCGCCTTTCGCGCCGCCGGCCAGCCCATTGGCGACGTGCTGCTCAATGGCGGCAACGATACCCCGCTCCATATCGCGGGCACTTTGGGAATCGATCACTGGCAGGGACGCGAGCAGGTGCAGATCCGGGTGGTCGACGTGGCGTCGCCCGCAAGTCGTTAGGCGATTTCAATGACTTGTATCGGCGAGCTTTTGCCCGGCGCAGTCTGGAATCGCTTGAAAGTGCCGCTTGCAAATCCGAGTATGGCGGATAAGGTATCCATTCGGTACCGACTGCAGGCCGGGCATTTTCCGGTCGCGGACTTGTATCAGGGACACTTAAACTTCGGGCGAAGTCTGGCGCCAGATGCCGGTGCTTCAGGTCCGATGCGGATAATCCAATATGACTAAAAGTGTAGTAGATCAGAGGCTTGGCGAGCCGGGGCTGGGGACTCGCCTGATGTCGAATCTGGTGGAGTGGGCTGGCAAGCGCCTCCTCAGGGAGCCGAGTCACGGCGCGGTGACGGTTATTCTGCCCAACGGGCGCAGCCGCACCCTGGGCAACCCGACCACGGGTCTCCATTCGGTCCTCAAGCTCAACAATTTCAAGGTCATCGGCGAAGCCATGCGTCGGGGGACCGTGGGCTTCGCGGCTGCCTATATCAACGGCGACATCGAGGTCGATGACCTCACGGCGCTGTTCCGATTCTTCGTGCAGAACAAGGCGATGTTCGAGGAAGCCGGCAAGGGTTTCTTCCGCCGCGCCGCCAAGGATCTGGCCTATCACATCTCTCGCGCCAACACGCGCGAGGGCTCCAAGGCCAACATTTCCGAACACTACGACCTGGGCAACGATTTCTACGGCCAGTGGCTCGATCCCTCGATGACCTATTCGTCGGCGGTGTTCACCTCGGGTGACCAGAGCCTGGAGGAGGCGCAGCGCGCCAAATACCACCGCATCGCGGACATGGCCGGTGTCAAGGAAGGCGAAAGCGTCCTTGAAATCGGTTGCGGCTGGGGCGGCTTCGCCGAGACGGTGGCGCGCGACTACAACGCCCATCTCTATGGCATCACGCTCTCGCGCGAACAGCTCAGCTACGCCCAGGAGCGGCTGCGGCGCCAGGGGCTCGACAACCTGGCCCAGCTCCACTTCGAGGACTATCGCGACACCACCGGCCAGTTCGACCATATCGGCTCGATCGAAATGATCGAAGCCGTGGGCGAGGAACATTGGCCGACCTATTTCCAGGCCGTCCACGACCGGCTCAAGCCAGGCGGTACCGCCGCCATCCAGGCCATTACCATCGATGAGGCCGAGTTCGAGGGCTACCGCTCCGGTCCCGACTTCATCCAGCGCTTCATCTTCCCCGGCGGCATGCTGCTGACCAAGACGGCGATGCGCGAGCAGGGCGAGCGGGTCGGGCTGCTGCTCGAGAAGGTGGAAACCTTCGGGCTTTCCTACGCCAAGACGCTACGGCTCTGGTGCGAGCGCTTCCTCGAGCGCTGGCCGGTGATCGCGCCGCTCGGCTATGACGAGGCCTTCAAGCGCAAGTGGGTCTATTACCTCTGCTATTGCGAGGCGGGCTTTGCCGAAGGCGCCATCGACGTCGGTATCTACCAGTACCGACGCCCCGCCTGACGGTCACCGCGCGCGCAGCGTAAGGGCGGAAAGCCAGAAAAACAGGCGGTACGGCAGCAGCCGTGCCGCCTTCATCATCCAGACCATCGGCCAGGGAAACGCGATCTCGAACCGGGCCGAGCGGACGAGACCATCCACGATCCGCCAGGCGGCCTCGTCGGTTTCCATCAGCATCGGCATTCGGTAGCGGTTGCGGCTGGTGAGCTCAGATTTGACGAAGCCGGGTGAAATCAGCCGCACGAGAATATTGCGGGGCGCCAGCTCGACCCGCATGGTCTGGCAGAGCGTCATCAGCGCCGACTTGCTCGCGGCATAGGCGCCGCCGCGCGGCAGCCCGACATAGCCGGCAAGCGAACCGATGACGGCGATCTGCCCGCCGCCTTGCCGGCCCATGACCTCGATCAGCGGATCGAGGGCGCGGACGAGACCAAGAAAATTGACGTCGAAGGCTGCCGCGAACTTTTCCGGCTCGTAGTAGCCCGGAGGCGTGCCGACGGCGGCCACGGCGCCGTAGAGCGCCAGATCGAGGCGTCCGAGATCGGAGGCGATGGCGTTGACGGTAGCCAGAACTGCCCGCGTGTCCGTGACGTCGAGCGGGTAGGGGCGGATCGACGGGTTGTGCGCAGCGACCTCGTAGAGGCGTTCGGCGCGCCGCCCGGATATCGCGACGGTCCAGCCGCGGTCGGCTAACTCGCGCGCCACCGCCGCGCCGATGCCGGAACCACCCCCCACGATCCAGGCTATCCCAGGCCCTACATTCATCTGCTGCCCTCCCATGCACCGCGCCAGCCTATCAGTAGCCCCACTGCCCGCGAACGGGGATGGCCCCACACGCCTGGCAGGGCCAGGTGAGTGCGCTTGCCATTATCCCTTTATGAGATCAAGATAATCGCCTGACTACTCGTCTCTCGCTTGCGGCATTCCAAGGAGGCAAACATGACGGCTAGCGACTCTGCCAACTCCTATGAAACGTTCACGCGCCATGTGCGCCGCCGTTGGGGCTGGTTTCTTGCATTGGGAATTGTCTATCTCGTGGGCGGTATCGCCGCGATCTTCCTGCCGGTGATGGCCTCGATAGCCTTCACCATCGTCATCGCCTCTTTCCTCATCGTGGGCGGCATCATCCAGATCGTGCAGTCGTTCCAGATGAGCGGCTGGCAGGGGACGGTGTGGCACCTGCTGCTGGGCATCATCACCGTGGTCGGGGGCGGCTACGCGCTCTGGAACCCGATTGCCGGGGCCCTGGCGATCACGCTCGTCATCGCCATCACGTTCATGGCCCAGGGGATCGTCGAGATCATCATGGGCGCCCGGCTGCGTCCGGTCGATGGCTGGGGCTGGATGATCGCTTCGGGCGTGCTGGCGCTGCTCGCCGGCATCGCGCTCACCTGGACCTTCCCCGCCTCTGGGCTCGTGACGGTCGGCACCATCGCCGGCATCGCCATGATCTTCACGGGCTGGAGCTACATCTACATCGCCATGTCGGCGCGCAAGCTCTGGAAGGACCTCAAGGAAGACCTGGGCATGGGCGGCGCCGCCAAGGTCTGAAAATGAAGAGGGCGCCTCGCGGCGCCCTCCTATTCGATCAAGGCCAGTAGCTCTCAATCGCATCCATCGTCCCCGCAACTGGCCGTGTAGGTTTGTTGCTTATTGGGGGACTGATAAGTGCACGAAAGCAGGTAGCCTTCTTCATTCTTGTAAGAAGAGATAAGGTCCCAACCTCTTCCATCTTTGCCTTCGCACAACACATAGTAGTGCGAAGGTTTTCCATTGCCGCAGCCTACAAGCGACGCGATAAGCGCGGCGCTCAGCAGTAAGCGCATCGCCCTTCGCTGTCCCCCGCTCACCCGGACTATTTGGCGTCGAGGTCGCGCACGGCGCCGCGGGCAGCGCTGGTGGCGAAGGCCGCGTAGGCCTTGAGCGCGGTCGAGACATTGCGCTTGCGCGGATGCGCCGGCTTCCAGCCGAGCTGATCCTGGTCGTGACGGCGCTGCGTCAGCTCGTCGTCCGAGATCTTGAGGTGGATGGTGCGGTTCGGGATATCGATCTCGATGATGTCGCCCTCGCGCACGAGGCCGATGGTGCCACCCTCTGCCGCTTCGGGCGAGACGTGGCCGATCGAGAGGCCCGAGGTGCCACCCGAAAACCGGCCGTCGGTGAGCAGGGCGCAGGATTTCCCGAGCCCCTTCGACTTGAGGTAGCTCGTCGGATAGAGCATTTCCTGCATGCCCGGGCCGCCGCGCGGCCCTTCGTAGCGGATCACCACCACGTCGCCCGCCTTGACCTCGTTGCCAAGAATGCCCTTGACCGCCGCGTCCTGGCTTTCGAAGACCTTGGCGGGGCCGGTGAACTTCAAGATGCTCTCATCGACGCCCGCCGTCTTCACGATGCAGCCGTCGATGGCGATGTTGCCCTTGAGCACGGCCAGGCCGCCGTCCTTGGAGAACGGATGCTCGGCACTGCGGATCACGCCGTTCTTGCGGTCGAGATCGAGTTCCTTCCAGCGCTGGCTCTGCGAGAAAGCCTCGGTGGTGCGCACGCCGCCGGGCGCGGCCATGTAGAACTGGCGGACGCTGTCGCTGTTGGTGCGCGAAATGTCCCAGCGGTCGAGCGCATCGCCCATGGTGGCGGTGTGGACGGTCGGCAGGTCGCGGTTGAGGAGTTCGGCGCGGTCGAGCTGACCGAGGATCGACATGATGCCGCCGGCGCGGTGCACGTCTTCCATGTGCACGTCGTTCTTGGCCGGAGCCACCTTGCAGAGGACCGGCACGCGGCGCGACAGGGCGTCGATGTCGTCCATGGTGAAGTCGACCTCGCCCTCGTGGGCGGCGGCCAGGATGTGGAGCACGGTGTTGGTCGAGCCGCCCATGGCGATATCGAGCGCCATGGCGTTCTCGAAGGCGCCCTTGGAGGCAATATTGCGCGGCAGCACGCTCTCGTCTTCCTGCTCGTAGTAGCGGCGCGCCAGATCGACGATGAGATGGCCGGCCTCCTGGAAGAGGCGCTTGCGGTCGGCATGGGTGGCCAGGGTCGAGCCGTTGCCGGGCAGCGAAAGACCAAGGGCCTCGGTGAGGCAGTTCATCGAGTTGGCGGTGAACATGCCCGAGCAGGAGCCACAGGTGGGGCAGGCGGACTCTTCGATGGCCTTGAGATCGGCATCGCTGACCTTGTCGTCGGCAGCGGCAACCATGGCGTCCACGAGATCGAGCGCCTGGAGCTGGCCGGAAAGCACGACCTTGCCGGCTTCCATCGGACCACCGGAGACGAAGATAACAGGGATGTTGATGCGCAGCGCCGCCATCAGCATGCCGGGGGTGATCTTGTCGCAGTTGGAGATGCACACCATGGCGTCGGCGCAGTGCGCGTTGACCATGTACTCCACCGAGTCGGCGATCAGTTCGCGGCTCGGGAGCGAATAGAGCATGCCGTCATGGCCCATCGCGATGCCGTCATCGACCGCGATCGTGTTGAATTCCTTGGCAACGCCACCGGCCGCCTCGATCTCGCGGGCGACGAGCTGGCCGAGGTCCTTGAGGTGCACGTGGCCCGGCACGAACTGGGTGAACGAGTTCACTACGGCGATAATGGGCTTTCCGAAATCGCTGTCCTTCATGCCGGTCGCGCGCCAGAGGCCGCGGGCACCGGCCATGTTGCGGCCGTGGGTGGTTGTACGTGAGCGATAAGCGGGCATTGAAATCACCGATAATGTACGGGGCAGCTGCGCCCCGAATGGGGACCGCCTTTGATAAAGCATTTCGCGCCCCGTGCAAACCGATGCACGATATTGTTCCGGCGGCGAGGCGGCCACGGGCGAGCGGGCAGGGCTACTATTCCCCCCGTGAGGAGGAGAGCTTTTGCGCTCGGCGTTTCTAGCTCACCCCCACCCTCAATCCCTCTCCACAAGGGGGAGGGAAGCCAGGTTGGAGCGTGGCGGCGTCAATTGCTGCAATTTTAAGCAAAATTGAACCATGTCCGGCGCTGCGACTTCGGTGGGGCAGCGGCGTGGGGTAGATTGGCGGGTATGGCTAGCGTGCTTTATCTCGTGCTCAAATCCCGCGAAAAATGGTGGGTCGATATGGAGGGCAAGTCGCTCGGTCCGTTCGAGACCTCCGACACCGCCACCTTCGCCGCCATAGACGCCGCCCGCTTGCGGGGCGACGTCAACATGTCCGAACGCCAGGTCTATCTCGAGCAGCCCGGCCGGAAGTTCACCATGATCTGGTCGAGCGCCCACCCCTACGATACCCAGGAGCAGGCCAGGCGCGCCTGATCAGGTCAGGCCCACTCGCCCTTGCGGAACACCGGTACGCGCGTGCCGTCCGGCTTGATGCCGTCGATGTCGATCTTGTCCGAACCGATCATCCAGTCGATATGGATGAGGCTCTTGTTGCCGCCGCGCGCCGCGATCTCGTCCTGGGTGAGTTTGGTGCCGTTGACGAAGCACTTGGCGTAGCACTGGCCCAGCGCGATGTGGCAGGCCGCGTTCTCGTCGAAGAGCGTATTGAAGAACAACAAGCCACTCTTGGAAATGGGCGAAGAGTGCGGAACCAGCGCCACTTCGCCCAGGCGCCGGGCGCCCTCATCGGTATCGAGCACCTTGTTGAGCACGGCCTCGCCCTTGCTGGCATGTGCCTCGACGATCCGCCCGCCCTCGAAGCGTACCTGGATATCGTCGATCAGCGTGCCGTTATGCGAAAGCGGCTTGGTGCTCACCACCGTGCCCTCGACGCGCAGCGCATGCGGGGTGGTGAAGACTTCCTCTGTGGGAATATTGGCGTTGCAGACGATGCCGTTCTTGGCCGTCGCCGCGCCGCCCGCCCACTCGTGCTCGTCGGCAAGGCCGATCGTGAGATCGGTACCCGGCCCCGAATAGTGCAGCGAGGCGAAGCGGTGCGCGTTCAGCCACTCGGTGCGCTTGCGCAGGTTGGCATTGTGCTCGTGCCAGGCGCCGATCGGGTCCTCTACATCCACGCGCGACGCCGCAAAGATCGCGTCGGCAAGCTTCTTGACCGCCAGCTCGTCCGGATCGTTGGGGAAGACCAGCTTGGCCCAGGCCAGGTTCGGGTAGGCGACGATGTTCCAGTTGATGTCGAAGCTGACGATCTTCTCGAGCGCGGGCTTGTAGGCATTGGACTGGGCGCGGTTGGCGCGGGCAACCTTGTCCGGATCCTGACCGGCAAGCATCATCGGATTGTCCCCGGCAATGGCGAGCCGCGCGGCGTTTTCACCATAGGCCTTGGCCATGCCCTCGTAGAGCCACCCGGCGGCGCGATCGAAGCTCTTGTCGTTGGCGTTCTCGTAGCGCGCCAGGGTCACCGCTTCATCCGACAGGATCGGCGTCACCAGGCCCGCGCCGGCCTTGTAGGCGTGCGCAGCGATGCGGCGAACCAGCGGCAGCGCCGAGGACGGGGCGGTCATCACCAGATCCTGGCCAGGCTGGAGCTGCAGTCCGACCTTGATGGCGACTTCGGCAAGCCTGTCGAGCTTGACCGGATCGATGGCAGACGAGAAATTTTCTGATTGTGCAGACATGGCCGTTCCGAAACTGGAGACTGAAATGACTTGGGCAGGCAACGCCCGCCCAGGTCATTGAATCTGCTTCGCAACGAAAATGCGAGCCAAATCTGCCGGCGCGTCTCCCCCTAGGCCGCCTGACTGGCACGCGACTGCGCCAGGACGGTGGAGTAGAGCGTTTCGAAACGTGCCGCCGCCAGGTCCCAGTCGTAGCGGGAATCGGCCAGGTCATAGGCCGCCTTGCCCATGCGCGCGCGCTCGAACGGGCTCATGGTGAAGAGCCTGGTCAATCCCGCCGTGAGCGACTCTTCGGTCGGATCCACCCGGATGGCCGCCGAACAGGCATAGGCCTCCGGAATGTTGCACTGGGGCGTGAGCAGGCACGGCAACTGGAACGCGAAGGCCTCGAGTGCCGTCATCGGAAGCGTCTCGGCGACGGAAGGCAGGATGAAGGCATCGGCGGAACGATAGGCCGCAGCTCGCTCGGGACCGAAGGCCGGCCCGACGAAATGCACGCTGTCGGCGAGCCCATAGTCCTCGACCATGGCTTGCAACTCCGCGAGGTGATTGCCATCGCCCGGTCCGGCCACGAGCAGATGCCAGTCCTTGCCGCTTTCGCCCCGGATGGCGACATTCCAGGCCCGCAGCAGATTGAGCAGCCCCTTGCTGGGGGTGATCCGTCCGAGGAAGAGCAGCACCCGCGCGTCAGGCCCGAGGCCGTCGAGCCAGGGAGCTGCCGGCCCCGCCATCTGCGCCGGCTCCACCCCGTTGGGGATGACGTCGGTCTGCGTATCGTAGCCCGCTTCGCGCAGGGCCACCCGTTCCGTCCGGCTTTCGGCGTGGACGGCGGCGGCATTGCGGATATGGGCATCCTCAAACAGCATGCGCGCCACGCGCTTGCGCAACGGCGCATCGGCAAGGGCCCAGCCGTTGAGCATCCCGTGTGGACTGACGATGTAGGGGCGCTCGGTCGTCTGGTGCCAGCGTTGCGCCGCAACCGAAAGGTAGTTCCACATGCCGTGCACATGCACGCAGTCGAGCCGCCTCTCAAGCATCATGGAGACCATGTCCGGCGCGAACCGGAAGCTTCGTGGCCCGACAGTGGGGGCCACATGGACCGGGATAGGCCCCAGATCCAGACTTCGATCAGCCTCGTGTTCGAGACTGAAGATTTCGGCCGATACATTGCCCCTCTTTGACAATGCTACGGCCAAGGAACGTACGACTTCTATCACGCCATGGGACTGAATGGTCGATCCCACCAGCATTCCCACCCTAAGCGGTCTAGCAGCACGCATCTGCAACTCCCTCAACTACCCGCGTTTGTTGAGAACTCTGACCGTCAACGGCTGCGCCGTCCGGTCGACGCTCGGTATTCCTCCTTGGACTTTCCATCCCGACGCCCCCGCGCCGTTCTGGCATACTAGGCGGCTCCCGAAAGCCGTCAATTCCGTGACAAGATCTAGGCATCTTGCCGCGATGGGTTAGGCCTTTCGGATGATCCGATACCCTTATCGGATGAGCCGGCAGAAAGATCGCCCCCTCCCGGAGGAGGGAGCGACCCCTAACGACCAGGCCTGGAGGTCATGGTCAGATGTCCGGCCCCGACTGGTCGGGGAACATGTCGCGGATCTTGAATGCGACTTCGGTCCGGTTGGTGGCGTTGAGCTTCTTCATGATGTTGCGGATGTGGACCTTGACGGTGCTCTCGCGCAACTGCAGCTCGTGAGCGATGATCTTGTTGGCGCGCCCCCGGCGCAAAGCCTCGACCACGGCCATCTGCCGGGCGGTGAAGAGACCCGCCATCGGCCGCGTAGCCGCCCCGTTCGAGTCGATGACGTTACGCATCGCCATGACACTGCTGGCCGGCACGAACACGCCGCCTGCCAGGGTCATCGCTATGGCTTCGGACGCCACGCGCAGCCCCACGGTGGTGGGAATGAAGCCCTTGGCGCCGCACTCGAGCGCCTTGAGGATCTGCGTGAGGTCGTCGGTGTCGGCAACCACGACGATCGGGGCGGGTGCAAACTCCTGCACGGCCTTGGCGATGTCGTTGGCAACTCCCAGATCGGTCAACTTGCGCGAGCCGATCACAAGAAGGATGACCGAAACGTTGGGATGGCCGAGCCGTGCGTCGCGCCATTCCTGCAAGGACCCAAAACTCGCAAACTTCGTGCCCGGGCTCTGGGCCATCAGGCCGTAAACAAAACACTCACGTTCAAGCTTTCGCCGGTCGATAACTACTGCTTCCGGAATATTGTCGAGCCGATCCGCTGCGTCCGCAGCCGTTGTATTGGCTTCGGAATTATTCATTCGGAAAACGTTGCCGGTCGGCGGTTTTACCGGTGGCGCAGAAGTTTCGGAGATTGTGCTTCCTGCAAGCATAGAATTTAACTCCCTAAATGTGCCCGTAACTTCTCCGCAAGATACGGGCGCCTCCAGACCATTCTGGATTTAGTCGGTTTGAAACGCCTAAGCGCCGGGAGTTATGTCGAGATGTGCGAGTACAGCCGCCATCCGCTTCGTATGTATTAAGTCGATTTCGTTAGTCGAACCCCAGCACTACGGCTTCATTAGGTTCCCCAACTTGGGGTGGGTAATTAACAATTGTTAATACCAGTTACTAAAAAATGAAGGAGATGTAGTTTCGCAATTTCGTGAAGTAGCAAAGGCATACGTCGTTATGCGGGGGTGCTCCCCCTAAAGGTGAGCCTTGCGGGGAACCCCCTCAAGAACGGCGCTGGCGGCAACGTCTTGACCCGGCTGCGGTTCCTGCCACCAGTCGGTGTGACGTTGCTGGAGATAGTCGGCGCTGAACTCGGCGAGCTGGGCCAGGCGGAACCTGTTGGAGATGACGATCGTGCCCTTGCGCATCACCACCAGGCCGAGCAGGCGCAGGTCGCGCAGTGTGCGATTAAAGTGGATAGCGGTCATGCCGAGTGCGTCGGCGAGGTCGATCTGCGTCAGCGGGCAGGGAAATTCGACCTCGATGTCGGCTGAGTCGGGGTGGATGCGTTCGGCGAGTTCCAGGAGCAGATGGGCGGTGCGCGCCGTCGCATCGCGCTTGCCCAGGCTCACCAGCCGCTCAACATGAATGGAGTCGAACCGCGCGCTTGCCGCCGTCAGCCGGTCGGCCAGCACCGGCCAGCGCTTGATGAGCGGCAGCAGGCTCGCGAAGGGCACCTCAAGAATGGTGCTGTAGTCGACAGCGCGGACGGAAGCACGGCTATGGCCGCCCACCGTCGTGGGCTGGACGAGGTCGCCAGCTACATAGATGTCCACGATCTGGCGGGTCCCATCGCGCAGTTGCGTGTCGCTGTAGGCCCAGCCCGACTTGAGGAAACGCACGCAGAACGAGCGCTCTCCCTCGTGAAGGATCGGGGTGTCGGGCGAATAGACGCGTACGCGCACCTCGAGCGTCTCGGCAGCCAGCGCAGCCGCTTCCGTGCCCTTGCCCGGCAGCTCATCGAAACGAAAAAAATGCAGCAGTTCGGGGGCCAGCGAAGTCATATGCACCACTTGCTCGACGGAAGTCGCTCTCCGGATGGATACGGCCCTGCTTCCGCTTCAACGATGGTGCTTACAAATGGAGGAGGCCTCGCACCGCCCAATCGGACGCGCGGCAAACCCAGTCGCAAAATCCTCCAGTCCGCAGCCCCAGCTTCAGCGAACCGACCCAATAACCGGCAACGCGCTCCCGTGCAGTTAACGACCGAACCCCCATGTGTCGAATATTGTACGGGCGCGAACGGTTTCGCGCAAGCAAGCTTATCTCGAACAGACAACATGGATAATACGATGAAGAACGCGGCCTGAATTGTCGGACAAACAGAAATTATTGTCTGGCAGGTAAATCCATCGCGGTCACGATTTGGTGATGCAGGATGTAGAGAAAGTTAGTCGAGGTGACGTTGGTTGCTGGTGCTGCCGTGTTTCTGGGTCGGGTGATCGCAACACTGGCGGGTGACGTAACGGTGGAGCCATTGCTCACGGAGATAGCGGCTGAGAAACGGCTATACTGCCGATCGGTTCTCGCACGCGGGCGCGTGACGCTCACGCGAAGGGCGTAGGCCGTTCAGCCCTAAGATCGCCTCCATATCGTGGCCCAGTCTTCTGTACGGTGAGCAACGTAGAGCAGGGGTGGGTTATGAAGGTCCTGGTCACCGGGCACAGAGGCTATCTCGGTGCCGTGGTTGTTCCTGTGTTGCTGGAATCCGGATACGACGTTTCCGGATACGATGTGGACTATTTCGGCCACTGCACTTACTCGCACGGCGGGCCCTACCGGGCGGTTCCGACCATCCAGAAGGACATCCGCGACGCCGTGCCCGAGGACTTCGAGGGCTTCGAGGCGGTCATCCACCTCGCCGCGCTGCCGGATGCGCCCGGCCAGATCGACAGTAACACCCTCAACGAGGTCAATCATAAGGCGAGCGTTCGCGTAGCGCTGGCGGCCCGACAGGCCGGCGTCTCGCGGTTCCTGTTCGCGTCTTCCGCCTCGGTCTACGGGCAGGGGGGTGAAGAGGCGCTCGACGAGACGGGGCCGCTCAACCCCCAGACCATCTACGCCATGACCAAGGTGATGGCCGAACGCGACGTGGCGGGGCTGGCCACCGGCAGCTTTTCGCCCACCTTCCTGCGCCTAGCGGTGCTATGCGGGCTGTCCCCGCGACTGCGGCTCGATCTAATGTTCAACCGCCTTGTGGCCCTGGCCTTCACCGAGCATCGCCTTCGCCTTCCGGTGCGTGGCGACGCGTGGCGGGCCTTCATCCACGTGCAGGACGTTGCGCGCGCGCTCGCCGCGCTGCTGCGCGAACAGCGTCCGCCCCTCCACAATCAGGTCTTCAATGTCGGCTCCTCCGCCAACAACCATCGGGTGCGGGACTTGGCGACCATTGTCTCCAAGCTCGTGCCGGAAAGCCGGTTCGAGCAGAACCCGGTGACGGAGCTGCGCCGCGAAAGTTACCGGCTCAATTGCGACAAGCTGGCGCGGACTATTCCCGCTGCAGTACCGCAATGGACGCTGGCGCGCTGCGGCGAGCAATTGCTGGAAGCGTTCGACGCCTCCGCGCTCACGGTCGAGGAAGCGGCGCGGTCGCGCTATGACCGGGTGGCGGAACTAGCGACGATGGTCGCCGATAAGGTTCTGAACGCCGACCTGCGCCGCGATGGCGGATTGAGCGAGGGGCCGCATGGCGCGACCTGAAACGGTTCTCTACGACTATTGCGTGATCGGGGGAGGGATTGTCGGCCTTGCGGTCGCGCGGCAATTGCTCACGACCCATCGCAGCGCCGGTGTGCTCGTGCTGGAAAAGGAAACGGGGCCAGGGCGCCACCAGACCGGCCACAACAGCGGCGTCATCCACGCGGGTGTCTATTATAAGCCGGGCAGCCTCAAGGCCCGGCTGTGCCGGGCCGGCGCCGAAGCGACCAAAGCCTATTGTGCGGAAAAGGGTATTCCCTTCGAGACGCGGGGCAAGCTCATCGTCGCGACCACGGCGGACGAAGACCTGGCGATGCGCGCGCTGCTCACCAATGCCCGGGCCAACGGCATCGCCATCGAACCCCTGACCGGGGAGGAGTTGCGCGAGCGCGAACCGGATATCGTCGGGGTAGGGGCGCTCTTCGTGCCCGAGACAGGGATCGTCGACTACAAGGCCGTGTGCCGGGCCCTCGCCGACGACATCGTCGCCCTGGGCGGCGCGATCTCCTATTCGGTGGAAGTGGAGAGGATAGGAGAAGAAGCCGACGCCGTCATGATCGAGACTTCGGCGGGCGAATTCCGCGCCAAACGCCTCGTGGCCTGCGCCGGGCTGCAGTCCGATCGCCTGGCCAGCAAGGCGGGTCTTCCGGTCAAGCATCGCATCGTGCCGTTCCGCGGCGAATATTACGACGTGGCGCCCGCCAAGCGCGGGCTGGTGCATCACCTGATCTACCCCGTGCCGGACCCGGAACTGCCCTTCCTCGGCATTCACCTCACCCCCACTATCGACGGCCGGCTGACCCTGGGACCCAATGCGGTGCTCGGGCGAGCGCGCGAGGGCTATGCCCGCTCGGCGATCAACGCCCGCGACATGGCCAATTATGCCGCTTTCCCGGGTTTCTGGCGCATGGCGGCGGGCAACTGGCGTTCGGGCCTGAGCGAGTTCGGCAATTCCATGATCAAAGGGCGCTACCTGGAGGCGTGCCGAAAATACTGTCCGGCGCTCGAACTCGACGACCTGGTTCCGGTGGAAGCGGGGATCAGGGCGCAGGCGGTGATGGCCGACGGGTCGATGGTCCACGACTTCCTGTTCCTGGAGTCGGCGCGCATGCTGCACGTGTGCAATGCGCCATCGCCCGCGGCGACTTCGGCCTTGCCGATCGCCAGGATGATCGTCGAACGCCTGGGCGCGGGCCGCTGATTTAGGCGTCGGTGTCGCGGATCTGATCTTCGGCCAGTTCCAGGACCTCGGATTCGGTCAGTGCAGCCTTGCCGCCCTGCAGGCGGCTGACCCGCCGGGTCAGTTCCTCGAACGAGAGCTGTTCGCCGCCTGTCGCGGCCTGGTTGGCGACGCGCAGCAGCCGCGCCGGGAACTTGATTGCCGCCACGTTTGCCTCGGGCATCGGTTCGGTGCGGTTGGGCGCCAGGTTTTCGGCGTGGAGCAGGGCCCGCTCGATCTCGCCGCTGTCGAGGAGGCCCTTCTGTCGGATTGCCTCGACCAGAGCGGCGACCGCCACATAGAGGCCTTCCAGTTGCAGGTTGGCAGTGTTCATGTGCGCTCTCCTCCTTGCCCGATTATCCTATGCGCCTGAAGCGGTCATGGGTATGGCCATTTCCCGGCAACTGCCAGCGCACTTCCCGCAGGCAGCCACGCAAGCTTCCATGTCGCCCAGCCGCTCGCAGTCCTTGGCGCACTGCTCGCAGATCTCCGCGCATTCGGCACAGACATAGGGGTGGTGATCCGAGCCGATGATCATGAAATGCGCCGCCGTGCGGCACATCTCGGCGCAGGCCATCATCAAGGTGAGGTGCTCCTTGGCGACATGCTCGCCGCCTAGCTCGAGGCAATGGTTCATCGCCATCGACAGGCACGTCTGGTAGCAGGCCAGGCAATCGTCGATACATTTCTGCATGTGTGGGGACGCCATCTCGTTCTCCTCTCCGATATGGGAGGGGAACGCGTCGACCGCCAAACGGTTCGCGCGGGGCTATTGGCCGCCGGCGATCTGGGCGGAAATGGCGTCGTAGGTAGCTGCACCGGCGACGAGCCGGCCGTTGACGAATATCGCCGGGGTACCCTGGATGCCAAAACTCTCGATCGCCTGCTTGCGCATGCGATTGAGCTTGCCCAGCAGGTCCTGGTTGAGCATGGCGGCTTCAAAGAGGACCGGGGTAATCCCCACCTCGTTGGCGACGTCCTTCATGGCCGCAAGGCGATCGGGCGCGTTCACCCAGCGTGCCTGGTTGCGCATGAAATGCTCGATCACGGCCGGCGCACGTTCGGGACCGGCGACTTCGGCCACCATGAACACCACAGCATCCATGGCGTTGCGCACGAACGGCCTGATGGCCATCCGCGCCTTGCCGGTATCGAGATAGTCGGCCTTCAGGCGCGGAAACGTCTCGTCGAGAAAGGTCGTGCAATAGCCGCAGGTGGGAGACCAGTACTCGATGATGGTGACCGGTGCGTCGGGCTGGCCGGCGAAGGTATCGGGAATGTCCACGCTCAGCAGGGCATCCTCTTCCAGACCAATGGCGAGGCTGGGTAGAGCCGCAGCGAAGGCCGCGGCCACACTGGTGGCCAGGAGCGCTCGGCGCGAAAGATGAAACGGCATGGGCATTGGAACTCCGCAATGGAACCCTTCTAATAAAGGCAGCCCGTCGATCCAACGGGTCGGCGCGAAAAACCTTCGACCTGTTGCACAGAAACGCTGGACCGGGAATCAGGCGAAGGCTTTGGACCACGCTTCGTGTGCGCCCGGGTGCCTTCAATGGCGGGTGCAAGGGCCGGGGCCGCGCTGGCGTTCGGGCCGCAAACCCGCGGATTTCGGGGCTCGGGTAACGGGCTTTCCACAGCGCGGGAAGGCCGATTTGCAAAAGCTCTCAAAAGGCACTTGCGCGGCGCGAACAACACCCCTATAGGGTGCGGGCGCTCAGCAAGCGCCCTTCGTCTATCGGTTAGGACGCCACCCTTTCACGGTGGAGAGAGGGGTTCGACTCCCCTAGGGCGCGCCACTTCCTCTGCAAGGAGGGAGGTTGACGCACAGGCACTTGCTGCCGATATTGACCAGCGCCGCGCCCATCGTCTAGCGGTCAGGACACCGCCCTCTCACGGCGGGAACAGGGGTTCGATTCCCCTTGGGCGCGCCAGTCAAACTTTCCAAAGACATTGATGTTGTTTTCGTCGAGGCTTCGCGCTCTTGGGTCAAGCCACGAGCGCCGCTATGATTGCGAGAACCGCGAGCGGAGCGAGCTCTGCCCCCGGCTGGCGCAGCGGCGGCCAACCCCACGACCAGCGGTCGCGCCAGCGGCGCGAGACCAGCCGGACAGCCAAGTGCCCGAGGATACCCGCTACGGCCGCGAGGACCGGAAAGGATGTCGCCAGCGCGAGCGTGGCTGCGATCACCAGCAGCGTCGCGCCGAATTCGATCTGGCGCAGATCGAGCGAGATCCCCAGCCCATCGATGCGCTTCACCGACTGGCAGCAGCCGGCGGCAAGGCACGATCCCTTGACCGGCAGGTAGGCGAGATTGATGGCGATGGCGTAGCCCACGAGCACATAGATGGCCGGGCCGCCAAGCCAGCGCGCAATGAACCAGAGGGCAAGCGCCAGCAGCGCGGAGGCAGCCGCTGCCCCCGACCACGAGGCGGGCGCGGTGTCGGACTTGAGGCTGGCCACCGCGATGAGGATGCGATAGCCCGTGCCGCCGACGAAAGCGGTGCCGAAGAGGAAGCCGAGCCCGACGGCGCTCCAGAGCGACCACGGCGGAAAGGCGACCGCTGCAGCCAGCCCGAAGGCCGCCGAGGAGGCTACGGCCGACGCCAGACGCAAGGCAAAAACAAGACGTTCGGGCCTTGTGCCCGCGCTGATCGTTTCCATTGGCCTCTCCCGGTCGTGTTACGGCCACTAGTTCAACGCTCTGGTAATGGTGTCCAGGGTTTTTCGCGGCCTGAGACGAATACGCAAGTCATTTGAGACACCTGCGCAAACGGCTCCGCGGACGCAATGGTAGGTTTTCCCTCACTAGCGGCATGAGTCTAGTGGACCTGAGGGATATTGATGAACGATACGAACGAGAACGACGCCAAGGCGAAAAAGCGGTACTCGCGACTGCTTCTGCTGACGGCATTGATCGCAGGCGCGGCAACCGGTGGATGCTATCCGTACTATGGTCCGGGCACCTACACGACCCTTGCCCCGGGCGAGACCAGCAACCCGAGCAGCTATTCGGGCGGTTCCTACGGAATTTCGAACCCGAACGTCTGAGCCGGGCTCAGGACATCGAAACGCCAGGCCTCCAGGGAGTAACTCCCCCGGAGGTCTTTTTGTCTTGAGTGCATGGGTCTGGTGGACCCTTAGACCAGAGACGGCGAAACCTGACCCAGGCCTCGCAATTGCACGGCGTCCTGGCTCGGAGCCGCGCCAAACTGGCGGCGGTACTCGCGGCTGAACTGGGCCGCGCTCTCGTAGCCGACGCTATAGCCGACCCCAGAAATATCCTCGCGTCCGGAAGCCAGCATGAGCCGAGCCTGCTGCAGCCGAATCTGCTTCTGGAACTGGATCGGGCTCATCGCGGTGACCGACTGAAAGTTGCGATAAAAGGCCGACGGGCTCATTCCCGAAATCTCGGCGATGTCCTCCACCCGGAATGCCCGGGCGTGGTGTTCGCGTATCCAGTGCACGGCGCGCGCGATGTGATTGAGATTGCTGTCGGCCAGCCCCAGTTGCCGCACTGCCGCCCCTTGAGGTCCGACGATCAGCCACCAATGGATTTCCCGCTTGATGAGCGGCGCCAGAACCGGGATGTCGCGCGGCGAATCCAGCAGCCTTAGCAGCCGCGCCACCGCATCGAGCAACTGCCGGGGTGCTTCGCTGACCAACATGCCCGACGGGGTGGGGCCGCGCGCCTCCCGCAACGCGCTCGAGGTCGACTGCAACAGTAGCTCGGCGATCGTTGCCGGTTGAAGCGCCAGCCCGAACCCCAATGCCGGCTGCTCCGGGCTCGCATCGATGAACTGGCCCGTGACGGGCATGTCGAGCGACGAAACAAGGTATTCCCCCGGACCGTATTCATAGACCCGGTCTCCAAGCGCCAGCCGCTTGAGGCCCTGGACGATCAGCGCCATCACCGATCCGGACATCGAAGGCTCCCACGACGACACGTCGTGACGAGCAACCATGACTCCATCGATGGGGGTACCCATGTCCGGACGGGCGTGGCGATCGATCAGATCGCGAATTTCTTCCAGGAGCATTTCGCCACCTCGTTGCCAGTGCCCGTTCATCTAACGCGCGTGTTGTCTTCACGATAGAAAGTCTCTCTCAGGTGGGAGGATTGTGCAAGAAGCTGGCAGTCTGCTCCTAACGCCTTCGAGGCCTCAGCTGGTTAGGTGAAGTCATCGGCGAACGATGAAGCGCCACAACACAACCAGCGAGGTTTGCGATCATGAATACGGTTCTCATTACGGGAGCGTCGTCCGGCTACGGGCTTGAGACTGCACTCCACTTCCAGCGCCAGGGCTGGCGGGTCATTGCCACGATGCGTCGCCCGCAGCCCGAGCTTTTCGCGTCACTCGACAATGTTATCGTGCTTCCGCTCGACGTGACCGATGCCGGGAGTATCGCGGAGTGCATCCAGGCTGCCGGGCCGATCGACGTGCTTGTCAACAACGCCGGCATCGGAATGGTCGGGGCCTTCGAGGCATCCCCGATGGAGATCGTCCGGAGGCTCTTCGAGACCAACACCCTGGGCACGATGGCGATGACCCAGGCCGTGCTGCCACTGCTGCGCGAGCGTGGCGGTGGGACGATTGTGAATGTCACCTCGAGCGTGACGCTCGCTCCTTCGCCCTTCGCTGCCGCCTATACGGCGTCCAAGATGGCCATCGAAGGCTTTTCCGGGTCGCTGGCCCAGGAGGTCGGCACGTTCAACATCCGCGTCAGGGCAGTCGAACCCGGCTACGCCCCCACCACGCGCTTCACGGCCAACACGCAGGTCCCCGTCGAGCAGTTGATCCCGCCCGCCTATGCCGAGTTTGCTCGGCCCATCTTCGCGGCATTCGCCAATCCCTCGGTGACGACGCGGGAAAGCGACGTCGCCGAAACGATCTGGCGCGCGGTCAACGACACCTCCGACCAACTGCGCTTCCCCGCTGGGCCCGACGCCGTTGCCCTCTGGGAGGCGGCAAGATGAGCACGGCAAACATCCTGCGCGCCACACTGCGCTGGCACATACGCAAGGGACGCAGGCTCTTCCATCTCGCCGTCAACCGGCTGGCGGCCCCACCGGCGGCGAGGCAGGGCGCCGCTAGGACAGGCGTCCGTTGGGGCTAGACGGTTGTCCCCCGCGGCGAATGGTGGTTCGATTGCCGGACCATAACCTGACCCGCGGAGGACCCCCATGGGCGAACGCATCAAGCTGACGGCCTCGGATGGCTTCACACTCAATGCCTACCGGTCGGCGCCGGACGGACAGCCGCGTGGCGGAGTCGTGGTGATCCAGGAGGTCTGGGGCCTCAACGCCTGGGTGCGCAGCGTCGTCGACCGCTTTGCGCGGCACGGCTACCTGGCGGTGGCGCCCGCAGTCTTCGACCGGATCGAGTTCGGCTATGAGAGTGAGGACTATTCGGCGGCCCAGTTCACGGTCATCGGGGAGATGATGAAGAAGTTCGATCCGGCGGCCGCCCTAAAGGACGTAGAGGCCGCGATCAAGGGGGCCAGCGAGGGCGGAAAGGTTGGGATAACCGGCTATTGCTTCGGCGGCGCTACCACCTGGCGCGCCGCGAGCCTGCTGACGGGACTGAGCGCCGCCTCAGGCTACTACGGAGGCGGCGTGCCGAACTACATCGACCTCAACCCCAAGGTGCCGACCGAGATGCACTTCGGCGACAAGGATACAGGCATTCCGCTCGAGCAGATCGAGGCGCTCAGGGCACGTCACCCGGAGGTGGATATCTATACCTATGACGGCGGCCACGGCTTCTGTAACAGCGATCGACCGGACAAGTTCAACGAGGCCGCCTGCAAGAAGGCCTCCGCGCGCACCCTGGAATTCTTCCACAAGCACCTGTCGTGACCCTCTCGGACCATCTGGCCTATCTGGATGCCGCCTATGCCGAGGCGCTGGCCGCGCCGCTCTCGCGCCGGAAGGCGATGCTGGCCGCTGCGCTCGCTGATGCCTATGCAGATCGGCTCGCGACGGCCTCCGGCGCCGACGATATCCTGGCGTTCAGGGCAGGGCTCGCCGCCCAGAGCCGGGCGCTCGGCCTGGTGTTCGCGCTCTGCGCCATGGGAAAGGGCGCTCCGGAACTGGCGATCGACGCTATCGAGGTGCCGATTGCCGAGTACGGAACCCTCGGCGTCGAGGACTTCATGGTCAGCCTCTACAACGGTCATCGCGTGCAGCGCGTGAGGGTGGCTTCGCCGCAGGGCGAACGCCTGCTGGCGCTTGACGTATTGGCCGAGGCCATCGGGGTGCTCAGAGGGCTGACGCCCGCGCCCTAGACGGTCAGTCGGTGTCGGCAGAAGCTTCGATGGCTTCCATGTCCTCGTCGGAGAAACCGAAATGGTGGCCGATCTCGTGCACCAGCACGTGAGTGATGATCTGCCCGAGCGTCTCGCCATCCTCATTGTCGGCCCAGTAATCGAGGATCGGGCGGCGGTAGAGCCAGATATGGTTGGGCATCTGCCCGGTATAGCCGAGAGAACCGCCCTGGGGCAGGCCAACGCCACGGAAGAGCCCGAGGATGTCGAACTCGGATTCGAGCTTCATCTCGGTCATGGTTTCTTCGTCGGGAAAGTCGGCAACGACGCAAGGGACGTCCGAAACCAGAGAACGGAACTCAGGAGGAAGGGCAGCAAAGGCGGCCGCTGCCATCTGCTCGAAATCATCGAGCGTGGGCGCCGCCAGGTTCGTCCAGGAATTGGTCTCGTCGGCCATGTCAGTCGTCGTCCTGCCGGAGTCGTTGAGGCGCCAGCTTAGCAGCCGCTGAAGGTCACCGGGCGCGAATAACCGTTCGGGCGATCGCGCACGTCCACATGGATGAAGCTACGGCCTGGATAGCACCCGAGCCCGCCCACGCCGCCATTGCGCATGGCGAAGGCGATCAGCTTTTCCTTGGGGACGCCGGGAATGTAGAAGTCCGCCGCCATGCACTTCATATGGTAGGAGTTATCCACGCCGCCCGCCTTGCCGTTGTGATAGCCGTCGCGATAGCCGGACTGCATGATCACCTTCTTGCCGAAATAGCCCTCGAAGTCCCAGATCACGAGGCGCAGCTTGGGCGAGATGCAGAAGGCGTTGACCTCGGAACTGGCCGTGACGGTGCCCCAGCTATTGGATTTGCCGCGATAGGCCGCATCGCTACTGCTGGCGAAGATCGCCATCGGCAGGCAGCCGCTCAGGGAAACGGCGCACAGGAGCGCCAGGAGGATAGCACGCATCGACCACTCGCTGGCCCGACCTGGTGCAAAAATGCACCATCCAAGCCGGGTCCGATGATGGTCGTTAAAATATGATGGATTATGCTAACCGCCCGCTAACCCTGGTGGTTAACGGGCGGCTAACGGGAATTACCATGCGCCAGTGTTGGGCATGGAAGCCCAGGGTTCCTGGGCGGGCAGGGTGCCATCCTGGATAAGCTCGACGGAAATGCCGTCGGGCGAGCGCACGAAAGCCATATGGCCGTCACGCGGCGGGCGATTGATGGTCACGCCCATGTCCATCAGATGCTGGCAAAGCGCGTAGATGTCCTTCACCCGATAGGCGAGGTGGCCGAAATTTCGTCCCCCCGTATATTCCTCCGGGTCCCAGTTGTAGGTCAGCTCGACTTCCCCGCCCTGGTCGCCGGGGGCGCGGAGGAAGATCAGCGTATAACGGCCCCGTTCGTTATCGGACCGGCGAACCTCTTCAAGACCCAGCCCATCGCAGTAGAATTTGAGGCTTGCGTCGATATCGGTCACACGGACCATTGTATGCAGGTACTGCATGGGTCTTTCTCCCTATTTGTGGTGTTTAGCGGGCGCGCGAACCTAGCAAGGACGGCCGGTTTGCGGCAACAGAACAGCCTTCAAAGAAAAGGCGGGGGAAGTCGTAAACAAATTTGCAACCACTCCTTAACTTTTGGGTTTGAATCGGCCACACTGAGTCTGGGTTGTAGAGTACCTCGCGGCAGCGGGGCATGTATAAAATGAGGCATTGGGGGCATGGGGGGTAAGTTTTCACCCGAGAGTGGCGAGGCCGGAATCCCGAAACGGGAGGAGGCCAATGAACCGCAGCCTCAGGCCAGCGGCGCCAGTCCAGCACACGATATCGATGTTATCGAAATCGCCGGAACCATAAAATGGTTCGACGTGGCGAAGGGATTCGGTTTCATCGTTCCCGACAACGGCATGCCCGATGTGCTGCTGCACGTAACCTGCCTGCGCCGCGACGGCTATCAGACGGCTTATGAAGGCGCCCGCATCGTCGTGGAGGCCCTCAACCGGCCCGGCGGCCTGCAGGCATTCCGCATCGTGTCGATGGACGAATCGACCGCGCTTCATCCCGCGCAATTGCCGGCGGCCCGCACGCATGTGACGGTCGAGCCTACGTCCAAGCTCGAGCGGCTGGAAGTGAAGTGGTTCAACCGTATCCGCGGCTTCGGCTTCCTTTCGGCAGGCGAGGGCGCTCCGGATATCTTCGTGCATATGGAGACGCTGCGTCGTTTCGGCATCACCGAACTGCGTCCGGGCCAATTCGTGCTGGTGCGGTACGGGACGGGTCCGAAGGGCCTTATGGTCGCCGAAATCAGGCCCGATGGTTGGGGCGACGCTCCTTCCTCCCACTAAAAGCTCCGACATGACCGCTTTGAGCCTCGAGTCCCGTAGTCCCGTTCTTGCGGCGACGAAGTTTTGCGGCCTCGCGCTCGCGGCCGTGATCGCCTTCCTGCCGCTTGCGGCGTGCAGCGACGAGACCAAGGCCGTGCTCCACACGGCGACGGGCAACTATACGTTCAATGTCGAGGTGGTCGATACCGACGCTACGCGCGCCAAGGGCCTGATGTTCCGCCAGGAACTGCCCAAGGACGACGGCATGCTGTTCGACTTCCTGACCGAACGGAACACCTCGTTCTGGATGCAGAACACCTTCATTCCGCTCGATATGATCTTCATCGGCGCCGACGGCACGGTGAAAACCATCCACGAGAACGCGCGCCCGTTCGACACGACGCCGATTCCTTCCCAGGTGCCGGTGCGCTATGTGCTCGAGATCGCGGGCGGCCGTTCAGATGAAATCGGGCTCAAGGTTGGCGATACCTTCGAGCACGACCGCATAAAGAAATAGCTCAGAGCCTGCTGATCACCACACAGTTGAGGATCGCCACCAGGTGCAGCATCGCGCCGGCGACCACGAAGACGTGCCAAACCACGTTCTGGAACTTCAGCCGTTCCCATAGATGGAAAATGATACCGGCCGAATAGACGACGCCCCCGGCGAGCAGCAGCCAGAGCGTCGCGGACGGCAAGCTTGCGCCCAGTGACTGGAACACCGCTACCCCACTCCAGCCGATTGCCAGGTAAAGCACGATGGCCAGGCGCCCGAAGCGCTCGGGCACGATGAGCTTGAGCGCGATGCCCACGATCGAGGCGCCCCAGACGAACGTGCCGAGCAGGATCGTTGTCGCCGAACCGCCCATGATCGCGAGGAATGGCGTGTAAGTGCCTGCGATGAAAAGGAAGATCGCTGCCTGATCGAACCGCGCCAGCCAGCCCTTGATGGGTGAAACCGGTGAGAGGTTATATGCCAGGGAAACGGACAGCACTGCGAGTAGCGAGACGAGGTAGACGGTCAGGGCCGGCGCTTCCTTCGGCGCGGTCTGCATGAACGCGAACGCCAGGATGATCGACCCGATGGCGATCGCGGCCACGATGCCCACGACATGGACGACGCCGTCTGCGATGACTTCGGTAAGGGTGAAGGGGCGGGTCGGGCTGGCCCAGATCCTGCGGGCCGTCTGCGTCTGCGTCATAGTGGTTCTCTACTCTGCCCCGGCGCGGGGGCGGACCTTATCTCCGAAGGTTGGCCGGACTGTCCCCAGCCGTTTGCAGGGGCAATCTTCGGCGGTTGTCTGGACGGGCGCGCCTGGGCGTGGCGTTCCGAAGCAAGAGATCATGCACCCAATCGGCAGTCGAGGCCAAGCTTTCGGGCGCCGCGTTCCATAACGTTGCGGCCGATCTTGTTCCCAAGACCGGCCGCGACGCAAGACGATGAAGCTCGTGCTTAGTTGTTGAGGACCAGGGCGCCCTTGTCGGGAAGCCGAACCGCCGGCATCGGCGAGAAGTGAAGGTCCTGCGGCGCCCCGGGCGCGGCCAGGCCACCTGCACCCGACACCTGCTGGCCGCCCTGCATGTCGCTCTGCTGGGCCTGCTTGTTATCGTCGGTGGCGCCGAGCTGGCCTTCGGCCTGCTTGTCGCCCTCGGACTTACCTTCCTCGGTGGTGCCAACTTCACCCATGATCTGGTCGCCGGCGTTGATATGCTCCTGGGCGGCCTGGATGTCTTCGGCGAGCGAGGTGGTGTAGGGGATTTCGTAGGCGCGCGGCGGCGCTACTGGGAGATGATCCTCGTTGATCTCCTGCACCCACATGTAGACTGCCCCCGCCGCACCGGTCTTGCGGTCCGGCTCCTTTACATTGGTGGAGAGCAACTGGAAGCGGTCGGGCATCGGGCTGGTCGTCGGCCAGCCGACAAGGCCGGTGATGGCCAGATACGACCCAACGAAAGCCACGGCGGTGACCACGATCGCGCCTGCCTTGACCCACCAGCGCCAGAGCGAGGCGATGTTGAGGCTGAGCAGCAGCACGCCGAGCAGGATATAGACCCCGACGATGGAAAAGATGGTTGACTGGATCACTTTCGCACCTCGCGAATAAGCGAAATGGGCCGTGTGTTGACGTCGCTGACGTCCCCGTTCTCATCGAGCGTGAAGCGGACGGCGGTCTTCTCGTCGCCCTCATGGCTGAGCGTGAGGGTATCGTAGAAGATCACCTTGAGCTTCGGGTTGATCTTTTCGACCTTCACCGTGACCGGCACCGGCTGCTTTGAATCGTTGGTGAACTCGTAGACGTTGATGACGTACTCGCCCGGGATGATGCCGCGCACGCTCACCGTCTCCTGGCGCAGCGGCGAGGTGACGGTCTTGCCGTTGATCTCGACGCTGTTGAGGTAATTGCCGCGGTCGTCGCGGTCGAGCGAGAGGAAGCCGTTGGCCAGCGAGTGGTACCAGACGACATTGCCCAGCGGGTCCATCACATAGGTGTCGATGTCGTCCGGATTGTTGTCCGGCCAGGTCACGGTGATCAGCATCTCGGCCTTGATGTCCACCGTACCGGTCTTCGACTCCTCCTTGATGAGGGCGAAGGCGATGAAGACCATGACGGTGAAGCCGAGCAGGGCATTGAAGAGGATGTCGGTGAACGGGACAAACGTCCCGTCATCGCTGCCGCCACCCGAAAACAGGCTATTGTCGTCCATTCGAACCCTGCTCCAGGGTCGGAATGACATAGATTTCCGTGATTTCCGTGACCAGGTCGAAGAGCTCGGCGATGGCTTTGTCGAGGAAATAGTACTCGAGCTTGAGGATGAGCGCGGTGGCGATGCCGGTCACCGTCACGTTGAGCGCGATGGCCATGCCGCCGGTCATGCCGGTGAGGGCAGGGCGCAGCGTCTCGGCGTCGAACGATGTGATCTGGGCGATCGGGATGAGCATCAGGATAAAGCCGATGGCCGTGCCCAGGAGCGCCAGGCGCAGCAGTGCTTCGGAAATGAACCAGCCGAGCTTCTCGCGCGAGCGCAGGCGGTCGGCCAGAGCCCGCAGCAGCAGCGTCTGGTCGATGCGGCCGCCGTTCTGCTTTTCGGCCTTTATGACGAGATTGCCGATGTGGGTGGTGAGCGTTCCGGGCGGCAGCAACTGTCCGTCTCCGGTAGTTACGCCCTCCTCGGTGACCCGGAACCCCGATACGCGGGCCTTCGCAATGATCGAGCGGGCCTTGCGGGCCGACACCAGCTCCTGGGAGGTGATGACGGTCTGATAGAGGCACGCCAGCGCCGTAAAGGCGAAGATCACCAGAATAATCAGGGAGATTCGCGTGTGGTCGGTGGCGAGCATCGCCTGCACAAGCCCGAAGTGCCAGAGCGCCAGCATCGCTACCGCTACCAAGGCATTGAGCAGGATCCAGCGCAGCACCGGCGCGAAATCGCGCGCCTCTGCCGCCGGCGCAAGCACTGCGCCCCTAACGTCTGCCATAGTCCCCCAAATCTCCATTGAATTCGTTGCGTCGGTCGGTGGCTGTCACGCCGAACTTGCTTCCCGACGGAGGGCGACAGTATTCAATAGCACTGTTGGATTTCGTAATGCCCGGCATAAGTTTTGCCTTGGCTGGGTAGTGTGGCGGCCGAACACAGGCAGATGTTGCCTTTCTCCCCGCTCTACACTATATCCGCGCAGCGCTCGGGGATTCCCCGGCGCGATTTCACACGCAAAGGCGGCCGTCCAGATTGAGCTGGCGTCCATCCGGTGGCGGGAAACCGTCGCATAGACCTTTGCGGAGGCACAACCGGTAAAGGAACGCTGCCAATGGCACTGCCTGATTTCTCCATGCGCCAACTCCTGGAAGCTGGCGTCCACTTCGGTCACCAGAAGCATCGCTGGAACCCGAAGATGGAACGCTACATCTTCGGCGTGCGCAACGACATCCACATTCTCGACCTGAGCCAGACCGTTCCGCAGCTGAGCCGCGCGCTCCAGCTGATCTCGGACACCGTCGCCGACGGCGGCCGCGTGCTCTTCGTGGGCACCAAGCGCCAGGCCGCCCCGCTCGTGGCCGAGGCTGCCCGCCAGTCCGCCCAGTACTTCGTGAACTCCCGCTGGCTCGGCGGCACGCTGACCAACTGGCAGACCATCTCGCACTCCATCGCTCGCCTGCGTGAGCTTGAGGCCCAGGAAGCCGAGGGCATGGAAGGCCTGACCAAGAAGGAGCGCCTGATGCGCTCGCGCGAGAAGGAGCGTCTGGAACGCGACCTCGGCGGCATCAAGGACATGGGCAACCTCCCGAACCTCCTGTTCGTGATCGACACGAACAAGGAAGCCAACGCGATCAAGGAGGCCCGTCGCCTGGGTATTCCGGTTGTCGCCATCGTCGATACGAACAGCGATCCGGATCTGGTCGACTACGCCATTCCGGGCAATGACGACGCCAGCCGCGCTCTCGAGCTCTACTGCTCGCTGGTCTCTCGCGCTGCCATCGACGGCATTGCGCGCTCGTCGGCCGCTGCTGGCGCCGACCTTGGTGCTTCGGTGGAGGCTCCCGTGGAGCCGGCCCTGACCGAAGTCCAGGAAAGCGACACCAACGCCTAATCGACCAGCCCGTTCATCGGGTTGACACACTGACATCCCAACTGTGCGGCTCCGGCAAAACGGGGCCGCCAAAGAGGTGACATTATGGAAATCACTGCTGCCAAGGTTAAAGAACTCCGCGAGATGACCGGCGTCGGCATGATGGACTGCAAGAAGGCCTTGCAGGAAACCAACGGCGACATGGACGCGGCGATCGATTGGCTGCGCACGCGTGGCCTGGCCAAGGCCGCCAAGAAGGCCGGTCGCGTTGCGGCTGAAGGTCTGGTCGGCGTTGCCATCGACGGTAACCGCGGCGCCATCGTCGAAGTAAACTCGGAAACCGACTTCGTTGCCCGCAACGAGCAGTTCCAGACCATCGTCAGCAACGTCGCCAAGCTGGCGCTCGATGCCGATGGCGACGTCGCTCGCCTGAGCGAAATGCCCTATCCCGGTTCGGGCCGCTCCGTTTCGGGTGAACTGACCGATGCCATCGCCACCATCGGCGAGAACATGAACCTGCGCCGCACCGCGATCATCGAGGTGAAGGACGGCGTTATCGGCAACTACGTGCACAACACGGTCAAGCCGGGTCTGGGCAAGCTGGGCATCATTGTCGGTCTCGAATCGACCGGCAACAAGGACGCTCTGGCTGCCCTGGGCAAGCAGATCGCCATGCACATCGCCAACACCAACCCGCTGTCGGTGTCGCCGGACGACCTGGATCCGACCGTCGTTGCCCGCGAGCGCACCGTGTTCGCCGAGCAGGCCAAGGAATCGGGCAAGCCCGCCGAGATCATCGAGAAGATGGTGGAAGGCCGCGTCCGCAAGTTCTACGAGGAAGTCACGCTCCTGGCGCAGACCTTCGTGATCGACGGCGAGACCAAGATCTCGGACGTTCTCAAGAACGCCGAGAAGGAAGTTGGCGCCCCGGTCAAGCTGACCGCCTTCGTGCGCTATGCCCTCGGTGAAGGCATCGAGAAGGCCGAGAGCGACTTCGCCGCTGAAGTCGCCGCCGCTGCCGGCGCCTGATCTCCCGCAATATTCCCGCTCCCCGCATGACAATTGCGGGGAGCGGTTTGATTTGCGCCTTAGTTGGGCGCCTTATATCCAATAGTGCATTTTCTAGTAACTGCCGGTATCCAATCGGGCGGAAAATGCTCTAACGTCTAGCCGGCGCCAGCGGAATCGAAGCTCGGGTGCGGCAGTTAGAGGGGTCGGCCGGTGACGAAATCCGCATATAGACGCATTCTGCTCAAGGTCTCCGGCGAGGTCCTGGCCGGTGATCAGTCATTCGGCATCGAGCCTGAATTCCTCAAGGGCATGGCGCAGCAGATCGCCGACGTCGCCAAGTCCGGGGTCCAGATCGGCATCGTGATCGGCGCCGGAAACATCTTCCGCGGCATGACGGTGGCTGCCAACGGTACCGACCGCGTGACCGCGGACCTCATGGGCATGCTGGGTACGGTGATCAACTCCCTCGCCCTTTCGAACGCCATCACCAGGGCAGGGGTGAAGTCCAAGGTATTCAGCGCCGTGAGCATGCCTTCGGTTGCTGACACCTTCACGGCGCGCGCCGCCAAGGCTGCGCTGGACGAGGGTTTCGTGGTGGTCCTCGCCGGTGGCACCGGCAACCCCTTCTTCACCACCGACACCGCCGCCGCGCTCAAGGCGATCGAACTCGATTGCGACGTGCTCCTCAAGGGCACCAAGGTGGATGGCGTCTATTCGGAGGATCCGTTCAAGAACCCCGACGCCAAGCGCTTCGACACGATCAGCCATGAAGAAGTCATTGCACGAAATCTTCAGGTGATGGACACGGCGGCCTTCGCGCTTGCCCGGGACAACGGGTTGCCGATATTAGTCTACGCGCTTGACGACAAAGAAGGCCTCGCCGGCGTCCTGGAAGGACGCACGCGCTCCACGCGCGTCGGCTAAGGCCAGGAAAATAGTAAGGAAATAGATCCATGGCAGAAACCTTTTCGCTCGAGGCTCTCAAGACCCGCATGCAGAAGTCGATCGCCTCGCTCAAGGACGAGCTGGCCGGTCTGCGCACGGGGCGCGCCAGCGCCAGCCTGCTCGAGCCGATCACGGTTGAGGCCTATGGCTCGCGCATGCCGCTCAACCAGGTGGCTACGGTTACTGTTCCCGAGCCGCGCATGCTCAGCGTTCAGGTGTGGGATCGCTCCATGGCCGGCGCGGTCGAACGCGCCATCCGCGATAGTGGCCTCGGCCTCAATCCGGCCAGCGAAGGCGCCGTGATCCGCGTGCCGCTGCCCGAATTGAACCAGGAGCGCCGCAAGGAACTCACAAAGGTCGCGCACAACTATGCCGAGCAGGCGCGCGTTGCCGTCCGGCACATCCGTCGCGACGGCATGGACCTGCTCAAGAAGCTCGAGAAGGATGGCACGATCAGCCAGGACGACAGCCGCGTGAAAGCCGACCAGGTGCAGAAGGCGACTGACTCCAGCGTGGCCGAGATCGACCAGATCCTTTCGGTTAAAGAACAGGAAATCATGCAGGTTTAGGCTTACGCCTACCGGCCCCCAAGGCGTCCAAAGGATATCATGTCCACCGACCCCGCCATCGACAGCGATTTGCGCCAGAGGCCTGGGCTTCGGATTCCGCGGCACCTTGGGGTGATCATGGACGGCAATGGCCGCTGGGCCCGCGCCCGTGGCAAGCCGCGCACGGAAGGCCATATCGCCGGCGTCAAGGCGCTGCGCCGCCTGGTGGAGCTCTGCATCCGCTACGGCGTCGGGCACCTGACGGTCTTCAGCTTTTCTTCCGAGAATTGGACGCGACCGCGCGACGAGGTGAATTTCATCTTCGGCCTTCTGCGCCGCTTCGTTGCTTCCGACCTCGAAAAGCTCGTCCGCAACAACGTGCAGGTGCGCATCATCGGTTCGCGCCAGGGGCTCGATGACTCGCTCCAGCGGCTCATTGCCGAGGTTGAGGCCAAGACCCGCGCCAATACCGGCCTGCAACTGGTCGTGGCCTTCAACTACGGCGGCAAGGCCGAGATCACCGAGGCGGTGCGCGCCATCGCGCGCGACGTCGCGGCCGGCAGGATTGCGCCGGACGCCATTACCGAGGCCACGGTGGAGCAGGCACTCTACACCTCCGGCATACCCGATCCCGACATCATCATCCGCACCAGCGGGGAGCGGCGCTTCTCGAACTTCCTGCTTTGGCAGGGCGCCTATTCCGAACTGATCTTCGTCGAGGAGAATTGGCCGGATTTCGACGAAACCACGTTCCTGCGGGTGCTGGAAGAATATGCGGGCCGCGAAAGGCGGTTCGGCGGGATAGAGGCTATCACTTGAGTTCGCAGGGCGACCCCGGCTCCGAGTCTTCGGCTTCCCGCCGGTCCTGGTCGGACCTCGGTCCTCGCTTGGGCTCCGCTTTCGTGCTGCTTCCGCTGACGGCGCTAAGCCTCTATCTGGGCGGCTATATCTTCGCGTTCATCGTCGGCCTCGTCTTCGCCGGAGCCTATCGCGAATGGGAGCAGATGGTGGCGCGCGCCCCCATCTCCATCCCCGGCGCCATCACCGTGGTCCTCGTTGCGATCTCGGGGCTCATTTATCCGGCGTTCGGCCTTCCCGGCTCGACCCTTGTCATCGTTCTGGCCATCGCGATCGCCGTGCTGTTCGGCGGGGAAGGGCGCCTCTGGCGTGCGGCGGGACTCGCCTTCTTCGGGCTGGTGATCGTCGCCGTGATCGCCATGCGCGGCGATAGCTGGGATGGCGTGCTGGCCGGCGTGTTCCTCGCGGTTACAGTCTGGATGACCGATTCCGCCGCCTTTTTCACCGGCAGGCAGATCGGCGGCGAAAAGCTCGCGCCAATCATTTCGCCCTCCAAGACATGGTCGGGGGCCCTGGGCGGGCTGGCGCTCGGTGCCACCTCCGGCTTTATCGTCTGGCTGTTCGTGACCGACTCCCCGTGGTGGATCGGCGCCATCTTTGCGGTGACCATCAGTATTCTGGGGCAGATCGGTGACCTGACCGAGAGCGCTATCAAGCGCAACTTCCGCATCAAGGACAGCGGCGACATCATCCCCGGTCACGGAGGCTTGATGGACAGGCTGGACAGCCTCACATTCGGCGTGATTTTCGTCTTGGTCGTTGGCCTGCTACACTCCGGCCTCGACAACATCGCAGGCGGCTTCCTTCACTGGTAGTGCCTGCACGCACGCTATAGGGACAGTTCATGCTGCCGTCTTTCTTCACTACGCTTCTGTCCTTCCTGGTCGTGCTGACCGTGATCGTCTTCGTTCACGAGATGGGACACTACCTAGTGGCCCGCTGGAACAAGATCGCGATCCAGACCTTTTCAATCGGCTTCGGCCCCGAACTTTTCGGCTGGAATGACCGCCACGGCACGCGCTGGCGCGTGTCGGCCATTCCTCTTGGTGGCTACGTCCGCTTCGTCGGCGACATGAACGCGACCAGCGCGCTGCCGGACAATGACGTGATTGCCAATGCCGGCCCCGAGCTGCGCGATCGGCTTTTCGTCAACAAGAACGTCTGGCAGCGGATTTCCGTGGTCATCGCCGGCCCGGTCGCCAATGTGCTCCTGACCTTCGTCATCCTGTACGCGCTGCTGCTCGGCTATGGCCGCTACACGATCCCGCCGGTAATCGGGGATGTAGTGACCGGTTCTGTCGCGGCCGAAGCGGGCCTGCAGCCCGGCGACAGGATTCTCTCGGTGGATGGCTATGCCGTTCGCGGCTTCGAGGATTTCCAGCGCCTCGTTGCGACCGCTCCGCAGCGGCCCGTGACCATCGTGCTCGACCGCTCCGGCGCCGAAAAGACGATCGTGGCGACTCCCGAAGCCGCCGAAACCACTGACCGCTTCGGCAAGACGCACCGCATCGGACGGATCGGCGTCTCCAGGGATGTGGAAAACTCCGACGTCACCCTCTATCGGCCGGGGCCGGTCGAAGCGGTTGGCATGACCTTTGAGGAAATCCGCTTCATCGTGGATCGCACGGTGGCCTTCATCGGCGATTTCTTCGTGGGGCGCGGGGATCGCGAGCAACTCGGAGGCCCTGTCAAGGTTGCCCAGGTGTCGGGGGAGGTGGCCACGCTCGGCTTCGCCGCCTTCGTGAACCTGATCGCGATGATCTCGCTCAATATCGGAATCTTTAACCTTCTGCCGGTGCCCATGCTCGACGGCGGGCACCTGGTCTACTATCTCATCGAAGCCGTTCGGGGGCGCCCGCTCAGCCCCCGGGTACAGGAAGTCGGCTTCCGCATCGGCCTGGCCCTGGTGTTCACGCTCACCATCTTCACTTTGGTGAACGACCTGCTTTAACACCTTGGCAACCATTATTTCCGGGGTGTTGCACGGATGCACGGCCCCCAATGTTTTGGTAACCGAACTGGCGTTTGCGCCTTGCCCTTGGTTAAAAAAACAGTAAAACCGTTCAATGAGTAAGCGTGGGGCAGCTCGTCTGGGGCGATTCCATGCGTCTGGTCGCAT
>Ga0182743_1000461_pt1 | contig 51110 bp, 49 predicted proteins | sample eDN3rd30CKraftOP_FD_128522 | JGI IMG/M metagenome (GOLD analysis project Ga0182743, IMG submission 128522) | Enriched Organic Plus compost microbial communities from Emeryville, California, USA - eDNA 3rd pass 30_C Kraft OP (version 2) (version 2) ... | reverse complement strand
CCCGGTTCGCCTGTGAAGTGAGCGATGCAGTAGGGTCGCCAGCAGCAGGAACCCACCGAAGCGACTCAGGGGCGGCTCAATGCCGCCCCTGAGCGCCGTAGGAATCTCCGGCCTTCAGGCCGGTGAGGATGTCAATGCTTGCTGTCCCATGCTACTGGGGTGAAATCCATCATCAAATGTCACGGCAATCGATTGTGCGTGGATCGGTACCTGCGTTGTGATAAACAGAAAACCGGTAGCAAACAGGAAGAATTGCAGCTTACGGTACAGCGCCGTCAAACAGCTTTTTGAAAAGCACACGAAAAAAGCCCCCGTGATTGGCTGACGAAATGCACTTTAACACGGCTCGGTTTCAGCAAATTTGCTGTATTTAACATCCTCCCACGTCCTAAAGGGCGCGGATTCCTACAGCGCTCATCCCCCGGCATCAAGCAAGCAGATACCGCACTGAAAGTCCCAGGACTGCAACGCCGCAGGCGCTATCCTTGCACGCCCTGAAAAGGGGTAGGGCTTGTCTCGCACGGGGTCAACTGGTGCGGCGCCTGGTGTCGTGCTTCATAAGACGTTCTTTTTCACGAGCCCAGTCTTTGTCGCGTGCACTGTCGCGCTTGTCGTGCAGTTTCTTGCCTCGCGCCAGCCCCAGATCCAGCTTGATCCGGCCACCTTTGTAATGCAGGTTCAGCGGGACAAGCGTAAATCCACGTTGCTCTACTTTCCCGATCAGCTTGCTGATTTCTTCAGCTTTGAGCAGCAGCTTTCTGGTACGTGTGGCATCCGGATAGATGTGCGTAGACGTACTTGGCAGTGGGCTGATATGCATGCCGATGATCCAGAGCTCACCGTCCCTGATGACGATATAGCTTTCCTTGATCTGGGCTCGTCCAGCACGGATGGCCTTGACTTCCCAGCCTTGCAGCACCAAGCCAGCTTCGAACCGCTCTTCAATGAAGTAGTCGTGAAATGCTTTGCGGTTTTCAATGATGCTCATATGAATCTTGTTTGGACGGTTAAAATCCCTTCATTCTAGCGACTTGTGAGCTGAGATGCATTCAATTGAACGTTCTGTATTGGTTCCCTTTAGCGACAAGCAGATGTTTGACCTTGTGGCTGGAGTGGACAAGTATCCCGAGTTCATGCCATGGTGCGGCGGGAGTCAGATTCATAGTCAGGATGAGTCGGGGATGCGCGCGTCCATCACCATTGCACTGGGCGGACTGCGTCAGACTTTTACGACTGAGAATCAACACGAATATCCGCGACTGATAGAACTCAATCTTGTCGATGGACCTTTTTCCATGCTGCAAGGGCGGTGGGAGTTCTTGCCATTGGCTGAGGATGCCTGCAAGGTCAAGTTCTCATTGAAATATGAGTTTTCCAGCAAAACGCTTGAAAAACTGGTCGGGCCGATTTTCAACCGAATTGCCACAAGCTTCATCGATTCATTCACCAGCAGAGCTGAAGCCTGTTATGGGTATGGACAATGAGTGTGCAACACGAAATGCATGTACCAGGTGATTCGGAGAAAGTAGAAACGGTGGAAGTGCTCGTTTGTTACGCAGCATCAAGCCATTCAATCTGGTATAAGACTTGTGTTCTTTCCTTAGGGTCGACAGTCGCCGATGCTCTGAACCAGAGTGGGTTTCACGACGCATTCCCTCAGGTTGACTGTGAAATCTCTGGCGTGGGTATCTTCGGGCAAAGGGTCAGTCTGGATACGAAACTCAGTCCAGGCGACAGGGTGGAAATCTATCAGCCGTTGATCTTTGATCCTAAGGAATCGAGACGGCGCCGTGCCTTACACCGGCAGCAACAACAGGAAAAGAGAGGAGATAAGTCGAATGGAAGAAAGTTTGTTGGTTGAGACGCTCAGTTGCAATGATGGCAGTTTGATTGGCGTTCTCACCCTGAACCGCCCGCAAACCCTGAACGGATTGTCACTCGAGATGACCCGGATCATGGACAAGGCACTCAGGCAATGGTCTGATCAGCCGGAAGTGGTGGCGGTCATCATGAAAGGAGCTGGTGAAAAGGCTTTTTGCGCGGGTGGTGACTTGCATGGCCTTTATCATGAGATGCTCGAGCATGCAGGTCAGCCTGCTACAGCCAACAAATATGCGAACGACTTCTTCTCCGAAGAATATGCTCTGGACTACCTGATCCACACCTATCACAAGCCTATCATCTGCTGGGGCGATGGTATTGTGATGGGCGGTGGAATGGGTCTGATGGCAGGTGCGAGCCATCGTATTGTCACCAACACCTCCAAGGTGGCCATGCCTGAGATCAATATCGGGTTGTTCCCCGATGTGGGTGGTTCGTGGTTGCTGGCAAGGTGCCCAGGGCACACCGGGTTGTTTCTTGCACTGACGGGCGCATTGCTTGGCGCTTCGGATGCCATTTACTGCTCAATGGCAGATTTTGCGCTGGATCGCAGCCACTATGCTGATCTGGTCCAGGCCTTGCGTAACCAGAAATGGCAGCGCAGCAGTGCGGACTATCAACTGGTTACTGATACCATCCATAGTATTCCTCAATTGCCGCTTGAGCCAGGTCCGTTGGAGAAAAACCGCCAAGTGATTGACCGGGCATGTCAGGAGAATGAGCTTGAGCGTGTTGCAGCCAACCTGATCGCATTGGGATCGTCCGAGGACCAATGGCTGCAAAGGGCCTCTCACACCTTCCAGAAGGGTTGCCCGGCTACGGCACGCCTGTCCTGGCATCTGCTCAGGAAAGCACGTCACATGTCACTGGCCGAGGTCTTTCAGATGGAATTCTGGGTGGCTATTGAATGTGCAGCCAGAGGCAACTTCCAGGAAGGTATCCGGGCTGTTCTGGTTGATAAAGACCGTAATCCGAAATGGAATCCTGCCACTCTGCAAGAGACAGCTGGGGATTGGATTACGCCGTATTTTGCGCGATCCATTCATGACCCAGATCATCCGCTGGCAGATCTGGGAAAGTGATGTATAAGTCCTGATAGCCAATGACAAGGCCCTTCGATTGAAGGGCCTTGTGGTCTATGTGCATTGACATCCGCCCCGGCCTCAAACGGCAGGGCTTGTCGCACACCTAGTCAATTCAAACCTACTGGGACGAAATGTCGTAGGGCAAGGGTACCAGGGTGAGTGGTTGGGATGAAGGAACCGCACACAACGCTCCTTCCTGAACTTGTGTCATCGGTGCCTCAAAAAGCAGATAGGTTTTGTTGGCAGAAGTCGCGACCTGGATGACGCGCCCGCAAGGCTCATCTGGTTTGCCTTCGGGATGGATATCGGCGGCGGCTACAACTGCATCGGATGCAGGCTGCAGAATGGCAGCATGCATCCGTCGCTTGACCTTGGCCCGGTAGTGCGCTCTGGCCACAACTTCCTGGCCTGGATAGCATCCTTTACTGAAAGAAACACCTTCAATGAGGTCCAGGTTGAGACTTTGCGGGATGAACAAGTCCTTGGTCGCTTCCTGGATCCAGGGCATTCCGGCAAGAATTTCTTCGGCTTCCCACTGTCCTGAACTGGCGTGGGTCTGGGCATCACCTACAGTCGGGGCTGAACCATCATCCGAGATCACCCAGCAGCGGACTTTTGAGGCATCATGGCCAGGCGCACGGACCCATGTCACGCCCGGCTGCATGGCAACGGACCAGATTTTGCCGTCAAGCAACTCACCCGGTACAGCGTTGCTGTCTGAAACATTGGATGTCACTGCAAAAACAGCTGCTGCTGGATTGATTTGCAGTGTCACCTTGCTCCTGAGCACAAACATCCTCAGCCGTTTGACCAGGGATTCGGCCAGGTCCTTCTTGACCACCAGCCGCATGGCAGATGGATCGCTTGACGGGCACAGAATCATGGTCGCAAGCAGTCTGCCCTGTGCGCTACAGTAGCCAGCCAATGCGGCCCGTTGTGCACTGACCTGCGCAACATCTTGGGTCAGTTGCGACTGCAGGAAGGAAATAGCATCTGCGCCAGAGACATCAATGCATGTCAGCGTGTCGCAAGAATAGAGATTGACAGTGTTGGTGGTTGACGACATATTGCTACACAGTTTTCAGAAAAGGTTGGCCTGATTCCTGTATGGCACCAGGCTTGAGCCAGTCTCGTTCCTTTATGTGCCAATGGTAATGCACAGCACGCAGTTTCAGTAAAACAACCCTTCTTTCAAGTCGATGGGCTTGCCAGGCAATGCGCAGAAGATGGCAAGATGGTTTTCGGATTAATACATCCGGGGCTGCAAGAGACTTTCAACTGTAATATTCCAGCAATGCGTAAAACATTACGCTTGGCACATAGGTTTAGTCGGGGGAGCATTTCATTGATTCGCGGTTTGTTCAAGACTTTGATCTGGCTTGTGGTGCTTGGGGTTATTGCTGTTGCAGTCGCTTTGGCCTATGCATGGCACTGGGTGCATCAGCCCTTGCCCCTTAAAAGCCAGGTCGTGGATGTCAGGATTCCGGCAGGCGCCAATCCCGGTACGATCGCTGATGCCTTGATACGGTCGGGCGTGGACATGCCTCGGGAGGCTTTCATCCTTCTGGCACGCATTACAGAGAAAGACAGGTTGATCAAGGCCGGAGGTTACCAGATCCTGCAGGGCGAGAGCCTTATGGATGTGCTCGATAAGATGGCCAGGGGTGAGGTCACTCAACGTCAGGTGGCATTCATTGAGGGTTGGACCGTGCCGCAGATACTGAACGAACTGTCGCGCCATCCTGACATTGAAAGTACGCTCGGGACAGTGAGCCTGCATGACCAGTCAGCATTGGCCAAGGCGCTGGGTGTGGATAACACACACCTTGAGGGTTTGTTTTTTCCCGATACCTATGTTTTTGCAGTCGGCACGACAGACAAGGAAATCCTTGTGCAGGCGCTCAGGGCACAACAGAAGATTCTGCAATCGGCTTGGGGAAATCGCGATCCGGGCCTGCCATTACAATCGCCCTATGAGGCATTGATCCTTGCTTCGATTGTGGAAAAGGAAACCGGGCAGCATGATGAAAGGGCGCGCATCGCGGGGGTTTTCATCAACAGGTTGAAGGCAGGCATGCCCTTGCAGACGGATCCGACAGTCATTTATGGCATGGGTGAGAAATACGAAGGCACAATCAGGAAAGCTGACCTGCAAAGGGATACGCCCTGGAACACCTATACCAGACCTGGATTGCCGCCAACCCCCATTGCTGCGGCCAGTAAGGCATCGCTTGATGCGGTCTTGCATCCCGAGAAGCACGATTACTACTACTTCGTTGCCAAGGGAGATGGCTCAAGTGTGTTTGCCAAGACGCTCAGTGAGCACAACAAGAATGTGGCCAGGTATATCTTGGGCAAGAAATAACAGAGAAAGGTTAGGGCATGTTTTTGACTTTTGAAGGTGTTGACGGGGCGGGCAAGAGTACACATATCGAATGGGTCGCCAACTACCTGCGCCAGGCCGGTGTGAAAGTGCTGGTGACCCGGGAGCCAGGCGGAACTCCTGTCGGAGAAAAGTTGCGTCAGTTGTTGTTGACTGAAAGCATGCACCTGCAGACCGAAACTTTATTGATGTTTGCCGCGCGCTGTGAACATGTCAGAAGCGTGATTGAACCAGCCTTGCAGGGCGGAAAGTGGGTGGTTTGCGACAGGTTCACCGATGCCACGTTCGCCTATCAGGGCGGTGGGCGTGAGCTTGGATTTGGCCCGGTACAGGCATTACAGGACTGGGTTCATCCTTCACTGCGTCCGGACCGAACATGGCTTTTTGACCTGGATCTCGCGGTAGCCAGACAGCGCTTGGCTGGAACGCGTTCACTCGATCGTTTTGAAAAGGAAGATGAGGAGTTCTTCACCAGAACCCGCAATGCCTATCACGCGCTGGCGGCCAATGAGCCGGAAAGGTTCCTGACCATCGACTCCAGCCAGACGATCAATGATATCCGCTCGATACTCAAGGCTGACCTGGACCAGCTGCTGCAGAAATCGGGAATCGAAAGTGGAAGCTGAATTCTTGCCATGGCAGAATGAGCACGCCAGGCGCTGGCTTGCGCGTGGCGATGGTCTGGCGCATGCCTGGCTGGTGTACGGCCAGTCTGGGATCGGCAAGCGCCAGTTTGCACTTGGCCTGGCGGCAAGCCTGCTTTGTGAGTCACCCAAGGATCTCATTGCTTGCGGGAAGTGCCAGGCGTGTCTCTGGGTCAGGCTTGATCATCATCCTGACCTGATGCGGGTGCGGCCTGAGGCTGCAATCATTGCGGAGGGCCTGGGTGGCGAGGCCGAGGTCGATGGCAGCGAGAAGCCGCGTCAGGGATCGAGCAAACCATCCGAAATCATCAAGATCGACCAGATCCGTGAACTTGAACCCTGGTACCATCGGACCACTCACCGCGCTGGCTGGCGCATTGTTGTCCTGTATCCTGCGGAAAGCATGATGGCAGAAGGAGCCAATGCATTGCTCAAGGCACTGGAAGAGCCTCCACCCAATACAATGTTCCTGCTGGTTGCAGACTCACCAGACCGCTTGTTGCCGACGATCGTGTCACGTTGCCAGAAACTGATGGCACCTGTGCCTTCAGTGAATGAGGCTCTGTCCTGGCTTGTAGCGCAGGGTGTCAGCCAACCAGAACAGTGGCTTGATCTAGCCGGTGGTGCACCAATCAAGGCACGCGAACTGGCTGCCAGTCTTGCCGCCCCTTATCCGGGCTGGTTGCAGGATTTGCTGCAGGATCTGGCAAAAAACAGGCCCGTAGCCATCGCCACTGTGTCAGAGGAAATGATCAAGGTCCCAGCAACACAGTGGTTGCCTGACTTGCAACGCCTTGCCATTGACCTGTGCCTGTGCAGGGCAGGCTTGGCGCCAAGGTATTTTTCCGGTTTGCGAGATTTGATGCATGCGGTTGCGGCCAGGGTACCACTACAGTCGCTGACCCGGTTGCAGGCTGATGTCACCAAGCGCGTGGCTTTGGCCGGTCATCCGCTTAACCCCAGGTTGTTTGCACAGGTTTGTTTGCAACAGATTACAGAAGCTTTGTCATGACTTTATTGATCGATTCACACTGCCACGTCAATTTTGAAGAACTGAAGGCAGAATTCCCGCAGATCGCATCTCGCATGCGGGACAATGGTGTGTACAGGGCATTGTGTGTCAGCGTGGATTTGCGCGAATGGGATGACATGATGGCCATGGTCGAGCGTGAACCCGTTCTCTACGGCACGGTGGGTGTTCATCCCGACTACGAAGACACGCTAGAGCCCGATATTGAGGATCTGGTGCAGAGAAGCAAGCATCCAAAAGTGGTTGCCATAGGCGAAACAGGTTTGGACTATTTCAGGTTGGAAGGCGACCTGGAATGGCAGCGCGAAAGGTTTCGTGTGCATATTCGGGCAGCCAAGCAGGCGGGACTGCCTCTGGTGATTCACACCCGGCAGGCTCGTGAGGATACGGTAAGGATACTCAAGGAAGAAAACGCTGCCGATGTCGGCGGGGTGATGCACTGCTTCACGGAAACCCTGGAAATGGCAAAAGACTGCATCGACCTTGGTTTTTACATCTCATTTTCCGGTATCCTGACTTTCAAGAGTGCCAAGGAACTACAGGAGACCGCAAAGGCACTGCCATTGGACCGGATATTGGTGGAAACCGACTCGCCTTATCTGGCGCCAGTGCCATTTCGGGGCAAGCGCAACGACCCTTCTCTGGTGCGTCATGTGGCTGAGATGTTGGCAACCCTCAAAGGTGTGCCACTGGAGACGGTCGCACGCCAAACTACTGATAATTTTTTCAAATTATTCAATAAGATAAAAGAAAAACCTAATCTAAAAAATTAAAAGGCCAGCGTATCATGAGAAACAGTTTAAATTTCAATAATAAGCTATTGATTAATATATTTTTTATTGTTTTTGGCTGGTTTTCTCTCAGTGTTTTTGCACAAGGAAATCAAGATCTTTGGCTGTACGTCCAGAATGACCGCGCAGGGGAAGTGAAATCATTGCTGAACAAAGGGCTTGATCCGAACACACGCACGTCATCAGGCAATCCCCTGCTCATGCAGGCTGTCAGGGATGCCGCTTGGGAGGTCTTTGATGTTGTTCTGGAGAATCCACGTACCGACATCAATATCCAGAATGCCTATCAGGAAACCCCACTGATGTACGTAAGTATCGTGGGAGACCTGCCCAGAGCCAGGAAACTCGTGGCCAAAGGCGCGCAGGTCAACCAATTGGGCTGGACCGCGTTGCACTATGCCGCTGTCAGAGGGCATACCGACGTTGTGAAGTTCCTGCTTGAACAAGGGGCTATGCCCAATGCGCCGGCTCCGGATGGCACCAGTCCGATCATGATGGCAGCGCGCTCTGGTAATACAGAAACTGTTCAGGCTTTGATCAATGCAGGCGCAGATCCTGCTGCAGTCAATGACAAAGCAGAGAACGCAGTCGATGCTGCGCGCAAGGCAGGGCACAACAAGTTGGCTGATGCTCTGGAGATACTCATCAGAAACCGCAGGCCACAATGATTTCTGAATGCCTTGAGGGTGATTGAGGAGGATGGATGATGCATGTTGTTCATGTTGATGTGGCTGTCATTGGTGCAGGCACCGCTGGCTTGACTGCCTATAAGGCTGCCATCAAAAACGGTGCCAAGGCGGTTTTGATTGAGTCAGGCCTTTATGGGACGACCTGTGCGAGAGTAGGGTGCATGCCATCGAAACTTCTGATTGCTGCAGCCGAGGCTGCGCACATGGCCACTACTGCATCTGCGTTTGGAGTTCACCTGAAGCAAGGCCTTCATGTGAATGGCCAGGAGGTCATGGCCCGTGTCAAAAGCGAAAGGGACCGGTTTGTGGGGTTTGTCCTTGAGGACATGGAAAAGATGCCACAGGAGGACAGGATCAGGGGCCATGCCCGATTTGTGTCTCAGACAGAACTGCAGATCGATGAACACACACGGGTAAAAGCCAAAGCGGTGGTGATTGCCACAGGATCAAGTCCGGTCATACCTCAGAACCTGCAGGCACTGGGAGAGCGGTTGGTGACCAATGAAGAGATCTTCTACTGGGATACCTTGCCAGGTCGTGTTGCTGTGTTCGGGCCAGGTGTCATCGGGCTTGAACTTGGACAGGCGCTTTCAAGGCTTGGGGTCGATGTCCGGGTCTTCGGTTCTTCGGGGTCGCTTGCCGGTTTGAGCGATCCTCAGGTCAAGAATGAGGCATTGCAGGTGTTTCAGGAGGAGTTCTACCTCGATACTAAAGCAACCATTCTTGATGTTGCATTGGCTGAAGATGGAGTGCAGATACGTTATGTTGCGCTGGATCAGAGCGAACGGGTTGAAACATTCGACTATGTGATTGCTGCAACAGGAAGAAAACCCAATCTTTCGGGACTCGGCCTTGAAAATGCCCGTTTGCCCCTCGACAGCAGGGGGATTCCGCAGTTTGACAGGCTGACCATGCAGGTCGGCAACACGCCGGTCTTTATTGCGGGCGATGCCAATGGCTACCTGCCGCTCTTGCATGAGGCCGCTGACGAAGGGTTTATTGCAGGCAGGAATGCGGCACGGTTTCCCCAGGTCACAGCGGGTAAAAGAACCACGCCCTTGAGTATCGTCTTTACGGATCCGCAGGTTGCAACCGTTGGCAAAACCCTTGCACAGCTTGAGGAAGGCACCTTTGTCACCGGGGCTGTCAGCTTCAGGAACCAAGGTCGTTCTCGGGTCATGCTCAAGAACAAGGGATTGATGCACCTGTATGCCGACATTGCGACACATCGCTTGCTCGGTGCGCAGATGATCGGTCCTAGCGCCGAGCATCTGGCGCACTTGCTTGCCTGGAGCGTTGAGCAGGAGATGACCATTGACCGGATGCTTCAGATGCCTTTTTATCACCCTGTGATTGAAGAGGGTTTGCGTACAGCCTTGCGCAACACGCTTTCAGAACTCAAGGCTGCTGCCATGGTCAGCAGCAACTGATTTGAGGTTGCACATGGAAAGAGGGAGTGCCGGCAACTGTCGACAACCCCTCTTGTGTGCTTCTATGACAACGGCTATTGCGCGATCTTCAGGATTTCAGGCTTGAAAACCCCGTTGAGGTCGCTATATGGGATCGTCAATGTCGGTTGTCCAAATGAGCCAGGTGCCAGCGTGTATCTGGCATAGGTGACGTGCAGTGCATCGGGCATCAGAGCAACGTTATGGCTGGATTGGAACGGCCAGTTCTGCTTGAAGGCCTGGATGTCGTCGATGGCATTGCCCTGGCTTTCCAGCCACTGCTGGTGTGCTTTCTGCAAAAGCAACTCAAATCTGGTTTGTGCGCCTGGCAGGAGCATGTCCTTGAACGTCAGGATCTTGTCTTCCTGGGCCAGCCAGTTGACATAATGGCTGTCGGTTTCACCATGGGCGCCTCCGGTAAAGATGTACCTGAGCGCTTCAACGACCACCAGCTCCTGCTGGCTGCGCAGGACGTTGGCTTGCAGGTAAAGCGTGGTCTGCGGTGAGGCATGGTTCCAGAAATAGGACTCCAGCTGATTGAACGATTCGAATTTGCTGGGTTTTTCCTGGAGTGCTGTCGACATTTCCAATAACGTCTGGGTCAGATATTGGTTCAAGGCCGGTTGGTTGGCAAATTCAGCGAACCTGACATGGAGCTCGGCACACGGACCTTTGGGTGAACATTGACCGGTGGTCGATTGGTTGATTTCAGCAAAAGGCAAAGGGGTGGTTGTGCTAACCACTGCGGGTGCAGGCAAAGGTGTTGCCAGCGATGCTCCAGAAACTGCAAAAATGGCAAGCAAGGCGGATCTCAAGCGTCTGATCATGGTTTCACCTGTACTACTTACTTGTTGCGCATGGGCAGGCCTGCTGCCTGCGTGTTGAAGTTCTTGGCAAGCGCCCAAGCTTTGGCGGTGGCAGGTCTTGCGGCAATCGTGTCAAACCAGCGTGCCACATTGGGAAAGTCATCCAGATTCATCTGTTGCCTCTGGTAGGAAGCAATCCAGGGAAATGCTGCCATGTCGGCAATGGAGTATTCATCAACGATGAACTCACGACCTTCAAGACGCTTGTCCAGCACACCATACAGCCGGGCGGTTTCCTTGACGTACCGGTCGATGGCGTAGGGGATTTTTTCCGGAGCAAAAGTACCAAAATGATGGTTCTGGCCTAGCATGGGGCCCAGACCACCCATCTGCCAGAACAGCCATTCCAGCACCTGAATCCGTTTGCGTGGATCCTGGGGAATGAACTTGCCAGTCTTTTCGGCCAGATAGAGAAGGATGGCTCCGGACTCAAAGACAGAAATGGGTGCGCCGCCATCGGCGGGTTGGTGATCAACAATGGCAGGAATCCTGTTGTTGGGCGAAATCTTGAGGAAGTCAGGGGCAAACTGTTCGTTCTTGCCGATATTGATGGGCTTGATGGTGTACGGCAGTCCGGTTTCTTCCAAGAACAGTGTGATTTTGTGGCCGTTGGGGGTTGTCCAGTAGTACAAGTCGATCATGAAGTCACCAATCTTGAAGTTAGTTATTCGCTTTGTCATGAGGTTGCGCGAGTTCGCGCTGAATGTCAACCTGTAGCTTATCTGGGGCCACCGAAGGCGCGTATCGTCGTATGACAGAACCGTTTCTGCCGATCAGGAATTTGGTGAAATTCCACTTGATGGCCTTGCTGCCAAGCACACCTGGTGCGGATTGCTTGAGCCAGTTGAAAAACGGATCTGCCTGGGCACCATTGACATCGATCTTGGCGAACATCGGAAAGGTCACGCCATAGTTCAACTGACAGAACTGCAAGATTTCTTCATGGCTTCCTGGCTCTTGAGATCCGAACTGATTGCAGGGAAAGCCAAGAATGACCAACCCTTGGTCTGCATACGTGGTGTATAGGCTTTGCAGTGCAGCGTATTGTGGAGTGAAGCCGCAGCGCGAGGCAACGTTGACGACAAGCACCACCTTGCCCAGATAGGTGGATAATGAGACAGGATTGCCGTGGATATCGGTGACCTCAAAGTCTGCAATGGTAGTCATGGTCATGAAAAAAGTCAGTGTTGATGAGAAGCAAAGACCAGCCTTGAAGATGGCATAGGGCAAGAGCCAAGTACCATCATGCCAGATCGAATAGGTAGAAACTGTACAGCAGTAGTTGCTAGGCTTAGGTTCTGGTAGAGAAAAGGCGGGTTGCGTTATGGTGTCTTGCTGGTCTGCAGCGCCTTGATGCTGAACTCGACGTGCTCAACCGGATTGCTTGATGTCAGGCTATCCATGATTTTTCCGTCTTTACCAATGACAAACGTAGTCCGTCCGGACAAACCAGATCTTTCCTGATACGTGCCGTAGGCCTTCATGATGTTCTTGCTGGCGTCTGATGCAACGGCAAACTTGCTGCCACACGGACCTTCGGAAAACTTCTTGAGCGTGTCGATGTCGTCGGCAGAAATGCCGATGACTGAGGCTTGTTCCTTTTCAAACGAAGGCATGTTCTCGGCAAAGAGTTGTGCCTCAAGTGAGCAGCCTGCTGTAAATGCCTTGGGATAGAAGTAAAGCACGACAGGGCCGTTGACAAGCGCCTGTTGGAGGTTGAACTGATAGGTTTTACCAGCCAATGCGGCCTGAGCAGAAAACGTTGGTGCCACTTGACCACGCTGCAGTTGTGCTTGGGCTGGGACAGAGATTCCCAAAATGACGGCTGCCGTGGCCAACGCGAACATGCTGCACCGCATGTTGGCCAGACTGCCTGCATGCCTGGCAAGAGTTAGAATCATTGTTCTGCGCGAGAGACTCCGGCATTCATGCCGGGCAGGGATAGCGCGGCACGCCAAGCGTGCCCCTTCCTCTCGCATCCTCCGTTTGGTTGGCTATCTTTACACGTATCAAGCATAATGTGTGGATGGAAACCAAAGATCGCGCATGCCCGCAGGGACTTCCTGCACAAGCGCTCAACCCGGCTGATAAACGAGAACCAAGTGATCGCCATTGAGAGCCTGTCCGTGTCGAGCATGCAGAAGAACTGTTGCCTATCGAAGTCGATCAGCGATGCAGGCTGGTCTGAATTTGTGCGGTAACTGCAATACAAGGCCCGCTGGTACGGGCGTGAATTGATAGGCATCGACAGGCGGTATCCATCGTCAAAGCGTTGCTCTGATTGTGGATACACCCTGCCAAAGATGCCGCTCAGCGTGCGTGAGTGGGTATGTCCGGAATGTGGATCAGTGCACGACCGCGACATAAACGCCGCGCGCAATGTTTTGGTCGTCGGACTGGTGGTGTCAGCCCATGGAGAAGCTGTACGTCCTGTGTGCATGTCGGTGCGCATTGGCTGGCTTCTGTGAAGTGGGAATCCCCGCCATCCCATGGCAGCGAGGATGTCAACCAACTGGATTGTTTTTCCTTTGTACAAAAAAGAGAGGAACATGTCACTACATTTTCTGTACAAGAAGGCGGCACTGACCTGTGCCTTGCTGTTTTCATTGTCGTTTTCTGCTGTGGTCGTTTCTGCTGACCAAGGCGTTGCCGGTACTTCTAACTTCGGGGTTCCCGAATCGGAGGTGTTCAAAGGGAAAGAAAGCTCGCAAGAGATCCTAAGGACCTTCGAGCGTGAGGCCAGGGCTGCCTATCAGGAAGCCAAGGCCGCTTGTGCCGGCATTGACGACCCGAAGGAGCGCGAAATCTGCCTGGCCAAGGCAAAGTTGCAGTTTGATGCGGACATGAGGTACGCCAGGAAGCGGGCCGAGACGGGATATTGATCAGTATCAACTCCGGTCTTTGCCACGTCATCAAGGCAGGGCATTGTTTCGCTAAAGTTAATACAGCCGCACTTTTACGAGTGGCGTGCCGCACATGTAAAGCGAATAATGGCCATGTTGCCCACAGAACAATGATAGGAGTCATGCCCGATGGTTGTCAGTCAGATTCAAACAGGTGCCGAGGAGTCGCTGAAATTACAGTTCTACGGTGGCGTAGGAACGGTGACCGGCTCCAGGACACTTGTTAAAAGCCGCGGGCGTAAAATCCTGATCGATTGCGGCCTGTTCCAGGGATACAAGAACCTTCGGCAATTGAACTGGGTTCCTTTTCCATTCGATCCCAGAGAGCTCGATGCGGTCATCCTGACCCATGCCCACCTGGATCACAGTGGAGCACTGCCTTTGCTGGTGAAACAAGGCTTTTCCGGGCCGATTTTTGCTTCGGAGTCAACGGTTGCCGTGGCCGGAATCCTTTTGCCTGACAGCGCCAAGTTGCAGGAAGAGGAGGCGGAGTATGCCAATCGACATAAAACCAGCAAGCACTCACCGGCGTTGCCCTTGTACACATCTAGGGATGTGGAAAGGACCATGGAGCTTTTCATGCCTTTGTCCTTTGACAAGCAATATGAGTTGACCCAGGGTATGCAGGTTACTTTGACCAGGGCTGGCCATATCCTGGGAGCTTCCTCCATTCATCTTGAGATTGATGGCAAGAAAATCGTGTTTTCTGGTGACTTGGGGAGGTATGGCGCACCCATCATGTTCGACCCATCGTCTCTGGGTGAGGCAGACTATGTGATCATGGAGTCGACCTATGGCGATCGGGAGCACCACAATGAGGCGCCAGATCAGAAACTGGCTGAAATCATCAAGCAGACTGTCAACCGCGGTGGCTCGGTCTTGATTCCAGCATTTGCTGTCGGCCGGTCACAGGTGATCATGAAGTCACTTTCGAACTTGAAGAAAAAAGGTGCTATCCCCGATGTGCCTGTTTTCCTGGACAGCCCGATGGCAGTCGAGGTGACCGGGTTATATCTAAAGTATCCTCAGGATCACCGCTTCAGCAGGTCTGAGATCACGGAAACTTTTGAAGTTGCTCAGATGATCCGGGATGTGGCCGATTCCAAAGCCCTTAACAGTCTTAAGTATCCGAGGATCATCATTTCCGCCAGCGGCATGGCAACGGGTGGCCGTGTGCTGCACCATATTGCCAATCTGGTTGGCGACTATCGTAACTCCGTTGTCTTTACAGGTTTCCAGGCAGGGGGCACCCGAGGTCAGAGGATGATATCAGGTGAGCCAACAGTCAGGATTTTTGGCCATGAGTATCCAATCCGGGCGGACATCCACAGCATTGATGGCTATTCGGCGCACGCTGATTCCAATGAACTGCTGCGCTGGCTCAGGACAGCGCAAGCGTTGCCCAAGAAAGTGATCCTGAACCATGGGGAACCAGGCGCATCAGACTTGCTGCGCCAGCGCATTGAAAGGGAGTTGGGTATCAATTGCACGGTTCCTTTGCTGGGCGATCAAGTTGATATTGTTTAGAAATTGTTTAAATTCAATAAGATAAACCATTTAATTAAAGTAAAATATTTAATATTTTACTTTAATATATGATGTGTTGAATATGCTTTGAAGATATGATTCTTCAAGTTCATATTCGTTTTGAACAGATCGAAAGGGCCCGGTTTTGTTCCGGGATGTAGTGGCAAGGTTGCAGCATGGGGTGTCGCTGGTCGTGATTGCCCCGTCTGTTTCAGATGAGGCAGAACATGAGTGAGCAGCATGGCTTGGCGTATCGGGAGCTGGGTATAGACACTTCACATGAGTATGTGGTTTTTGTCCGGGCGGATTGCGATTTTGTTCGACAGGAAGGCATCACGTCGCATGGAAGGGTAGAGGTCAAGCTGCGCGACAAGTCCATCATCGCAACTGTCAACATTGTCGAGTCGGCCTTGCTTGCCTGTGCTGAAGTCGGTCTGTCCAAAAGTGCCAGCCGTGCCTTGGGTGCCAAGGAGAACGATCCGATCCAGATCAGGCTGGCCGCGGCTCCGGGATCCCTGCGGCTGTTGCGCTCCAAGATCTATGGCAATCGCCTCGACCGAAACAACTTTAAGGATATTCTCGAAGATATCATCGGGGGCCGCTATTCATCGACCCAGGTGGCGGCATTGCTGACCGTGCTGGCATCGCAAGAACCCGATATACGGGAAGCGGCTGACTTTACTGCAGCCATGGTGGATGTTGGGCAGCAACTGTCCTGGGATGCTGAACTGGTGGCGGACAAACATTGTGTCGGAGGCTTGCCGGGCAACAGGACTACGCCCATTGTGGTGGCTATTGCGGCAGAGTGTGGCCTGACGATGCCCAAGACATCGTCGCGTGCCATTACGTCACCTGCTGGTACTGCGGATGTCATGGAGGTGGTGACCAATGTGACGCTGTCGGCAGCCCAGATTCGCAATGTTGTGAACGAGCAGGGTGGATGCATGGCATGGGGTGGTTCTTTTTCATTGAGTCCGGCAGACGATGTCCTGATCAATGTCGCCAGACCATTGGAACTGGACAGTGACGTGCAGTTGGTGGCGTCAGTCCTGTCCAAGAAGATCGCGGCTGGTGCGACCCATGTCATTATCGACATGCCGGTCGGTCCAACTGCAAAGATCAGATCAGCCACGCATGCACAAAAACTGTCCAGGCTTTTGACAGAAGTGGCACATGGGAATAACTTGAACATCCGAATTGTCCAGACCGATGGATCACAACCGGTGGGGCAGGGCATCGGTCCGGCTCTTGAAGCCCGCGATGTGCTCAGGGTGCTCAGGTGTGACCCACTGGCACCACGCGACTTGAGGGAACGGGCCCTGACTCTGGTTGGTGAGCTTCTTGAATTCTGTGGTGTGGTTCCCAAAGGGCAGGGACTCAAGCATGCCACGCATGTGCTTGAGTCTGGCAACGCATATCAAAGATTCATCGACATCTGTATTGCACAAGGAGAATTCAAGGAACCTGCGACGGCATGCTTTCAGCACACGGTGTACGCTCAGCAAGATGGCGCGGTTGCCGAAATCCACAATCGACATTTGACCCGTTTGACATACCTGTTAGGGGCGCCGGGAGTCAAGACCGCTGGTGTCGACCTGCATTGCCGATTGAACGATCAGGTACAAGTCAACCAACCGTTGATGACCTTACACACTGAAACCCAGGCTGAACTCATGGAAGGTCTTGAATATCTCAAGACACATGCGGTCTATACCATTGATGGCTGAGTACAACCCTCAAGTCTTCAGATCTGGAACAGTCTGAACCCGGTGGTATTGCTGTAAAGCATGCGGTACCTTTGTTGATAAACAAAGGTGCATTTCCATTAATAAGAGCAGATTTTAGGTTGATCTGTCTGATAGTACATGGATTAAGGTGCTGTCTTGATAATTGCCTTTTAAATTGAATTTCAAGGAAAACTGGATTTCTGTTTTACCAATGTATCCAGATTTTATCTTTCCAAACAATATCGGCTTGTTTTGGAAAATAAAGAAATATCATTTCTTCAAGCAAATAAATAAAACAAAGAAATAAAGTCGTCAATTATCTAGAAGCCATATCGATGAAAAATATGGATTTTTTCATGTCTGTTTCCAAAAAATCAGGAAAATGACAGCTTGTCCCTTGCGGTTACTGTGGAAAAAGATGTTTTCTGAATTTCCGGAAATTAAAAAAGTGAATTTTTGTGAGAATTGGCTGGGCTTACATATTCATCCGATCAATTTAACAAAACTTTTAAAATAATTGATCTAAATAACGAGTTGAATTAAACTTAGCACGAAAGAAGTCGAATTGATAATTCGTGAATAAATGTGAGACATGCGAATCTCTTCTCTGTTTGTTGCAGGCTGGATCGGCTTGGGACTTTCATTGATAAAACCGGAGACAGTGTCATCGCAAGTGCTGATATCCGGTAGGCAGGTGGTGGGACGGCAAGTTGATGCTCAAGCCGTACAGAATCTGGAAAAGGAAGCTGCCCTTGGTCATCATGAGGCACAGTACAGGCTTGGCGTGATGTATTACACCGGAAACGGTGTCAGGGAGAATCTTGCCCAAGCTCGAAAATATCTTGAGCTGTCTGCAGCACAAGGCAATCCCGATGCCCAGTTTTTTTTAAGAGGGATGCTGTTTGAGGGATCTGAATTCCAGGATGATGGACAGGCACGGCAGTGGTTCGAAAGGGCAGCTGCGCTAGGCTATCCAGATGCCCAGTTTTTCCTGGGGCGCATGTATTACGCAGGCCGAGGCGTAAAGCAGGATTATTCAATTGCGCGACATTGGTTTGAAAGCGCCGCGACAAAAGGTCATGTCAATGCAATGCTGTATCTCGGCGAGATGTATTACACCGGGCAAGGAGTACCACAAGATTTCGCAATTGCACGGCAATGGTTCGAAAAAGCGGCAGAACAAGGCAATGCAAGCGCACAGTACTATCTTGGACGGATGTATTACACAGGCCGCGGTGTTCGGCATAACTATGCGCTGGCGCGGGATTGGCTGGAAAAATCAGCCGTACAAGGCAATTCTGAAGCATGGTTTCTCTTGGGCATGATGCATTACAACGGGCAAGGTGTGCCACAGGACTATGGGCAGGCCCACTTGTGGCTCGAAAAGGCTGCGGAACGTAGCAATGCAAATGCACAACTGCTGCTGGGGTCACTGTATTTCAATGGCTATGGGGTCAAGCAGGATTTTGAAAAAGCACGATACTGGTACAGGAAAGCTTCGGCGCAGGGCAGCGTTGATGCATTGTTTTTTCTTGGGCGCATGTATTACCACGGGCAAGGCGTTGCCCCGGACGATGCACTGGCAAGACAGTGGTACAGAAGGGCTGCTGACAAGGGGTACTCGAATGCACCGTTGCTGTTGGGCATGATGTATTACAACGGACACGGCGTACCCCAAGATTATGAGAAGGCACGCAAGTTACTGGAAAAGGCTGGAGAGCAAGGTAATCTTGACGCCCAGTTTTTCCTGGGACGCATGTATTACACCGGCAGCGATGGTGTCGCGCAGAATGCCTGGGAAGCATACAGGTGGTTTGAAAAAGCAGCACTGCAAAGCAGCCCGATGGCTCAGTACTATCTGGGACGAATGTATTATCTCGGTCACGGTGTGCGCCAGGATTTTGGGCAGGCCAGGAAATGGTTCGAGAGAGCCGCCTCACAAGGTGTTCCAGAAGCACAGTTTTTCCTGGGGCGCATGTACTATACGGGCCGTGGCGTCAGGCACGATTTTGCAAGAGCAAAGCAGTTGCTGGAAAACTCAGCGTCCCTGGGTAATGCCGATGCCCAGTTTGCCCTGGGCTGGATGTACTTCACTGGCAATGGTGTTCGACAGGATCATGGTGCAGCAAAAAAATATTTCAATCAAGCTTGTGAAGGTGGAGAGCAACTCGGCTGTGAAGGCTATAAAAGGCTTGTTGAAACAGGGCGTTAACGTTGGATCCTGGCCTCAGACATGGGAAAGGTAGAGAAGCATTTGAAATGGCTTTGGCTCGCAGTGGCAACAATGGCTGTTGGCGCTCAACAATGGTCAGAGAGCGCCGTTGCCGTTGAATCTGCCAGCATTGAAACAAACAGATTCGAATTCAACATGGATGAGCGTTCAGCCAGCGTGCTTGATACTATCATGGCTGAATTGCCATCCGAGGCCACAAAAGCACAATCCCATGGTGACCTGGTTGAAAGGATTTCCGCACGATTTCTGGGAACGACATACCAGGCACACACGATGCTGGGCAGCCCGGTCCAGTCTGAAGCGCTGGTGGTCAAGCTCGACGGCGTTGATTGCATGACGTTTATTGATTATGTCGAGGCACTGGCATTAAGCAGGGACAGAGAGTCATTCCTGCAAAGTCTGCAGAATGTCCGTTATGCCCAGGGAAAAGTTGATTACTTGTACCGAAAGCATTTTTTTTCGGACTGGCACACACTTGAACCGAAAAACGCCAGGGATATCACATCCGAGATCAGCAGCAATGCCATGACAGTTGAGAAAGTCCTCAACATCAAGAAAGACGGGTCTGAGTATGTGCCAGGTTTGGGGTTCATCAAACGACAAATCAGTTTTATCCCAGCCTGGGCAATCGACGAGACATTGCTTGATCGATTGCACAATGGTGACTACATCGGCGTCTTTGCCAATGAACAGGGACTTGATGTGACCCATGTGGGCATTGTCGTGAAAAAAGACGGGAAAGTCTGGTTTCGCAACGCATCCTCATCACCGCAGAACATGAAGGTTATGGATGTGCCATTTGTAAACTACATGAGGTCCAAGCCTGGTATTGTGGTGCTCAGGGCGAGTTAGAAGCCTCAAGGTAGTCTTTTGGGACAAGCTGCTCCATTGATAAAAACCGCATAATGTATATTATGTAAAGTTGCAGATAGACGTAAATTCACCGTTGGATCAGTTGCAGCGTGACCTCTTTTTGCGCCTGTAATGCCCTGTCCGACCAGAACGACTTGATGTATCCCAGGATCAGTTCGATCTCTGCGTCTGAAAGTATCTTGCCAAATCCTGGCATATCACTTTGATAGCCTTCGGGTGCAGTGACACCGGGCACCATTCCGTCACGTGTGATGGCGATCAGTTCAGCGTCAGGATGATGCCAGGTATGGCCGCTTTCATCATGTGGCGGCGCTGGCAACTTACCGTCTGCCTTCCTTTGCCTCCAGTTGGTTTGGCCTTCAAGATTTGAGCCATGGCACGAAGCACAATGTTGCTGATACAGTGCTTGCCCTTGCAGCCACAGTTCACCTTGCGTAGGTTCGATCCATGAAGTTTTGGGAGGGTTCGGCTTCATAGCCGGTATGACGACGAAGATCCCGATGAGCGTTCCCAGCAGCAATGCACTGAGGATGATCAGGATCGGTATCAGAAGGGATTTTTGTTGCTTTGTATCTCTTTTGTTCATAAGGTACTTCTTGTTGCTACGAATTGTTGGGCCGTGTCGACTGAGGCCCTTATGCGAAATGCAGTCGTTTCGGGACCACTGTCATCGAGTTCTCAGCTTTTAAATCGCTGCCGCAGCTCCCTTGCGCCTTTGGCAAGGATGAGTACGTCAAGGCCAACTGCGACAAACTTTGCACCCAGGCGTATGTAGTTCTGGGCCTGTGCTTCATTGGGTGTCAGGATGCCTGGCGCCTTGCCATGCTTGAGGATGGTCTTGATCCCCTGCTCTATCACCGCCTGAACCTCTGGATGCCCCGGATTGCCGAGGTGACCATAGGCCGCGGATAGGTCTGAAGGGCCTAAAAAGACTCCATCGACACCTTCAACGGCGCAGATTTCGTCAAGGTTTTCCATGGCTGTGCGTGTTTCAGCCTGCACCAGCAGACAGATTTCATCATTGGCACGGGTCGGATAGTCCTGGCGCAAACTCCAGCGCGAAACCCTGGCCCCGCCATAGCCAACGCCGCGGATGCCATGTGGCGGATATCTTGTGGCCCGCACCATTTCGCGTGCCTGCTCCGCGGTATCGACCATTGGTATCAGCAAGGTCTGGACTCCCACATCCAGATATTGCTTGATCAGCACGGGATCGCCGATGGGAGGCCTTGCAACGGCTTGAGTCTCTGGATAGCCTGCCACCGCTTGCAGTTGTGACAGCAGCGTCTGCAAGTCATTGGGTGTATGTTCGCCGTCAAGCAGCAGCCAGTCAAAACCTGCAGTAGCGCAGATCTCGGTGGTAAAGGCGCTCGGTGTGGAGATCCACAGCCCGATCAGTTGTTCTTGCGCTTGAAGCTGTTTCTTGAACTGGTTGCTAAATCTTTCAGTCATGTCCGCACCATCACTTTGTTGGGTGGTGAAAGGCAACGACGCCTTGTTTACAGGAAGGCAGGATGTTCAATGGTAATCCCACTGGTCCATCCTGCCGATGCCTTTTTCAGTTTTGCAAGCTCAGATCAGTGCTGCGATGGCGTTTCCGAGTTCATCGGTCTTGCTGTTGCCACCCAGGTCAGGTGTCCTGGGACCGTTTGCAAGCACATGCTCGATGGCCTTGAGGATGGCATCATGGGCCTGTGTGTATTTTGCTTGCTGTGCCGGATCTTTCAGCCCTTTACCCAGAAAGTCCAGCATCATGGCACCCGACCAGATCATGGCGATCGGGTTGGCGATATTCTTGCCATAGATGTCCGGTGCCGAGCCGTGGACCGGCTCAAACAGTGATGGGAAAAGACGGTCTGGATTGAGGTTGCCAGAAGGCGCCAGTCCGATCGTGCCGGTGCAGGCTGGACCCAGGTCGGACAGGATGTCGCCGAAAAGATTCGATGCCACCACCACGTCAAAGCGGTTGGGTTGCAGAACAAAGCGTGCCGAAAGGATGTCGATGTGTTGCTTGTCAGTACTGACATCGGGATAGTCTTTACCGATTTCCTCTGCCCTGCTGTCCCAGTACGGCATGCTGATAGCAATACCATTGGACTTGGTGGCAATCGTCAGATGCTTGCGTTGGCGCTGGCGTGCAGTCTCGAAGGCAAATTTGAGCACCCGGTCGGTTCCGACACGGCTAAAGACCGATTCCTGGATGACGATTTCACGCTCAGTACCTGCGAACATAATGCCGCCCAAGGATGTGTATTCACCTTCTGTGTTTTCACGAACGACCAGGAAGTCGATGTCGCCGGCCTTGCGCCCTGCCAATGGGCAAGGCACACCATCAAAAAGACGCACCGGGCGCAGGTTGATGTACTGGTCGAACTCGCGGCGGAACTTCAGTAGCGATCCCCAGAGCGAAACATGATCTGGTACGGTTGCCGGCCAGCCCACAGCACCGAAATAGATGGCATCGCAGTCCTGGATCCTTGATTTCCAGTCATCAGGCATCATTTGACCGTGCTTTGCATAGTAGTCACAACTGGCCCAGTCGTGATGTTCGAAGCTCAAGGACAGGCCGAATTTGCTGGCTGCTTTTTCAAGTACTTTCAGCCCTTCTGGCATGACCTCCTTACCAATGCCGTCACCGGGCAGGACAGCGATACGGAATGGCTGGCTCATGAATCGATTCTCTCCAGTTTGTTATTGTTGAAGTGACTGCTCACGGCTGCAAAGCCAGGAACAATCTCCTGTTACTGCAGCCTGGCAGACATGCAATTACATCGTGGTGCTTCAGGCCATGTGAACATGTCTGACAAGTCATCCGCGCTTTAGCGTTGCTTGTCAGTCCTGGCGGCCAAACTCCGCCGAGAGTTCGCCCGCGCGTTTATAGGCGGCTTTCATGGCTTCGACTATCGTCTCATAAAGTTTGCCATTTTGCATGACATCCAGTGCGGCTGCTGTGGTACCTCCCTTTGAGGTCACCCTTTCCCTGAGGACGGATACAGGCTCGTCAGACTGTGCAGCCAGACCTGCTGCTCCGGCCACAGTATGGATGGCGAGCTGGCGAGACTGCTCGCGCGTCAGGCCCAGTGCTTCTCCACCGGCAATCAGCCCTTCAATGAAACGAAAAACGTAAGCCGGGCCGCTACCGGAGAGCGCCGTGACCGCATCGATCTGATCATCATTGGTGACCCACACGACTTCACCGACACAGCCCAGGATCTGGCTGGCCATCTCGCGATGGGCTTCGGTTGCCTCTGGCGCGCTGATGAGGCCTGTGATCCCTTTACCGATGAGTGCTGGCGTATTGGGCATGGCGCGGATTACAGCAGGCCATGGTTCGTTAGAAGATCCTAACCAGTTGCAAAGGCTAGAAAGAGAAATGCCGGCAGCAATGCTGATGACCAGTGTTCCTGCTGTCAGCTGAGGTTTGGCGGCCGCCACCACTTCCTTGAGTTGCTGAGGTTTGACAGCCAGAATCCAGGTTTTACAGTTGGCGAGTGTTGAGTCAGGTTGTGCGCTGACATGCAGCCCGCGCTGTGCCCAGCGCTGTCTGGTCGGTTCTGCCACATCAATGACAAGAATCTGGTCCGGCTTGTAGCCTTTTTTAAGGAGACCTTCGATCAAGGCGCCTGCCATGTTGCCGCCGCCGATGAAGCCGATTTCTGGTTGGGACACGTTCATGAAAAAAATCCTAGACGCTTTGGTATGAAACCATGATTGATCTTGCTGATCAGCCTGACGGACTGACGTCCATCAAGGCTGAACTGACTTGGACAACCGGGTTGTCAAGCCAGGATGTAGTGCATGGCGATGCCGGCAAATATGGCCGCACCAAACCAGTTGTTATGCTTGAATGCCCTGAAGCAGGCATCCCTTTCCCTGTCCTTGATCCAGTGCAGGTGCACAGCGGCGATGCACAGTGCAACAAAGAGGCCCAGGTAATAGGACAGACTCATCCCGGCCATTTGCCCGACCCAGGCCAGTAACACCAGCGTTGCCAGGTAGCAGATCGCGATGGCCAGTACATCGTGGCGACCAAAGGTGATGGCCGAGGTCTTGAGACCGAGCTTGATGTCGTCGTCACGGTCGACCATGGCGTATTCCGTGTCATATGCCACTGCCCAGAAAATATTGGCAAGCAGCATGATCCATCCCTCTAGCGGCACAGTATCGCTGGCTGCGGCATACGCCATCGGAATGCCAAAGCCAAAGGCAATGCCCAAGTAAGCTTGTGGCACGCCAAAAATGCGTTTCATCAAGGGATAGGTTGCAGCGACAAAGAGCGCTACAAAGGAAAGTGCAATGGTCAGGGTGTTAAGCGTGAGTACCAGCAGGAAAGCAATCAGCGACAGCCCTGCCGCAACCAGGAGAGCTTCCGAAGGCTTGATCTTGCCACTGGTCAGGACCCGGTCGTGGGTACGCTTGACGTGCAGGTCAAAATCACGGTCAAAGTAGTCGTTGATGGCGCAACCGGCAGAGCGCATGAGAAACGTACCGGCAATAAAGACCAGCAGATGGTGCAGCGATGGTGTGCCATCACTGGCGATCCAGAGTGCCCAGAGGGTTGGCCAAAGCAGCAGCAATGTGCCGATTGGCTTGTCAATACGGACAAGCCGGGCGTAGAGCCCGGCCTTATGCATGAGTACCGATGAAGTCATTTATTGCAGCAGTGAGCGAAGCATCCAGGCATTTTTCTCATGAATATCAAGGCGCTGTGTCAACAGGTCAGCTGTCGGCTGATCGTTGGCCTTGTCCGCTTTCTCAAACGCGGCCCTGGCAGTCTTGGCAACCGATTCGTTGGCATGAACCAGCATCTGGATCATTTCAGTTGCGTCCGGCACATGGGTGGGCTCGGCGATCGAGGTCAGCTTGGCGTATTCGGCGTAGGTGCCAGGAGCATAGTGTCCGAGTGCACGAATGCGTTCAGCGATGCTGTCAAGGGCATTCCACTCTTCCGTGTATTGGGTCATGAACATCTGGTGCAAGGTGTTGAACATGGGCCCGGTGACGTTCCAGTGGAAATTGTGGGTCATGAGATAGAGCGTGTAAGAATCGGCAAGAAGCTTGGACAGTTCCTTGGCAATTGCAGCACGGTCTTTTTCTGAGATACCGATGTTGATGCTCGGTGTTGCTTCAGCTTTCCGACTGGAGTTTTTCTTGGACATCTTCTGCTCCTTTTCAAAAGTTTTTACGGCAGGACAACTTGGCAAGCAACCCTGTGCAAGTTCAGGTGCCTATGCCCTGTCTTGAGTCCCATGCATTGAGCATACCACTAGCAACGACTCAAGGCATGCATGATGCCTGTAACAAACATGGTTTTATATTGATACAGGTCAATCATTGGTCCTGCGTCTGGTTTTCTGGCGCAATCATGCGCACGCCATTCAAGTCTGTGGCCCGAATGGCTTCGGCCAGCGCTTCAATGGCAGCAGGCCGGGTAAAAGTCTTGCGCCAGGCCAAGACCACGCGGCGGTCAGGGACTGGATCACAGAATGGCACGTATTTGATAAGCGCAGATTCCCTGGTATCCATGGCAGAAAGCGCTGTCACCGGCATGACCGTCACCCCAATGCCTGCGGCAACCATGTGGCGGATGGTTTCAAGCGACGAGCCTTCGAATGTTCTTTGCATGCCTTCGCTGGTGTCCGAATAGCGTGACAGTTCAGGACAGACCTCCAGGACATGGTCCCTGAAGCAATGCCCTGTTCCCAGAAGCAGCATGTTTTCCTGCTTCAAATCTTCGGCTGCAATGCAAGCGCGGTTGGCCCATTCATGTGTGGCGGGTATGGCCACAACAAATGGCTCGTCGTAGAGCGGCATGGTCACAAGCCCTGAATCGGGCAGCGGCAATGCCATGATCGCACAATCCAGTTCGCCCTGGCGCAAGAGTTCGATCAGTCTGCCGGTGAAGTTTTCCTGAAGGATCAAGGGCATCTGCGGAGTGCGCTGCACTTGGGTCGGGATCAGTTTGGGCAAGAGGTAAGGCCCGATGGTGTAGATCACGCCAACACGCAACGGCCCTGCCAGTGGGTCGTGACCGAGTCTGGCGATTTCCTTGATGATGGCACTTTCCTGAAGCACTTTGTGCGCCTGCTCGATGATCCTCTGGCCGATCGGGGTTGTGGTGACTTCAGAGCCACCACGCTCGAATAAGGTAACACCCAGCTCATCTTCGAGCTTGCGTATTGCCACAGACAGCGTAGGCTGGCTCACAAAACAGCTCTCTGCCGCACGACCAAAGTGCTTTTCCCGGGCAACTGCCACAATGTATTTAAGTTCGGTCAATGTCATTGATCTTTACCTCGTTGCAGCACCGGGTGGTGCTGCTGTGATTGCCTGTCTATCCATAGAGAAACTGCTGTTTGTCATGCATCCATCGCTCCAAGTGGGCCTGCGCAATGTCCGGATATTTCGCCTTGAGGATGGCCGCTGCTTTTCTGGCATGCTCCACCCACTGCGCATCGGCTTCAAAGTCTGCAAACCTCAGCAGGGCCAATCCGGATTGCCTGGATCCCAGGAATTCTCCAGGACCCCTGAGCTGCAGGTCCCTGCGGGCGATCTCAAATCCATCATCAGTCTCATACATGGCCCTGAGCCGGACTTGCGCCTGTTGCGACAGAGGTGCTTCATAGAGCAGCACGCACACCGACTCTGCGCTGCCTCGCCCTACCCTGCCACGCAATTGATGCAACTGCGCGAGCCCAAAGCGCTCGGCATGTTCGATCACCATCAGCGCGGCATTCGGAACGTCAACACCGACCTCAATGACTGTAGTGGCCACCAGCAGGTCGATTTCGCCTTGGGCAAAGCTTTGCATGACCTGGTGCTTTTCAGTTGAAGTCAGCTTGCCGTGCACCAGACCGATCCGGATTCCAGGCAACGCCTGGCACAGGAGCTCATAGGTCTGGGTGGCGGTCTGCAATTGCAATGCTTCGCTTTCCTCCACCAGTGGGCATACCCAGTAAGCCTGACCACCTTGTTTGACTGCCTGGTAGATGCCGGCAATCACCTCGTCTCGCCGGTTGGCGTTGACCAGCTTGGTCTTGACAGGCTTGCGCCCTGGTGGCCTTTCATCAATTACCGACAGATCCATGTCGGCAAAGAACGTCATGGCGAGCGTTCTTGGAATGGGTGTGGCGCTCATGGTCAGCTGGTGCGGCAGCAACTGGGTTGACTTCTGTACCAGCGCCAGCCTTTGGGAGACTCCGAAGCGGTGCTGCTCATCAACGATCGCAAGCGCCAGGTCGTGGAAAACCACACCGTCCTGGATCAGCGCCTGGGTACCCACCACGATCTGCGCCCTTCCGCTGGCAATGTCCTCAATGGCTTGTCTTTTCTGTTTGGCTGTCATTCCGGCACTTAACCGTACACACTGCAGGCCAAGTTGGTTCGACCATTGCTGGAATTTCAGGTAATGCTGTTCAGCCAGAATCTCAGTCGGTGCCATGACGGCAGCCTGTTTGCCGTTTTCGATGGCACGCAAGGCTGACAGCATGGCCACGATGGTTTTTCCGCTGCCCACATCACCCTGGAGCAATCGGTGCATGGGATAAGGCTTGGTCAGGTCATCCTCGATTTCTGCCAGGCAGCGTTGCTGGCTGGCGGTCAGTGAGAACGGCAACTGGTCTTGCAGCTTCTGTACCAACGATTGAACAGATCGGTCGATCCTGAGGGCTGGAGCCTTGCGCTGGTACCGTGCCTGACGTGCGATTTCAAGGCTTAGCTGTTGGGCCAGGAGCTCATCGAACTTGACGCGAATCCAGGCCGGGTGTGTCCGGTCTTCCAGAGCCTGGATGCTTTCGTTTGGTGCTGGCCAGTGCAAGGTCTTGAGCGCTTGCTCAAAAGAGCACAGGTTGAACTCGCTCTGAATTTCCTTGGGTAACAGGTCCTGCAACTTGACTTGCAGGAATGCGGATTCGATGGCCCGGCGGATGCTGACTTGGCTCAGACCTTCAGTTGATGGATAGACCGGGGTCAGCCGTTGCGGCAAAGGAGCACTGGCCTGTGTCACCTTGGGATGCACGATTTCCAACCCTGAAAACCCGTGCCTGACTTCTCCCCGGACACGCCAGCGCTTTCCTACCTGCATCTGCTGAATCTGGCTTGGGTAAAAGTGCAGCCAGCGCAACTGGATGCTTCCGGTTTCATCTTCAAGGACTGCCACCAGTTGGCGCCTTGGTCTGGTCAGGACTTGGGCAGCGCTCACCTCGCCTTCCGTATTCAGGCTAAAGCCGGGTCGAGCTTCGGCGATCTTGGCAAGCCGGGTCTCGTCCTCATAGCGCAATGGAAAATGCAAAAGCAGATCCATGACTCTGGACAGACCCAGACGCTCCAAGACAGTGTTGACGCTCGTACTTGCCGGCTTCATTAGAACGGCAATACCGGATCAGACGACGATGATGGCTTCAACTTCGAATTCAGCTTCCTTGGGCAGGCTGGCTACACCAACGGTCGACCTGGCAGGATAGGGTTCGTCAAAAATCTCGGCCATGATCGAGTTGACTTCACCAAAGCGAGAGAGGTCCGTCAGGAACAGCGTGAGCTTGACCACGCTGCCCAAGTCACCACCGCATGCTTCGATCACGGCTTTCATGTTGTTGAAGGCCTGCCTGACCTGATCCTGGAAGCTGCTGTCAACTAGCGTACCGGTGGCAGGATCAAGGCCGATCTGGCCTGAAAGGTAATAAGTGCGTCCGACAGGCGCGCCGACAGCCTGTGAATATGGGCCAACTGCGCCAGGTGCTTTCTCGGTGTGGATGATTGCTTTGCTCATGTGCGATTCCTTGTTTGCTCTAGGAAAGGAGGAAGGCTTGGTCATGAACCTGGGCTTCATTTTTGTGAAGCCCGTTTTCCTGCCAGGCAGTTCCCCTGTGTTTCGAACCGTGTTTCGAATCGTCTCAAGGATTCAAACAATATCTATTGATCAGGATTATTCAATAGATATTAGCAATTTATTTCAAAAAACTGAACCCTTTGCTGGATCTTGATGACACACCAGCTTGGGCTTTATTGCCCAGTGTTTGATACAGAGCAACTGATCTTGGCAAAATACAATCCAAGTTAATGAGATTAATATATATTCTCAGTTATGATCCGGTTTTGCTTGTGACCGTGCTTACTTGATGACAGGTAATGCAATTCAGGCTCTGAACGGAACAACTCAGGGTGCTCTGTCCCTATCTCAAATTTATTGTTTTGCACAGACAGCAGAAAAAAGTTTTTGCCGCAACATGCAAGTGGAGACTGTCGTAAATGAAAAAGTCCGAACACTTTGAAGCAGGTTCAAAGGAAAAGATCCAGAAAGGTCTGAAAGGTACAGGAAAGGTACTGGTAGCCATGGCACTGACCGCCATGAGCTTTGCTGGCCTGGCTGCCGATGCCAAGGAAGTCAATCTCTATACCACGCGTGAACCCAAGCTGATCCTGCCGATCCTTGAGAAGTTCACCGACAACACCGGCATCAAAGTCAATACGGTCTTTGTCAAGGACGGCCTGATCGAACGTGTGAAGGCCGAAGGCGACAAGTCACCTGCTGATGTATTGATGACAGTCGACATCGGTAATCTGCTGGATCTTGTGGAAAATGGCGTGACCCAGCCGATCAAGTCCGAGGTGCTCAACAATGCCATTCCTGCCAACCTGAGGGGGGCAGATGGCAACTGGTATACCCTCTCGGTGCGTGACAGGGTGGTTTATGTCGACAAGGATTCCGATATCCAGTCCATTACCTATGAGGAATTGGCTGACCCCAAGTTCAAGGGCAAGTTCTGCATCCGCTCAGGTCAGCACCCCTATAACACGGCGCTGCTGGCTTCGATGATTGCACACAATGGCGAAGAGGCTACCGAGCAATGGCTCAAGGCTGTCAAGGGTAACCTTGCCCGCAAGGCGACTGGTGGCGATCGTGATGTGGCCCGCGACATCCTGGGTGGCATCTGCGACATCGGTCTGGCAAATGCCTACTATGCAGGACAGATGAAAACAGCACCCGAAGGCTCGGATGCCCGCAAATGGGGCGATGCCATCAAGGTGATCCGTCCTACTTTCCAGAAAACCGGTGGTACTTTCGTGAACATCAGTGGCGCTGCAGTCGCCAAGTCAGCACCTAACCTTGATGCTGCTGTCAAGCTGCTTGAGTACCTGGTTTCAGATGAAGCGCAGAGCATGTACGCCAATGCCAACTTCGAGTATCCCGTCAAGAAAGGCGTCAAGGTCAATCCGGTGATCGAGTCGTTTGGCGAGCTGGTCATTGATCCATTGCCTCTGACCGAGGTTGCCAAGAACCGCAAACTTGCCAGCCAGTTGGTCGACAAAGTCGGCTTTAATGACTGAAGAAAGCCAGACATTGCATGAAGTCAATAAGTGCCTGGTTAAACAGGCAGTTTGAAACTGGCTGGACCTGGATGATGGCTGCGATTGTCATTGCAGCCATCGTTTTTTCGCCTGTAGCCTCGCTGTTTACGACCGCCCTGGAGGGTGGACTGGAGCACTGGTCACACCTCTGGGAGACTGTGCTGCCTGTGGCCAGCTGGAATACGTTGCTGTTGCTGCTTGGTGTTGGCGTACTGGTCACTTGCCTGGGGACTGGAGCTGCCTGGCTGGTGACAGCCTATGAGTTTCCTACCCGGAAGTATCTTGGCTGGGCGCTGTTGCTGCCACTGGCGGTACCGACCTACATCATTGCATTTGCCTATCTCGACCTGTGGCATCCTCTGGGGCCGCTACAGGGGTTCCTCAGATTTGTGCTCGATATTGATTCGCCGCGTGGGTTGAGGCTGCCCGACATCCGCTCTCTGCCAGGAGCAATCTTCTTGCTTGGTTTTGTGCTGTACCCCTATGTTTATCTCAGCACCCGTCTCATGTTCCTGACCCAGGCCGCAGGCATGGTTGAGGCTGCCAGAATTCTCGGTGAGAGCCCCTTCGGTGTGGTGTTGCGCGTTGCCCTTCCTTTGGCCAGGCCTGCCATTGCTGTGGGTGTGAGCCTGGCGCTACTGGAAACATTGAACGACATCGGCGCGTCTGAATTCCTGGGGGTGCAGACACTGACTGTTGCCGTCTATACCACTTGGGTGACACGCAGCGACCTGGGTGCGGCTGCGCAGATTGCGCTCACAATGCTCTTGATCGTGGTCTTTCTGATCCAGGTTGAAAAAAAAGCACGCAGGCGCCAACGCTACAGCACCATCCAGCGCATGAGGCCCATGGCAGCCTATGTGCTCAAGGGCTGGAAGAAATGGCTTGCCGTCATACTGGGCTGGATTCCCGTGGTGATCGGTTTTGTATTGCCGGCCAGCTACCTGCTGGTTGAAGCCATCAAAAGAATTGACCAGGCCGGACAGGTTTCGGACCAGATCCTGAAGGCAGCGTTCAATACGCTATGGATTGCCGTGGTGGCCACTCTGATTACGGTGATCGCTGGCCTGGTGGTGGCCTGGGCCACTCGCCGGGTCCGGGAAAGCTTCCAAGGCAACGGCTCGGTCGGCTGGCCAGCCAAGCTTGCCAGCCTTGGCTATGCGATTCCAGGTACAGTTCTCGCGATAGGTTTGCTGGTGCCACTGCGCCTCGTGGACAATGCCATTGACTGGATCACTACGCTTGCCGACAGGCCGGTGACACAGTTGCTGGTGCTCGGATCCATCTGGAGCTTGCTTGCTGCCTATGTCATCCGGTTCCTTGCGATTTCTGTCGGATCCATTGAAGCAGGTCTGTCCAGGATATCACCCTCAATTGAGCAGGCTTCAAGGCTCTTGGGCTATACAGGCAGCCAGACGCTGTGGCGGGTACACCTGCCGTTGCTGCGCCCTGCCCTGGCATCAGCGGCGCTGCTGGTCTTTGTGGACACCATGAAAGAACTGCCGGCGACATTGCTTTTGCGGCCCCTGAATTTTGAGACCTTGGCGACCTGGCTGTATGCTGAGGCATCACGCGGCACTTATGAAGAAGGCGCTATTGCCGCCTTGCTGATCGTAGTTGTCGGCCTGTTGCCTGTCATCTTGCTTGCAGGTGCGCAGTCCCGGCGCTCCAAGGGACCGTATTGATCGTCATGAATACCATGCTTGATGTAGAGAACATCACTGTCGGCTATCAGACCCGCAAGCAGTTTCAGCCGGTCGTCAGTGGCTTGAGTTTTTCCTTGGACAAGGGTGAGATTGGCTGCCTGTTAGGCGAGTCAGGCTGCGGCAAGTCAACGATTCTGCGCTGCGTCGCGGGGTTTGAGCCTTTGCAGGCTGGGTGCATCCGCTTGAATGGGGAAGTGATTTCCTCGGTCGACCAGACGGTTGCGCCTGAGTTGCGTCGAGTCGGCATGATGTTCCAGGACTATGCGCTTTTTCCCCATCTGACAGTTGCCGAGAACATTGGTTTTGGGTTGCGCCGAATGCCGCATTCACAAAAGAAGGAACGCGTGCGTGAGATGCTGGCGTTGATTGGCCTTGAGAAATATGCTGACCGTTATCCGCATGAACTCTCAGGCGGCCAACAGCAACGGGTTGCTCTGGCCCGGGCATTGGCGCCTGAACCACAGCTTTTGTTGCTGGATGAGCCGTTTTCCAACCTTGATGTTGACACCCGTGAGCGCCTGGCCTTCGAATTGCGGGAAATCCTGAAGGCTACCGGCCATACCGCGCTGCTGGTGACACACAATCATGACGAAGCATTGGCCCTGGCCGACAAAATCGGGATTATTGCCAACGGCAAGATGATGCAGTGGGATACGCCGGCAGCATTGCTTGAGGAAACAAGCAACCCGCTGGTGGCAAGGATCATGCAACGTGAGGAGCTTGCGCGTCAGCGCAGCGAGGCTAGGCTAAGGGGTAAGGACAGCCAGGCAAGCCTGGCTGCAGATTGATCAGTCTTTATTTCAGGCAGCACGTGCGTGCGAGACGCCGTCTGTGACGTTATCAATGGCAGGGCCAGGCTCGTCGTCTGAAGCCCTGTCGTCCATTCCAAGTTCACGCATTTTGCGGGTGATGGTGTTACGACCCATGCCAAGACGGGTTGCCGCTTCCACCCTTCTGCCACGGCAGACGTTCAGAGCAGCTTTGAGCACTGAGCGTTCAAATTCCTTGGTCATTTCAGACCAGAGGTTGAGTTCACCACTTTGCAGCCTGCGTGCCGCTTCATCGGAAAGTGTTTCGGTCCAGTGGCGTGGGACAACCTCACCAGGGGCAGCAGCAACAGCACCCTGTGCAACTTGTCCACGACCGGCAAGCTCCAGTGTATGGTATGAGGTGTGAATCTCAGGTGGCAGATCCTCAGGTTTGATGATCTGGCCAGGTGCCATCACTGTAAGCCAATGACAGAAGTTCTCCAACTGGCGCACGTTGCCCGGAAAATCAAACTCGCGCAATGCCGCCATGGCTTCGTCGGACAGTTTCTTGACCGGAACCCCAAGTGCTTTTGCGCTGATGGCCAGGAAATGCTTGGCCAGTTGTTCGATGTCTTCGCGCCTTTCCCTGAGCGGTGGCAGGCGCAGACGGATGACATTGAGTCTGTGAAACAAGTCTTCACGGAACTTCCCTTCCCTGACACGTTCTTCGAGCGGCTGGTGCGTTGCGGCAATGATGCGTACATCAGCTCGGATGGGTTGGGAGCCACCCACCCGGTAGAAGGTGCCGTCGGACAACACACGCAACAACCGGGTTTGCAATTCAAACGGCATGTCGCCGATTTCATCGAGGAACAGCGTACCGCCGCTGGCTTCTTCAAACCGTCCACGGCGCAAGGTATTGGCACCCGTGAACGCACCTCTTTCGTGACCAAAAAGTTCTGCCTCCAGCAGGTCTCTGGGAATGGCTGCGGTATTCAAGGCAATAAAAGGCCCTGCCCTGCGGATGCCGTGCTGATGCAGTGCGCGTGCGACGAGTTCTTTTCCTGAGCCGGACTCGCCTGTGATCAGGACAGTGACATTCGATTGGGCCAGGCGCCCGATGGCACGGAAGACTTCTTGCATGGCTGGTGACGCAGACTGCGTCAGCATGGCCTTTGAATTGACAGGAATCTCTTCGGCTGCGGGTTCTGTTGCAGTGGAGTTCGACTCCTGCAAGGCGCGTGTTATGAGTGATACGGCATCATTGACGTCAAAGGGCTTGGGCAAATAGTCAAATGCCCCACCCTGAAACGCGGAGACCGTGCTGTCCAGATCGCCGAAAGCGGTCATGATGATGACTGGCAGGTCGGGATGGTTGCGCTTGACGTCCTTGAGCAGCGCCAAGCCATCCTTGCCAGGCATCCTGATGTCAGAGACAAGTGCAGCGGGCACGTCATCGTATAGCGCGGACTGTACCTGCTGGGCATTGGCAAAGCTTACGGTCTTGATCCCTGCGCGGTTGAGAGCTTTTTCGAGTACCCAACGAATAGCCTGGTCATCATCAACAATCCATACGGGTTTCATTTTAAAGCTCCATTGGAATCAATAGCTTGAATTCAGTACGACCTGGCCTGGACTCGAACTCGATAATGCCGTCGTGCTGCTGCAGCAGGTCTTGGGCGAGGCTCAGGCCCAGTCCGGTTCCACCTTGGCGGTCTGTCACCAGGGGGTGAAAGATTCGGTCTCGCACGGCATCTGAAACACCAGGACCGTTGTCGATGACTGAAATCTGGGCTGCGACCCTGTGCTGGCGTCTGTTCATCAGCACATGTCGCGCAATCCGGGTTTTGACCTGGATACATGGGTTCTCCACTCCAGGCGGCTGCGTCAGGATTTGTGCAGCGTTACGTACTACATTGAGCAAGGCTTGCACCAGTCGGGAGGTGTCGGCCTTGATGTCTGGCATGGAAGCGTCGTAGTCGCGCTGCAGGTTGATGGAAGGAAACTCCGCAGCAACCAGGGCGCATACGCGCTCGCATACTTCATGAATATTGATCTGTTCTTTCTTCAGAGGGGTCTTGGCCGGTGTGATCAGCCTGTCGACCAGTCCCTGTAGTCTGTCAGCCTCAGAGATGATGACCCTGGTGTATTCGGTCAGCCTTGCATCAGGAAGCTCTGCCTCAAGAAGCTGGGCCGCGCCCCTGAGCCCACCAAGAGGATTCTTGATTTCATGGGCCAGGTTGCGAAGCAGTTCCCTTTGTGCCGCAATTTCATCGGCCAGCCGTTGAGTGCGGTCGACCAGCATGCGGTGTTCAAGGTCGGTGACTTCCATGATGGCGGCCCACGGTTGGTGGGTCAGGCTCATGGTCATGACCGACACTTCGGTGATAGTCCCATGTCGGAACAACTTGGCTGTCTGGCGGATGCCTTCAAGTGAACCTTCGCAAGCATGATGTACTGTCTGAGCCAGGGCGATGTCTTCTTCGAACAGAGCGATGGCCATCTGGCCTTCGATCTGTCTTCTGGATCGCCCAAACAGGTCTTCGCAAGCCGCGTTGGCGTGGGAGACCACACCATCGCGGTCCAGCAAAAGCACCGTAGTTCCCAGTATGTCCAGTAATTCTGCTGCTTTCATGGGGTTGTCGGGCCGGGAGGGCCCGACCACCTATAGTGAATACAAGATTAAAGGCTGTAGTACATGTCGAATTCGACAGGGTGTGTGGTCATGCGCAAGCGCGTGACTTCCTGCATCTTGAGCTCGATGTAGGCATCCAGCATGTCGTTGCTGAACACACCACCGCGTGTCAGGAACTCACGATCCTTGTCCAAGGCCTCAAGCGCTTGCTCAAGCGAGGCGCACACGGTCGGGATCTTTGCATCTTCCTCGGGCGGCAGATCGTACAGGTTCTTGTCTGCTGGATCTCCGGGGTGGATCTTGTTCTGTACACCATCCAGGCCTGCCATCATCAATGCTGAGAAAGCCAGGTATGGGTTGGCCAGAGGATCCGGGAAGCGGGCTTCGATACGACGTGCTTTCGGGTTTCCGACGTAAGGAATACGGATGGAAGCCGAGCGGTTGCGAGCCGAGTAAGCCAACTTCACTGGAGCTTCGAAGTGTGGCACCAGGCGCTTGTATGAGTTGGTACCTGGGTTGGTCAGGGCATTCAGTGCGCGAGCGTGCTTGATGATGCCACCGATGTAGTACAGGGCGAACTCGGAAAGACCGGCATAACCGTTGCCAGCAAACAGGTTCTGACCATCTTTCCAGATGGATTGGTGAACGTGCATGCCGGAGCCGTTGTCGCCAACCACTGGCTTGGGCATGAAGGTTGCAGTTTTGCCATAGGCATGGGCAACGTTATGCACGGTGTACTTCAGGATCTGGCTCCAGTCAGCGCGACGAACCAATGTGTTGAAGAGCGTGCCGATTTCGAGCTGACCAGCGCCTGCAACTTCGTGGTGATGCACTTCGACAGGTACGCCTTGCTCTTCGAGCAGCAAGCACATTTCCGAACGCATGTCCTGGAATGAGTCAACAGGCGACACGGGGAAGTAGCCGCCTTTGACTTTTGGCCGGTGGCCCATGTTGCCGCCTTCGAGTTCAAGACCTTTGGACCATGAACCTTCTTCGGACTTGATCTTGACAAAGCAACCGGACATATCGTCGTTCCAGGTTACACCGTCAAAAACGAAGAATTCTGGCTCAGGGCCGAAGTAAGCGGTGTCACCCAGACCGCTGGACTTGAGGTAGGCTTCAGCGCGCTTGGCCAGGGAGCGTGGGTCACGGTCGTAGCCTTTCATGTCAGAAGGTTCGACAACGTCACAAGTCAGGATCAGGGTGGGTTCTTCACGGAACGGATCCATCCTGGCTGTCACTGGATCAGGAATCAACAACATGTCCGAAGCTTCGATACCTTTCCATCCAGCGATGGAGGAGCCGTCGAACGCATGTCCTGACTCCAGTTTGTCAGCGTCAACAACCTTGGCTGGCACGGTAACGTGCTGCTCTTTGCCCAGGGTGTCGGTAAAACGGAAGTCAACAAACTTGACTTCATTGTCTGCAATAGTTTTTAAAACGGCTTCGATGGTACTCATGTTCGCTCCGGTGTTGACGGGTTCGGAATAGATAGTCAAATCAGTCAGCTCAACGCGATTCGTGAATGCTTTCAGTGGATTCGCCTGAGACTTGCCTTCTATAAAGCAATTCCCATGCCAACTTCCAAGCACTCTGGATGCACACTGATGATCGGTATTGAGGCACCATTTTAGTGCATTTCATGGATATCAATGCACTATTTTTGTGCGTATGTGTTCTGTGACAGCGATAAGATGAATTTGGAGGGATCGTAAGACTGCGTCCGGACCTGTCGTTGCAACAGGACCGGAGCTTGGGCTTTACAGTCAGTCAGATTCAGGGAGAAACAAAGCCTGCAGGTCGTTCAAGTGCCGCCATCCCAGCTCTGTGGCGACGATCCTGGTGGGGTCGGAAGAAAGCAATCCCTTCTGGATCGCTTTTTTTCTGGGCGTGCCAATATGATGCAGAGTCAGCCCTGTGTGTGCTTCAAAAACGTCCACAGCCACGCCCTCTTTCAAGCGCAATGCGTTCAGCATGAACTCAAATGGGATCTCAGCTTCGGAGACAACGCGCTGTTCGCTGATGTGTGAGCCATCGCCTTTGGACAGCTTTTGCATCCATTGTTCAGGGTTGCGTGTGCGCGCTTGACGGACAATCCGGTCAGGAAATGAGAGCTTACTGTGCGCCCCAGGTCCGATGCCGAGATAGTCGCCGAAGGTCCAGTAATTCAGGTTGTGTCGACATTGTGCGCCAGACTTGGCGTAGGCTGAGACTTCATAGCGCTGCCAGCCCTTCTGGATCACTTCTTCGCTGATGATGTTTTCAAGCTCGTCCATGACATCATCATCAGGTAAGCTGGGTGGATATTTGGCAAATACCGTCTGTGGCTCAATGGTCAGCTGGTACAGGCTAAGGTGCTCAGTCCCGTAGTCACGGGCTTGCCTGAGCGTGTGTTGCCATTGCTCCGGTGTCTGCCCCGGCAATCCATACATCAAGTCCAGATTTACCCTGGAAAAGCTTCCGACCGCAGCTTCAATGGCCGCCCTCGCCTGCTGGCTGTCATGGATCCTGCCAAGTGCCTTGAGCTGCTCGTCTTCTAAGGACTGGATGCCGAGCGAGATCCGGTTGACCCCGCTTTGTGCGTAGGCGCGGAACCTGGAGACTTCGGATGCGCCGGGATTGGCCTCTATGGTAATTTCAGCATCAGCCCAGAGCGGTATGCGCGCCCTGACCATGCTCAGCAATTCGTCCATCGCCTGGGCTGAGAGCAGGCTCGGGGTGCCACCTCCGAGAAAGACTGCATGCACATGCCTGCCCCAGATGTCTGGTAGCGCCATCTCTAGGTCTTTGGTAAGCGCTGCCAGATACTCCTCTTCCGGTATTTCACCACCTGCAGCTTCATGGGAATTGAAATCGCAGTATGGGCACTTGCGGATACACCATGGGACGTGGATGTAGAGCGTCAGCGGCGGCAAGGTGCGCAGCCCAGACCAGGGCTGGTTGGTCGGGCTGACAAGTTTTTCCTGAGCGATGATCGGAATGATTCTACGGGTTTGAGTCATGCTTGGATCATGCATCAATGTGCTGGACAAGGCCTTGCAGCTTCATCTGCTTGAGCAGTTCCTGCATGGCCAACGCCCTGTGGCTGATGCAGTTCTTGATGTCGGGATCAAGCTCTGCCACAGTCCTGCCGTATTCCTCAACCCAGAAATGGGGATCATAGCCAAAGCCATGCTGGCCACGTGGCTCATCGACAATCGTGCCATGCCAGACGGCTTGTGCGATGACTGGCAAGGGGTCTTCGGCGTGCCGGACAAGCACCAGGGCAGCGACATAGTAGGCGCTGCGGTCTTGCACGCCCTGGAGTTTTTCGATGAGTTTGGCGTTGTTGCGCTGGTCCTGTGTCATTTGCTCGGCATCGCCACGGGCAGGTTGCCATTGCGGTTCGGCATATCGTGCCGAATAGACCCCGGGTGCACCGCCCAATGCTGGCACGCAGATACCCGAGTCATCCGCCAGCGCTGGTAAGCCGCTACGCTGGCTGGCATGACGCGCTTTGGCCAGAGCATTCTCTATAAAGGTGATGTGAGGCTCTGGGGCAGACTCTATCCCCAGAGCTGCCTGCGAAACGATTTCGACCCCAAGCGGAGCCAGTAGTTTTGCGAATTCCCTGATCTTGCCAGCATTGGCTGATGCAAGTACCAAACGTTTCATGAGTGATCTGTCCTCTTTCATGCGTGTCGGATATTGTCGTCCAACTCAGCGGCGGGTACATCCTCAAGCAGCAGGTCCACCAGGTCCTTGGCAAATGAGGGTAGCGCGCTGAGGTCGCGCACGCAGATATGCAGCTTTCTTTCAGACCACGGGTCCGTTAGCCGCACCAAACGGATGTCCATGTCGCGTGCGTAGCGCCTGGCGGCCCTTTCTGGAACCACACCGATGCCGGCCTTGGCTTCGATCATCCGGCAGACCGCTTCGAAGCTTGCGACTTCAACCCTGAACTTCAAGGAGTAACCCAGGTTTTCAGCTGCCTGCATGAGAAATGCGTGGATGGCGCTCCATTCCGAGAGGCAGACAAAGTCGTGGCCAATCGTCTCGGCAAATTCGACTTCTTCCATCTCAGCAAAAGGGTGGCCAGGATATGTGACCAAAATAAGTCGGTCACGGCGATATGGCAAGTATTCGATACCGTTGGCAGCAGGCTTGCCGGCAACAATGCCGACGTCGGCTGAGCCATCGGCCACACCCTTGGCTACTTGAAAGCTCAAGTGCTCGCGCAGATTGACATTGACGTCGGCGTGGGTGGACAGATAGCGGCTCAGGACGGCCGGCATGAATTCGGTCATGGCGGTGGTGTTGGCAAACACCCTGACCTGCCCTTTGATACCGCGGGAATACTCGTAGATGTCACCACGAAGCTGGTCGATCTGCTGCAGGACCTTACGGGCATGCCGCAGGAAAGCCTCTCCCGAGGGTGTCAGCGTTACACCTTGGCTGTTTCGATTGAATAGGCGGGTGCCGAAGTGCTCTTCCAGGTTCTTGACGCGGTTGCTGGCAGCCGGCAAGGAAAGATGTGACTTTTCAGCACCCTTGGTCAGGCTGCTTGCATCACCAATGTTTACTATAAGCTGGAGATCGGTCAGATCGAAGTGACTAGCCATGGCTTGAATCTACTCGCTACAACATGATAAAGAAATCAGACATGTTCTGCGCATGGATAACGTGCCTTTGGCACTTGCGCAGACTCTGCACCCGTGATGCCAGTGCCATCCTGGTGTCGGGCGCTGACACTCAGCGGGGTGGCCATGGCTGTGCTGTTGATGCTTCGAAGCCATAAAACACGGGGTTAACTAAACAGCAATTGGCAATTTCAGTTTAGTCGTGCAGAGTATATGTCTCTCTGTAACTGTTGATTCTATGCCAACTATGACTACCCACGCCGAGAAATACCAGGAAATTCGTGAAGGGGTTCGCAGCCTCTGCGCCCAGTTCCCAGCAGAATACTTTAGAAAAATCGATGAAGAGCGCGGCTATCCTGAAGAGTTCGTCAAGGCATTGACTGAAGCTGGCTGGCTGGCTGCTTTGATCCCTCAGGAGTATGGCGGTTCGGGCTTGAGCCTGACCGAAGCGGCGGTCATCATGGAGGAGATCAACCGCTCGGGCGGCAACTCCGGTGTTTGCCACGGGCAAATGTACAACATGGGTACCTTGTTGCGTCACGGCTCTCCCGAGCAGAAGCAACGCTACCTGCCCAAGATCGCCAGTGGTGAGTTGCGTCTGCAGTCCATGGGTGTGACTGAGCCTACCACCGGAACAGACACCACCAAGATCAAGACAACGGCTGTCAAGAAGGGCGACCGTTATGTGATCAACGGCCAGAAAGTGTGGATCTCGCGTGTCCAGCACTCTGACCTGATGATCCTGCTTGCACGTACTACACCGCTTGACCAGGTCAAGCGCAAGGCCGATGGTATGTCGATCTTTATCGTCGACATTCACGAAGCTCTGAAGAACGGCATGACCATCCGTCCGATCCCGAACATGGTCAACCACGAGACCAATGAGCTTTTCTTTGACAACCTGGAAATTCCCGAAGAAAACCTGATCGGCGAAGAAGGCAAAGGTTTCCGCTACATTCTTGATGGTCTGAATGCAGAGCGTATCCTGATCGCTTCAGAATGTATCGGTGACGGCTACTGGTTCATCGACAAGATCACCAAGTACGCCAATGAGCGTATCGTGTTCGGTCGCCCGATTGGCCAGAACCAAGGCGTTCAGTTCCCGATTGCGAAGGCTTACATCAACATCGAGGCTGCCAGCCTGATGCGCTATGAAGCAGCACGCCTCTTTGACGAAAAACAGCAATGCGGTGCGCAGGCCAACATGGCCAAGATGTTGGCTGCTGACGCTTCCTGGGAAGCTGCCAACGTCTGTTTGCAATACCACGGCGGTTTTGGTTTTGCCTGCGAATACGATGTCGAGCGTAAGTTCCGCGAGACCCGCCTGTACCAGGTAGCTCCGATTTCAACCAACCTCATCCTGGCCTATGTAGCTGAACACGTGCTTGGCCTACCCCGCTCGTTCTAGGGAGATAACAACAATGTCCAATGTGACTGAGAACCAGAGCGCCACACTCGCCGCCTTTGCAGCTGGCCTGAAATACGAGGACATTCCTGCCTCCGTGGTGAGCCGTTGCGAGGACCTGTTCCTGGATACACTGGGTTCGATCCTGGCTGGATCCACAGCCAAACCGGTCAAGCTGATGGCTTCGTTTGCCGCCAAGATGGCGCCTGCAATTGGACCATCTGAAGACCTGGTGCGCAGGACCCATACAGTCCCCTACTTTGCAGCTATGGTCAACGCCGCTTCAGCCCACGTTGTAGAGCAGGATGACGTACACAATGGCGCCGTGTTCCACCCTGCGGCCGTGGTGTTCCCGCCTGCACTGGCTGTAGCCCAGGCCATTGGTGCCAGCGGTCGTGACTTCATCACAGCATGCGTGGCCGGTTATGAGGTCGGTATTCGCGTCGGTGAGTTCCTTGGCCGTTCGCACTATAAGATTTTCCACACCACGGGTACGGCAGGTACTTTGGCGGCTGCTGCAGCCGTAGGGAATCTGCTCAAGCTTGATGCCGAGCAGATGCTCAATGCATTCGGCTCAGCCGGTACCACCGCAGCTGGTCTGTGGGAGTTCCTGCGTGATGCAGCAGACTCCAAGCAACTGCATACAGGTCATGCAGCAACCGCTGGTATGCAGGCTGCCTATCTCGCCAAGGAAGGTTTCACAGGCGCGCGCCGTATCCTGGAAGGCCTGCAAGGTATGGGTGCCGGCATGTCAAAAGACGCCAACCCAGAGAAACTGGTCGACCGTCTGGGTACACGTTGGACCTTGGCAGAGACTTCATTCAAGTTCCACGCTTCCTGCCGTCACACACACCCAGCAGCTGATGCGCTGCAACAAGTGATGCGCGAGCATGGGCTGAAAGCGGATGACATCGAGTCTGTTGTTACCCACGTTCACCAGGGTGCAATCGACGTTCTGGGCCCTGTGACCAATCCACAGACAGTTCACCAGTCGAAGTTCTCCATGGGTACGGTGCTGGCACTGATCGCCCTTCGCAATTCCGCAGACCTGGCTGGCTTTGACCAGGCATTGGCCGATGGCGCTGTTGCCAAGTTCCGTGACCGCGTCACCATGGAGCTTGATGAGGAAGTTGACAGTGCCTACCCACAACGCTGGATTGGCAAGGTCACCGTCAAGACGGTCGATGGCCGCATCCTCAAGGGTCGCGTTGATGAACCCAAGGGCGATCCAGGCAATACCTTGAGCCGTCCGGAAATCGAGGAGAAAGTGCGTCGTCTTGGCACCTACCAAGGCGCTGCCACCCTTGAAGAGGTCAACAAACTCATCGAACTGGCCTGGAAACTGCACACCATGGACAAGGTTGGCAATTTCCTGACCGAGTGCGCCACAAGTACCGCCGTTTAGTGCGGGGGCTGCCAAAGCAGCCCGATCCAGACCTTGGTCGTTAAGGCTAAAGCCGGTTCCGTGCAAATGGGCCGGCTTTATTCTTTGATGGCAAAACAATGATTAGTGGTTTGTACCATCTTTCCCAAAGTGTTTGCCAAGGGCAAGCTTAGGGTCTGGATTTGGTATGGGTCTGCCTTCTGGCCTGGTGCGTGTCGGCAGCCTGAAATACAGTTTAAGGAGATGTTGCGAATGGACACAAGCGTCATTGATTCCATTGTTTTGCCTAAACCTGTGGGCAATTTCCTGCCCTACAAGATTGTGGGGGACATGGTTTACCTCTCAGGCCAGACTTGCTCGCGTGATGGCAAGGTGCTGTTTCAGGGCCAGGTCGGCAGTGAAATCTCGATCGATGAAGGCTATGCCGCTGCCAGAGTCTGTATGGAAAACCTGCTGGCAGCCTTGCGCATGGCTGTCAACGGTGACTGGTCACGGGTGATCGAGTGTGTGCGCCTGACGGGTTACATCAATTCTGAGGCACCTTTTGCCAAAACACCAGCGGTCATGAATGGTGCATCAGACCTTGTGGTTGAGTTGTTTGGCGATGCAGGCCGCCATGCACGTTCAGCAGTCGGGGTTAGCGCATTGCCTGGCAACGCTGCAGTCGAAGTGGAAGCGATTTTCCGGATCAAGCCTTGAATGTGTCATGGCCGATGGCTGTCATCGTTTGGGATGATTGTGAAAAATCTGCCTGGCCATCGACGTGCCGGGCAAGCTCCCAGGCCAGCATGGACTGCTTGCGCGTGCTTGACCACCGGTACTGGCCAAATTCGCCTTGTTGCAGGATGACACGGTGACAAGGTATCAGCCATGCAATGTTGTTGCTCGCAACCGCAGTTGCAACGGCCCGTGTGGCACTGGGCTTTCCGATTGCACTGGCCAGTTGTCCGTAAGAAATCAGGGGTTTTTGACCTAGACGGATCAGTGCTTCCCAGACTTTGATCTGAAACCCAGTGCCCTTGAGCAGCAGATGTATGCGGCTGGGCTCACTGTGGTTTCCTTGGCTTTGCCTGAAAATTTTCCGGGCAAGTGCCTGTGCATGTCGGGTGTTTTGCTGCAGTTGAGCCTTCGGAAGGTATTGCCGAAGCTCTGGTGTGGGGCCTTCTTCTGGTTCAGGATAGTCTTCGAAGGACAGAAAGCAAACCCCGATCTTAGTCCAGGCGATCATTGCCCAGCCAAAGGGTGTATCAGCCCAACCGTATTCGATGGTGATGCCCTCACCTTGCTTTCTGATCTGAGACGGTGTCAGGGCTTCACAGGTGATGAGCAGGTCGTGCAACCGGCTGGGGCTGCTCAACCCCAGTTCGTATGTGACATCCAGTGTTGACTGCTGCCGGGCAAGTAATTGCCTGGCGTGGTTGGTGTTAAGCACCTGCAGGAATCGTTTTGGACTGATGCCGGCCCACTCTACAAACATTCTCTGCAAGTGTGACGGACTCAGGTCGACAGCCTGGGCAATGTCCTTCAGGCTTGGTTGGCTTGTCCGGTGCTCACAGATAAAACGAATGGCTTTCGCGATGCGTTGGTACGCTTGCGCATTCCTGACGTCATGCTGTTGTTCCATTGCCTTTCCCCTACCTCTCATGGCGTCCGGTGCTGCCCAGGTCTGGCTGCACTGTAATCCTAGGTTAGGAGCATTGCGTTCGTGCAGCAATCCATTTCTTGCTGTCGGACCAAGATATTAGAACTTGCCCGAACTCAGAGTCCCAGGAAGCGTCACGAAGTCGCGGCGGAAGGACTCACGGTAGGTAAACCGGTCAGCGGCATGAATGTTGATTGCCTGCTCAACCAGTTCGTCATGGGTATCCATGTAGCGGCGCTGCAGCCAGATGCCTGCGCTCTTGGGTGGAACCTTCAGTTGTCTGGCAAGCTCATTGGACAGCGTGACGGCCTTGATTTCCTGATGCACAACCTGGATCTTGCAGCCGAACTGCTGTTCAATCAGCACATAAAGGGGCTGATCCATCCTGCTCTGCAGACCTTTTAACGCTCGGAACCTGGGTGCAATGTGCACCCGTGTCCAGGCAAAAGGCAATGGTTGACCGGGCGCGTAGCGCAACCCCTCGATTTCAAGCCAGGTCTCACCAGGACTTGCGCAAAGGCCTTTGGCCAGATTTGCGTCAATCTCCACGATATGGTGTCTGGTGATTTCCAGGCTGGTTTCGACCGCGTACTGTTGCAAGTCGGTCAGGCCGGACATGGTCTGCGTGTATTGGCCAGTCGGTGCGTTGGCCTGTACACGGGTGCCAACCCCGGGCTGGCGATTGACCAAGCCTTGTTGGACCAGGAGCTTGATCGCTTCCCTGACGGTGAATCTCGAGACACCAAATTGCTGGCAAAGCACATGTTCTGTTGGCAACAGGCTGCCCACAGGAAACTTTCCAGCCTGAATCTCGTTGAGCAATGTCGTGGCCAGCTGGACATATCTTGGCATGGCCGCCAGTGACGCGCCTGACTTTGCTTTCATAGTGTGCAAACTCCTGGTTAGGGATTCGATCCGGTCCGGTGATGTCAGTAATCGTCGTCACCGACGCCATGACCACGCTTGGGAATCAGGGCGCTGCGCAGAAAACTGATGACCTCCACGCCGTCCTGATTGAAACCGCGTGTTTTAACGGTAACGATGCCTCGGGTGGGGTTGCTTTTGGATTCCCGCACCCCGATGACTTCTGATTCGGCATACAAGGTGTCTCCTGCATACACCGGTGCAGTCAGTCGGATGTCATTCCAGCCCAGGTTGGCAATGGCCTTGGCACTGATGTCGTTGACTGTCATTCCAACGACCAAAGCCAGGGTAAATGCGCTGTTGACCAAAGGTTTGCCGAATTGGCTTTTCTGGGAATAGACGGAGTCGCAGTGCAGCGGATGCTGGTTCATTGTCAAAAGCGAGAAATGGATGTTGTCGACTTCCGTGATGGTGCGTCCTGGCCTGTGCTCATAGACAGCACCGACCTCGAAATCCTCGAGGTAGCGGCCATAGACTGCACGGTATCGTTTTGGTCCGACTTCTTTGACATGCATGGTGCTTTTTCTCCTGTCTCCGGTGGGAATATCTCGGGCTGAGCTTGTAAGCAGGAACTCAGCCTTATTGTCAAAACACAGAAAATGACAAAGTGACGATTTATCACTTTGTCTGGACAAACTTTGACAGTTTGCTCAACCCTTGTCAACACAGAGGATGAGCAATGTTGCCTGGCAAGAAGCGATCAGGGTTGTTGACGTGCAGTCTGAACAATCTGGTGCAGTTGGGCAATGCCGTCCTGCGCCATGTCAAGGAGCCGGTCGAACATGGCACGTTCAAAGGCACGGCCTTCTGCTGTACCCTGAACTTCGACCAGTCCACCCTTGCCTGTCATGACAACGTTCACGTCAGCGTCGCAGTTGGAATCTTCCTCATACTCCAGATCTAGGCGGGGCTCGCCTTGCACTATACCGACCGAGACTGCGGCAACGCTGTCCAGGATAGGGTTTTGTTGCAACGTGCCGTTGGCAATCATCTTGTCCACGGAATCAGCCAGCGCAACCCAGGCGCCAGTGATGCTTGCACACCGGGTGCCGCCATCGGCTTGCAGGACATCGCAATCGATGTGGATGGTGCGCTCGCCCAATAGCTCCAGATCGATGATGGCGCGCAGGCTTCTGCCGATCAGGCGTTGGATCTCCTGGGTGCGGCCAGATTGTTTTCCACGGGCTGCCTCGCGGTCACTTCGGGTGTGCGTGGAGCGTGGCAGCATCCCGTATTCAGCGGTGACCCAGCCCTGGCCGCTTCCTTTGAGAAATGGCGGCACTTTTTCCAGCACACTGGCCGTGCATAAAACCTTGGTGTGCCCCATGCAGATGAGAACCGATCCTTCGGCGTATCTTGTGTAGTGCCTGAGGATCTCTACTTTCCTGAGTTCATTGCTGGCCCGGCCAGAACGCTGGACTGAGGGTGCGGAATGCGACAATTGTTTTCTCCAAGGCTTCAATGGCAAGTCTGAGGGCCGTGGACATATGCCAAATGGGCAAAGTCCGTTAAGCTGGCTCAGAATGTAAATATAAGCAAACATTTTAGCGACTGCATATGATTGAGGAACACCAGTTCGAGCCATGGACGGGGCATCGCTTCTTGCCATCGGTAAAGAACCTCAAGCGTGTTGGTCAAAACCTGGCCGCCGCACTCTGCAGCCTTGCTGTCCTTGGCCAGGCGTTGGCTCAGGACACGTCAGCACCAACTTATCCTTCTGCTGTGCAAGAAGTGCTTTCAGCACCCCAGGCAGTGCTGAACTACCAAGATCGGCGAGCCATCTTTGAGCCGCAAAGGGCCAGGTACGGTATGGTGGCAAGCGACCATCACCTTGCTTCACAGGTTGGTGCTGAGGTACTTCGCCAGGGTGGCAATGCAGTGGATGCTGCTGTTGCAACAGCATTTGCACTTGCCGTGGTGCTACCTTACGCTGGCAACCTCGGTGGCGGCGGTTTTGCCATGATCCACAAAAGTCGCGACAACAGTGACTTTGCCTTGGATTTCAGGGAGGCAGCACCATCGCTTGCGCACCAGAATCTGTTTCTTGACGAACGCGGTGAGGTGGTTCGGGGCATGTCCATTGAGTCCACTGCAAGTGTTGCCGTGCCTGGCAGTGTCGCCGGTCTTTTGACCATGCTTGAGGAACATGGGACATTTTCGCGAAGACAAGTGATCCAGCCTGCGATTGAGCTCGCCAACTCAGGCTTTGAGGTCTCACCTACTCTAGCCTCACTTCTTCAGAGCCATGCCGCCCACCTTTACAAGTCCCCTGCCAACAGGACTGTTTTCTTCAAGAGGAAAGCTGGATCGACCTGCGAACCATCGCTTTGCAGTCTTGATGACCTTCAGCCACTTGAGGCTGGTGACAGTCTGGTGCAGAAAGACCTTGCCCGGACACTGGAGCGGATAGCACAGTTTGGCAGAGAGGGCTTTTATGATGGGCCGGTTGCTCAGGCGATCGTAAATACAGTAAATCATGATGTGCCAAGGATGACCTTGCAGGATATGCAAAACTACAGGGTCAGGTGGCGAACTCCTGTATCCGGGCATTACCGGGGTTTGAAAATCGTCAGCACGCCACCTCCAAGTTCTGGTGGCGTGCATCTTGTGCAGATGCTCAATATTCTGTCTCAGTTCCCCATGTCTGAGTATGGCTACGGCAGCGCGATGAGTCTGCATCTGATGGCTGAGGCGGCCAGGCGCGCGTACCATGACCGGGCAAGACACCTGGGTGATCCGGATTTTGTGGATGTGCCAGTCACAGATCTGACAAGCATTGAATACGCCAGGACGCTGGCTTCCGGGATAAGCCTCAAGGAGGCTGGCCAAAGTAACAAGTTGCAACCTGTGGCGTTTCCACGTGCTGAGAGCACGGAAACCACACATCTCTCTGTGGTGGATCGCTGGCACAACATGGTGAGCTTGACCACAACACTTAACCTGAACTTTGGCTCTGGCTGGATGGCTGAAGGAACCGGGGTGTTGCTGAACAACGAAATGGATGATTTTTCTGTCAAGCCCGGTCAGGCCAACGCCTTTGGCCTGATTGGCAGCCATGCCAATCGCGTTGAACCAGGCAAGCGCCCTTTGAGTTCAATGACGCCAACACTGGTGTTCAAGGATGGCAAGCCTTATTTTGCTACCGGCACTCCAGGAGGATCACGAATCATCACCATGGTGATGCAGGTTATTGTCAATGTGGCCGACTTCGGGATGAATATTGCCAGTGCAAGCGCGGTTCCCAGGATGCATCATCAATGGAATCCCGATCGCATTGATCTAGAGCAGGGTTTCAGCCCTGATACTATCCGTATACTTCAGGCCGCCGGGCACAAGGTGGAGCCATCGCGTGCAGCGGGTCGCGTCCAGACCGTGGGCATCGGTGATAATGAATTTCTAGGCTATTGTGACCCACGCAGCGCCGATGGTGCTGCCACTGGTGTCAATTGATAAAAAGACGGGAAACTTGAAAAAATGATCTACAGCATGACTGGCTATGGCAGCGGCCAGGCCCAGGGTGAAATTGGCTCTGTCAGTATCGAGATTCGCAGCGTCAATAGCCGTTACCTGGATCTGTCCTGCAGGATCCCGGAGGAGTTGCGTCAGGCAGAGATGCTGATCAGGGAACTGGTCAGTCGTACCTTAGTCAGGGGCAAGGTTGAGGTTCGTGCCTCCTACACACGGGCAGTCACTCAGAGCGAACAATGCATCAGTGAAAGCACCATCGAGGCCGTCAATGAGGCATACCACAGGGCCTGCAAGATCATCCATGAGCTGCAGCCACCTGCTTTTTCAGATTTACTGCAGTGGCCTGATCCAGGTCGCAGCACGACTGATCAGACACTGTGGGTTGCACTTTGCCAGAAGGCTTGTGAAGATGCACTGGCACAGCTTCAAGACAACAGGCTCAGAGAAGGTGAAAGGTTGGTCAGCCTGGTTTCAGCTCTGGCAGACGATGCTGAGAGTATTGTTGCATCGCTTGAAGAGCGCTTGCCAGAGCTTATGCAGATGCAGCAGGAGCGCCTGGTAGCAAGGATGCGAGAGGTTCTTGAGCAGGTCATGCCGACAACCACCTTGACTGCTGCCGAGTTCAGTGAACGTATCAATGCAGAAGTCAGTCTCTTTGCATTGAGGGCCGATGTTGCCGAAGAGCTTGGAAGATTGCGCTCACACCTTAAGGAACTGCGCGATATTCTGCAAGGTACGCAGGGCAGCAACGCCCGAGGCAAAGGCCACGGTAAACGGCTGGACTTCCTGTTCCAGGAAATGAACCGTGAAGCCAACACCCTTGGCTCCAAAGCCGTTCATCTCGACATGACCCGTGCTTCGATCGACCTGAAGCTCATCATCGAGCAGATGCGCGAGCAAATACAGAATATTGAGTGATGGAAACCGAGGTCAACCAAGCTCAATTTTTATTATAAAAATCAATTAGATAGTGTATTTCCTAGTCAACCAAGGTCTACCTGCACTCACCAGAATCAAGCACCAAGTGGTGAGTACAATGCTCAATAAGCAGAAATTCTCTGTGGCCAGTGGTGAGTACATTTAGAGGAAGACGTTATGGCAGTACTTACAAGCAAGTCAGTTAGTGCAAAGCTCAAAGGACCACCCGGACATTTTGCTGATGGCAACGGCTTATACCTTGTAGTACCAGCCCGGGTCGCTCCTATTGGGCGCTGCGCTTCACGACCAACGCTAAGCGCAAGCAAATGACGCTGGGTAACGTGGATGACCTGTCTCTTGCTGATGCACGGCTAGCCGCTGCTTTACAGATGAAGCAGCTTCGTGAGGGTCTGTGGACCCTCTTGTTGAAAAGAAAAGAGCCAGCTATAGCGACATCAAATGTGTTGATGACCTGTTCAACGACTGGCACGAAGGCAACGTCAAGCGTCTGAAGCACCACCACATCCCCTTTCGGGTCTACACCAAAGAAATTTCACCTGTCATTGGGCAAATGAAGCCAGATGCTGTCACGGGCCGCGACATCAGGCAGGTCTTGAGAAACATAGCGGAAAGCAATAGACCGAGCACCGCCAACGATGCGTTGATGTACTGCAAGCAACTGTTTAACCATGCCGTCAAGCTGGATTTGATTGCCAGCAACCCGGCCAGCGCCTTCGCCGTAGACGATGCGGGCGGCATAGAAAAAAGCAGAGACAGAGCGCTCACCACCGAAGAGCTGGCCTTCATCTTCAAGATATTCCGGGAAGAAACAGATAGCTTCACCCGGGACAACTACTTGGCCTGTGCGCTCTAGGTCTCGCTCGGAGTCAGAAAAGCCGAGCTAACTGAAGCAAGGTGGAGCGAGTTCGATCTGGAGGAAAAGGTTTGGTATCTGCCTCAGGAGCGCAGCAAATCCCGTGTAGCCATTGACATCCCCCTGCCAGACCTGGCTATCCAATGGCTGAACGAACTCAAGGTGCGCGCTTTTGGTTCCGCTTATGTCTTCCCTAACAGACGAGCAAGCAAAATGCCCCACATGAGCTCGGACACTTTAAGTAAGGTCTGAACAAGTCCATCGAACCTGTCAGAATAATGGTTATCGATATCAGCCCGATCAGGAACACCCCGATGAGCCAATTGAGTTTTTCCGAGGCAGAGTACACCGGCAAGCGT
>Ga0182743_1000460_pt1 | contig 51205 bp, 53 predicted proteins | sample eDN3rd30CKraftOP_FD_128522 | JGI IMG/M metagenome (GOLD analysis project Ga0182743, IMG submission 128522) | Enriched Organic Plus compost microbial communities from Emeryville, California, USA - eDNA 3rd pass 30_C Kraft OP (version 2) (version 2) ... | reverse complement strand
TGATCGGGGTCCAAATACCCTGAAAGTGGCGATTGTTTGAGCAATTTTTAACCATTTTTGAACAATTGGGTCGTCAGATCGATTTTTGAACACGTGAAATCGAGTATTTCAGACCTTCCCTAGAACTGCGGTGTTACTCAACCGTGACGCTCTTGGCCAGGTTCCTGGGTTTGTCGACATCAGTACCTCGGGCACATGCTGTGTGATACGCCAGCAATTGCAAGGGAACCACGTGCAAAATAGGCGAAAGATAACCGTAGTTCTCAGGCATGCGGATAACATGCATCCCCTCGACTGCCGTAATCTTGGTATCCACGTCAGCAAAGACATACAACTGACCGCCCCTTGCCCGGACTTCCTGCATGTTTGACTTGAGCTTTTCCAGAAGCACATCATTAGGCGCAATGGTCACAACCGGCATCTCGTCGGTTACCAAGGCAAGCGGCCCATGCTTGAGCTCGCCAGCCGGATATGCTTCAGCATGGATGTAGCTGATTTCCTTAAGCTTTAGTGCTCCCTCCAGGGCAATTGGGTAATGCATTCCACGCCCCAGGAAGAGCGCATTTTCACATTTGGCAAAATGCTCTGCCCAAGCCATGATCTGTGGCTCCAGTGCCAGTACGGCTCCTATAGCCACCGGCAGATGGCGCAATGCCTGGATATGTTTGGCCTCCTGTGCTTCATCCAGTTTGCCGTGAGCCTGAGCAATCGCCAACGTCAAAAGAAACAGCGCTGTCAGCTGTGTCGTGAATGCCTTGGTTGAAGCAACACCGACCTCCACACCAGCTCTGGTGATGAAGTTATATCGGCAATTTCTCACCATGGCGCTGGTGGCTACGTTACAGATTGTCAGCGTCTCTTGCATACCCAGTGCCTGAGCATGTTTGAGTGCCGCCAGCGTATCGGCAGTTTCTCCCGACTGTGAAATGGTCACCACTAGTGTCTTGGGGTCAGGCACGCTATCCCGATATCGATATTCACTGGCAATTTCCACACTGGCAGGTATTTTGGCAATCGACTCAAGCCAGTATTTGGCCGTCATCCCTGCGTAATAGCTGGTACCGCAGGCCAGTATCAAGGCCCTGTCAATATTCTTGAATGCCTGATAGGCGCCATCGCCAAACAGCTCCGGCATGATGCTGTGGATGTCATCAAGCGTGTCAGAAACAGCCCTAGGTTGCTCGAAAATTTCCTTTTGCATGTAATGACGGTAAGGCCCAAGATCAACGGCCGCACTATGCGACCTCACCGTATTGACCTTACGTTCGACCTGCTGTCCATCCGAATTGAAAATCCACACCCCAGCGAGCTGCAAGTCAACGACATCGCCATCCTCAAGATAGATGATCTGGTCTGTCGTCCCTGCCAGGGCAAGTGCGTCAGAAGCCAGGAAGTTCTCTCCATTGCCGCAACCCACAACAAGCGGGGAACCATCACGTGCACCAACAACCCTGTGTGGCTCATCCTTGCAGATGACTGCAATGGCATAAGCTCCCTTGAGCTCCCTGACTGACGCTTGTACAGCAGCCAACAAATCGCCTTGGTAATGAAAATGTACCAGATGGGCAATGACCTCGGTGTCAGTCTGGCTTTCAAACACATAACCTTCGGCAATCAGTTTTTCTCGCAACTGATCATGGTTCTCTATGATGCCGTTGTGAACCAGAGCGATCCTGGGGTCTGCACCATTCTTGGAAGAGAAGTGCGGGTGTGCATTGTGCGTCGCCGGTGCACCATGGGTCGCCCAACGGGTATGCGCAATCCCTGTATAGCCCGAGACGCCATCAACAGCCACCTGGTCCACCAGATCAGCGACCCTCTGGGTACTGCGCGCACGGCGCAAACTGGCTGAACCCGAGTCAAATATCGCCACACCACAAGAGTCATATCCGCGGTACTCCAGCCTTCTTAAACCTTCCAGAAGAACCGGCACGATATCCCTGGTCGAAACAGCTCCAACAATCCCGCACATGCAACTCACCTCTCTTGGCAAACAGTTAGTGTAGTTCTTGCCAGAGATTTTGATCGAAACTCAATGAAATTTCTGTTCTAATTTTTGAACATAATGAATATTTATTGCTATAAATTATTTTTCTGACTTTTTTATTCAAAAATGATCGATAAATGAAATTTGATGAACTTGATCTAAAGATTCTTAACATCCTGCAACGTGATGCCAGCATCACAAATCAGGAACTTGCACAAAAGGTCCATGCCTCCGCACCAACATGTTTGCGTCGTGTCAAAAGGCTCATGGAAACGGGGGTCATTGAAAAGCAAGTGGCCATCTTGTCACCCAATGCCTGTGGGCACCCGTTGACCGCCATTACTGAAGTCACGTTGGAAACGCAGACTGCAGAGGTGTTGCAATCGTTTGAAGAAAAGATGATCACCGAACCGGCAGTCACGCAGTGCTACCGCGTCTCAACCGGTCCTGACCTGATACTGATCCTTGTCCTGCCGGACATGCAGGCCTACCATGCTTTTGCCCACAGGATGCTGACGAGCGCCAACAAGGTGCGCAACGTCAGGACTTTTTTTGCGACTCATCGCAGCAAGTTTGAAACTCGCCTTCCGATTAAGCCATTTCGTTCTTAGACAAACCGATTTGCCGGTAGACATTCAATGCTACCGCCAGACTGGCAAAGATAACCGAGACAAAGATTCCATAGGTTGGCCCTTTGCCCGCACCCAGGGCAAATGCTCCGGCCACAATCGCCGCACCGATGGTCTGACCCAACACCCTTGTCACAGCCTGGGTTCCACCCAAAGCCCCTGACCGCTCCCTGGGCGCTGCCGTCAGAAGGACACGGTTATTGGGCGTCTGAAAAAACCCGAACCCAACCCCGCAAACTACCATGCACAAGAAAATCCAGATGTCATCCACCTGAGGGTTCATCAGAGCAATCGCCAAAGTACCCAACGCCATGCATCCCGCTCCCATTGCGCACAAAAGCGGAATGGCATAGCGGTCAGCAAGAAAGCCTGCAACCATAGCCATGACACCCGCCCCCAAAGGCCAACCGGCCATGATCCAGCCAAGCGTCAACTGGCTTCGCCCCAGTGTGATCTGCAGGAAAAAAGGCATGGAAACAAAAGCAGCCATCTGAGCGGCAAAGGTCAATTTGGATGCAGCGATGGCGTATCTGAACGGCCTTATCTTCAGCAGATCCACCGGAAACAAGGGTGCTGTCTGCTGGGCTGAGCGCCGAGTCAGGTCAATCATCAACACAGCACTCAGACAAAGCAAAACAACCGATTGCCATGTATACGTCACCAGGAAATCCAGCCCCAGGATCAAGCATCCGATCCCTGCCGCGCACTGGGCAGCAGAGCGCAGGTCAAATGGTCGTTTGTAAAGTTTGCTCGGCGGCAGATTGTGTCTCAGAAAAAAAATGAACACTCCAAGCGGAATCATGGAAATGAAGATCCAGCGCCATCCTGCCAGAGTCAATATGACCGATCCCAGCGATGGACCTATCACGGAACCAGTCGCCACAGTCATGGCAATCAACCCCAACCCTTTGCTCAGGAGCCTGGTCGGATAAATGGAGCGGATCAACCCTGCAGACAAGCAGAACAGTGCTGCAGCACCCACACCTTGTATGACACGGCCCGTCAGCAACATTGCCAGGTGAATCGATGACGCACTGATCAAAGAACCCACGAGAAACGTACACAGGCCCATGGTGTAGATCTTCTTGACCCCATACCGTTCAACCAGGCTTGAGAACGGCAGCAACACCATGACCATGACCAAGCCATAGGCGTTGACAATCCACACGGCAGACGATGGGTTGATTTCCAGAACCTCGGACATGCTCGGCAGCGCCACATTGATCATGGACGCATCCAGCACACACATCAGCGTTGAAAGCAGATGCGCCGCCACAGCGTAATAACGCTGTGGCGTAGGCAAGCCTGGATATTCTGAGGAATTGGCTGTAGCTACGCTAGGCGCACTGCCGCTCTTTTGACTATTCACCTTTCTTAACGGGCCTTTGCCAATTTTCAATCGTCTTCTGTGAAGACCTAGACAAGGTTAGCTTCCCTGCTGGCGCATCTCTCGTCAAGGTGGTTCCTGCACCCAGTGTTGCGCCAGCACCAACTTTCACGGGCGCGACCAACTGTGTATCAGACCCGATAAAGGCATCGTCTTCGATAATTGTCAGATGTTTGTTGACGCCATCGTAGTTGCAAGTAATGGTTCCTGCACCCACATTGACCCTGGCACCAATCTGCGCATCACCAAGGTACGCCAGATGATTGGCCTTACTGGCGTGACCGATCCTGGATTTCTTGACCTCGACAAAGTTGCCGATATGAACCTGATCAGCCAGATCAGCACCAGGTCGCAACCTTGCAAACGGCCCAATAACCGCATCGCTACCCACAACAGCGCCATCCAGGTGGCTCATGGCGTGAATCACCGTACCATCGCCAATGGAGACATCCCTAAGAACACAATTGGGTCCGACCGAGACACCGTTGCCCAGCACAACCTTGCCCTCAAACACGCAACCCACGTCAATAAAAACATCCTGGCCGCAAACCAGCTCACCCCTCTGGTCGAACCTGGCTGGATCGGCCAACGTCACACCAGCCAGCAGTTGTCTCTGCGCCAACTCCTGTTGCCACAAACGCTCCAGTTCAGCCTGCTGCTGGCGGCTGTTGACGCCAAGCGTCTCAAATTTTTTACCTGGCGAAACCGTGGTCACAGGCATTTCCTGTGCAACAGCCATACCAATAATGTCAGTCAGGTAATACTCGCCTTGCGCATTGTTGTTCTTTAGCTGGTCCAGCCAACCAAGCAACGAAGCACAAGGTACCGCCATCATCCCGGTATTGACCTCGCGAATCGCAAGCTGCTGCTCGCTGGCATCCTTATGTTCCACGATGGCGACAACGTTGCCATCGTCATCCCTGACAATTCTTCCATAACCCGTAGGATCATCCAGGTGTTCGGTCAACAGAGCAAGCCTACCCTGTGCTGCCGCAACCAGAGCGCGCAACGTTTCGGCCTGCACCAGAGGAACGTCCCCATATAGCACCAGCACCACATCCTTGTCAGTCTGACCTTGCAGCCTTGGCGCGGCCTGCTTGACGGCATGCCCAGTACCCAGCTGTTTTTCCTGGACTACGAACTGGATATCTGTTTCGTCAGAAAAAGCTTCCCGAACCTGCTCTGCCCCGTGTCCAACGACGACAAGCAAATTGTCCGGATTCATTGATCGCGCTGTCTGCAACAGATGTGACAGCATGGGTCGGCCTGCAATCGGATGCAGCACCTTGGGCAATGCGGATCTCATCCGTTTGCCCATACCCGCAGCAAGTATGACGATATTTAACATTTAAGGACTTGCCCTCATGCAAAACTGCTTTTCTTCTTTAAAACCGAGCAGCACTATACATGATCAACCCTCAGTCTTGCGCGATGTCTTGGCTGTCCTTGGCTTGCGCTTCGATATCGTTTTTGAAGGTTTCGCATCCGCATCCTTAGCAACCTTTGTACTACTTGCAGGAGCAGCAGTTTCTGGAACACTTTGCTTCACCATGGATGCTGCTTGACTGGTCGCCTGCGCGATTTTCAAAAACTGGTCTTGAAGTACGTTCCACCAGACTTTTGCGGCCTCAGTGTTCGGGTCTGAAGAGTCATCTTTAGGCTGAGCTTTGGCATCTACAGAAGACTGTTGGTCATCACCATGCCCAGACTCGGTACCCGTTGCTGCTGCTGGCTTGCGTATCCCGAGTACCACTTCAAGCGGGGATGGCTGATCCGCACTTGTGGCAGTCTTGGTTCCCATCTCGACAAACGATCGCAATGTCCTGATGGTCGCCAACTGAACCTCCATGCCTTGAATAGAACTTGAAAGCATTGTCAGGTTCAATTTGAGCCAGTTCTCGACCGCCTTGAGCTCGGATATTCTCTTTTCCAGGTCCTCAGGATTGAGCGTCTGGGCCATGGGCGCACCGGCCATGCTTGCCGATTGCCCAAAGGAATTCAATGCGTTTTGCATCAACTCCAAACTTGCAACCAAGGGGTTGCTTGAGCCAGCTGCGCCAAGCCCGGGCACTCCAAATGGATTGATAGGATCTGCTGCCATTCGCATTCTCCCCTTTGCGGTAAACCTTGTTGGGATGATAAGGGATTATCTGAGAAAATATCTGCATGAACACTCAAATCCAACTAACCGAACTTGAGTCCGCCATCAATTTCTGGCGCCAGAAGCATCCGTCTCAAGGCGAAGAAATGACGCTCTGCCCGCAAGCAAGCGCCTTGGCCAAGTACTACGCATTGATGATCGTGACGCATGCGCAGCAAATCAACGCCGAAGAACTTGATGAAAAGGCCCGCAGGGCATTCGAAGGTTGGCAACAAGCGTTGGGACGGTCTTCTTGACCCAGTGCATCTGGCCTGAATTCCCGGCGGCACTCAGAGGCAACACAGAGCTTTAGCCGTCAATCAAAGTCTTGAGATCTTCAGCCAGCGACTTGGTGTCCGTCTGACTACTGGCCAGAACTCGCACATTTCCCTGCTTGTCCATGAGATAGAACGAGGCGCTGTGGTCCATGGTGTAGCCACCATCAGCTTGTGGTGATTTTGCAAAATAGGCCTTGAAGGCTTCGGCTGCGCGTTTGGTCTGGTCCGGTGTTCCCGACAACCCGAGGAAACGGGTCGGCAGACCCTCATCAAACGCCTCAAGGTATGCCTTGAGCACCTGCGGTGTATCCCGCTCAGGATCCACCGAAATCATCAGCACCTGGACATCCTTCGCTTTGTCGCCCAGCATGGAAAGCGCATTACTCACCTTGGACAGAGATGCAGGACAGACATCCGGGCATTGCGTGAACCCGAAAAACACCAGACCTACCTTTCCCTTGAAACTCTGGTCGGTAACCTTGTTGCCATCGTGATCGCTGAGCTCCCAACCCCGGCCGATTTTGGCTGCCGTGATGTCAGTGCCGTGAAACTTCAACTCGGAGTCACCGCACGATGCAAGCAGCGAACTGAATGCCAACACAATGCCAGCAACCGTCCTGGAAAACACCCGATTATTCATTTTCATGTCAACCAAACACGACCAGCCAGTGATCGGCCAGTAAAGCGGCAAACAACAACGCCAGGTAAAGAATGGAGTATTTGAACAACTTTCGTGCCTTCTGGTCACTGTATTGCTGATACAGACTCCAGCTCAACCATACAAAGCGTGCCCCCAATCCCAGAGCACACACAAGATAGAGGACGCCGCTCATGCGCACCGCAAAAGGCAGCAAGGTCGTCCCAAGAAGCGCAATGCTGTAGAGAAGGATGTGCAGGCGCGTGAACTCCGGCCCGTGCGTCACAGGAAGCATGGGCAACCCGGACTTTTCATAGTCATGGTTACGATATAGGGCCAGCGCCCAAAAATGGGGCGGAGTCCAGATAAAAATGATCAGGACCAGAAGCCATGCCTCAGCCGGAACACTGTTTGCCACGGCTGCCCATCCCAATGCTGGGGGCATTGCACCCGACAGGCCACCGATCACGATATTTTGCGGCGTCCGTGGCTTGAGGATGATGGTATAGATAATGGCATAACCAATGAACGTGGCAAATGTCAGCCACATGGTCAATGGATTCACCCAGTAATACAGGACAAACATCCCAAGTCCGCCGACAAGGCTTGAGAGCCCTACGACCTGAGCCGGAGAGATCGTTCCTCGAGCAGTCGCACGACGCGCTGTTCTCAGCATCCTGGCATCGATGTGTTGTTCTATCAGGCAATTGATTGCAAAAGCCGCAGCGGCAAGCAACCAGATGCCAATGGTTGCACACACAACAGTCATCAGGTCTGGCAGTCCAGGTGCGGCCAAGAACATGCCGATGACGGCACAAAACACTGCCAGCTGGGTCACACGCGGTTTGGTGAGAACCCAGTATTGGCGCCAAAGCGAATCTGTCGGAGCAACGGCTGAAGTCATGGGTGCAATTTTAGTCAATGTGCTTGAGCTTCGGGTGCTTGACCTGCGGTGGATCGATTCCGGCAACACGGACCATCAAGGTAACAACGCCAATGACCAATCCGGCTGCACCACCATTATGCACAACCGCAATCAGCAAGGGCCACTGGAAGAAAATCGTCGTCAGCCCTGTTGCCAGTTGTGCTAGGAGCAATGCCAGCACAAGGTTTGCGGGTCCTCTCAGTCCCGGATCCTTGCGCAGTCGCAATGCCATGCCCCCGACCACAAAGAACACGATCCACGCAAAATTCCGGTGCACCCAGTGGATTGCCGTCAGTGCACTCTGCGAAATGATTTCCCCACTGGGCAACTCACCCAACGCCCTGACAATCGAAAATCCTGATTTCATGTCCATTTCAGGGATCCATTCCCCATGACAGGTCGGAAAGTCCATGCATGCCAGTGCGGCATAGTTGGTGCTTACCCAGCCTCCAAGCGCAATCTGGGAGAACACGATCACAAGGGAGATGGCTACCCAGGCTGTGTAGCGTCGAGACTCAGGCCTGATCGGATCGTGAGTTTTTTCACGGGCCGCGAGCCATGTCATCAGAGCCAGCAACGTCATCCCGCCAAGCAAATGTGCCGTCACAATCATTGGCATCAGCTTCATGGTGACTGTCCATGCGCCAAACGCCCCCTGCAGGCAAACCGCAAAGAAGATACAAGTCGCTAGCAGTGGTGAACGGCCGATCACATCACGCCAACGCCATGACATCCATGTAAACGCAATGATCAACATGCCCAGGAAGGCACCGACATAGCGGTGCACCATCTCAATCCAGGCCTTGGGCAAAGTCACTGGCCCGTCTGGCATCACCTGCTCTGCTGCCCTGATGTCCAACAGTGCACCGATGGGTGTCACATTCCCATAGCACCCAGGCCAGTCAGGACACCCAAGTCCAGAATCTGTCAACCGGACGAATGCACCAAACATGATGAGATCCAGTGTCAGGAACCACGTCAAAAAGACGATCCTTCGGTATAGCCTGCGTCTGGCAAGCGCTTTTTCAAACTCTTGGTCTTCCTGCAACATACCAATCAGCCAATTCGAGAATTGCGCAGCAGCTTGCCAATATCCTTGCGCAACAACATAGGATCAGGGTCTTCAGGATACTGCATGATAAGGTTGCCCAATGGATCGATAATCCAGATGGATTTCTCCAAGTCATCCTTGCCGAGATACTGTTCCAGTTGCTTTGGATCAGCCCGAACCATGACGGTACCTTTGTAGGCCTCAAGGACTTGCTCTGGCACCGACTTGTCATCTGTCACAAACCACAGTCTGACCAAGCGAGTCACATCCTTGCCAGTCATGGCATGGACATTGCGGATGATGAAAAGTTTTTTTGCACAGTCTTCTTCACAGGAGGCATTGTCTGCACTTACAAGTACCCACTGTCCCTTGAGGCTGTGCAAATCAAACGGCTTGCCATCAAGGGTGGTCAGGCTAAGGTCCTGCGCGCTGGGCATCGGTTTCTGAGGGCTCAGCAAAGTGCCATAGTTGGTATGGTCCTCAGGCTGCAACTGCGGAAAGTACAGCACTACGATAGCAGCGATCAGCGGCATCAGGCTGATAATGACGATCCAGAGCAGCGGCGATATTGATCGCTTCCTGGTCGTTGTGGGTGTAGTTGTTTCGCTCATTGTCATTCCAGAATCAGCTTGAGATTTTCTCACGTCGCAAAAGCCGCCACAGCAATGCCACCAATGCCCCAAAGGCAATTGTGGCAAACAGGAACCATTGCATGGCGTAGCCGATGTTCTTGTCTGCATCGATGGAGGGCTCAGGCCATTGCCGCACCAAGGGCATGCCCTGGAACGTTACTCCATCATCCTCGCCTGTCTGCATCAATACCACCGGTAGCACTGGCTCACCGATAGCTACAGACAGTTGGTCATGCGAAAGGTTTTGTCGCCATGGCATCGACCTGACATCTATTGCCCATGTGCCATTGCTTTGCTCAGTTGGTGCAACGAACCTGACCTCGCCATCTTCCTGAAGCTCATAAAGCCTGGGTATGTGATCTGCGATCTCGCCAACCACCCTCTGATTCTCATTGAGCGCATGAAAATGAAGACTAACAGGCTCGCTTCCTAACGGACGGGGCAACCACCCTCGAACCACAGGCAAAACTGCGCCATCATCAAGGCGCAATGGCATGACAAGCCATAATCCTGGTTTACCTTCCTGAGACCTGTTGTCCAGCAGTACACTGTATTGAGGCAACCACTGACCACTTGCTGTTGCAGCCTGCCAGGGTTTAAAACCGTGGCTTGCGTTTTGTGAATTCAAGACTTTTGGCTCAGCACGCCGACCTTGCTCGATTTGCTGTGCGACTGCACGACGTTCATCAGCACGGCTTAATTGCCAGCGCCCCATTCCAATGAAGGTCAGTGTCAGTATCGTCAGTAGTACTACAGCCAACCACCAGCGAAACTGACCCCGTGCTATGTGGTTATCTGCCATAATTGCAACGGTACTTCCGAGGTTTTCATGCGAATTTTTGTCGTCATCATATTTCTAGGTATCCTGGCAAGCTTGGCCTCTGCCTATGTCTATCTCATCAAGGATCGTGGCACCACCAACCGTACCGTCAATGCACTGACCGTCAGGATTGGCCTTTCAGTAGCACTTTTTCTACTGTTGTTGCTTGCAAACCACCTAGGCTGGATTCAGAGTACCGGGTTTAAACCCTGAGGCTTGGGCATCGCATCGGCGTCCAAACCCTGATCTGTTGCTTTGGGTCGTATTGCTTGGCAATGTCCGACGGCCCAACGTCTTGCTCACAGGTCCACTCGACTCATTGATATCTGCTTTCCTGGCAAAACAATGAAGGGCTCAACACTGAGCCCTTCATTGTTGTTTTTCAGCCGTTTTGCCGATTGTGCAGCGCCCGAACAGCACTGCACAATGATACAAGGCGTATTAGAACCAGTAGACAAACAGGTACAAGCCGAGCCAGACAACGTCCACAAAGTGCCAGTACCATGCAGCGCCCTCAAACCCGAAATGGTTGTCCGGCGTGAAGTGTCCGCGCATCATCCTGAAGAGGATGAACAACAGGATCGTTGCACCCAGGATCACGTGAAAACCGTGGAATCCGGTCAACATGTAGAACAGCGAACCGTAGACACCCGAATCAAAGCGCAGGTTCAAGTCCTTGTATGCGTGCAGGTACTCATAAGCCTGACAGGCAACGAACACATAGCCCAGGACAATGGTAGCAAACAGCCAGAACATGGACTTGCCACGGTGATTCTCGCGCAAAGCATGGTGTGAGATCGTCAGGGTCACACCTGAAGTCAGCAGCAATGCGGTGTTGATCGTTGGCAACCAGAACGGCCCCATGGCTTTGAATTCTTCGATGACACCAGCAGGACCGAGGTTCGGCCATACTGCAGCGAAGTCAGGCCAAAGGAGCATGCTGTGGTCAAGGTCACCCAGCCAAGGTGTTGTGACAACCCGGGTGTACCAAAGTGCGCCAAAAAATGCGCCGAAGAACATCACTTCCGAGAAAATGAACCAGCTCATGCTCCAGCGATAGGAAACATCGATGCGCTTGCTGTTGAGCCCGGATTCTTCCTCGCCAATTGCGTCGCTGAACCAGAAAAAGAGAACGATCAAAAGCAAGGCAATGCCAAGCAGGCAAACCCATTTTGCATACTCAAGGCCATTGACCCAGCCAGAGGCTCCCAGCATCACGAGCAACAGGGAAAAACTGGCGCGCACTGGATGTGGCGAATCTGGCGGTACGTAGTAGTAAGGCGCTTCTTTAACAGTCGTGGAGTGACCTGCACTCATTGTTATCTCCCGGAACCTGCAAATATTCTAGATACCCTTGACTCAGACAGCCTTGCTGACAATCCAACTCGCCAGAAGAACCAGGCTGGTGACAAAGACGATACCAAACATGATCCCGATCAGAATCACATACACTGGATTGAGTTTGGATACATCCTCTTTCCAGCCTGATCCGCGCCGAACACCAAACATTGCCCAAAGCACTGCCCGCAATGTCTGGAAAAAGTTCAATTTGCGCTGAATACCTGGTTCTTCCATTTGTCTTTCAGGCTGTATGCCACCCAATAAGGATGACATACTAGCCGCCTTTGGTTACCCGACAAGCAAAGTCTGCCTGACAAACACCCATGCAAACACCGCAATGACGACCGCCAGGATAATCAAACCAGTTTTCCGGTTCTTGCGGCGTTGCTCAGGCGTAATACTCATTTTTTAAAACCCAATCCTACGATCTGTTACTTCACGACCGGTGGAGTTTCGAAGGTGTGGAATGGTGCCGGTGACGGAACAGTCCACTCCAGGCCCTCTGCACCTTCCCATGGTTTGGCCGGTGCTGGCTCACCTTTACCTGCGTAGGCTTTCAGCACTACCCAGAGGAAGATCAGCTGCGAGAAACCAAACCAGAATGCACCGATCGTAGCGATCATGTGGAAATCCGAGAACTGGACAGCGTAGTCGACATAGCGGCGTGGCATACCAGCAAGGCCCAGGAAGTGCATCGGGAAGAAGGTGACGTTAAACGAGATCAAGCTCATCCAGAAGTGCAGTTTCCCAAGCTTCTCGTCGTACATACGGCCAGTCCACTTGGGCAGCCAGTAGTAGGTGCCAGCAAACAAGGCAAACAACGAGCCAGCAACAAGCACGTAGTGGAAGTGCGCGACTACGTAGTAGGTGTCATGGATCTGGATATCGATGGGGGCCATGGAGCAGATCAGGCCTGTGAAACCACCGATGGTAAACACAAAGATGAAGCCAACCGAGAACAGCATCGGTGTTTCAAAGGTCATCGAACCCTTCCACATGGTCGCAACCCAGTTGAACACCTTCACGCCCGTCGGGATCGAGATCAGCATGGTAGCGTACATGAAGTACAGCTGGGCTGTCACCGGCATACCCGTGGTGAACATGTGGTGCGCCCACACGATAAAGGCCAGGATGGCAATGGCTGCTGAAGCATAGACCATCGATGCATAGCCAAACAGGCGCTTGCGGGCAAATGCCGGCACGATCGCTGAAACGATACCGAAGGCTGGCAAGATCATGATATAGACTTCTGGGTGTCCGAAGAACCAGAAGATGTGCTGATACAGCACTGGGTCACCACCGGCTGCAGCATTGAAGAAGCCCGTACCGAAGTGACGGTCGGTCAGAATCATTGTGATCGCAGCGGCCAGAACAGGCATCACGGCAATCAGCAGATAGGCAGTAATCAGCCATGTCCAGCAGAACAGCGGCATCTTCATGAGTGTCATGCCCGGTGCGCGCATGTTCAGGATGGTCACAATAATATTGATTGCACCCATGATGGACGAAGCACCCATGATGTGAACTGCAAAGATGGCCAAGTCCATGCCTGGGCCCATTTGCAGTGTCAGCGGTGCATACAATGTCCAACCGGCAGCGGTAGCACCACCAGGAACGAAGAAGGACAGGGTCAGGAGAATACCCGCGACTGGAAGCAACCAGAAGCTGAAGTTGTTCATCCTGGCGAACGCCATGTCCGACGCGCCAATCTGCAGCGGAATCATCCAGTTAGCAAAGCCCACAAATGCCGGCATGATCGCGCCAAACACCATGATCAAGCCGTGCATTGTCGTGAACTGGTTAAACAGCTCAGGACGGAAGAACTGAATGCCTGGTTCGAACAACTCTGTCCTCAGGAGCAGAGCAAGCACACCACCCTCAAGGAACATGACAAACGAAAAGATCAGGTACATCGTACCGATATCTTTATGGTTGGTCGCAAACAACCAACGACGCCACCCATGAGGGATGTGGTGAGCGTGATCATCGTGATGACCATGGGAAGCATCTGCTCCCTTCCCTGGAATATGATCAACGGTAACGCTACTCATTGTTTTACTCCTGACCTTTCGGTTGTCACGCCCGCACCAGAGCGTGGTCTTAATATCTTAGCCTTAACTTCTCAAAGCAGGGCAAATTGTTCTGTCAAACCGCTCACTGGCGGGCCGCGGCAACATCAGCGGGCTTCACGACTGGGTCGGCACCCTTGCCTGCGTTGCCCCAAGACTGACGTGTGTACGTAATCACACTTGCGAGCTCAACATCGTTCATGTTGGCAAAGGATTGCATCGCTGTACCCGAAACACCGTTGAGCAACACCTTGAGCTGATCTTCCTTAGGACCTTGCACAATCTTGCTGCCATCAAGCGCAGGGAAAGCGCCCGGGACACCTTGACCGTTTGCCTGGTGGCAAGCCACACACTGCGAGCCATAGATCTTCAGGCCACGTGCTACCAGTTCGTCGGTGGTCCACTCTTTGTTGGGATCATCAGCCAGAGCAGCGAGCTTCTTCTGTTCAGCTTCTGCCCAAGCAGCAAATTCTTCCTCGCTCACAACCTTGACCACGATCGGCATGAAAGCATGGTCCTTGCCACAGAGTTCAGCACACTGACCACGGTATTCACCAACCTTTTCCGCACGGAACCAGGTATCGCGCAGGAAACCTGGAATTGCGTCTTGCTTGACACCGAAATCTGGAACCATCCACGAGTGGATCACGTCAGCAGCGGTAACCATGACGCGGATTTTTTTGCCGACGGGAACGACCAGAGGGTTGTCCACTTCCATTAGATAGAACTCGCCCTTGGGCTCACGGTTTTCAATCTGGGCAAGTGGTGTGCTCAAGTTAGAAAGGAATTTCACACCTTCAGCAGGACCATCAACGTATTCGTAGCCCCACTTCCACTGGTATCCAGTGACCTTTACCGTCATGTCGGAGCCAGAAGTATCCTTCATGGCCACAACAGTACGAGTTGCCGGCAATGCCATGCCAATCACGATCAGGAACGGAATGACCGTCCATGCCACTTCGACACCCACGCTTTCATGGAAAGTCGCAGGTTTGGCACCCTTTGACTTACGGTGTGCCACGATCGAATAGAACATCACCCCGAACACACCAAGGAAGATCACCAGACAGATAATCAGCATCATCCAGTGCAGCTCAGCGACACTGCGCGCAATCTCCGTCACCCCAGTGTCCAGGTTGAGCTGATTGACTGCTGGACCGCCGGGCATATCCTTGACCTGAGCGGCCACTGTGCCACTCATCAGCATTGCACAGGCCAGAAGAAATCCCTTCAACTTCATCATGCTCACCTCGAGACAAGCGTCAGACAGTACGACTGTTTCTGCACCGGAGAATTACTCCTTGCGTATATCAAAGTCGAACCCATCTTGTTTTGAAATATGTCAATAAGTGGGCGGATTATAACGAACACGCGGGGATAAGGGAAAATAGCTGGTTACAATCGTTTTATCACGACCCTTGCACAAGGCTCCATGCGCCATGTTTCCACACGTCAGTCTGTCCGTCCATTCGCTCGAAGCACTGCTCAGACAAACCCTGGCCAGCACTTGCGACAGTCCGCATGATAACTCTTATGACCTCTTCTGCATGGAAAAGCACTGCGGATTTGTGTGTCCTGCCGCTGTCAATGCACTCAGAAAAGACTCCTCAGCCCTTGTCGATGATGAAAATCAGCGCGTAAGTGTCACAGCAGCCACTGGAAACGACCTTGACCGATGTGTTGCACAAATCGCACAGACTCTGCACGCAGCTGGCTGCATTCCGCGTTGGCGCAACGAACTACTGGACTTATGGACGCTTGATAACCAGCCAATTGGCGCTGTCGAACGCGGGGCCGTGCGTCCACTTGGGCTCTTGACTCGTGCAGTACACCTTAACGCATGGTCAGAAGACGGTAACTTGTGGGTTGCACGCCGCAGCCTTAGCAAGCCGACTGACCCCGGGCTCTGGGACACCTTGGTCGGTGGTCTGGTAGGCTTGCGTGAAGATCCGGGCCTTGCGCTTGAACGCGAATCTTTCGAAGAAGCCGGACTGACTGCTCACGACCTTCGCAACAGGACCCCCATCCGCAGCATTGCCATGATGCAACGCAAATTGCCTGAGGGCCTGCAACGGGAACAAGTGCTGACTGCAGAATGCGTTCTTGACCCTAAGGTGCTACCGATCAACCAGGATGGTGAAAGCATGACCATTGAGTGCCTGCCACCTGGGGAGGTGATCCAGATGATTGAAGCCAAGCTGTTTACGGTCGAGGCATCTCTGGTCATCCTTGAAGACCTGGTCTACCGGGCAGCAGGACGTCGCATTGATCTGACCCAGCGCGCGACATGCGCCTGCGTTCAAGGCGGGCAACGATAGCGACCGTTGCCCCTTCCCACAGTGACGGTTGCCTCGAAGTTGGTCCAGATCTTGGCGAAGTGGGTTTGTAGTGTGGGATTCGAGAAAAACACCGATGTGGTTGGCGCGATACGGCGATACGCGCCGTTGGAACCTTCTGGCCTTCAGAGCCGAAGAGTATGGCCTTGATCGGCGTCCAATTTGTACCAACGGCTAACGGCCTCGCCCCTCGTCCTGCTCGTTGGTGAGCTCTGTATGTTTTTTCCAGGACTGATAGGCCTTGACCCTTTCCTCCACAACTTGCTCGACCACGGATCGCAAACGGCCGTCCTCTTTCCAGATTCGCCTGAAGTCCTTCGGGTTTAGCTCAAGCAGCTTGGCATACCCAAGTGATTTGGCCTCGTAGTCTCCGATATCGTGACCCAGAATCTGTAGCTCACCAAAAAACTCCCCAGAGCCCAACTCAATGCTGGTTGAATCGGGCAACCTGACAGAAACAGCCCCAGAAACCACGAAGTACATGGATTGCGGATGATGTCTGTTGGAAGTCAGGATCACCTGGTTCGGCATGACCAGCTTTGGCTTGAGCAGCTTGACCATCGGCCTGATACTTTCCTGTGGCATGTCCCTTAACACAGGCACCTGCCGGATCAGTTCCAACGGCGATAGTTCCACGTCAAGCTCAGGGATCCTGTCAACAAAAGACCAGCGATCTTTCATTTCCTTAAGAAGGTCATCATAGACCTCCGGTGTAATCAGGCTGTTGTTGAGCATCTCCCGATAACTTATACGCTCCATGCTGCGAGCAGCCCTTCCGAGGTACATTTGCTCAAGTTGCTCGGCAAAGTTCGGATACTGCAGTCGCAAGCCATGCAAGCTCTCTTCAACCATTGCAAGGCGCTTGCGCTGTGCCTCAGAGATCGCGGCGCTTGCCTCCTCACCAAGCATCACAGGCAGTTGAGAATTGCCAAAACTGATCAGGCGCCGGACAAGCCATCTCATCACGATCAAGTACATGAATCGCTGCCGCAACTTGTACCCGAGCATCAAAGGCATACCTAAGTGATAGTGAAGGTGCATCACCAGTCTGAACGTTACGCTGTATGTCAACGAACGTTCTACGCCCTCGAAGTAGCCTTCCAGACCCTTTTCCTTGACGCTTTCTTCCATGGACTCAGCCATGGAAAGCAATCTGTCTGCAACGGATGTGTCCACTCCCTGGTCATTCAGGTTTTTAAAAAGGAGTTCGAACTCCCTTCGTGCGAGAATTGCCAGACCAAGCTGGATCTTCTGATGCGCATTGAGCAACTCTGTTTTTTGCTCCTGCTGAACAAGCTCGACACTCTTGTCAAACACTTCACTGATGCGCTGGCGAGCCGCCTTGTTGATCTGCTCGTCGATCGCCAGTTTTTCTGTGGCCTGCTTAAGTTGCATGGTTGAAACAACCATGGCCTGATCCCTGAGCGCACTTTCCGTGCTGGTGAGTTTGTCCAGCCCCAAAACCTTGATCAAAGGCCGCAACGTGATGCCATTGATCAGCAAAGTCCCCAGCACGAAGCCAGCCGCACCAATCGCCACGAAGTCACTCACGCTGTCTGACAAAGCGCTGTGCTCTGTGACCGACAAGGCAAGCGCCAGAGATACCGCCCCACGCAACCCACCCCAGACGATGACGGTCTTGTAGGTATTGCTCACTTTCGTGCCGACTGCCGTGGTGACCAAGGGCATCAGCCCAAATACCGTTATCCCCCTGGCCAGCAAAGCGGCCACCATCATCACCATCACCACCCAGACATTGTCCAGTGTCGCATCCGCGAGCATGGCAGGAATCATCATCGCTGCAATCAAGAAAATCAGTGAACTGGCCCAAAACCCAAGTTGGTGCCACGACTCCTTGAGCGCAAAAAACGTCGCTGTCGACATCCGGGTTCTGCCAACGGAAGACATGACCAGGCCAGCAACCACTGTCGAGACCACACCTGAAACACCAAAGTAATGCTCTGGAACAATGTAAGAGATATAAGCAGTCGCCACTGACAGCGATATCTCAGCTGTCGGCCAGCCCCTGAGTAGCATGATGCAAGCACAAGCCAACCTGCCGATCACATATCCTGCAATAGCACCGCCAAGCAACAAGTAACCAAAATTTTCAAAGAGATGCCACAAATTCCAGTTGATATCGGTGCCTCTGGCCACGATGGCGATCAGGACCGAGTACAGCGAAATTGCGGCCGCATCATTGAGCAAGCTTTCACCCTCAACAATTGTCGACAACCTTTTGGGTGCACCGACTTCTTTGAAGATGCCAACCACTGCGGCAGGATCCGTTGTGGCAACGATCGCCCCCAGTAAAAGGCAGGTTGCCAGACTCTGGGTTGAAATCAGCGAGACCCCCCACCCTACGAACAAGGTGCAGACAAAAACAGCGACGACGGCAAGCACCATGATTGGCGCCAGATCGTTGAGCAGTCGACGCACGTTCATGGCCAGCGCAGACTCAAAAAGCAATACCGGGAGAAAAACAACCAGAATGGTCTCTGAAGAAATCTCGAATGCCTGCAATGAATCGAGATAATCAGCCAGCCATGGCACGGCCCATGCATGCGAATGCACCAAGTACCCGACGATGGCACCAGCTATAGAAAGCGCAAAGGTAAAAGGGATCTTCAGCAGACTTGCCAGAGGTGTCAGAAAGCAGATGAGCACCAGCAAACCTGCCAGCCCGAATACGATCATGTTAATTTCCATTGACGTATATTAGCTGGCAGTTACCGTGATTAATTAACTTTTTTCGCGGCTTGTTGCAAAAATTTTTAGCCTGCTGGCAAATCGCTGCTTAAAAGAAACAGTTTGTCCGCGCAGGGACTGGGTGCTTAGGCAGCTTTCAGGGCCAACCGCAGTTTCTTCATGGCCGCGGCCTCGATCTGGCGGATCCTTTCGGCAGAAACACCGAACTCATCGGCCAACTCATGCAAGGTTTTAGCCTCGTCCTGAAGCCACCTGGCCTGAACGATCTTGCGCGAGCGTTCATCCAGACTGGCCAGCGCTTGGGTCAAGCCCTCCCCATGCAACTGCTCCAATCGTTGCTGCTCCAGCATCTGTTCGGGCGTATGTTCATCATCAGCCAGGTAGCGTACCGGGGCAAATTCCTGCTCGTCATCATCACTGACCGGAGAATCAAATGAAAGCTCATGGCCGTTCATCCGCACGTCCATCTCACGGACATCCTCTGTCCTGACATCAAGCTGCCGGGCAATGTTGTTGACAGCCTCGACATCCAGATGCCCCCCCTCGGGACGCAACTTGCGCAAGTTGAAGAAGAGTTTGCGCTGAGCTTTCGTCGTTGCAACCTTGACCAACCGCCAGTTCCTGATGATGAACTCATGGATTTCGGCTTTGATCCAATGCACGGCAAACGACACCAGACGCACCCCTCTGTCTGGATCGAACCTTTTTACTGCTTTCATCAGGCCGATGTTGCCTTCCTGAATCAGATCAGCCTGAGGCAACCCATAACCGAAATACTGGCGCGCAATTGAAACCACCAGCCTCAAATGGGACAACACCAACTGACGTGCAGCATCCAGGTCGCCGTGGTCGCGCAGGCGCTGAGCCAAAGTCGTTTCCTCTTCCTGCGTCAAGACCGGCATACGGTTGACTGCGGCGATGTACGACTCTATCGAGCCCAGCGCACCTGGGTTGGAGACTGCGAGAGCCAGGTTGGAAGGGCTAACTGTCAAAGCTCTTTGTTCCGACATGGTCTGACCTCGTGTCACAGTGTTGGCTATTGTCATCAAACGCTTATATATCCTCTTTCTCTATGTGTCCAATACAGCATGGATGCTGACCTGATTCTTTCAGCTCCTGCAGTATTGCCGCTCTATGAGAGCTTAGCTTCATGTTAGCACTCTACAGGAGCGAGTGCTAATAGGACTGTTTTCAAGGGTTGGAGTTCCCTGATTTGCATCAAAGATCTAAAAAAATTTCACACAAAACTGATTTTTCTTGCGTTATGTCCCCATTTTCTGGATCATCTGTTCCCAGGTGGCCTTGCCACACGCGTTTGATGCCAAATCAGAACACATAGTTCCCACCCAATTCCAATGTGCTTGCCATGAGACTGCCACGACTTTACGCGCCTGGACTGCCCCAACTGGTTCAATGTAGCTTTTCTACTTCTTTGGTCTCGGCGTGGAACCATGAGCTTCCCTTGGACACTTTTGATGCAATATGCGCTTGGGTCAATGAATCAACCCGACTGGAAGGGGTGCGTCTGCATGCGTGGTCTCTCACACCCCAAGCCCTTCGCATGGTTGCTACGCCATCCGAACAGCGCTCACTGTCACGACTTGTCCAGGCTGTTGGCCGCAAGCTTGGCGCAAACCGACAGGGTCCCGTTTTTGCTGGCAGGTTCAGGAGCTGTCTACTTGAACCCTCCTTCTGGGTCATCCCCGCCATCCTTTGGGTCGAGCTTGCACCGGTGCTTGAGCATCGGACATCAACCGCCCTTGGATGGCGTTGGAGTTCGGCCAACGAGCACTGCGGCACCGCACGCAGCCTGGTGTCCTTCATGAGCTTTCACCATGATTACTGGGTCTGCGGAAACACCCCCTTTGACCGTCAACTCAAGCATAAAACCGCCCTGTCCGAAGGATTGTTGCCGGAGCAATCCAGACGCATCGAACAGTGTCTTCTCGGTCAATGGGCACTAGGCTCTGAAGAATTTGTCCATCAGATTCAGTCTATCGCCACAAGACGAGCCACTCCATCACCCCGAGGACGCCCAAGAAAGAGCACTTCCATCGAATAGCTCGAAAACAAAAATTCATTTTAAATCATACAGTTAGGAAAAATTATCTCGCTTTTTGATATGTCCCCATTTATTTTTCGCACAATTTTGGTGCGATTTAATTGGGGACGTACCCCAAATTATTTTTGTTGCAGAGCAACTAAAGTCGCAGTATTGTCAACATCCGCACTGCTATACGCGCTGAATTTGAAGGAGTCGCCTGATGTCGACCTACCCACTGACTTTTTATCCCCGGCAAGCTGCAACACCTGCAGCCCAAGGGCTGTACAACCCAGAAAACGAACATGACGCCTGTGGTGTTGGTTTTGTAGCCCACATCAAAGGTCAGGCATCCCATGCCATCATTTCGCAAGGTCTGAAAATCCTGGAGAACCTCGACCACAGGGGTGCCGTAGGTGCAGACAAACTTATGGGCGACGGCGCTGGAATTCTGATCCAGATCCCTGACGCGCTCTACCGTGAAGAAATGGCCAAGCAAGGCGTGACCTTGCCGCCCCCGGGAGAATACGGCGTCTGTATGGTCTTCCTGCCAAAGGAAGTTGCTTCGCGCCTGGCCTGTGAGCAGACACTGGAGCGCGCAGTCCGCGCAGAAGGCCAGGTCGTCTTGGGCTGGCGCGATGTTCCTGTCGACCACGACATGCCCATGTCGCCCACCGTCAAGGAACGTGAACCCGTCATCCGCCAGCTTTTCATTGGCCGCGGCGACAACGTGATGGTTCCGGATGCGCTTGAGCGCAAACTCTACGTCATCCGTAAGACTGCCAGCCATGCCATCAACGCCATGAAACTGGCTCACGGCCAGGAATATTTCGTGCCATCGATCTCGGTGCGCACAGTAGTCTACAAGGGGCTGCTGCTGGCCGATCAGGTTGGCACTTATTACAAAGACCTGTCCGATCCACGGGCAGTCTCAGCGCTGGCGCTGGTACACCAGCGTTTCTCGACCAACACCTTCCCGGCCTGGCCTCTGGCTCACCCCTACCGGATGATCGCCCACAACGGTGAAATCAACACCGTCAAAGGCAACTTCAACTGGCTACGCGCCCGTGAAGGCACCATGCAATCCGCTGTCCTGGGTGAAGACCTGTCCAAGCTCTACCCGATTGTCTACGAAGGCCAGTCGGATACAGCCACGTTTGACAACTGCCTTGAGCTGCTTGTCATGTCAGGCTATTCACTGCCCCATGCCATGATGATGATGATTCCTGAAGCATGGGAACAGAACGAACAGATGGATCCAAACAGGCGTGCATTCTATGAGTACCATGCCGCCATGATGGAACCCTGGGACGGCCCAGCTGCCGTGGTTTTCACAGATGGCAAGCAGATTGGCGCCACACTGGACCGCAACGGCTTGCGCCCGGCACGCTACCTCATTACAGACGACGACCTCGTTGTCATGGCATCCGAGGCTGGCGTACTGCCCATCGCAGAAAGCCGCATTGTCAAAAAATGGCGCCTGCAACCTGGAAAAATGTTCCTGATCGACCTTGAGCAAGGTCGCATCATCGACGACGAAGAAATCAAGTCGCAACTCTCGAACAGCCGCCCATACAGGCAATGGATCGACCGCCTGCGCTTTAAGCTTGAGTCCCTGCCCAAGCCTGTCAATACGACGACCGCTGAACAGCAGACTGGAACGAGCCTGCTTGACCGCCAGCAAGCTTTTGGCTGGACCCAGGAGGACTACAAGTACACTCTTGAACCCATGGTCAAGACCGGCGAAGAAGCCATCGGCTCCATGGGCAACGATGCACCTCTGGCAGTGCTTTCGAACCGTCCGAAGCCTTTTTACAACTACTTCCGCCAGACTTTTGCGCAGGTGACCAACCCGCCGATCGACCCGATCCGCGAGCAACTGGTCATGTCGCTGGTATCCTTTATCGGACCCAAACCAAACCTGCTCGACATCAACAACGTCAATCCGCCACTGCGCCTTGAGGTTTCTCAACCAATCCTCGACGAAGACGCGATGGCACAGATCCGCGATGTCGAAACATATACGCGCAACAAATTCCGCAGCTTTGAAATCGACATCACCTACCCCGTCCAATGGGGAGCGCAAGGTATCGAGGCAAGGCTGGCCGCCTTGTGTGCAACCGCAGCCGATGCAGTCGAAAGTGGTTACACCATCCTCATCATCTCGGACCGCAAGGTTGATGAAAACCGTGTTGCCATTCCTGCTCTGCTGGCTCTGTCAGCCATTCACCAGCACCTGATCAAGCAAGGTTGTCGCACCCGTACCGGTCTGGTTGTCGAGACCGGATCAGCCCGCGAAGTTCATCATTTCGCATTGCTTGGCGGATATGGCGCAGAAGCCATCCACCCGTACCTTGCACTTGAAACCATCAGGCAGTTTGCAGAAGATGGTGACAAGGCAGTCAAGAACTACATCAAGGCCATCGGCAAGGGCTTGACCAAAGTGATGTCAAAGATGGGCATCTCGACGTTCATGTCCTACTGTGGCGCTCAGATCTTTGAAGCTGTGGGCTTGCACTCCAGCCTGGTTCAGAAGTATTTCCCGGGTACTGCCAGCGGTATCGAAGGCATCGACATTTTTGATGTCGCTCAGGAAGCAATTCGCACACACAGGGCTGCTTTCGGCAACAGTCCGATTCTTGCCAATGCCCTGGAAACCGGTGGCGAATACGAATGGCGTGCCCGTGGCGAAGAGCATATGTGGTCGCCTGACTCGATAGCCAAACTGCAACATGCGAGCCGCTCCAACAGTTACTCAACCTACAAAGAGTACGCCCAGATCATCAACGACCAAAGCCGCAGGCTGATGACTTTGCGCGGTTTGTTTGAGTTCAAGTTCGACCCGGATAAAGCGATTCCGATCGAAGAAGTCGAACCTGCCAAGGAAATCGTCAAGCGCTTTGCCACAGGCGCCATGTCCCTGGGTTCGATCTCAACGGAAGCCCATGCAGTACTGGCTGTGGCCATGAACCGCATCGGCGGCAAATCGAACACCGGTGAAGGTGGCGAAGACGAACTACGCTACTTGTCGGAACTGAAAACCGGCAAAAGCGACATCAAGGACGGCGACACGCTCTCATCAGTCCTGGGTGCAGAACGTGTTGTTGCTGACATCCCGCTCAAGTCGGGTGACTCTCTGCGTTCGCGCATCAAACAAGTTGCTTCAGGACGCTTTGGTGTCAGCCCAGACTATCTGGCCAGTGCTGACCAGATCCAGATCAAGATGGCACAAGGCGCCAAGCCTGGCGAAGGCGGTCAGCTCCCGGGACACAAAGTCTCCGAGTACATCGCCAAATTGCGTTGCTCCGTACCAGGTGTGGGCCTAATCTCCCCACCACCGCACCACGACATCTATTCGATTGAAGACCTGGCTCAGTTGATCCATGACCTGAAGAACGTCAATCCTCAGGCATCCATCTCGGTCAAGCTGGTTTCAGAGGTCGGTGTCGGAACCGTTGCCGCAGGTGTGGCCAAGGCCAAGGCAGACCACGTCACCATCTCGGGTCATGACGGCGGCACTGGTGCATCACCCGTGTCCTCAATCAAGCACGCGGGCACACCATGGGAGCTGGGGCTGGCAGAAACCCAGCAGACTCTGGTACTGAACAGGCTGCGCGGTCGTATCCGTGTTCAGGCTGACGGCCAGATGAAGACCGGTCGAGATGTTGTCATCGGTGCGCTGCTTGGTGCTGATGAATTCGGCTTCGCAACTGCACCGCTGGTTGTTGAAGGCTGCATCATGATGCGCAAATGCCACCTCAACACCTGCCCAGTCGGCGTCGCCACACAAGATCCGGTCCTGCGCAAGAAATTCCAGGGCAAACCTGAACACGTGGTCAACTACTTCTTCTTCGTTGCGGAAGAAGTTCGTGAGCTCATGGCGCAACTTGGTATTCGCAAGTTTGATGACCTGATCGGCCGTACTGACCTGCTTGACATGCGTAAAGGTGTCGAGCACTGGAAAGCCAAAGGACTGGATTTCAGCAAGATCTTCTATCAGCCCACGATCGAAGGTCCACGCCGTCACTGTGAAAGCCAGGACCACGGCCTTGAAAACGCACTCGATTTGCAACTTATCGAGCGCAGCAAACCTGCAATTGAAAAGGGCGACAAAGTCTCCTTCATCATTAGCGTGCGTAACCGAAACCGCAGCGTTGGCGCCATGCTCTCAGGACTTGTGGCCAGAACCTATGGTCCGGCAGGTCTGCCTGATGACACGATTCACATCCAGTTCAACGGCACGGCTGGCCAGAGTTTCGGTGCATTCCTGGCCAACGGCATCACGTTCGACCTGGTAGGTGAAGGCAACGATTATGTCGGCAAAGGTCTTGCAGGCGGGCGCCTGATCGTGCGCAGCCCCAACGACTTCAGAGGCTTCGGCCCTGAACACATCATTGTCGGCAACACCGTCCTGTATGGTGCGACGATGGGTGAGGCCTACTTCAGTGGCGTGGCTGGCGAGCGTTTTGCGGTACGCAACTCAGGCGCAGCTGCAGTCGTGGAAGGCGTCGGTGACCACGGTTGTGAGTACATGACTGGTGGCACGGTCGTTGTCCTTGGCGCAACTGGTCGCAACTTTGCTGCCGGCATGTCTGGTGGCGTCGCCTATATCTACGATCCGGAGAAGCGCTTTGCTGCCAACTGCAACATGAGCATGGTTGAGATCGAGCCACTGCTTAGCAGCAGCGAACAGGAAAAACACCAAGGCATAGAGTACTGGCACAGCATGGTTCGTGGCGGACAGCGCGAGACCGACGAGGCCATCCTGAAGCGCCTGCTTGAAAATCACTTCAGACTGACCGGTAGCTTCCGTGCACGGGACATTCTCGGCAACTGGCATGCATCTCGTGCCCACTTCGTGAAAGTCATGCCTACAGAATACCGTCGCGCGCTTGCTGAGCTGTGGAACACAGCCAACAACAAAGCCAAAGCTGCCTGACCTGGGGGAAATCATGGGAAAAGTCACAGGTTTTTTGGAACTTGAACGCATTAACGAAGCCAGCGAAGCCCCCGAAACCAGGGTCAAGCACTGGCGTGAATTTGTCATTCACCTGACTGACCAGCAGGCTTCTCAGCAGGGAGCCCGCTGCATGGACTGTGGCATTCCGTTTTGCAATAACGGCTGCCCGGTCAACAACATCATTCCGGACTGGAACGACCTGGTCTACAAGCAGAAGTGGCGCCAAGCGCTCGATGTCCTGCATTCGACCAACAACTTCCCGGAGTTCACCGGTCGCATCTGCCCCGCACCATGCGAGGCGGCCTGCACCTTGAACATCAACAACGACCCCGTGGGCATCAAGTCCATTGAGCACGCCATCATCGACAAAGGATGGGAGCAAGGATGGGTCACACCGTTGCCACCGAAGCACCGCACAGGCAAGAAAGTCGCCATTGTCGGTTCCGGCCCGGCCGGTCTGGCCGCAGCCCAGCAGCTTGCCCGAGCTGGGCACGACGTCACTGTCTTTGAAAAACAGGACAGGATTGGCGGCCTGCTGCGTTATGGCATCCCTGACTTCAAGCTCGAAAAGCACCTGATCGATCAGCGGATCGTGCAAATGCAGGCCGAAGGCGTCTCCTTCTGTCCGTCGACCTACATCGGCAACCCGACTGACTCCGCTGCCCAAGGAGCCACTGTCATCACGCCTGAACAACTGCACAAGCAGTTTGATGCCATTGTCCTGACCGGTGGCTGTGAAACACCACGCGACCTTCAGGCCCCCGGTCGCAACCTTGAGGGCGTCATGTTCGCAATGGACTTCCTGCGCCCGCAAAACAAGGTGGTTGCAGGCGACAAGATCCCTGACCAAGTCACTGCCAAAGGCAAGCATGTGGTTGTAATTGGTGGAGGTGACACAGGCTCAGACTGCGTAGGTACCAGCAACCGCCAAGGTGCCAAGTCCGTCACCCAGATCGAACTCATGCCCAAACCACCAGAGCAGGAAAACAAAGCTCTGACCTGGCCTTATTGGCCGTTGAAACTGCGCACCTCGTCCTCGCACGAAGAGGGTGCTGTGCGTGAATGGGCAGTCACTACCAAGGAAATAGTCGGCAACAAAGGTAAAGTCAGTAAAATCATTGCTGCCCGGCTGGACTGGAAACGTGATCCGGCGACCGGACAAATGGTCATGAAGGAAATTCCTGGCTCTGAGTTCGAGATCAAGGCTGACTTGGTACTGCTGGCCATGGGGTTTGTTTCACCGATCAAACAGGTCCTGGATGCGTTTGAAGTCAAGACTGATGCACGTGGCAATGCCTTGGCCAACACGGACAATTACCAGACCAGTGCCAGCAAGGTGTTTGCTGCCGGTGACATGCGCCGTGGGCAGTCCCTCGTAGTTTGGGCCATTCGAGAAGGCCGTCAGTGTGCAAGAGCTGTCGATGAGTTCCTGATGGGACACAGCGACCTCCCACGCTAAGCCTTGAAGACTGACCCGTTGCTCTGAGGGGCTATCCGCAGTGCTGGTCACTTTAACCAGTAAAATGAGCTATGGATTCCTCTCAGACAACGGCCCGAGCTCCCGTACTCCTGTTTCAGGATGTCAACCTTGGCTACGGTGATTTCACCGTACTGAGCAACATTTCACTGGCTGCAAGCCCGGGTGAGGTGGTTGCCATCATGGGGGGATCGGGATCCGGAAAGACAACATTGCTGCGCGCTGCGACAGGGCAGCTTCGTCCATTTTCCGGGAAGCTCCAGTTGTTCGGCCAGAACGTGGAACACTTCACCGCAGCACAGTGGCAGCCATTAAGGCAGCGCATCGGTGTCCTGTTCCAGCACGGCGCTCTCTTCACTGACCTGAATGTCTTTGAAAACGTGGCCTTCCCGCTGCGTGAACACACCAGACTGTCCGAACCAGAAATCAACAAGAAAGTCCTTGATACGCTTGAGGCTGTGGGCTTGCGCGCTGCCGCCCACTTGCGTCTGTCTGAAGTCTCCGGTGGCATGGCCAGACGCATAGCCTTGGCACGCGCTGTCATCAGGTCTCCTGAGTTGGTCCTGTATGATGAGCCTTTTGCAGGGCTTGATCCTATCTCGATGGGGATCACGGCCCGCTTGATCCGCCGGCTATCGGACCAACTGGGCTGCGCCAGCGTACTCATCACCCACGATGTCAATGAGACGTTTGCCATTGCCGACAGGGTCTACATTGTGGGTCAGGGACAACTGAAAGCAAGTGGCACTCCAGCAGAACTCAAAGCGACAACCGACCCCTATGTCGAGCAGTTCCTGAACGGACTACCAGATGGACCTGTCGCCTTTGACTATCCAGTCACACCTGCATTTGAACGCTGGGCACGAGGCCGGGGGATTTCTCCATGAACGTACTGCTGCAGTCGATCGCAACCCTGGGTGCCTGGGTACGAACCAACCTGATCAGCCTGGGCAAGTTCGCCAGGTTTTTCTTTCTGGTGCTCTCTCGCTGTCAGGTTTTATGGCAACGCCCCCGCCTGACAGTTGCGCAAATACACTTCATCGGCAATTACTCGCTGGTCATCATTGCGGTGTCAGGTCTTTTCGTAGGTTTCGTACTCGGCTTGCAGGGCTATTACACCCTGACACGGTATGGCTCGGAAGAAGCGCTGGGGCTTCTGGTGGCGTTATCTCTGGTGCGTGAGCTTGGCCCCGTCGTCACAGCCTTGCTGTTTGCGGGACGTGCCGGCACATCGTTGACTGCAGAAATTGGCCTCATGAAAGCCGGTGAGCAGCTTGCTGCCATGGAAGTCATGGCAGTCGACCCGGTAAAGCGGGTTCTTGCACCAAGGTTCCTGGGTGGCTTTTTCTCCATGCCGATCCTGGCTGCAGTCTTTTCCATGGTAGGCATTATTGGTGGCTGGATTGTCGGTGTCGTACTGATCGGTGTTGACGAGGGTGCGTTCTGGTCACAGATGCAAGATGGTGTTGATGTACTTGATGACGTCCTCAATGGTGTCATCAAGAGTATCGTGTTCGGTATCGTCGTCACGTTGATTGCCCTGTATCAGGGATGGCAATGCCGCCCAACCCCAGAAGGTGTTTCTCGTGCAACAACCCGTACCGTAGTTGCGGGTTCCTTGGCTGTTCTTGGGCTGGATTTTATTTTGACCGCACTGATGTTTGGTTAAGGCGGGTGGAGTTCCAATGAGTGACAAAAAACTTGATATCTGGGTAGGATTGCTGGTGCTGCTGGGAATCATTGCACTGGTATTTCTTGCGCTGCGCGCAGGAAACCTCAGCACCTTCACGCTGAAGGAAACCTACACTGTAAAAGCCCATTTCAACAACATCGGTGGCCTTAAAGCCCGTGCACCGGTCAAAAGTGCCGGCGTTGTTGTCGGAAGAGTCAAGTCAATTGCCTTTGACGACCAGACCTACCAAGCTGTCGTCCTTATGGATATCGAGAAGGACTATCAGTTCCCTGTCGACACTTCCGCCAGCATCTTGACCTCAGGGCTGCTCGGTGAACAGTACATCGGCCTGGATGCAGGAGGCGATGACAAAATGCTGGTTGCTGGCGATACCATTGAAATGACGCAAAGTGCAGTCGTTCTTGAAAACCTCATCAGCCAGTTCCTTTACAGCACTGCTGAAAAAGAAGGCACCAAATCAACACCCGCAGGAAACTGAAACATGCTTTTATCCCGGATTCGCAGTGCTCTTGTCAGCGCAAGCTGTATCGCCTTGGCAGGGTGTGCAGCAGTCGGCACCGAGCCTAACCCTGTAGACCCCTGGGAAGGGACCAACCGCAAGATCTATGCCTTTAACGATACCTTGGACAAAGCGGTTATACGCCCCATCACGGAGCTCTACGCCTTCATGGTTCCGCAACCGATACGAACCTGTATCTTCAATGCGTTCACCAACATGACTGAGCCTTGGGTCGGCTTTAACAGCCTGCTGCAGGAAAGAGGTCATGATGCCATCAACACATGGGGCAGGTTCCTTTTCAACACAACCATGGGAATCGGCGGTTGTATTGACGTGGCCAGCATGAATGGTCAGCCAAGGATCCCCAATGACTTTGGTATCACGCTCGGTGTATGGGGTGTCCCGTCAGGCCCATACCTCGTGCTGCCGATCCTGGGTCCAAGCACAGTCCGTGACGGCATCGGCGACATTGCCAACCTGTACGGCGGGCAGCTCGTCACCATTGGCATGATCAATGATGTCCCTGTGCGCAATACGCTCTGGGGGCTGGAATTCGTCAGCCGCAGGGAAGCCCTGCTCCCCGTCTCGAAGATGGTCGATAACACCGCCCTAGACCCATACAGCTTCGTGCGCGACGCTTATCTCCAGCGCCGTCAGGCCATGGTCCGTGGCAACCTGATACCAACAACCGACAATCTGCCTGAATATGAAGATGATGACTTTGGCGACGACGTAAGCGAGCCCGCGTCGACAAGTTCGGAGGAAAAATCCAAATGAGTAAAAGCCCAACATTTTGTCTTGCAAGATGGCAACACCTGTGGCTTGGCCGCATGGCATTGCTGGTGATCCTGACTGCAGCAGTCTGGGTGACGACCGCTCAAGCCGCACCGGATCCCAAGGCACCGCCCCAAGTGTTCGTCCAGCAAGTCGCAGACCAACTCCTGGAAGTCCTCAAGAAGGACAAGAGTGCGCTGCAGCAGAACCTGGGCAGGATCAACGAGATCGTTGACGAATACGTCATGCCCTATGTCAACTTTGAGAAAACCACCAGGCTGGCTGCTGGCAAACATTGGCGACAAGCCACAGACAAGCAGAAAAAAGAACTGTCCGAGGCATTTCGCAATACTCTGGTACGCACCTACAGTGGTGCCTTGACCCGGGTTGACAGTGGAACCCACATGCAGGTGCTTCCTTTCCGGGGCGATGAGAACGCCAACGATGTCGTTGTCCAGACTCACGTCATCGAGTCGACCAATGCCCAACCTGTGCGCGTGGATTACCGTCTGGAAAAAACCCCCAACGGCTGGAAGATCTATGACCTGAATGTCGAGAATGTCTGGTTGATCCAGAACTATCGCAACCAGTTTTCTGATGAGATCTCCCGCAGCGGCATCGATGGTCTGATTGCAGCGCTCAACAAGCGCAACTCGTCAAACTAACATGTCAGAATTTGCGATTGAGTTCGAGCACATCCACAAGACCTATGCCCCTGCTCGCAGGTCCTGGATCAAGAGTCTATTAAGTAAACCCGGCAGCCAGCAAGCCGGGTTTACGGCATTGCGTGATGTCTCCCTACAAGTCAAGCACGGTGAGTTCTTTGGATTGCTAGGGCCTAATGGCGCGGGCAAGACCTCACTGATTTCAATACTCGCAGGGCTGTCCTACCCGACCCAGGGGCGAGCCCGAGTCTGCGGCCATGATGTTGTCCAAGACTACAAACTGGCCAGACGCAATCTGGGTGTCGTGCCACAAGAACTGGTCTACGACCCCTTCTTCACGGTTCGCGAAACCTTGCGTATCCAGTCAGGCTATTACGGACTTGGTAACAACGACGACTGGATTGACGAAATCCTGCACAATCTGGGTCTGAGTGACAAGGCCAACGCCAACATGCGCGCGCTTTCAGGCGGCATGAAACGCCGTGTCCTGGTGGCCCAGGCACTTGTACACCGCCCCCCGGTCATTGTGCTTGACGAACCCACAGCGGGTGTCGATGTAGACTTGCGCCGCAGTCTCTGGGAATTCATCTCGAAGCTGAACCAGCAAGGCCACACCATCTTGCTGACCACACACTACTTGGAAGAAGCCGAAACTCTGTGTGGGAGGATAGCCATGCTCAAGCGAGGCAGAATCGTTGCCCTGGACACGACACAGGCTCTTTTGGCGCGTGTGGGTGCCCACGGGCTGGAAGAAGCCTTTGTCGAGATCATGCGCCAATCGGCTCAGGAGACCGTGACCGCATGAATACCCAAGTTACCGAGATAAGGTCGGGCTTCACCTCCCTGCTCTACAAAGAGTTGCTCCGGTTCTGGCGTGTTGCTTTCCAGACGATAGCAGCCCCGGTCATGACAGCCTTGCTCTATCTGGTGGTGTTTGCCCAGGTTCTTCAAGACCGATTGAAAGTCTATGGCGAAATCAACTACACGCAATTCCTGATTCCTGGCCTGATGATGATGAGCATGTTGCAAAATGCCTTTGCCAACCCATCCTCATCCCTGATCCAGAGCAGAATCACGGGCAACCTGGTTTTCATCTTGGTCACGCCCATTTCCACCATGGAGTTTTTCTGGGCATATGTCCTTGCCGCCGTGGCGAGGGGGCTGAGTGTCGGCCTTGCCGTATGGCTTTGCTCCCTGGTTTTCCTGCCGCTTCCTGTAACATATCCGGTCTGGATCCTGGCATTTGCTGTCATTGGCTCTGCCATCATGGGCGTTCTGGGGCTGATTGCCGGACTTTGGTCTGAGAAATTCGACCAGCTGGCTGCGTTCCAGAATTTCCTGATCATGCCGGCCACTTTCCTGTCCGGGGTGTTCTACTCCATCCATTCCTTGCCGCCATTCTGGCAAGCCGTCTCTCACTGGAACCCTTTGTTCTATACGATTGATGGATTCCGTTACGGTTTTTTCGGAATGTCGGATGCCAACCCCTGGACCAGCCTGGTGATCGTCCTCGTTGTCTTTGCAGCCGTGACTGCACTTGCAATCCAGTTGCTCAGAAGCGGCTACAAACTAAGATATTGATAAATTTTGACCCTATGTTGCCAACACCTGAAGACATTCGCCGTTATATTTCCAGTGGACTGGACTGTGAGCATATTGAAGTGACTGGCGATGGCGCACACTTTGAAGCCATCATTGTCAGTGCACAGTTCGAAGGCAAACGACTGATTGCCCGTCACCAGCTGGTCTACAAGGCCCTGGGTGACAGGATGCGCGACGAAATACATGCCCTGTCCATGAAAACCCTCACACCCGAAGAGTACAAGGCGCAAAACTGATGGACCGGCTCCGTATCACAGGTGGCAATCCCTTAAATGGGGAAGTCACCATTTCTGGCGCAAAGAACTCGGCCTTGCCGATTCTGTGTGCCTGTCTGCTGACAAGCGATCCCCTGTCGCTGACCAATATCCCCAGGCTCAATGACATCCACACCTCGCTCAAGTTGCTTGAACAAATGGGTGTCAAGGCCAGATGGGACGCAGAAAACGGCGTTACCCTTGAAGCCGACAGCATCAGCTCATTTGAGGCTCCATACGATCTGGTCAAGACCATGCGCGCATCGATCCTGGTGCTTGGCCCTCTCGTAGCCAGATTCGGCCAAGCCAGAGTCAGCCTGCCAGGTGGCTGTGCCATCGGCCAACGGCCAGTTGACCAACACATCCGCGGTCTTCAGGCCCTGGGAGCCCAGATTGAGATAGAACACGGCTATGTTGTTGCCCGTGCATCCCGCCTGAAAGGAACGGTCATCCGCACCGACATGGTGACAGTGACCGGAACAGAAAACCTGATGATGGCGGCAACGCTCGCCGAAGGCACCACCGTCCTGGAAAATGCCGCCAGGGAGCCAGAGGTCGTGGATCTGGCCAACCTGCTCATCAAAATGGGCGCACGCATCAGCGGCCATGGCACCGACCGGATTGTGATTGAAGGGGTTGACCGTCTCCACGGCACCGACCATCACATCATCTCTGACCGAATCGAAGCCGGAAGCTTTCTTTGTGCAGTCGCCGCCACCGGAGGCCATATCCGGCTCAACTGTGTCGAACCGGAATACATGGGTGCCACGTTGAGCAAACTCTCCGAAGCGGGCCTGGAGATCAATTGCGGCCCCAACTGGATAGACGCAAGAATGGTCAGGCGTCCCAAGGCAGTTGACATACGAACACATGAATATCCTGGCTTTGCAACTGACATGCAGGCCCAATTCATGGCGCTTAATACCGTTGCCGAAGGTGCTGCCATGGTTGTCGAGACCATTTTCGAGAACAGGTTCATGCATGTCCAGGAACTGATCAGACTGGGTGCCGATATCGACGTCGATGGCCATATTGCAATGGTCAGGGGTGTACCTTCACTTTCAGGGGCAACGGTGATGGCCACGGATTTACGTGCTTCGGCCAGCCTGGTCATTGCGGGGCTTGCTGCCAAAGGTGTCACGACCATTGAACGGATCTACCATCTGGACCGCGGCTATGCACAGATGGAAAAGAAACTCGCCGCCCTTGGCGCATCAATTGAGCGGCTAAGCGGCAAGGATTGAACATGATGAACTCCCAGACACCCATTACCCTGGCACTTTCCAAAGGACGTATCTTTGAGGAAACGTTGCCACTGCTGAGCAAAGCTGGCATTGAGGTCAACGAAGACCCGGAAACCTCACGCAAGCTGATACTGACAACCAACCGCCCGGATGTCCGGATCATCATTGTGCGTGCTTCTGATGTACCGACTTACGTCGAGTACGGCGCCGCCGACCTGGGCATTGCAGGCAAGGACGTGCTTATTGAGCACGCTGCTGCACACCCCGGTGCCTTGTACCAGCCGATTGATCTGAACATCGCCAAGTGCAGGCTGTGCGTGGCAACCCGCAAAGACTTTGATTACAACGCCGCAGTCAAGCAGGGTGCCCGACTCCGCATAGCAACCAAATATGTAACGGCTGCTCGGGAACACTTTGCTTCAAAAGGTGTCTATGTAGACATCATCAAGCTTTACGGTTCGATGGAACTGGCGCCACTGATCGGACTTGCAGATGCCATCGTCGACCTCGTTTCGACAGGTAATACCCTGCGTGCCAACGACCTCGTTGCAGTGGAAGAAATCATGCCGATTTCCTCCAGGCTGATCATCAACCGGGCCGCACTCAAGCTGCGCCGCCCTGGAATTCAGCCGATCATGGAGGTTTTTGAGAAGGCTAGCCAGACATCTGTGGCATGATTACCTTATATGCGTGTCCTTTTGAAGATTGAATGAATCATGGTTAAAGTAAATCGCCTGCGCAGTACTGATCCCGACTTTGAATCAAAGCTAACCGCTTTGTTGCATGTGGATGAGCAGCAGGACCATGCCATCGAATCATCCGTAGCCGGCATCCTGTCCGATGTCAGGACAAGGAAAGACCAGGCGGTGCTGGAGCTCACCACCAAGTTCGACGGTGTTCAAGCTGCCAGCGTCAAAGATCTGGAAATCCGGCGCGAAGAATGGGAGCAGGCGCTGCAATCTCTTCCTGGCGAGCAACGTGCCGCCCTGCAGGCAGCAGCCCAGCGCATCCGCGACTATCACGAGCATCAACGCCAGGAAAGCTGGGAATACACTGAAGCCGGCGGCACCCGACTGGGCCAGAAAATCACCCCGCTGGACAGGGTGGGACTGTATGTCCCCGGAGGTAAGGCCGCCTATCCTTCGTCGGTACTGATGAATGCCATCCCAGCCAAGGTGGCAGGTGTGCAGGAAGTCATCATGGTCACACCCACCCCCAAAGGGATGCGTAATCCTTTGGTACTTGCCGCTGCAGCCATCGGCGGTGTAGACCGGGTATTTGCAATCGGCGGCGCCCAGGCGGTGGGTGCTCTTGCCTATGGCACTGAGACCATTCCTGCTGTCGACAAGATCGTTGGACCGGGCAACGCCTATGTGGCTGCTGCCAAGCGCAGGGTCTTCGGTACGGTTGGTATCGACATGATTGCCGGTCCCAGCGAAATCCTGATCATCTGTGACGGCACGACTTCTCCAGACTGGATTGCCATGGATCTGTTCTCACAGGCCGAGCATGACGAACTGGCTCAAGCGATCCTGCTGTGCCCTGATGCCGGGTTCCTTGATCAAGTCCAGGCCAGCATAAACCGTCTGATTGAGGACATGCCCAGAAAGGACATCATCAAGACCAGCCTTGCCAACCGTGGTGCACTGATCGAGGTTCGCGACATGCTGCAAGCCTGTGAGATTGCGAATCGAATTGCCCCAGAGCACCTGGAAGTATCAGCCGAGAACCCTCGCCAATGGTTGGATCACCTGCGCCACGCAGGTGCAATCTTTCTGGGCAAGCACACATCGGAGTCGCTCGGTGACTACTGTGCAGGCCCGAACCACGTACTCCCCACATCGGGCACGGCACGGTTCTCTTCACCTCTGGGTGTCTATGATTTCCAGAAACGCACCAGCGTCATCGAAGTTTCACCCAGCGATGCACTGGTACTGGGTGAAATTGCCAAGACACTGGCAACGGGCGAAGGCTTGCCTGCACACGCGGCAAGTGCAGCATTCAGGCTCCACTCCTAGAACGTTTTTGAGCGATTTTGCAACGGCAAAGGCAACAATCTCCAACCTGCACAACATAACCGTACAATAGAACAATGGATGGGGCTTTGCTCAGGCTCCAGTCATCATCCCAAGAATCGAGATTTTTTACTCATGCGCACAGCTGAAGTCATACGCAACACCCAGGAGACACAGATCCAACTCAGGATCAACCTGGATGGTACTGGCAAGCAAAACATCGATACGGGTGTCCCCTTTCTGGATCATATGCTTGACCAGATTGCACGCCATGGTTTGATCGATCTGGACATCAAGGCCCAGGGCGACTTGCATATTGATGCCCACCATACTGTGGAGGATGTCGGTATTGCACTGGGCCAGGCATTGCACAAAGCTGTCGGCAACAAAGCAGGCATTCGCCGCTATGGCCACGCCTACGTCCCGCTGGACGAGGCGCTGTCACGGGTTGTCATAGACCTTTCAGGACGCCCGATGCTGACCTACGATGTGCCGTTCACACGTGCGCGCATTGGTGACTTTGATGTCGATCTTGCCAGGGAATTTTTTCAGGGCTTGGTCAACCATGCGCAAATGACCCTGCATATTGACAACCTGCGCGGAATCAATGCCCATCACCAGTGCGAGACTGTATTCAAGGCATTTGGACGTGCGCTACGTATGGCGCTTGAGTTCGACGAACGCCAAGGCGGCGTAATCCCCTCAACCAAAGGTGTGCTCTGACGCCAGGCTACAGACAAGATCATGACATCCATTGCTATTGTCGAATACGGTATGGGGAACTACCATTCCGTGGAAAGAGCCCTGCGTCATGCTGCACCCGAAGCCAATATCAGGCTGACCGGAGACCCTGACTTCATCCTCAAGGCAGACAGAGTTGTGCTTCCTGGTCAGGGTGCCATGGCTGATTGCATGAGGACATTGAAACAGGCAAACCTGCTTGAAGTCGTCCTTGAAGTCAGTAAGAACAAGCCCATGCTCGGTGTTTGTGTGGGTGAACAAATGCTCTTTGAGCATAGTGAGGAAGGCGACAGTCCCTGCCTTGGAATTTTTCCAGGGAAGGTTCGCAAGTTCCGAGGCGAGATGTTTGACCGCGCCGAAATGGGAAAAGATCGCCTCAAGGTTCCACACATGGGCTGGAATGCCGTCAGGCAGACTCGTCCCCATCCCGTGTGGAACGGTATTGCTGACATGACCCCGTTTTATTTTGTCCACAGCTATTATGTCTGTCCCGACAGTCCCGACCTGACAGTTGGCGAATCTGACTATGGTGTAACTTTTACTTGTGCCGTAGCCAGGGACAACATCTTTGCTGTTCAGTTTCACCCTGAAAAAAGCGCTGATCCTGGTTTGCGACTCTATCGCAATTTTGTAGACTGGAATCCATAAGAACTTATCTTTTCATATTTTGCTGCCATGCTGCTGATCCCCGCCATTGATCTTAAAGACGGCAAATGTGTGCGCCTGCGCCAAGGCGACATGAACGACGCCACAGTATTCTCAGATGATCCGGTCGAAATGGCTGAACGCTGGGCCGACATGGGTGCAAGAAGACTGCACTTGGTCGACCTGAACGGAGCTGTTTCAGGAAAACCCGTCAACGAAGATGTCATTCATGACATTGTCGATGCCATGGGTGATGATGTCCCAGTACAAATCGGGGGTGGCATCAGGGACCTGGACACCATAGAACGCTACCTGGATGCCGGCATATCCTATGTCATCATCGGTACTGCCGCAGTCAAAAGCCCGGGTTTTCTGCGTGATGCCTGTGGTGCCTTCCCCGGCAACATCATTGTTGGCCTGGATGCCAAGGACGGCAAGGTAGCCACAGACGGCTGGAGCAAGCTCACCCGTCATATGGTCACTGACCTCGCTCGCAAGTTTGAAGACTACGGCTGTGAATCCATCATCTATACCGATATCGGCAGGGATGGCATGCTCACAGGCGTCAACATTGAGGCGACCGTAGCCCTGGCCCGTGCCGTCAGCATCCCCATCATTGCGTCTGGTGGCATCACTGATATGCGCGACATCGAGGCCTTGTGTGCAGTTGAATCTGAGGGTATTGAAGGTGCCATCCTCGGTCGCAGCATCTACGAGGGCACACTGGACTTCAAAAAGGCTATCGAAAGAGCTGACGAGCTTTGCCCATGACTTCATCAGCTAAAGCCGGGTTCCCTAATGGTCTGACCAGACGCATCATTCCCTGCCTGGATGTCACCGCAGGACGTGTTGTCAAAGGTGTCAATTTCGTTGACCTTACTGATGCAGGTGATCCTGTCGAAATTGCAAGGCGTTACAACGAGCAAGGCGCAGACGAACTGACGTTTCTCGATATCACAGCCACCAGTGATGGCCGCGACTTGATACTGCCCATCATTGAGGCTGTGGCATCTCAGGTCTTCATTCCTCTGACTGTCGGCGGTGGAGTTCGCCAAGTCAGCGATGTACAAAGGCTTCTGAATGCCGGTGCTGACAAAGTCAGCATCAACAGCGCAGCTGTCGCCAATCCAGACCTGATCAAGGCAGCCAGTGACTATCATGGCTCGCAATGCATTGTCGTGGCCATCGACGCACGCAGAGTGCCAGGCACACCCGATGATGCACCTCGCTGGGAAGTCTATACCCACGGTGGACGCAAAGCCACCGGACTGGATGTGTTAGAGTGGGCTGACAGAATGGCCCGTTATGGCGCTGGCGAAATCCTGCTAACCAGCATGGACCGCGACGGGACCAAAAGTGGTTTTGACATCCCCCTGACCAGGGCTGTCAGTGATGCAGTCAGCATTCCTGTGATTGCCTCTGGCGGCGTCGGCAACCTTGAGCACCTTGCCCAGGGAGTCACTGAGGGTGGTGCAAATGCTGTGCTCGCTGCAAGTATTTTCCACTTTGGCGAGTACACGATTGCCCAAGCCAAAGAATACATGGCATCTAAGGGAATCCCTGTTCGTAGGACCAACGTATGAGCTGGCTTGACGAAATTTCTTTTGACAAAGACGGCCTTATTCCTGCCATTGCACAGGATGCCCAGACGGGACGCATCCTCATGGTGGCCTGGATGAACCGCGATGCTTTGCTCGAAACACAGCAAACGGGCATCGCCGTTTACTGGTCCAGATCCAGACAACGCCTGTGGCGCAAGGGCGAATTATCGGGGCATACCCAAAAAGTCAAAAGCATCAGGCTGGACTGCGATGCCGATGTCATCCTGCTTGAGGTCGAGCAGGTTGGAGGAATTGCCTGTCATACCGGTCGTGAAAGTTGCTTTTTCCGAGAGTTGCAACAAAGTGAAGAGGGTCCGACCTGGGTCAAGGTGGATCCCGTACTGAAAGACCCGGAGACAATCTACAAATGAGTGACACCGATCAGATCCTTGCACAAGTTGCCGATGTTCTGGAAAGCCGCCTGCCGGGAAGGGGTGCGGATCCTGGCAAGTCTTATGTGGCCAGCCTTTATGCCAAGGGTGAAGATTCGTTCCTGAAAAAAATTGGCGAGGAAGCAACCGAGCTGGTCATGGCATGTAAAGATGCCGACCCGTCTAAAATCGTCTATGAGACGGCTGACCTGTGGTTTCATAGCATGATCGCCTTGGCCTATCATGGCATTCGGCCGGAACAAGTCCTTCAGGAACTTGCCCGGCGCCAAGGGATTTCCGGCCTTCAGGAAAAAGCATCACGCAAGCAGCCCTAAACCAAGGATAAAACCGCAGGGTTCATGAGGCAGTCACTTTCAGGAGCTAACGATGAGTGATTCATGTGTTTTTTGCAAGATCGTCAAAGGTGAAATTCCTTCCAGGAAGGTCTACGAAGACGAGCAACTGGTGGCATTTCACGATATCAATCCTCTGGCCCCAGTCCATATCCTCATCATTCCAAAGCACCATGTCGTCTCTTTGCAGGACGTCACGGAAAATGACAGCCAATGGTTGGGTAGAATGATGTCATTGGTTCCCAAGATCGCTGCCGAAAACGGTTGCCATCCCGGACCGCAAGGCGGGTTCAGAATCGTAGTCAACTCTGGTGCGCACGGCGGCCAGGAAGTTGGTCACCTGCACCTGCACATCCTTGGCGGTCCGCGTCCCTGGGCCAACCGTGCCTCCCTAACCGCTTGAGCAGGAGTTACTTATGGGTACTTTTAGCATTTGGCACTGGCTGATCGTCTTGCTGATCATTGCCCTGGTTTTTGGCACCAAGAAGTTGCGCAACATCGGTTCAGACCTCGGTAGTGCCGTCAAGGGCTTCAAGGAAGGCATGAAGGAAGCCAATGACTCTCCTTCAGAGTCAGCTACGAAGCGTGTGTCGTCTGATGAAACGATTGATGTCCAGGCCAAGGAAAAATCCAGTTCATCATCCAATTGATGACTGACTGGTCTTTCAATATAAAAAGCGCGGCCACCACCTTGGTCCCTGGCAACGATAGCCAGAAGCTGATGGTGGTGGGCTGTAGCCTTGCTTGAGGTAAGACTTTGTTTGACATCAGCTTCAGCGAACTTCTGGTCATTGGCGTTGTCGCCCTGATTGTGATCGGGCCGGAGCGACTGCCCAAGGTTGCACGCACAGTCGGTCATCTGATAGGCCGTGCCCAGCGTTACGTCAATGATGTCAAAGGTGATATCCAACGTGAAATCGAGCTTGAAGAGTTGCGCAAGATGAAGCAGGACATGGAGGCTGCAGCACGCAATCTCCATGACTCTTTCCAGAAAACCGCCGACAGTGTTCACGACGAGATCAAAGACCCCTTGGCACAGCTTGAAAAAGACTTTGCCCAAGTGCAGGAAGAACTTGCCAAAGCCAGCGGCAAAACGGGGAATCCAGCCGCAACTCCTGGGCAAAACAGCGATCCCACGCCCGAGAATGCCTCCCCAACTGCTGCATCCGTCCCTCCTGTGACCAACAGTGGCCAAGGGTCTGTAGTCCAGCAGAACAATATTCCTTCATCTACGGAGAATAAGTCTTGACGCAGATGGAAGAACAAGAACAGGAAGGCTTCCTGTCACACTTGGTCGAATTGCGTGACCGACTGCTACGCGCAGTGATTGCTGTGGTTATCGTGTTCGTCGTGCTGTTCCTGTACCCAGGAGCATCGGTCATCTATGACTTCCTGGCGCAACCGATGCTTGCCACCCTGCCTGAAGGTACCCGGATGATCGCAACAGGCGTCATAACGCCCTTCATGGTACCTGTCAAAGTCACCATGCTGACCGCTTTCGTGCTTGCCCTGCCCTATGTGCTCTACCAGGTCTGGGCATTTGTAGCTCCAGGGCTCTATCAACATGAGAAACGGCTGGCACTGCCCTTGATCATTTCCAGCACACTTCTGTTTTTGCTGGGCATGGCCTTTTGCTACTTTGTCGTCTTCCAGACAGTTTTCAAGTTCATTGCCTCATTCGCCCCAGAATCCATAACCCCCGCACCAGACATTGAGGCATACCTGAACTTTGTCTTGACCATGTTCATTGCCTTCGGGATCACTTTCGAAGTGCCAGTCGCTGTTGTTCTGCTGGTGCGCCTAGGCATCATGAGCGTTGATAAGCTGCGCGAGATCAGGGGTTATGTCGTGGTTGGCGCTTTCATCATAGCGGCCGTTGTAACACCACCGGATATCGTCAGTCAGTTCATGTTGGCTGTACCACTTTGCCTGCTCTATGAGGTTGGGATACTGCTGGCGTCACGGGTCAAGCCCTCTGAAGAATCTGACGAAGCCCAATAATTTATTAAAACGAACATCCATTGTTGAATATCCTCACCGAACTAACGGATGGGGATCCCTTCGATATCCATTGCAACGTCAAGCCGCAACACCAGAGCAGCCAATCCGTGGCACTGTCCTTGCCAGCTTGCCCACAAACGACGGTGCTTGTCGTGCACCAGGTCAGAAAACCAGAAGTATCTGGCTCAGTCTTTCTGATGCAGGTAGTGCAGCAACCGCTGTACCATGAGTTCCCTGAACACCTGTGACTCCTGGTTCAGCGGGCGATGGGGATTGTAGGAACAGTAGATCTTGCGAATAAAGCCTTTGTTCAACAGGTCATATGATCGCAATTTGAAATCAAACTTGTTACGCAATGCCTTGACTGTGCTTTCAGGCATCAACCCTACATAGCGGTTTCGTTCAAGCAAGTCTGCAATCGTCAGGATGGAATCCACCTCCAAGGCGGGGACAAGGTGCACACCTTCTTCGACCAACGCTTTGTTCAACACCTTCCGTGTTCCATTTTCACGGGTTCCCAGCACAAATGATCTGCCCACAAGATCCGAAAGCCGCACTTTTGCTGGGTAAGGAATGTCCTGCTGTCCCGTCACGAAGAGAATCTTTTCAGACATCACCTCCTCGGCAATCACGGTACGCGGCTTGATCGCGGCATTGCTGAAGCAAAAGTCCAACTCACCACTGGATACTGAATCCAGCAATTGCTCCGACCATCCTTCTGAAATGGACAAAGTGACATTTGGATGCCTTTGCTTGAACTCATCAAGCACATCAGGTAACACTTGCAAACCGATGCTTGGTATCAAACCAACACGCACATGGCCACTCAAAGTGTCGCCAATATGCATCATCTGATCACGCGCCTTCACAAAGGCCGAATACAGCGGCAGGAATGTCCGGTACATCTCCTCTGCCGCTGGAGTCGGGATCATGCGACGCGGAGTACGGGTAAAAAGCGTCTTGCCTATATCGCGCTCCAGTCTGGCGATCTGCATGCTAAGCGCTGGCTGCACAATATTTAATCTGCGGGCCGCCTTGGTCACCGACTGTTCTTCGAACAGGGAAAGAAAATACTGAATCTGCCGCAAATCCACAGCAACTCACCTCGAAAAATGACCTAATTTCGCCCAAAAAAATATTTTTAGATCATTTTATCAATAAAATTGATCAATTTTATAAATATTAATTATTAGACACAATGCATAGGAAATTTTTAGCATTGTCCGAACAAAAGAAGTGCAACAAATAGTTGCACCGAGGTGTAACGCAGCTAACCGGGCATTCCGGGAAAGACTATTTTGGGGAAAAAAGAGATGATCAGTGATCGCCTGAAAGCAGCACGTCTTCGCGCAAGTCTGTCGCAAGAAAAACTTGGCAAGTTGGCCGGGATTGACCCGACATCTGCAAGCGCTCGTATGAACCAGTATGAGCGCGGCAAACACTCGCCCGACTATCGGCTGATGTGCCGTGTCGCGGAAATCCTGAACATGCCTGTCAGTTGGTTTTATACCCAAGATGACGATCAGGCAAGGCTGCAGGAAATTTTTTATCACCTTGATGCAAACGGCAAGGCAGCGCTTCTGTCAAAAGCTGAAGAATTGGCCAGCGCCAACAACCTCAAAGTGGTAACACCCTCGGTCTGAACGCTCAGACTGTTTCTTCCGCCACTCATCTGCAATTGAGAGCGGAAGTCTGCTGGTATTCTTTCCAAGCCAGGCAAGATAAGATAGATCTTGCCTGGCTTGGTTGCTTTTGTCTCATCCCTACAACATAGGATCTAGATACAGTGATCGAACGCGACACACTGCTGAAGTGGCTCGACCAGACGCTGGAACCCGGGCGCATCAATGACTATTGCCCCAATGGCCTTCAAGTGCAGGGCAAAAAAGAAATCCGGCACATTGTCACAGGGGTAACCGCAAGCCTTGCCTTGATCAACAAGGCCATCGACATGCAAGCAGATGCCATTTTGGTACACCACGGTTACTTCTGGAAAAACGAGGATCCCACCATCCGTGGAACACGCTATGAGCGTATCAAGCAGTTGATAAAGCACGACATCAACTTGTTTGCATACCACCTGCCACTGGATATCCACCCGATTCTGGGAAACAACGCCCGCCTGGGCTTGACACTGGGCTTGAAACCAATGCTGGACGAGACAGGACAACCGCGAACCTGCGGCTCCAATGGCTTGATCTGGCTGGGAATGACTACCCCTGAAGACATGTCCATCAGTGAATTGGCAACTCACATAGAGACCCGCCTTGGCAGACAGCCAATCGTAGTCTCAGGTGCTGAGAACGCCAAAGCTGGCGTTGTTGCCTGGTGTACCGGTGGTGCACAAAGCATGTTTGAAACGGCCTTGGCCGCAGGAGCACAGACCTACATCACAGGGGAGATATCTGAACCATGCGCGCATCTCGCACGGGAAACCGGAACAACGTTTATCAGTGCCGGACACCATGCAACTGAACGCTATGGAATTGAAGCACTCGGACAAGCGCTCTCTCTGGCCCTGGATGTCGACGTCACTTTTGTGGACATCGACAACCCGGCCTGAAACCGTCTCGACGAGACCTTATTTCGAGCTTTCCTGCTTTTTGAGCAAGTCGCGGATTTCAGCCAGCAAGACGACGTCTGCTGGAGGTGGAGGCGGTTCGGCAGGAGCAGCCTCCTCCTCAAACTTGGCCTTGTCCTTGGCCAGGTTGACAAGCTTGACCATCCAGAAAATGATGAAGGCCAGCAAGATGAAGTTGATCACAACGGTAATGAACTCGCCCCAGGCAAAAATGATGGCGCCTGCAGCAGTCAAGTCGTTGTAGGTTTCCGGCCCCGTGTAGCCCTCTGGGCGGGACAACACAAAAAACTTGTTGGAAAAATCCACGGAACCGCCCAAAATAAAGTTCACCAAAGGCATCACTATGTGGCGAACCAGGGAGTCAACGATTTTGCCAAACGCAGCACCAATGATGACACCGACAGCAAGATCAATGACACTACCCCGTACTGCAAAGTCTCTGAATTCCTTGAGAATTCCTTTTTTATTGGTCATCTTTTCACCTTTGACAGATCGACAAGCGGTCATGCGCCCCTGACGCTATAATAATTGATGATCTACAGTTTGTAACCTCGGGACGTATTGTGTCCCGACCGGCAACACAAGGATTGAATGATGAGTCAGGACTCCACATTGCACCACGATGAAGAGGGTGCAGCACCACTGAAATTGCCAGCCGATCCAAGTCGGCGGTTCTGGATAGGAACAACCTGTGCGGTAGGGGGTGTTGCTGGAGCCGCGCTGGCCGCTCCATTTGTCAGCAGCTTTGCTCCATCGGAAAAAGCCCGTGCCGCAGGCGCTCCAGTTGAAGTCGATATCAGCACTATCGCACCTGGTGAAATGAAGACCGTCGAATGGCGGGGCAAGCCGGTCTGGATCATCCACCGTACCCCCGAGATGATTGAAGGGCTGTCAAAAGTCAATGATGAGTTGGCTGATCCGAACTCGGAACGCCCTGGCTTTACTCCGCCATATGCGAAAAACATCTACCGTTCACGCAAACCGGAGATCTGGGTTGGTGTTGCTATTTGTACACACCTTGGTTGCTCACCAACACCTCGCTTTGCGGCTGGTGAACAACCCAGCTTGCCTCCAGACTGGCAGGGTGGCAGCCTGTGCCCCTGCCACGGTTCGGTTTTTGACATGGCTGGCCGTGTCTACAAGAACAAGCCAGCTCCTGACAACCTTGAAGTTCCGCCCTACCAATACATCAGTGATAGCAGAATCCTGATTGGCGTGGATGAAGACAATCCCGCCTGATGCGGCGACTGCTGATTTTTTCATTTAAAACCGACATTGATAGATTGAAAGGAGCCGTTTCATGGCTGGCGATAAAAGCGTAGAAACGACCGGCGTGATAGGGTGGATCGACCGAAGATTCCCTCTGACCGCCAACATCAAGGGTCACCTGACTGAATACTACGCACCCAAGAACTTTAATTTCTGGTATTTCTTTGGTTCCTTGGCAATGCTCGTGCTGGTCTTGCAGATCGTCACGGGTATTTTCCTGGTCATGCACTACAAGCCTGATGCAAACCTGGCCTTCCAGTCAGTTGAATACATCATGCGTGAAGTGCCTGGCGGGTGGTTCGTGCGCTACATGCACTCCACAGGTGCCTCGATGTTCTTCGTCGTGGTCTACTTGCACATGGTGCGCGCCCTGCTGTACGGCTCATACCGTAAGCCACGGGAACTCGTTTGGATCTTTGGTGTTGGCATTTTCCTGTGCTTGATGGGCGAAGCCTTCTTCGGCTATCTGTTGCCATGGGGACAGATGTCATACTGGGGTGCACAGGTGATCGTGAACCTGTTCTCAGCTATTCCTTTCATCGGCCCCGATCTCGCCATCTGGATCCGTGGTGACTATGTGGTGTCAGACGCAACCCTGAACCGCTTCTTCTCCTTCCACGTCATTGCTATCCCGCTGGTGCTGCTCGGCCTGGTGGTAGCCCACATCATTGCCCTGCACGAAGTGGGTTCTAACAACCCCGATGGCATTGAAATCAAGGCTAAAAAGGACAAGTACGGTCGTCCGCTGGATGGCATTCCATTCCATCCCTACTACACCGTGCATGACATCCTGGGCGTTGCCGGCTTTGCGATCGTCTTCTTCGCAATCGTCTTCTTTGCTCCCGAAATGGGCGGCTACTTCCTGGAGTACAACAACTTCATCCCGGCCGATCCGCTGAAGACCCCGCCACACATTGCACCGGTCTGGTACTTTACGCCGTTCTACTCCATGCTGCGTGCCACCACCGACGACTTCACCTGGATCCTGGCAGGTGCGTCCCTGGTTGCTGCCCTTGTCATGTTCTTCAAATGCAAGGGTATCGCCAAGGTGATCGTTCCGGTGATCCTGATTGTTGTCGCAGTCCTGCTGCGCGTGATCGACGCCAAGTTCTGGGGTGTGGTTGCCATGGGCGGCGCTGTCGTGCTGCTGTTCTTCCTGCCTTGGCTGGACTACAGCCCAGTGCGTTCGATCCGTTATCGTCCGGGCTGGCACAAATGGCTGTATGGCATCTTCTTTGTGAACTTCCTGATTCTTGGCTATCTGGGTACGCAGGCTCCTAGCGCTGCATTCAACTTGATGTCTCAAATTGGTACCCTGATCTATCTGGCCTTCTTCCTACTGATGCCAGTCTGGAGCCGCATGGGTAAGTTCAAGCCTGTACCTGAACGCGTTACTTACCGTGCCCATTGAGCCATAACGATACGGAATGAACATGATTAAGAAGCTCCTTGGCGTAGTTGCCCTTTCCCTGTCTTGTGCAACGGCAATGGCTGCTGGTGACACCATTCCGCTGGACAAGATGCCCGAGCGCCTGAACGATCAGGCTGCACTTCAAAACGGTGCAAAACTGTTCATCAACTACTGTCTTAACTGCCACAGCGCATCATCGATGCGCTACAGCAGGCTGCGTGACATCGGCCTGACAGATGATCAGATTCGCGAGAACCTGCTTTTCACCGGTGAAAAAGTAGGTGACCTGATGACGATCGCAATGTCACCCGCCGATGCAAAGGCATGGTTTGGCGCAGCAGCACCCGACCTGTCGGTGATTGCACGTGCGAAGTCGATCAACGCCGGACCATCGGGTGGCGACTACATCTATACTTATCTGCGCACGTTCTATCGTGACACCACACGTCCTACAGGTTGGAACAACCTGGCGTTCCCAAGCGTAGGCATGCCTCACGTCCTCTGGGATCTGCAAGGACCACGTGAACTGACGACAACCACTGTCCACCAAGTAGAACGTGATGGCAAGCCAGTCTGGGAACGTATCGTCACCAATTATGATTCTCAGGGTTACTGGAATGCGAAGGCAGAGGTTCTTAATGACTATCGTGGGTCAGCCTCCCAGTCGTACACATTCAAGCCACTTGATACCAAGCGTGCTGCTGCTTACGACAGCCAGGTTGCAGACCTGACGAACTTCCTGACCTGGATGGCGGAACCGGTTCAGCTCAAACGTAAGCAAATTGGCGTTTGGGTCATGATTTTCCTAGGTCTTTTCCTGGTGGTTGCATGGCGTCTGAACGCGTCGTACTGGAAACACGTCAAATAATTTCCTAGCGCCGGGGCCAGCGTCGCGCCTTTGCCCGACGCTGGCTTTTGTTTTTTGAATTTTCTTCGGGACGGTATTTACATCATGATGGTCCTTTACTCTGGCACCACCTGCCCTTTCTCACATCGTTGCCGATTCGTGTTGTTTGAAAAAGGCATGGATTTTGAAATCCGTGATATCGACCTTTACAACAAGCCTGAAGACATCAGTGTCATGAACCCCTATGGCCAGGTACCTATCCTGGTCGAACGGGATCTGATCCTGTACGAATCCAACATCATCAATGAATACATTGACGAGCGTTTTCCACATCCTCAGTTGATGCCTGCTGACCCGATCATGCGTGCTCGTACACGACTGTTCCTCTACAATTTTGAAAAGGAACTGTTCGTTCACGTATCCACCCTTGAAGATCAGGCAGCCCGCTCTGATGAGAAACGCCTGAACGCAGCCCGGATTGCTATCCGTGACCGTCTGTCACAGTTGGCTCCGCTGCTGATCAAGAACAAGTACATGCTTGGTGAAGAGTTCTCCATGCTTGATGTCGCCATGGCTCCTTTGCTCTGGCGCCTTGATCACTACGGCGTGGAGCTCCCCAAAACTGCCGCACCGATCATGAAATATGGTGAACGCATCTTCTCGCGTCCTGCCTTCATCGAAGCATTGACACCTTCTGAGAAAGTGATGCGCCGCTAAAACGGAGGTCATGACATGTCCGAGAGATCAACCAAGCCATACCTGATTCGTGCATTGCATGAATGGTGCACTGATTGCGGATATACCCCTCATCTGGTAGTACAAGTTGATTCTCGGACACATGTCCCCAGGGCCTATGTACAGGACGGACAGATCACACTGAACGTCAGCCTGATGGCCACGCACAAGCTGGAACTCGGGAATGATTTCATCGAGTTTCAGGCACGTTTTGGGGGTCGGACAGAGCACATCTCGATCCCAGTCTCCCAGGTCACAGCAATCTATGCCCGAGAGACCGGAACCGGGATGGGCTTTGAAGTTGAGCCTCACACGCTGCTGGATGACGCAGAGCCCACTGAACCCCCCAAATCAGTAGATCAACCTGAAACACCGGATGATGATCCTGATGGTGACAAGCCCAAGAGGCCATCCCATCTGCGCGTGGTGAAGTGACCCGTAAGTCATCTTTTGCTATGGCATGTGGCCTGCAAGGCAGATCTTTCCATAAACTGGTACAATTCTGACCGTTCATCATTTGATGACTTGCCGGTGTAGCTCAGTTGGTAGAGCAGCTCACTTGTAATGAGAAGGTCGAGGGTTCGACTCCTTTCACCGGCACCAAAGAATTCGAGCACTTAGGCCAATCTCTTGAGATTGGCCTTTTGCTTTTGTGTCTCCATACAACAACACTTCTGCGGGATGGCACAACTCACCCGATACACCATGATCAAATCAGAAGTGTTCAAAATGGCTTGTTCCACCGAGAGCAGCCCTAAGTCATGAAATCCTGTTAATTGAGACTATTTGTAGCCAATGTATCCTGCAGATGACGAGCGAATTCAGCGGGCTGCACGATTGGTTTCCAGCGCTCATGCCATCCTCGTGGTGGCAGGAGCAGGTATCGGCGTGGATTCAGGCTTGCCGGATTTTAGGGGGCAGAGTGGCCTCTGGAATGCTTATCCTGGGCTTGGCAGAAAAAAACTGTGCTTTTCTGATATTGCATGTCCAGACGCTTTTTACAGAGATCCGACACTGGCCTGGGGCTTTTATGGGCATCGTCTTAAACTGTACAGAGATACCGAGCCACATGTTGGTTTCACCATTTTGCGCCGTTGGATGGATCAGAGTCTGCTCGCAGGCGCGGTATTTACCACCAATGTGGATGGACATTTCCAGAAGGCTGGATTCGACGAGAAGCTGTTGGTTGAATACCATGGGTCACTACATTACATGCAATGCCTCAACAGATGCCAGTCCCGAATCTGGAGTGCAGAAGATTTTCTTCCAGAAGTTGATGAAGAAAACTGCCTGTTACTTTCAAAATTACCACGTTGCCCTAACTGTGGTGGCTTAGCCAGACCCAATGTGCTCATGTTCGATGACGCAGACTGGATTGCGCAACGCACGCTCACCCAGCTACATCGACTCAATGATTGGCTTGATGAGGTAAACCGATTGCTGATTATTGAAATTGGAGCAGGAACTTCTATCAGTACCGCCAGAGAATTCACTCACCGTATAGCGTTCGAACGATCGGCTCCCGTCATCAGAATCAATCCAGATGAGCCAGGTATCTATGGAGATCACCGTCACGTCAGTCTGGCCATGGGTGCAAAGCAGGCACTCTGTGCTATCGATCAGTATTTGACATCCTCCCCGGCCTGAAAGCCGGAGATTTCTACGGCGTTCAGTCGCGGCATTGAGCAGTCTCCGTATCGCTTCTCGGTGGGTTCCTGCTGCTGGCGGCATGACTGCATCTCTCACTTCATAGGCGCAACGCGCGTGTCCCGCCCTGAGAATGTTGATCGCACCAACTGAATCAGCATTTTCCTCGAAACCGCATTCCACGCAGGCGAACCTCGCCTGACTGTTGCGGTTGTCTGCAGACACATGACTGCAGCAGGGTCAGGTGCGGCTGGAAAACCTGCACTTATGGGTACAGTTGCACTGTATCTGTACCACGGGTGCATACTTTCGCAGTCCTCAACAACAATTCTTGCAGCGATCAATGAAGATCCTTGTCGCCGAAAAGATCCAGTAAGGGACTACACTCGAAATCATGCATGATGCTATTGGCCGATATCCATCTGGTGTTGTTTACCCAAAATTCCGGAAAACCAATGCAACCCATCCTGCCCAATACTAACCACGATCCCGGCTTTGACCCGGTGCGCGACAAGCCCCGCCGTTCAGGGCGGGGAAGGATAGCGCGGACGGCGCAGCCGTCCTTGTCTTTGGGTTTCAGTGTGGGGCTTGCTGCTGCTGCTCGATGTACTGGCGCACGATGGAAATCGGCGCGCCGCCGCAGCTTGAAGCGAAATAGGACGGCGACCACAGCACGCCTTTCCAGTAGCGCTTCTGGATGTCGGGTCGTTCCTTGCGCAGCAGGCGACTGGAGACGCCTTTGAGGCTGTTCACGAGATTGGAGACAGCCACCTTGGGCGGGTATTCCACAAGCAGGTGAACGTGATCGTCCTCGCCGTCCATCTCGATCAGTTGCGCC
>Ga0182743_1000455_pt1 | contig 51666 bp, 53 predicted proteins | sample eDN3rd30CKraftOP_FD_128522 | JGI IMG/M metagenome (GOLD analysis project Ga0182743, IMG submission 128522) | Enriched Organic Plus compost microbial communities from Emeryville, California, USA - eDNA 3rd pass 30_C Kraft OP (version 2) (version 2) ... | reverse complement strand
GGGGGCGACACCCCAAGACCTTGTTTCCATCTTGCAGGCTCTCAAGGCAGCAGGTTCGCTGCGAGCCGACCTTGAAATCGTGTAAGGGTAAACATCATGAGTCTGGTTTCATATACTCCCCGTCCCGGTCATGTCGGGCGTACCACAACCTTCGTGTTTGACCATGCGAGCCTGACCGACTTGCGGCGTCAGGTCCAGCAAGGCAGTGGCAACGACGGCCAGCCTAGCGCCAGTGAAGTGGCAGTGGCCCGCCAGTTCGAGGCTCTGTTCATTCAGATGATGCTCAAACAGGCGCGTGATTCCGGCATCAAGGGTACTCTGCTGCAAAGCGACTCCATGAAGACGGTGCAGTCCATGCATGATGAACAGTTGGCTCTGAGCTTGGCCCAGGGGCAGGGCATGGGGCTGACTGAGGCACTGGTCGAGATGATGCGCAAGCACAATCCCGGTGCCACCATCGCACCCGATCTGGTTGCGGCCAATACGGAAGCAAGGAACGCGCTGCCGTCAGGCAGTGCTCGCAAGCTGGTGGCAGACTCGATCGACAGCCTGATGGGCTTGATTTCGGACGGCGTGGATCTCGTAAAAATGGCTGCACAGTCCGTGACAAGGATTGTGAACAAGATCATGCCTTCAGAAGAGGCCCCCGACCATGCGGTCGAGTTCCTGAACAAAGTCTCGCATGCCGCTGTGCAGACGGGCAACCGAACGGGCATTGCGCCTGAACTCATCATCAGCCAGGCAGCACTGGAGTCGGGTTGGGGCACCAGGGTCATCAAGAATCCGGATGGTAGCGACAGTCACAACATCTTTGGAATCAAGGCAACTGCCAACTGGAGCGGCAAGGTAACCCATGTGATGACCACCGAATACGTCGATGGGGTTCCTAAAAAGGTCATGCAGCCATTTCGCTCGTATGACTCGATCGAGGAGGCGATTGCAGATTACGCCAAGCTCATTACCAGCAGCGAGCGCTACGCAGGGGTATTGCAGGCCGCAACGCCGGAACTGGCTGCACGCGAAGTGCATATGGCCGGCTATGCAACTGATCCTAAGTATTCAGAAAAACTGATCCAGATCATGAAAAATTTCAAGGCAGTTTGAGACTGGATTTGTGACGAAACTTCGTTTTCTGGGCAACAGCGCACTTAATTTTCTGGAAAACGTGCCGTTACCAATAAGAGCAGGGCGAACGATCATCGCCGAAAGAGTAGACCGGATTTTTGGATGACATTATGAATCTTGCCACCATTGGGTTGAGTGCACTGAACGCTTCACAGAAAAAGCTCTCGGTCGCGGCACACAACATCAATAATGCCAACACGGAGGGTTACAACCGCCAGGTTGTCCTGACGTCAACCGCCGGCGCTACGGCTACCGGCAGTGGCTATTACGGGCGCGGTGTGGTTGTGGATACGGTGACCAGGGCCTATAACGACTTCCTGTCACGCCAGTTGCTCAGTTCGCAAAGCCGCGGCGAGGCATTGACCACCTATGGCAGCCAGATTGCGCAGGTCAACAACCTGCTGGCTGACAGGACGGTCGGCATATCGCCGGCAATCCAGAATTTCTTCGATGCCGTGCAGGCCATGGCCAGCTCTCCGGCAGACCCGGCTGCGCGCCAGGATGTGATTTCACGCAGCGAGACCTTGGCCGCACAGTTCAACTCGGTCAACCAATTCTTGAATGAGCGTCGCGAGGATGTCAATCTGCAGGTCAAGACACTGACCAGCCAGATCAACTCTTATGCGGAGCGTATTGCAGTCCTGAACCAGGAAATTACAGTTGCCCAGGCGACCTCGGGTCATGCACCCAACGACTTGCTCGACCAGCGTGACCTTGAAATTGCTGAGCTGAACAAGCTTGTGGATGTCAAGGTGCTGAATCAGGATGGCCAGACCACCATCACCATCGGCAATGGCCAGCTTCTGGTGTCAGGAACTGCAACTTTCAAGGTTCAGGCCAAGAATGCCGCGGACAATCCGCGCAATCTCACCCTGTATATCGAAGTGCCAGCAGGCGCTTCGGGCCGGGTCGCAGAAGTGCCTCTGAACGAAGCATCGGTCACTGGTGGCATGATGGGTGGCCTGCTGACCTATCGCCGAGAAAGCCTTGATCCCACGCAGCAGCAATTGGGCCAGTTGGCCGCCGGTATGGCTCTTTCAGTCAACGAAGTGCTGGTACAGGGAACGGACTTGCATGGCAACCCCGGCCAGCCACTATTTAACATCGGACAGCCCGAAGTGTTCGGCCGTGTTGGTAACACAGGCAACAGTACTCTGAGTGCCAGCTACAACCTCAATGGTGCGTCGCAGCTCAAGGCGTCTGATTACAAAGTTGAATTCGATGGCTCCAGTTACACCGTAACCCGTCTATCAGACAAGACACAGGTGTTTTATGGTGCAAACCTTGATGGCGCACAGTTCGATGGCATGACCATTGCCTTCTCTGGCACTCCCAATGCTGGCGACTCATGGACCATTTTGCCGACAAGCCAGGCAGCTAGCCGCATGCAAACCATGATCACTGCACCAGATGAACTGGCCGCAGCCTCCGCAGGCGGCGGATCAGCCAACGGTGAGAACGCACTCAAGCTCGCTGCGCTGCAGACCTCCAAGATCCTGAGCGGTGGCTCCATGAGCTTTAACGAGAGCTTCTCCCAGATCGTGAACCGTGTGGGTGTGCAAAGCCAGCAGAACACCGCACAGTCCAAGGCACAAGCTGCCTTGATCCAGCAAAACTATGATGCCCAGCAGGCGGTCTCAGGCGTGAACCTGAACGAGGAGTACATCAACATCGACAGGTACATGGAACAGTTTGCCGCTGCATCACGACTGATCGAAGTCAGTGCCTCGCTGTTTGACACGTTGTTGTCGATCAAGGCTTGAGCAGGCAAGGCACAGGACTGAAGGAAGGATGAGCATGCGTATCAGTACCAACCAGTTATATCAGAACGGTATCAACGCCATCGGCAGGCAGCAGTCGGAACTCTTGAGCGTCTACCAGCAGATCAGCTCGGGACGAAGGATGGTGACACCGGCCGACGATCCACTGGCTGCCGCACAGGCGATCAACATCAGCCAGTCCAAGTCGTTGAGCGAAAGGCTTGCTGCCAACCGCAACACGGCCTTGCAGAACCTGAGCATTGAGGAGTCGGTGCTCAACAACATCACGCAACGCTACCAAGAGATTAAACAGCGGCTGGTAGAAGCCGGCAATGGCACGCTCAGCGATATTGACAGGCAGACACTTGGCGAAGTCTTCAGTAACCTGAAGGATAACCTGCTTGCCTTGGCCAACAGTACCGATGGGACTGGCCAATTCCTGTTCTCGGGCTATCAGGGCGACAGCGCACCATTTATAGTGGGTGCAGATGGTTCTGTGCAGTGGACAGGTGACCAGGGCAAGCGTTTGATCCAAGTTGACACGACCCGTCAGATCAGCACATCTGATGATGGCAAGTCGATCTTCATGACCGCAACCGGCAGCAGCCGCAGCTATTTCACAAAGTCTGCTACCAGCAATACAGGCTCAGGGGTGATCTCATCACCCTCGGTTACCGATCCAAACGGGCAGTATGTCGGCAAGAACTTCGAAATTGAGTTTGCCGGGGATCCGCTGGAGTATGTGGTCCATGTCCGCGACAAAGACGGAACCTTACTGGAGACCACCACACCGGCTGCTTGGGATGGTAAGGCATCATCCATTCAACTGCCTGGTGGCGTCAGAGTCGACTTCAGCGGCCAGCCAGAAGCGGGAGACACGTTTGAGGTGCGGTACGTCCAGGGTGAGGACATCAATGTGTTCAATACCTTGGATCAGGTGATCGCGGCGTTGAATACCCCGATCAGCAATGATCCAAAGGCAGAAGCCCAGTTCAGGAATGCAATGGCTACGGCCTTGCAACTGGTGGAGGAAAACTACAATACAGTTCTCACGGTCAGGTCATCTGTGGGCTCGAGGATGAATGAGATTGAGACCTTGAATGATGCCGGTGTGCAGCAGGTGCTCAGCTATGAATCCGAGTTATCCCGATTGGAAGGGCTGGATCTGTATACCGCTACGATTGACCTCAACTTGAAATTGGCAGGACTTGAAGCGGCTTCTGCTGCTTTCAAGAAAATCCAAGGGTTGAGCCTTTTTACGATGAATGGCTCCTAAAGTCATTTGCAGTACGTGGGGAATCCTGACAGATTCCCCTGTTTTTTGTGGTTAATAACATCATAAATAATTGCATAAAAAAGCCAAATAAAAGCCAGGATATATGTCAATGGAGAAAGTATGAAGATTAAAACGGGTTTTAATCTGCTACCAGCAAGCTATATGGTTTTCATAACCATATTCTTTGTGTTGGCTTGGGTTTCGTCAGACAACTTGCAGAAGAACATCAAGAACTTGATCGATGGCTCCATTACGGCTCAAGGCCAGTTGGAGCGGTCTTACCAGCACGTGGTTGTGGCTGCTCAATATCTTCGCATGTCATCGTATTACGGTGATGCCATTGACTATATCGATGCTTCCAGAAGTGAGTTTGACAGCTTTCAACGCTCCTACCTGGATTATTTCAAAGACCGTCCCGGTGCCAAGGAGCAAGTACAAAAAATCCGTATGACTGCCGAGCATGCATGGCAGACCATGGAGAAGAGTGTCGATGTTCTCAAGTCAGGAGGGTCGCTGGGTGTTGAAGTGCCTCAGGCAGTGGTCGCTTTTGGTAACGAACTCGATGACTTGCGCACTGAGTTTTTAGTGGAATACCGCAGGGTGCTTCATGAAATGGACCAGAATCGTCGTACTGAAGCCATTGTCTACGCAGTAGGCATTGTGTTGCTTATCATTCTGACGATCTGGATTTTCCGCATGATGCGCTCGCACTTCTTCAGGCCGATCAACCGCCTGAGTGCGCATATCGAACAGATGGCCAAGGGTGACTTTACGGTTACCCTTGACGACAGGGTCAAGAACGAACTCGGTGCCATCTATGACAGTCTGCGCAAGATGCAGGAAAGCGTGTCGTTGATCATCCGTGAAGTTCATCAGAGCATCGGTGAAGTCAGCAAGAATTCCGACTTGATCACGGCTGGAAGCGCCGACTTGAGCGTACGGACCGAACAGCAATCTGCAGCCCTGAGCGAGACCGCATCGAGCATGCAGGAGCTTTCCAGCACGGTCATGCAAAACGCTGACAACGCGCGCCAAGCCAATGAGCTGGCCAGCGGAGCACACACTGTTGCTACCAAGGGTGGACAGATCATGGATGACGTGATCAACCGCATGAGCAGCATTGCCAGCCATTCGGTCAAGATCTCCGATATCGTCAACATGATTGAGTCAATTGCATTCCAGACCAACATCCTGGCCTTGAATGCGGCGGTAGAAGCTGCGCGCGCTGGCGAACAGGGCAAGGGCTTTGCCGTTGTGGCTGGCGAAGTGCGTAACCTGGCCTCACGCAGTGCTGATGCTGCCAAGGAAATCAAGACTCTGATCGAGTCTGCTGTTTCTGATGTCCATAGTGGCAACAAGCTGGTTGAAGAAGCTGGCAAGACCATGGAAGAGATCGTGACCTCGGTCAGTCGCGTTGCTGGCATCATGGGAGAAATCTCGGCTGCCACCAACGAACAATCGCGTGGCATTGGACAGATCAATCAAGCCGTGTCACAGATGGACGAAGTGACCCATCGCAATGCCTTGCTGGTCCAGGAAACGACATTGACCGCTTCCTACCTCAAGTCGTCGGTTGAGCGCGTCAACCAGGCCATCTCCTTGCTCAAAGTCGGTGATCTGCAGGAAAGCAATGCTTCTTCCAAAGCATTGGCAACAGCCAAGAAGAAAGCCGCCGCAGCCAAAGCTGCAGCAGCTGCTCAAGAGTTCGATGAGGAACAGGAACAGCAGCCTGCCAAGGAAAGCAAGAAGTCCAGGAAGGCTGACAAGGACGCTGCTTTAGCTAAGCCTGCTGAAAAAACTGCGTCGACTGGGTCCGATTCCAAGGAGCATGAGATTGTCAGCCCCTTGAAAAAGAACAGTACCTCTACCGAAGGTGAGTGGGAAACGTTCTAACGGTATCGATCCAAGCCTTTGACATAGCGGTCCCTGGAGTGCCTGGTGGTTGCAGACAATGGTTCTGTGCCATCAGGCATTTTTTATTCTGACGCGGTAAACCTTTTTTCTTCAGGGTGAGGATATATGGATGGCGCAGCTTTGTTTGGAAAGAGTGCTTGAAGTATTTCAGGTGTCGAACCTTGAATCATGAATCAATCCCCTTGAAGCACATTACAGTCAATCTGCACATGAAAAAAGCTTGTGAGCGCGAGGTTAACTTCGGATGGAACTCCATCAACGAACTAGGCAACGTAAGCGCCAAGACCCAATCCTGGACATGAGCAGCCATGAGCGTGTTGGGTGCTGGTTGGAGTGCGTTCAAAACCATGCTGCAGTACAAGGGTGATGCTGTAGGCGTATGGTTCGAAGAGGTCAACCAAGCGTATTTTTTCCGGGCTTGTTTTGCGTGTAGAGCACGCAGTGGCCCGAAAGGGTTGGGGGATCTGCGAATAATAAGGAGATGAAAGTGCGCCTGTGAAGTAGGCGGTAAGGTGATGCCGCAAGTAGCAGGAACCATTGAAGCGATTCGGGGACGGCTCCTGCGCCTGAGCGCCGTAGGAATCTCCGGCCATCAGGTCGAGGATGTCAAGCATCATGTTCACTGCGGGCAGCTTGCCCGAGTCTGACCGTCTCTGTCTTAGGGTGCTGTGGCAAACCCTTTGGCAACATCGCTCATTGCAGCGATACCCCGGTAGAACAGTTCGTCCAGTACGTTGCTCAGCGACGGTAGGACGATGACGAGCAAGCCGATACCGACACCGAGTGTGATGGGGAAACCTACGGCAAAGACAGAAAGCTGCTGGGCGGTGCGGTTCAGAATTCCCATGGACAGGTTGATGGTCAACAGCACAAAGAACATGGGCAATGCAATCAGCATTCCAGAGATGAAGATCTGGCCGCTAAAGACGATCAACTGTCCGATGCCATTGAGTCCAGGCAACCCGGTTTGGCCGATGGGAATGATCTCGAAGGTCTTGGACAGCCCCATGATGAGTATCAGGTGACCATTGATGGCCATGAAAAGCAATATGGCCACCGTATGCAGAATCCGTGACATGACCGTGGTCGAGCCACCACCGCCACCTGGATCAAAAAATGATGCGAATGACAGACCCATCTGCAACCCGATCAGGTCTCCTGCCATGCGCAGACAAGCAAATGTGATGCGCACAGTCATGGCCAGTGCCATTCCGATGACGGTTTGCTCAATGATGACGCCAATGGCCTGGTAGGAATTTGGCGAGACTGGAGGGCCTTCTGGTAGCGAGGGAATGATGCCGACTGTGATCAGCACTGCCAGCGCCACCTTGACGTAGGGCGGTATCGAAGCATCGCCCAGTACTGGGCAGACCATGATGAAGCCGGCAATCCGGAACAACGGCCAGAGGAACGTGGCGATCCAGCCGTACCATTGGTCAAGTGTGAAGGAAAGCATGGCCGATAGCGTGCGCCCGTCAGGACGCCATCATCGGGACGGAGTCAAACAGGGCCTTGATGTAGTCGACCATTTCCCCGATCATCCATGGGCCAAGCAGAACCAGCGTGACACCGACAGCCAAGAGCTTCGGAATGAATGACAGGGTCATTTCGTTGATCTGCGTAGCGGCCTGGAAAATACTCACGATCAGGCCGACTGCGAGCGTGATCAGCAGCACTGGCGCTGCCATGGAAAAGGTCAGCAGCATTGCCTTGTAGGCAATAGTCATGACGGCTTCTGCTTGCATGTGTCGTCCTTTTTCTGTCTTACTGGTAGAAGCTCTTGGCCAGCGAACTCATGAGCAGACCCCAGCCATCAGCAAGCACAAAGAGCATGAGCTTAAAGGGCAGGGATATGTTGACCGGGGGCACCATCATCATCCCCAAAGCCATGAGCACACTGGCAACAACCAGGTCGATGATGAGAAACGGAATGAAAATCGTGAACCCGATCTGAAATGCTGTTTTCAGTTCACTGGTGGCAAAGGCAGGGATCAGCACCCGCATCGGTACATCATCGGGTGAAGCAACTTCCTTGATGTCGGCCATGTTGGCAAACATGATCAGGTCGGCCTGGCGGGTCTGCTCAAGCATGAACTTGCGCATGGGTTTAGATGCTTCATCCACTGCTTGTTCGAAAGTGATGTCGCCGTTGTTAAGTGGGATGTAGGCTTTGCTGTGAATTTCATCAATGACGGGTGACATGATGAAAAACGTCAGGAACAGCGCCAGTCCGATGAGCACCATGTTCGGTGGGGCCGTGTTGGTGCCAATAGCCTGCCGTAGCAGTCCGAACACGATGATGATGCGGGTAAAGCTTGTCATCATCAGCAGTATTGCCGGCAGGAACGTCATGGACGTCAGCAGGATGAGCGTCTGGACGCTCAGACTGTAGGTCTGCCCGCCATTGGGGTTTGGCGTCGCGGTGATGGCAGCGACCTGTGCCATGCTTTCCGGGGCGTAGAGCATCAGCCCAATGAGGAGGGTGGCCAGGGAAAACGGGATCAAACGCTGGATGAAACCCCGGGACTGTTGGTTCATCGACTTATGCCTTGGAAAATTGCGCTTGCACTACGATTGGGTAGTGTCGGTGCCAGGCTTGGCCATGACGCGGCCAAGCAAAGATCTGAAATCATTGTGTTGTTCTTGCTGCACAGAACCAGCAGTACCTTGTTGGCTGTCGCTGTCGATCTTGTGCAGCAGGTTGATTGAAGAGGGGGTGACACCCAGAACCAACTGGGCGCCAGGAACATCGAGTATGACAATGCTGGAGCGAGCTCCCAGGGATTGGCGCGAAACAATGCGTACCCCAGCTTGCTGCCCGAGCCGGTTGGCCAGACCACCTCGCTTGGCCAACCATCCGCAAATGGCGATCAGCCCGATCATCAGCAGCAACGCTGCCACTATTCGCAAGATGGAATATCCGTCCATGACTGTCCAGAGTGGCTCAGTTGACTTTGGTGTAGCGGCTCATGCGATCCGAAACGCTTGAGATGTCGGTCAGCCTGACGCCATAGTTCTCACCGACGACGACCACCTCACCCTGGGCGATCAGGTGGCCGTTGATCAGGATGTCCAACGGTTCGCCCGCCAGGTTTTCCAGTTCAACGACTGAACCCTGGCCAAGTTGCAGGACTTCTCGCACGGTCATGGATGTGCGCCCAAGTTCTACGGTGATCTGGACAGGAATGTCCTTCAGCGCATCGATATTGAGGCTGCTCTGGACGGTTTCAGCCGAGACCAGCGGAGCAAACACCGCTGGGGTGGCTTGCTGCTTTTGTGGTGTAGCAGGTTGCTCTGTCTGTTGAAACTGTGAACCTAGCTGCTCCTTCATGGCTGCTTCCCAGTCGATCATGGCATCGTCTTCTTGTGCTGCAGAAGGCTCCTGTGTCGGATCCTGGTTGGCAGGAATGTCAGCGGCATTGGTCTGCTCCTGTGCAGTCTTGGCGGCTTTGTCGGCCGCAGCCTTGGCTTTTTGTGGCTTGTCACTGTTCTTGGATGTCATGTCTTGCATTCTCATTCAATAAGTCTTGGGCACCGAAGTTCAGGCGGTTCTTGACCCTGACGGCATAGCGCTTGCCATCGGCGCTTGTGCCATATTCACACTCCAGTATCGGGATCTTGTTGATGCGTGCCACCACGGACTTGGGCAGGTCAAATGGAATTACCGATCCGACTTCAAGGTTCATGAGATCCTTGAACGTCAGGTTGATCTTGGTCAGATCAACCACCATTTCCACATTGACCGACCGCAACTCCGAGCTCAGCTTCGGTCCCCAGCGGGACTCCTCGACTGTGTCGATGGCATCTTGATAGGGACTGATAAGGAGCTCACGGATTGGCTCGATCATCGAGTAGGGCAGGCACAGGTTCAACAGGCCGCCACGGGTTCCGAACTCAATGTGAATCGGCGTGACCAGCACGACCTCATGAGGATCGGTCACGCTGGCGAACTTGGTATGCATCTCGGAGCGGATATAGCTGTGTTCGATGGGGTAGATGCCATCCCAGGCCTGGGTATAGGCATCCAGGGTCATACCCAGTAGCCGCCTGATGATGCGCTGCTCGGTTGCGGTAAAGTCGCGTCCTTCGACCCGTGTGCTGCTGCGGCCATTGCCACCGAACATGTTCTCAATGATGAGAAACACCAGGGTTGGATCGAATACCACCAGTGCTGTGCCACGCAGCGGCGTGAACTTGACCAGGTTGAGGTTGCTTGGCACTGGCAGGTTGCGCTCGAAGTCGGAGTATTTCAGGACCTGGATCGGTCTGACCGAAATGTCGGCGTTGCGTCGCATGAAGTTCATGAACACAGCACGCATACGCCTGGCAAACCGCTCATTGATCAGTTCCAGGGTATGCATGCGCCGGCGCACCACGCGGTCTGGCGATCCCAGGTCATAAGGCCTGACACCGCCAGCTTGCTCACGCTTGCCTTCGGCTTCATCCTCTGGCTTTTCTCCGGACAGCGTAGCCAGGATGTCGTCGACTTCGTCCTGGTTCAGAAAGTTTTCGTAGGCCATTTATTGCACAACGTAAGCGTTGATGAGTACGTCCTCGATCTGCTGTTGCTGGGATTCCTTGCCCAGTGGCGCTTCAAGAGCACGGGCGACAACCCTGCGGATGGCATCTTTGGTTTCGCGTGTATTGAGCACCTCAGGCGGAATGTCGCCCAGCTCCGTGATAATCCTGTTGCGTGCAACTGGCATGTAGCGTTGCAGGCGTTCCTTGCTCGGCTCGTCCCTGAGCTGGACGGTAAGGCCGATGTAAAGAATCCGGCTGGCACTTTGGCTGCGCAGGGTGAATGTAAACGGATCAAGTTCCAGAAAAATCGGTTTCAAGGCAACGACCGGGATCTGAGGTGGTTCTGGATTCTGGGCAATGTCCTTTCCCGGCCTGGGGACTCTCAGACCGGTCTGATTCACATACCAAAATCCTGCAGCACCAACGGCGGCACTGATTACAGAAGCCAGGAGCACCAGGAAGAAGACCCGTCCCAAATTCGATTCTTTTGCGGACATGCTGAAAGTATTTCCAAATAATTTTATGTTTCCAGAATCCCAGGTTGCTTGCTCAAAGCAGCCTTAACGCCATAGGTATATATTTTGAACTAAATTTAGCTGTTTTGCCATGTTAATTTAACTGTAAATAGGAATATAAATTCAGCCACTGCATGATCCAGATCAAGCAAATGTATTAACCAGCCCGTCGTGGCTGCTGACAACAGGTGCTGCCTGGATTTCATTGCTTTCAGAGGTCTGGTTCTCGGCCAAACCCGGTCCGGCAGTTTGTTTGCCATTACTCTGGCCGTCTGCTTGCGACTGGAATGATTGATCATGGACTCCTGCATCGGCAAGTGTAAGGCCTGCCTGCTGCATGCTGCGTTGCAGGTCAGGCAGGGCCTGTTCCAGGATTTGTCTGACATGTGCATTGGCGCTAGCGAATACTGCCTGGGTCTGCCCTGACTCATCGATACGCAGGTTGACATGCAAAGGTCCAAGCTCTGGAGGATCCAGCCGCATCTGTGCAACATGCTCACCAGTGCCACTGGCCCTTGCAAAATGGATGACCTGTTGTGCCATCGCCTTGCTCCAGGTCTCGCTGTTGATGGGCGTATTGATGCTGTAGCTCTGTACTGTGGGTCGCAGGGCATCGGTGTCAACCGCCTGTGGTGGGTTACTTGTGGAACCCATTACTGTAAACATGCCTGTATCTTGGCGGACATCTGGTTGCGCCATGGTGCTTTTGGACTGAATCTGGTTTGCAACAGCCAGAGACTGATTCAGATGCTTGACGAACTCACCGGGATCCGTGAGGTCGCGGGATTCGTTCTCGCCCGCAGCCTTTCTTGTGATGGATTCTGCCGTCGTGCGCACCCGGGGGATCTGTGCCATTCCAGATGGCAATGTCATGGCCGTGCCAAACCTTGGTTCGACGGTCGTGCCAAGAACAACTGCAGCGGTCTGGTCTGCATCAAGTGCTTGGCCTTGGGGTTTTGTCAGGTTCTGCTCCACGTTCTGGCGCAGAAGATCGGCAGACTGTGCCAGATTGGCTTTGGCGACGGTTGGCTTGTCATTTTGCATGACCGGCACGATGTTGCGAGCCGTCTCGGATGCAAGTGAGCCTTTTGTATCGGTTGATACCTCAGCCAGATCGTATTCACCGGGTGCAAGGTGTTCTTTCTGGAGGGTTTCAGGGGCAGGGGCGGGCACGGGCGATGCAATGAATGATGCCGGGTTGGCCACTGAGTCGTCAGCGAGAGCATCGCCTGAAGCACTGTCCTGACTCTGTTCCTGACCATCCTTTGCACCTTCGGCACGTGGTTTCGATGACGGTTCCGAGGCGACCTTCTTGTCAGCAGTCTCTGTAGACTTGCTGTCAGTGGCTTCTTGATCCAGTGGTTTGTCTTGCTTTTCTCGGGCCGATTCGAGTGTGGAACTGAATGACACCTGTCCATCCGCAGTATTGTTGCTGCTGCGGATGGAAGCAGTGGTTTCCTGCTGGATGTTGGTTGGCTGGACGATGGGAATCATGGCAGTAGTCAATGCTGTCTCATTTTATAAGGTCTTGGCACGGCGATAGGCTTGCAATGCAAACTCATCGTTGCGCTTTTGTTCGTTACGGACGACTTTTTTCAGCTCCCGCATATGTTCACGCTCCAGCAAAGTGGACATGGAACGGGTTTTCTTGCGTTGCTCCAGCCAGATCTCTTTTTGTTGCATGACTTGCTGCTCGCAGGTCCGGACCTGGTTTTTTTGCTTGGCAATGGCGACATCGATGTTGTCGATGAAGCGCTGGGTGTTGGCGGCCATGCTTGATCGTGTGCCCACGACCATGGAGTTCTGCAGTTTCTGCAGGTATTCATGGCGGTACTGTTCCAGCATCTTGAGCTGCCTGACAGCATGGTCGAGGCGGGAGTTTGCATCGGCCACGGCCTGAAGCGCTTTTTGTTCTTGTTCACTGGCCAGATCTTTGAGCATCTGGAATGATTCAGACTTTTTCATCGTGCACCTCTACCGGCAAAAATGTCGTTAAGCGCGCGCAAGGCATTGGGCAATGGAACACGTTCATCAATGCCCTGACGCAGGAACCGCTCAAGTTCCGGATATTTCTGGATCGCCAGATCGATCATTGCGTCGCTACCTTGACGGTAGGCACCGACAGCAACCAGATCGCGGTTGCGTTGATAGCTGGAAAACAGTTGCTTGAAAAACGTTGCTTTCTGCTGGTGGTCTTTTTCAGTGATCGCTGTCATGACCCGCGAGATCGAAGCCTCAATGTCGATGGCAGGGTAGTGACCTGATTCGGCCAGACTGCGAGAAAGGACAATGTGGCCGTCCAGAATGGCACGGGCAGAATCTGCGATCGGATCTTGCTGGTCGTCACCTTCGGTGAGCACGGTGTAGAACGCCGTGATCGAGCCGGCGCGCTGGCCGTTTCTGGCTGCACCCATGCCAGCGCGCTCAACCAGTGCCGGAAGCTTGGCGAACACCGAAGGTGGATAGCCCTTGGTGGCTGGCGGCTCGCCGATGGCAAGCGCGATTTCGCGCTGTGCCATGGCATAGCGAGTCAGCGAATCCATGATCAGTAGCACATCTTTGCCCTGATCCCTAAAAAACTCCGCAATGCGGGTGCAGTACGCTGCGCCTTGCAGGCGCAAGAGCGGTGAGACATCAGCTGGTGCTGCAACGACAACAGAACGCCTCAAGCCTTCAGGTCCGAGGTTGTGTTCTATGAATTCCTGTACTTCACGACCACGTTCGCCGATCAGGCCCACGACAATGATGTCAGCCTGGGTGTAGCGGGCCATCATTCCCAGAAGCACGGATTTACCCACCCCGGAACCAGCAAACAGACCCATGCGCTGGCCTCGCCCGACAGTCAGAAGGCCGTTGATAGCTCTGACGCCAACGTCCAGGATGGTATTGACCGGCGCGCGCTCCAGGGGGTTGATAGTATGTCCGCCAAGCGATGCGGTCAGGTGATGGCCCAGTGGTCCTGCGCCATCCAGTGGTTCGCCACGAGCATCCAGTACCCGCCCAAGGAGTTCGAAACCAATAGGCAGTGTTTTGCCAAGCACGGGCGCCTCGGGTTGAGGTTCAGCGCTTTCAGGCAACTGCAGTGAGGGCAGGGTACCTTGCGAGGCAGGAACCACTCTGGCCAGGCGCGGCAATCCGGAAACATCTCCCTGGGGCATGAGATAGTAGGTCTGGCCTTCAAATCCGACCACTTCAGCTTCGATCCAGGTATTCTGATCCATCTGGATGCGACAGCTTTCACCCACAGCCAGCTTCAACCCCGTGGCTTCGATCACAAGGCCTGTAGCACGCTTGACCCGGCCTGTCATGAACATGCCAGGTGCATTCCTGATGCGTCTGTCAGCAAGCGCAAACAACCCGTCCAGTTTCTGCCCAAGTGAGGCAAAGACTGTTTCAGGGACGGGGTTGTTCTGCATGACCATTTCAGGGCATCCTCATGAAACGGTCTCAGTGTGGCCAAGCGAGCCAATGGCCGACTTCCAGCGCGCCTGCAGGGTCGCGTCGATGTCGCCGTGTGGAGTCTGAACACGCACGCCACCACGGCTGACAGACTCATCGGCCAGAAGCCTGATCTTGGAAAGGACGGGCAGGTTGCAGATTTCTTCGCGCAACTGTGCCAGATCCTCCGGATGAAGCCAGAACGTCATCAAGGTGTCAGGCTCATCATGCTCGGACAGGACGCGCTTGATGGTGTTGAACGTGGCCTCTGTCGGTTCCCTGAGTTCGTGACCAAGGATGTGTTCGGCCACCTGGATGGCCAGTGTGATGATGCCATGTGCGATCTTGCCTTCGAGTGCACGTAACTGCTGGTTGGCCTGATTGGCCATGGTATCAAGCAGATTCAACCTTTCAGCAGTGAGTGCCGAGGCCAGTTCCTGAGCCTTGACCTGTCCCTCGGCATGGCCCTGTGCATAACCCTGCTTCATGCCAGCAGCCAGGCCAGCCTCAAGCCCTTCGGCATAGGCTTGCTCATAGGCCTTGCGCTTGATCTCATCGATTTCGCGCTTTAGCTCAGCCTGCCGGGCTTGTTCGATTTCCTCTGGAGTCGGGCCTTGGGGCGCCTCAACGATCTCCTCCTGAACGGCTACTTCCGGTTCAGGCGTTTCTTCACCAAGCCTGGGCATCTGCCACTTTTGCCACATCGCGGCAGCAAGGCGCAGTTGTGTGGCCTTGGGCAGCACGGGCTTGACCTCTGCCTTTATCGTTTCAGGCTTGGCAATGACCTTTCTGGGAAGTGGGCGGCTATATGTATTCATCTGCACCCTTGTTGGTCAAGTCAATCTCACCTTTGTCAGCCAGAGCACGGGCAACAGCCAGGATTTTCTTGCGTTCGTTCTCGATCACGGACACTTTCAGTGGCGGCAGACCATCAAGCTCATCGCGCAGCATTTCAGCGGCGCGTTTGGACATGTTGGACATGATGTGATCAACCATTTGCTGGCTTGCGCCCTTGAGGGCAACAGCCCAGGAGACGTCGGTGGCTTCGCGCAAGATGGCCTGTGTGGCATCTGCGCCAAGATCGGCGATGTTGTTGAAAGTGAACATGTCCTCGCGGATGCGCTGGGCCAGATCGCTGTCGACCTCGGCGATCTTGGAGAGGATCGTCTCTTCTTGCTGACCGGACATGGCGTTGATGATTTCAGCCGCAGTGCGCACTCCACCGAGCTTGCTACGCTTCATGCTCTGGCCAGAGAGGATGTCATTGAAGGTGTCAGTCAGGTCACTCATGGCGGCAGGCTGCACGCCTCCGAAGGTGGCGACACGCATGATCACATCGTCGCGGATACGCTCGGACAACTGCGAGAGCACCTCGGCTGCCTTGTTGCGATCAAGGTGGATCAGGATGGTGGCGATGACCTGCGGGTGTTCGGAGGAAATCAGCTCGGCAATGTTGGACGCATCCATGGCGTTTAACGCCTCTATGCCCACCGAAGTGTTGCTGGCATCCATGATGTCTTCGATGATGCCGGCGGCACGCTCCTGACCCAGGGCACGTACCAAAACTTCTGTAATGTATTCGGTCGAGCCAAGCTGCACAGCCATGAACTGGGAAGACTCTTCCCTGAACTGCTCAAGCACCTCAAGCATTTCCTTGCGCGTCACAGGCCCGATGGTTGCCATGGCGGTACTCAATTCCTGAACTTCTTCGCTGTTCAGGTGCTTGATGACCTCGGCAGCCTGGTCTTCACCCAGGGCCATCAGGACAACGGCGCATCGTTGCAAGGGGGTTTCGATCATCTGACTTCCTTGTCCTTTTTCATCCATTCACGCAACACAAAGGCTGCAGCCCTTGGATCGTTCCTGGCCACCTCGCGAGCTTCGGTGATGGCAAGCTCATACCTTTCGGACAGCTTCATGGCCTCCACGGCAAGCTCCTTGGCATCCATGCGTTCATTCATGTCAGGCTCTTTGGCCGCAGGGGATGCCGTGTCCTCGGTACGCTTGATGTTGATGCCGTAGCGTGTAAGCAGTGGCTTGGCCAGCTTGAACCAGAACAGGCTCAGCACCAACAGGATGGCCAGGTACTGGAGGATCCTTTCAGCAAGCTCCAGGTAGACTGGGTCTTTCCAGACCGGGATCTTGATTGTGGAGCTGTTAAACGGAACGTTGGCCACACTGATGGTGTCGCCACGGTCAGCAGAAAACCCGATGGCACGTTCAGTCAGGGAGCGAATCTTCTCGATGGTCTGTTCATCAAGCTCGACCAGTTCACCTTCCTCATCAGTGCGGTAATTCACAAGCACGGCAACCGAGATCTTGCGAACCTTGCCTGTGGACTGCTTGACATGGCTGATAGTGCGGTCAACTTCGTAGTTGATGGTGGCGTTTTTCTGGCTGCTGCTCGGACCCTTGTACTCTTCGGATTCTTCTTTGCCCGAGGTTCCTGTGTTTTTGCCCGCTATTGGGTTGGCAATCGGAGCTGAAGGGGGGGCAGGCGGCTCATTCGAGAGGGCACCTGGCACACCGGCAGCAGGCAGCACGCCTTGCTGGAAGCTCTCGTTGATCTGTTCGCTGCGAACTGCAGCACGATCCGGACTCTGGTTGGGCCGGTAAATTTCGGAAGTTTCCTCGCGCTGGTCGAAGTCGATGTCAATGTTGACTTCCGCGTGGACATTGCCCGGGCCGACAATTGGTGTCAGGATCGACATCACGCGTGCAATTGTGCGGGATTCAAGCTCCTGCGCGTACTTCATCTGGGTATCGGTCAGACCAAGATGATTGTCAAAGTCGGTCTTGTTCGACAGTAACCGTCCAGCCTGGTCGACGATGGAGACGTTTTCTACAGTCAAGCCAGGCACGCTTGAGGCAACCAGCCATGCAATGGCATTGACCTGACCGTCGCTGAGCGTGCGGCCAGGTGCCAGTGTCAGCAGGACCGAAGCGGTCGGTGGCTTCTGGTCACGAACAAACAAGGTTTCCTTGGGAATGGCCAGGTGAACTCGGGCGGCCTGAACGGAGTAGAGTGATTGAATGGACTGGGCAAGTTCACCTTCGACAGCACGCTGGTAGGTGACCTGTTCGGCAAATTGGCTGGCACCGAACTGAGTCTCTTTCATCAGTTCAAAGCCCACGTTGCCACTGTTGGGCAGACCTTTTTCCGCGAGCATCATGCGAGTCTGATGCACGCTGTCAGCTGGCACCAAGATGGCACGCCCATTATCCGAAAGCTGGTAGGGAACGTTCATCTTGACCAACTCGGAGATGATAGCACCGCCGTCCTGGTCAGAAATGTTGGAGAAGAGAACCTTGTAGTTGGGCGTGCCCAGCCAGATGATGCTCACAACCACCACTGCAATTATGGCTGCGGCCCCACCGATGAGCGCAGGCATGGGCAGCTTGAGCACCTTCTCCAGAAAAGGAAACTTGCTTGTGAGTTTTTCCAGCTGGCTCACAGTGCTGCTCCTTCAGGGAAGTAGGTCCCGTGTGCGGGGCTGAGGTTCATGTGCTTGTACATGGAAGAGAGTGATGAGCTGTTGGGTAGGAGCTAGTAACTGCCGATCGTCACTTTATTTAAATGTTTTGAATGTATTGTACAGCTAGAATTTAAATATATGCTTAACCATGTTTGAAACAGAAAATTCTCTTGATCCAGGACAAATCATAAACCAATCTGCACAAATTTGGTTGATCAATAGTATTAAAACAGTTAGAATTTTAACGCTATAAAAACAAAATTGTCCCGTGCATTTTTTCCGGACCTCATCTTACCGGTTACGTTGCCATTATTTTCAACCTCATCCAATCTATGTCTTCGGTATCTTCCATTGAAAGTGTGCTGGTGCAGATGCGCCAGTTGGCCGCCGCAGCAGGTGTTCAGGACAGCAAGCCCGTAGTTGCGCAAGGCGGCTTTGCCGTGGAATTGCAAAAGGCATTGCAAAGCGTCTCGGGGGCTGAAATGAATGCCCGTCGCATGCAGCAGGATTTCATTCTCGGCAACAAGGATGTGCATCTTTCCGATGTCATGATCGAGCTGCAAAAAGCCAACATCGGATTCCAGTCAGCTGTCCAGGTCAGGAACAAACTGGTCCAGGCCTATCAGACCATTGCCAGCATGCCGATCTGAGGTATTGATCACAGGCAGATACTGTCGGCCTGTGGTCTTCTAGCCTCAAGGACAGTGCTGTCAGTTTTGTTATTTGCCGCTGGACTCAGTCTCCTGTTCGTATTGTGCAGAGATGTCAGGAGTTGGTTGTGGGATTATCCTGAGTGATCCTGCTTTCGATACCGTAAAGCCAGGCAAGCAATTCTGCGACTACGGCATAGAGTGCTGGGGGAATTTCTGCATCCAGGTCGACTTTCATCAGCATTTCAACAAGTTCTGGCGACTCGTGAATGTAGATGCCATGTTCTCTGGCCTGATCAATGATGTTGTGTGCCACTGTGCCATAGCCTTTGGCCACAACCTCAGGCGTTTCCTTTCCGGGTGGGGTGCGCAAGGCGACGGCTTCCCTGCGGACCAGACTGTCACTGGCAGAACGAAAGAGTGGGTTGTCTCGGGACATGACTAGACATCTCCTTTGCCCAGACCCGTTCCAGACTGATTGCCGCTGTCCGGACTGTTGACGTCATTGTTTACCGATGAGGTCTGTAATGACAATGCCTGGATTCCAGCCTGTCCAAGCCTTTCATTGAGCACTCCCAGGTGTGCGTCCAGTGTTTCACGGTGGCTTTGGGTTTCGATCTGAATCTTGGCTTGTTGCCCCAGTATCCAGAGATGAACCTTGACTGTGCCTAGCGTGGGCAACTGCAGCGACAGGGTGCTGCACCAGGGCCTGAGAGCCTGCTCCGATTTGTTTTCGGATGACTCGCGTTCTGGTTGTCCATGATCATCCGACCATGGGTTGTCGCTTTGCACCCATGCAGGATGGATCACCCAGTTCATGTTGGATTGTGGCCAAGGCTGTCCCTGCCACTGAATGGTATGGGAGTTCAGGACTTCAATTTGCCTGCGGACAGTGGCATGGAACCGTTCTTCAGGCTTTTCGGATTCTTCCTTACCTTTGAGCGCTTGCCACCAGGAAGTTTCTTCCTCAGGCTCTGGTCGGTTCGCGACTGACTGGGGCTGTTCACGCAGCAAATCCAGGTCTTCAATGCGGTTGCCCAACAGCGCCCGGGCTACCTGGGCTTCGTAGAAAAGACCCGATTGTGTGATGGCGCTTTGCAGCACTTGCATCAACGCTGTGGAAAGCGCAGAAGATGCTGTTTGGCCAGAGGCTGTCGTTGGCGTTGGTACTGTGGTGCTGTTTGCCATGGCAGTACCGCTTTTGCCTGAGGCGCTGTCTGATGGGGGCTCCTGCGCATGTACGCCTGATCGGGCCAGCGCATTGGCACGCAAAAGCATGACGGCACTGACAAACAAAGGTTTGTCGCCCTTGATCGGTCCTGCACCTTCCGGATATTGGGTCAGCACACGTTGCAACAATTTGCCTGCTGCAGTCAGCACAGGCTGGGCTGAGCGTGCAGGTTCTGCCCCTGCCTGGTGGCTGGAGTATGGGCTGTTGATTGCGCTGCGGGTGTTGTTGACAGAACGTACATCTGAACCCGGTTTGCGGTTGGCCTGGCGCAAGGTTTGAGAGGCTTGATCCAGGGCCTGTTCGTGTGTTGGCTTGGGCTTTTGCGTGGCTGATTCGACGTGACTTGGTGCTCCAGGCTTGGATGTGGCCAGCAAGCCCTGGGGAACCTTGCGCTTATCGATGCTTGTCTGTTGCGAGACCGTGGCACCAAGCAGAGTATCTGCTCGAGACAGTCTGATGGTGTCAATGGGTCGCGTCATGACGAAACGGAAGCTACATTCTGTTCATAGTAGGCTTTGATCGCCGTGCGATTCCTGTTTGCGCGGCTGAGCATGGCCGATACCCGGGTGAGCTCAGGTGTGACCAGTTCCCTGATCAGCGTGTCATTGTCAAGGATGTGGATGAGAACCCGAGCCCGGGCGTGCCGGACATCATCGCTCAGATCCTTTTCATGGGCTGCGGCTGAGACCGCACTGAACGCTTCGGTATAGGTTTTGCCAAGCTCGATGAACTCATCCCAGTTGCCACACAAGGCTGCATCACGCATGCTATCGGAGATCTCCTTGAGCTTCAGGTATGGCGCACCTGCAGCATCAAGGGTGTGAGCCGAAGCAACGTTTTCGGGAGCGTCCATGTCTGATGCCTTCAAGAAGACAACTGGGTGACTTCCAGCCAGGCACTTTCCACATCAGCAAGCATGCCATCGGCGATATCCAGGTGTTTGGCATCATTTTTCAGGTTGGCTTGCAGCAGGTGGTATGTCACCAGGTCATAGGTTGCCATGAGATGCTTGGCAACCTCACCAGTGGATTCGTCAACCGCTGCACGCAGGCCAGACCCGACAATGTCGATGGCCTTGCCGATCGCGGCAGCCTTTTCAGGCGTTTTGCCCGCTTGCATATGAAGCTTGGCCTTGGCGATGGATGCACGTGCTCCAGCCAGAAGCAGTGCAATGAGCTTTTCTGGCGTCGCACTGAGCACTTGTGTCTCAAGGCCAACTTGTGCATATGAGGCCGCAAACTTCTGTGATTTGCTGCCTGACATAGGGTTACGTCGGGGGAGGGCGGAATATGTCATTTCTTCGAGGACGAATTCATGTTGGCCAAGGCACTCAACTGTTGCGACAGCTGGGAACTGAGGCTGTTCATCTGTGCAATCAGGCTGTCAAGGGCAGAGTACTGCTTGCGCAGTGTTTCCATTTCAGCGTCAATGCGTTGTGTTGCACGATCATACTCATCCTTGATGAGCTTGATGGACTTGTTGACGCTTTCAGTGGTCTTGGTGAGGATGCCTTCAGAACTGTCGGTAAAGACCTTTGCCATTTCAATACTGAGATTGGCAATGCCTTTTTCACTCTGGAACAGATTCTTGACATCTTCAATGTTGCCGGTGACCGCTTCAGTGAGTTTGGTCTTGTCAATGGTCAATAAGCCATCAGATCCTGTCTTGATGCCAATTTGCGACAGCGTCGTAAATGCACCACCCTGAACCGGGGTGTTCAGTACACCGGAAAGGCGGGTCTGAATAGACCTTGCGATGGAGTCTCCGACCAGCGCAGCGCCAGACTGTGTCTCAATGTTGTAAGACGTAAGCTGCTTGATCCGCTTCTGAATGTTGTTGTAACTGTTGACAAAGCTCTCAATGGTCGAGACGATGGAATCAGAGTCTTGCTCAACTGTCAGCGAACCTGGCTTGCCGCTTTCGCCAGTTAAGGTGATGGTGACACCATCAATGGTATCTTTCAGCGTGTTGGTCTGAGAAGTCACCGTGATGCCGTTGATCACAACTTCAGCATTGCTTGCGGGATTTTCATGAACGGTTGATCCGGCAACGCCAAACTTGAGCAGATCGTTCAGTTCTTCATTGCCATCGACTGTGATTTCCGTGATTGAAGCCTCGGTGCCTGTGGTCTTGGCAGTCAGCACCAACTGGTAGGGCGAAGTGCTGCCGTTGTTGATGATACTGGCGCTAAAGCCGAGTTCCTTGTCAGCGTTGATGGCTTTGACAATGGCTTCAAGTGAAGTCCCTTTGCCTGTCAGATCAAGCTGTTTATCTTCACCGTTGATCTTGAAGGTAATGACACCGCCAGTCCCAATGTTTTCTGTACGAGATGTTGCGCCTTGCATGACCAGCGATTGCGCTTTGGCCATGGCTACGACAGAAATGTTGTAATTGGCGGCAACTGCGCCGGCGCTTGCCGTTGCTGTGAAATCTTCACCCGTGACGGTTGCCTTGACAGCATCAAGAGACTTTTCATTCAGGGCTGTTGCAGCCTTGGAGAAGCTCTCCAGGTCGCTTTTGAGCTGGCCATAGGCAGAGACCCTTGATTCGGCCTTTTTCTGCCTGCTGGTGATTGAGGTAAGCTGTGCTTCCTTGTTGATGCGCAGGTTGTCCAGCAATGTTGCCAGTGGCAAACCTGAACCAACGCCAATCGATGAAACGCTCATGTTGTCTGACACTCCAGGTGTTTTATCACCGTGGCTGCTCGGTAAGAATTCCATGGCAGCTCGGACTGATGTATAGCCTCCTGTCCCACCCGCAAAGGCCTACGGACAGAATCGTCTTCCGGATTAACGGCAGGTTTTGCAGATTCTTTAATTACAGGACCAACGGTTGGAAGCGGTTTTTGCAAAAACAAGAACCGCTCCCCTGCCTCTGAAATTCACAGAGAAAGCCATATCCCTAGTGAATTCCTGTGGCAATTCAAATTTCTCTTTGCCGGCAGGGTCAGGATAGGTTAAATTCTATCCTAATAATTATAGTTTAATCATACAGCTAAAATAGCTTATTTATGACTGGAAGCAATACCGAGCCTTGCTGTGTTCTTCAAGCTCCAATACACAGGAAAGAAAGTAAGTGCTGACAATGACCCAACCCTCACATGTCGAAAGCCTGATTTCCGAGCATGCACCGCTTGTACGAAAGATTGCGTACAAGATGGTCTCAAGGCTTCCGGCGAACATTGAGCTTGATGATCTGATCCAGGCTGGAATGATGGGCCTCATGGAAGCGGCGCGAAGGTATAAGGAGCAGGTAGGCGCTCAGTTCACAACGTACGCAACTACATGCATCACTGGAGCCATTAATGATGAGCTGCGTCGCTCTGACTGGTTGCCGCGTTCAGTCAGAGATGCTTCCAAGAAAATAGAAAAGGCCATCGAAGAACTACGTATCCGTAACGGTAGGGCTCCAAGCGAAAACGAAATTGCACAGCACCTTGGTTTGGACTCAGAAGAATATGCCGCGCTTCTGGACAAGGCGCAGGGCGTCCAGATCGTGTTCATGGGTGATGGCAAAGACGATGAGGATACCCACCAGCAGAGTGTTGAAAGCTTGCCAGATGATAACGATACGCCTGAAGAGCTTTTGCAGAAGGTGGAGTTCCAGAAAGCTCTCAGCAAATATATTGATGCATTGCCAGAGCGTGAGAAGCTTGTGCTGTCGCTGCACTATGAGCAGGATCTCAATTACAAAGAGATCGCCATGGTGCTGGATGTGAGCCAGGGGCGAGTGTGTCAGCTGCGTACTCAGGCCATTGCCCGCATTCGCAGCGAAATGAAAAAAGACGGGTTTTTATAAATTTTTTTCTACAGGGCTAAAAAAATTCCGCCGCGTGCCGTAATCAAGTGCAATGGTGCAGGACGAACAGAAAACCGACTGGCACCATCACTTAGTTAGTTCATAACGGAGTTATATCATGGCAGTCATCAACACCAACGTTCTTGCCCTGACCTCGCAAGCAAACCTGAACCGTTCGGCTTCTGCTCTTGGCACAGCCATTGAGCGTTTGTCTTCGGGTCTGCGTATCAACAGCGCCAAAGACGACGCTGCTGGTCAAGCGATTGCTAACCGCTTCACCGCCAACATCAAAGGTCTGACACAAGCTGCTCGTAACGCCAACGACGGCGTTTCTATCGCTCAAACGACCGAAGGCGCACTGAACGAAATCAACAACAACCTGCAGCGTATTCGCGAACTGACCGTTCAGGCTGCTAACGGTTCAAACTCGGACTCAGACCTGCAGTCCATCCAGAATGAAATCAAGGAACGTCTGGAAGAGATTGACCGTGTTTCCAAAGAAACACAATTCAACGGCAAGTACATCCTTGGTAAGGACGGTGACGATCTTTCTATTCAGGTTGGTGCCAATGATGATGAGAAAATCGTCATCAAGCTCAAGGCAATCAATGTAGATAAGCTCGGTCTTACCGATTTCAGCGTGGTTGAAAAAAGCTTCGTTGAAGAGGCTGCTAACGGTGGCAAGCTGAAAGCAGGTAACACCACATATACTTTTGCTGCTGCTCCGGCAACTGGTGCAGCTTCTACCCAAGTCGCTGTGCCTACTGACGTAGACGCTTTGTTGGGAGACGCCGCACCAGAAGGAACAAACTCCTTGTTTGTTGCTGAAGATGGTAAGGCATACATCAAGAATGAAAATGGTGATGCAACCACATACTATGCTGCAAACGTAACAGTTGCGCCTGGTGCTGATGCAGCCGGTGGTAATCCCGCTACTGCTCCTTCAATCACAGGCATTACACTCGGTGCTCAGGTTACCAACTTGACCGAAGATGCAGATGAAGCAGTGGAAGCTACGAAGAATCCGCTGGCTGCTCTGGACAGCGCATTGCAACAAGTTGACGATCTGCGTAGCCACCTCGGTGCTATCCAGAACCGTTTCGAGTCGACCATTGCTAACCTGACCAACACAGTGACCAACTTGTCGGCAGCTCGTTCGCGTATCGAAGACGCTGACTATGCAGCTGAGGTGTCGAACATGACACGTGCCCAGATCCTGCAACAGGCTGGCCAGTCGGTTCTGGCTCAAGCTAACCAGGTTCCACAAGGTGTCCTGAGCCTGCTGCGTTAATCAACCGGGCACTTAACGCAGTTGCAGCCCTGGGTTTGGTCGGCTGGAGTCTCTTACCCACGGATGAAAGTGGATTGAGCCCTGGGTTGCAACTGAATGTGCAAACCGGCATGTGAATGCCGGAACAAAAGTTGATGAAAGACCTGAGTCTGGAGAATATCCGGCTCAGGTTTTTTCTTGGGTGGCTGCCAGTGGAAGCATTGATTTGTGAAACTGCACGGCTAAAGTCTCAGACCATCCTGGACCTGGGAAACAGTCTTGAAGTAACGAGAAAGGAGCTCATGCTGTAGACTTGTGGCGGTCATGCATGGGTTTCGTGCTGATGATCTGTTGTCCAACATTCATGACCGGACATTTGAGATCGCACAGATATAAGCGTTTGCAGACATTTTCTACAGCCTCACGATCTTAAGGGATGGCGTTGACATCCTTCCTGCAATGAATGGCGGGGATTCCCACTTCACAGAAACCAACCAGTGTGCACTGACATGCACACTGGATGTACAGCTTCTCCATGGGCTGACACCACCAGTCCAGCGGCCAAAACATTGCGCGCGGCGTTTATGTCACGGTCGTGCACTGATCCACATTCCGGACATACCCACTCACGCACGCTGAGCGGCATCTTTGGCATGGTGTATCCACAATCCGAGCAACGCTTTGACGATGGATACCACCTGTCGATGCCTATCAATTCACGCCCGTACCAGCGGGCCTTGTATTGCAGTTACCGCACAAATTCAGACCAGCTTGCATCGCTGATCGACTTCGATAGGCAACGCCCAGACATCCAGAATCGCGACTGGAAAGGCGTCCTGTGGCTTCGCTGTCCTACCTCGGTTGAAGCTTCGGCTGCACACCAATCTCCATCGTGCGCCAGTACATCGGGTAGTCGGTAACACCATTTTGAAAGCCAAAGATGGCTATGTCGCGCGCACTATCCCTTTACATGCCTTGAACGGCATGGCTTGCTGCCTATCGAAGTAAAAAACAAGCTGCAGGATCAGCCGTTGTCACGTTGCCTGCAGCCTGTTGGTCTTTTGTTTGGGGTTGTTATCTGCCAAACAGGCCTTTGAGCTTGTTGCCAAGGTCGGGGCCAAGCAGTTTTTCGACTTTCTCGACAGTATCCTTGCCGACCGCTTCCTCGATTTTCTTACCCAGGTCCTGTCCAACCTTGGATTTGGCAATCTCGGCAGCAATAAGCGGGATGTCAAGCTGGTAGCCGATGTTGCTCAATGTTCCAACCAGACGCACCGGGATGGTGACGCCTTTAAGTGCATCAAGCTCGGGTCCGCCCTGGCCTTGTGATGTTTCAACCACGGCCAGCTTGGCCAGGTAGTTCACCTGTTCAGTGACCAGGTTGACGTCGCCTTGACCCTGGACCCTGAACAGAGGTGCCTTCATGTTCAGGTCGTTGTTGCTGGCAACGCCTTGCTTGATGTTGACCGTGGCACTCAATTCGCTAAAGACGGTTTTGTCGTCTTCTGAGAATGTCGGCAACTGACCGTTGGCAATGATGCCCTGGATGCTTCTGAGAAGCCGTGCAATGTCTACGCCGCGGATGGCACCATCAGTTACCTTGAGCTTGACGTCGCCATTGAGATTTTGCTTCAACTGTGAGACCAGCTTGCCCTGAGTCTTGATGTTGATGTCGACATTGCCCTTGCCTTCAAGGCGGGTGCTGTAGCCAAGATCAGTGAGCAACTGTCCAAGTGCAACCTGGCTGACCGACTCAACAACGGCGAACTGGTTGTTCTTGGCGTTGATGTTGATGTCGCCCTTGATGCTGCCACCAGCAAGATTGGCCGAGTGTGGTCCAAACCGCAGCTGGCCATTCTGTGCCTTGATGTCAGCAGCAACCTGAGTCAAAGCAACTCCATAGGCTTTGAGCTTGCCGATGGCAATCTTGGCCTGCAGATCCAGTCCATTGATCGCTGAAAGGTCGATGGCAGTATCTTTGGCTGGTGTTGCCGGCTTGTTGTTACTTTCAGACTTGGCAGCAGTATCACCTTGAGCTGCAGGCTTGGCAAGATAACGGTCAAGATCGATCTGGTCGACTTTGATGTCAGCCCGGTAGGCCGCGGGACTGAATCGTGGCAGTTCCAGTGCTGCAGTGATGTTGCTGTCGTCGAACTTTGCGGCGATATTGGCTTTGGCATTCTGTTTGACAAGGTCAGCCTTCAGGTTGCCACTTACAGGTACCTTGATGGCTGTGCCCAGCACATCAGGCATGTCCGCCTGAATGGTGCTGGTGAAGCTGGCAATCTCGACATTGCTTGCCGAACCCTTGGCTTCGGGGATTTGCAGTTGCAAGCCATACTTCTGGCGTGGCTGTTCCATGTTGGCCGAAAGATTGATGTCCTTGGCGCTGAACTTGTCCTGTGCCCAGGCCAGTCCGGCAGAGCGCAGGCTGGCTTTGAAGAGAGCTTTGGAAGTGGCATCAACTTCAATGTTCTTCAGGTCAAACTTCACTGCATTCAGGTCAGCATCAATTGAAGTCTTGGCATTGAAGGTGAGGTTCTGGATATGGAATGCATGGCCGTTGACAGCCAAAGCCAGGCCATCAAGTGCATACTTGGCTGCAGGAACGTCAACCTTGTAGATGCCTTTGAGGTCGACATTGGCATCCACGGGCAACGATGGGGCAATGACATGACCTGAGAGGGTGAGCTCGCCCGATGATTGCAGGGCAAGTTGACCTGTTTTGAGGTTCAGCGACTGGATATCAAAACGTTGGTCGGTGGCCTGGTCGAGATATGTGATGGTGGCTTGCTTCAGTTCTACGCCACCGACATCAAACACGATGCTGGCGGCTTCACCATCGTCACCCTTGATTTCCACCTCTTTGGGTGCATCGGTGGGGGGCTGTTTTTCAAGGAGGTCAGAGAAGTTGAACTTGCCCTGCTTGTCGCGTACCAGGTTGGCCCTCAGACCTGATAAATAAATGCCATCGATCAGCACCTCTTTTTTCAGCAGCGGCATGACCGCTACCGAGACCTGGGCTGACTCGAAGCTGATGAAGGTCGTCTTCTGATCCTTGTCGGTCAATGTGGTGGGCCCCACCTTGATTCCCAGGTTGGGAAAGAGGGACATCTGCATGTCGTCTGACAGCACCAGTGTGCGTCCGGTCTGCTTCTTGACCAGGGCCTCAATCTCTGTCTTGTACTGGCGCGGGTCGAAGGTCATGACAAATACGGCCGCTACCACGACCAGGATCAGCACCAGACCGAGTAGACCAAAGAGGGTGTAGCGAAGGACTTTCATCAATACAACTCCTTGAAAGACCGGGCTGTGCAGATGAAGTCCATGATTGCACCGGCACTTGTTTGACAAGCGCATGCAGCCAGGATTCATCACCTGCAGAGCAGGGTCATCATCCAATCTAAGTTTGATTCTACTGGTTTCGTTAAGTTCGGTTGGTCAGCCCATAAGGCTGGCAAGGAGATATTGGTGTTAACCCTAGGATTCATCACGACGAATCAGGCACAGAGCTCCCAGTGTGGTCAAACCAAAGAACCCTGTCATCCAGAGCGTACCTGTACCCCAGTGGGTCAGTGCCAGCCCGAAGAGGAACGGTGCGCCGGCTTGGGCCAGTTTGGCTGGAAGCATCAGCCAGCCTTGCAGCCTGCCATAGCCTTGTGTACCAAAGATTGCCAGTGGCAGCGTACCCCGGGACATGATGAGAATACCGTTGCCGGTGCCATGCAGTACAACGAAAGCAGCCGCAAAGGGTGTTCCGAAGAGCAACATGAGGGCTGCGCCAACAGGATGGGTCATGGCTGCAAACCGGGTGCCGACAAGCGGGTGCCATTTGCGCATGAAAAAGAAGTCACCAAGGCGGCCGAGCACCTGCGCTGGACCCACGAGGGAACCGATGGTAAATGATGCAGCGAGCCCCACGCCAAACACCTGCAGAAGACCTGGCAGGTGCATCATGAGACCCATGCCGACAAAGGCATTGGCGGCAAACACATAGGCAAGAAGTATCGCCTTGGTACGGTTGGACTGACTCTCGGCCTTGCGGCGATGTTTGGGTTTTTCTTCACTGAGCGTAGGCCTGGACGGGGTAGTAGCAGGTTTGGCAATGGGTTCTGGTTCCTGAGCCTTTCTGGCAGGAATCAGGATATGCAGAGGAAGGGCGAAGAAGAGATGGACCCCAGCCCAGAAGAGGCACACGCCTTGCCAGCCCCATATTTCAAGGATGCGCACCGATACGTTCCAGCCCACAAAGCTGGCAAACCCGGCAAACAGGGTGACCCCTGTGATCGGGTTTCGCGCCTGCTTGCCAAAAATCATCACCAGTGTTGCAAATGCCGCCTCGAACTGACCACTGGCCAGAGCACAGCCCAGGACCAGGTAAGACAGCATGATCATGGTGATGCCATCGGACATGGACAGCAGTACCAGACCCAGAGCGTAGAGGAGGTTGGACACCATGAGCGTGGGTTTGCCACCGAACTTGTCAACCATCCTGCCAACCGTTGGCCCAACCAGGGCTGAGGTGACCAGTGCCAGTGAAACCCCCACAAAAAATACGGTGGGGGAAATACCAAGTTCCTGGCCACCTGGCTTGGCAATGACAGCGGGAAGGTATTGGGAGGAAGCGCTGGCAACAATCTGGGCTAGCCCGATCAGGCTGACTACGCGGAATCGATGGGTATCAAAGGCCATGCAAAGGTGTCACAAGAGGCAAGAAGGCGGGCGCTGGCGGCAGGCTGCCCAGTCATTAATCAATAAAACTCGGTAGGACAACAGACATTCTTGTAGCGCTAAAGGCCACTTCATGGAAGTGCTTGCCGATGGGGCCAACAATCCTAGTCCTTAGCTGGCTCACACAACTCGATCAAGTTCTGGTCCGGATCACGGACGTAAACCGAGCGGATCTTGCATGTGGCGCTTGTCCTTGGCACTGGACCCAGCATTATCGGCCAGTTTTGTGCTTTCAGGTGCTCAACCATCTGCTCAAGCGGTATGTCGAGCATGAAGCACAGATCCAGGGATCCTGGGGTCGGGTACTGTGCCTTGGGCTCGAACTCGGCGCCAGAAACATGGATATTGATTTTCTGGTTACCAAAGCGCAGTGCCGACCTGTGGGCAGGCGGCGTGCCTGCAAGGAAAGTCTCGTGTTTCATGCCCAGCACCCGGGTGTAGAAGTCCAGGCATTGGTCCAGGTTGCGGGTCGTAAGGACAAGGTGGTCGAGGTGCTTGATCATGTGTGTGCAGGTGCAGGAGGATCCATGAACCAATTGGTTTGTGTCAGCTCATGCTGACTTACCCGACAAGGCAATATGGATTGTATAGAAAGGCGTTACCAACGCAACCTCACAAAATTGGAATGCGATGTCTCCAGAATGCAACGAGTTAAGCATTGCATGGTTACGGTTTAAGAAAAAGTTGCTGTTGCCTGAAATACTTTTGGATACCATCACAGCCATGAAATGGATCATTGACAAACTTGACCCAGATGAAGAGTGCGTGTACCTGAGGAGCGTCAACACGCACATCACCCGCAAGTTCTCTGTCCCAGGCGCCTGCAAGGCATGGCTGGACAATGGCGTATTGCTGATTAGCGCTGTCACGGGGTATTTGTGGCAGGTGGATCCCGATACTGGTAGCAGGCGTCGTAAAATCATGGACAAGGACGAGGTGTCCTTGCTTCAGGTTACGGAGAAATCGGCCTGAACCGGGTCATGGCATTGGACATGCCAGTCCGTGTTATGCTGAGTTTGCGAGCCAGTCTATTGAGTGAGCGCGCAATAGAACCTGAATGATTTTAGAAAAGGGATCCTATGAAAAAGCTAACACTAATCCTGGCGGTTTGTGCACCCTTGGTCTTTGCCGGCTGCACGAACATGAGCAAGCAGCAACAAGCAACGGTCTCCGGTGGCGCCATTGGTGCAGCCGCTGGCGCTGGTATTTCAGCCATTGCTGGCGGTGATGCCGTGGTCGGTGGCTTGGTCGGTGCCGCAGCAGGTGCTGCAGCCGGTGCCATTTCCCAGCGCAACAGCAAGTAACCGCGGCCTGAACGACAAGCGCGTCTTGTGAGTCAGATCCTGATCAGACATGGTTGGATCTGCATCTTGTTCCGTGTTTTGTCAATTGAGGCTTCTGATGAAGAGCCGACCACTGGTCGGCTCTTTGTGCGTGCAGACACAGAGCGACCGTCTTAACTGTGGTCTGATCTGTCAGATAAAAGCAGTCGGTGAGACTTCTCATCTGTTGTTGAGGAAACCATGCCAGGGATTTTTTCCGGACCTGCACTCTTTGTCGGGCTGCTGGTCATGTCCAATGTGTTCATGACTTTTGCATGGTACGCACATCTGCGTAACCTGAGTGACAAGCCTTGGTGGGTGGCTGCAATACTGAGTTGGGGCATCGCACTTTTCGAATACATGCTGCAGGTGCCAGCTAACCGCATCGGATATCAGAGTTTCAGCCTGGCGCAGCTCAAGATCACTCAGGAAGTCATCACCCTGGCAGTGTTTGTGCCGTTTTCCATGTTCTACATGGGCGAGCCATTCAAAACCGATTACCTGTGGGCAGGGCTTTGTCTGCTAGGTGCGGTTTACTTCATTTTCAGAGGCTAGGTGAACATGTGCCAAATCCCGGTCAAGGAAAAGCGATCCAGCGCAACCATGCGGCCTGTATCCGTGCAGAACTGATAACGGGCAAGGGTAGGTTCCAGTTGCGGCCTGTTGCAGCCCGGGATGTGGGTGGGCTGCGCAAGTTTCTTGGGGGCATCTCCGAGAGCACCATCTATTTCCGATTCGGGCGTCATGATCTGGGTGAGGTCGGCCAAAGGAGGCTGCGTGCACTTTGCACGGTCGACTTCAGCAGACGGGTCCACTACGTGGCCGTGTTTCCCGGGCAGCAAGAAGAGATCATTGCCGGCAATGCCCGTTATGAAGTCGATGGCAGTGGTCTGGCAGCCGAGTTCGTCATCCTGGTCGCCGACTCCTGGCAAGGACTTCGCCTAGGCAAGTCATTGCTCAGGGTTCTGGAAATGCATGCCCGTGCAAGTGGTATCCAGGTGCTCTATGGCAACGTTTTGCCCGGAAACGCACGAATGGTGACGATGTTGCAACGCATGGGTTACAAACCGGCAATCCAGGCTTTTGATTCAGAGGCAACGTGTTTTGTCAGACATCTCATGAGCACCTGATGCCCATGTCAAAAAGTTCCTAAAAGGAATTTTAGGATGTTCCGGTTTTTGAGAACTGACTTATGCAAAACGGAAACAGTTGGGAACTATTGAGTTCGGCCAATGTCTAGCATGAAGGAGGCTTCCTCCTTGCGCAGCATTAATCATGATGTGGCCGGCGCAACGGGTGCCTGGGATCCTGCGCAGGTTCGTGTGTCATTCGTGTTTTCAATTTGAAACAAATTTATTGGCGACGCCTCTCCTGTTTCGGCAAATGTCATCTTAAAATGCTGCATTGCAACATAAACAATGCTTGAATCAGTGGTTTTACTGAACTGAACAAATGCCTGTTTCAGTAGAAGAAATAGTTGATTTACTAAAAAATAATTTAGTAAACATTCTTAAAACCGCACTGATTTATGCAAAACGGAATCCTGTTTTACAGACCAACCCAGGATTTCCCCCGGTTTTTACCCGTATTCCGAAACGTCGAACAAAGTGTTAATGTGAAATTGCAACTTTTTGTAAACGTACGGGTTGACGACTCGGGCCACTACAGAAGGACATGCTCATCATGGCTGGTGGGGTTCTTGGTGTGGGGCGGGGTTGGAAGGTCTGGCCCCTTATTGAAGAGGATCTATGCACGTTCAGTTCAGGTCGTTCATGATTGATGTGCTGGCCAAATCAGAGCCTGCAATTGCGGTTGTGTCAGCCAAAGAGTACCTGGATACAGATATCGAGTGGCATCAATACCCGATCAAGGATGGTCGTGCTGGATTTTCCAGCCTCAAGTTGCATGATGGCATCGTCCTTCACCATTCATTGATTGAGTTTGCCAGCGATGCCAGCACCGGACAGGACGGCCACGTTGACTTTTGTCGAGCAAGGATAGATTTTGCTGGACCGGTGCTGGTGATCCATTGTTGCCTGGCAGGCAAGGTCTTGCGCAAGGACTATGTCAGCGGCACGCAGCTTGAGATCCCCGAAGACCATGCCTTCATCAAACTTTCTACTGAGACCTGCTTTACTGTGGCTGTACAGCCCGGTGTACAGGTACAGTCACTGCACCTGGCGGTCAGCATGGATGCCCTTGAGGACCTGCTGGACAAAAGCAGTGTCAAAGAATTAAAGGATCGGCTTGCCAGCAGCGCCTCATTGGTCCATAACCTTGGCAGATCTGCTACCAGCCCATTGCGATATTGTCTTGACGATGGCATGCCGATGGCAGTGCGCAAGCTCAGAGCCTACGCCCGGGTACTTGACTTTCTGGGTAACCTGACGCTTCATTTCCAGCAGTCGGTACCACGCTCCAAGCATGCCCTGGATGCGAAGTCAGTTCAGCAGTACATTCGTCAGCATTACAGGGAGTGCGTGACATTGAACGACTTGGCCAAGGCCTTTGGGGTCTCGACCAGAACCATCAACAATGTCCTGGTCAGGGAAACGGGTATGCCAGCAGCCAGGCTGATGCGCGAGCAGCGACTTGCGCTTGCCCATGAGATGATTCAGCAGACTGATATTGCGCTTTCTGAACTGGCCGACAGGCTGGGCTATCGCCACCTGAGCAACTTTAGCCTGGCGTTCAAGAAACTTTTTGGCTATACGCCTTCGGCGCTACGACAGGCTGAGCACGCCTACCGTTCGCCACTCATAACCAGCCTGAATCTGCCGGGGTCAGCTGGCGGCACAAAGGATTGAAGCTAAGACCGTAGAATCGCACAACCCGTCCTTTGGGCGCAGTTACCAAGACGATGGAGGGTGTCCCATTTAAAATGGCAGTGGGTCTATGACACCCACTGCCATTCCCGTCTACCCAGTTGAGACTGGGAATATCCTTATTTGGCAGACTTTACAGCGTCTTCTGCACGCTTGACGAGGTCTTCGCCAATCTGCTTTTTCCATTTCTCATAAACGGGAGCCACAGCTTTCTTGAATGCAGCAAGCTGGGCATCGTCCAGGTAGTTGACGCTGACACCGCTGTCAATGATTTGCTTGACCATGGGGGGCTCGCCAGGCTCGATCAGGCCTTTGCGGGCCAGGGCAATCTGTTCCTTGCCAGTCTCAATGGCAGCTTGGCGCACGATTTCACGGTCTTCAGGTGTCCAGGAGTTCCAGACCTCCTTGTTCACCGCAAAGACCAGCGGATCGTTCATGTAGTTCCACATGGTCACATATTTCTGGCCCAGGGTTTGCATCTTCGAGGCGATGAAGATTGACAAGGGGTTTTCCTGTCCATCGACTGCACCGCTGGCCAGAGCAGGTTGGGCATCGGCCCAGCTCATCTGAGTCGGGTTCGCACCAAGTGCGGTGAAAGTGTCGATAAAGAGAGGCGAACCTACGACGCGAATCTTCATACCTTTGAGATCATCAGGCATGGTGATGGGCTTTTTGGAGTTGCTCAACTGCCTGAAACCGTTCTCACCCCAGGCCAGTGGCAACACACCACGGCTGTCAATGGCCTTGAAGAGGTCGTCACCAATGGCCTTGATAATGGCATCGGTCCCGGCATAGGTGGTGGTCAGAAAGGGCATCGAGAAGATGTTCAGTTCCTTGACCTGTGGTGACCAGTTGATGGTCGAGCCTACTGCCATGTCGATGACACCTTGGCGCAACGCAGAAAACTCACGGGTCTGGTCACCTTGCACCAGTGATACGCCGGGATAGAGCTTGATGTTGATGCGGCCGTTGGTGCGTTCACGTACTTTCTCAGCCCAGATTTCACCACCTTTACCCCAGGGAAATGCGGTGCCGACGACCAGCGACAGGCGGTATTCCTGCTTGTAGTTTTGGGCTGCGGCGGTACCTGCCACGGCCAGAGCAGCGGATACGACCGCCAGTTTGGCAATTGTTGTGAATTTCATGTATCTGTCTCCTTGTTGGTTAAGTTTTATGCAATAGCAGGTCGGGTCAGTAACCCAGCCGCTCGGGTAGCCAGGTGGCAATTTCCGGAAATACCAGCAACAGCAAAAGCACCATGAAGGCCGCCAGAAGCAACCACATGACCCAGAAGACCGTACGTTCCATCGAAACAACGGCAATGCGGCAGGCCACCATGAGGTTGACAGCCATGGGTGGGGTGAACTGCCCGATAGCAACTAGAACGGTCAGGAAAATACCGAACCAGACCAGGTTCCACTGAAAATGCTGTGCAATTGGCATGAGTAGCGGCACAAAAATCAGAAATATCGAAATGCCGTCAAGGAACATGCCGACAATGATCAGCAAAACGATCAGCAGCAGAATGATGCCGATTTCACCAAGCCCGGAGTTGACTATTGCCGAGGTCACCGGATCGATAAGGCCGAGTGTGGATAGCGAGTAGGCAAAGACTCCAGCCAGGCCGACTACGGTCAGAATCACAGCTGATAGTTCGGCAGCTTCCATGAAAATCTGCAACAGGTCACGTGGCGTCAGGGTCCGGTAGATGACCATACCTACAAAAAGCCCGTAGAACACCGCTACGACAGCCGCTTCGGTCGGCGTAAAAAGGCCGGCGCGCATGCCACCGAGGATAAGCACCGGAGCAGCAAGTCCCCATGCCGCCTCACGCAAACTCTTACCAAGGGGTGGCTTGGGCTCCTGGTGCTCCGAAACCCCCATTCGGTAGCGACGCGACAACAGGAATGCGGGTACCATCAGTCCCAGCCCGAACAGGATGCCAGGAAACAGACCTGCGGCAAACATGGCAGGTACCGAAGCGCCGGGCACCAGCACCGAGTAGATGATGAGGGCGACCGATGGAGGGATCAGGATGTCAATGGCAGAAGCCGCACCGATGACGCTGGCAGAGAATTCCGGCTTGTAACCAGCGCGGGTCATGGCTGCGATCATGACGCCACCGACCGCGGCCGCAGTGGCCGGACCGGAACCGGAAATGCCGCCCAGCATCATGGCCACCATGATCGCTACCATGGGAAGCATGCCTGGGCCGCGCCCGAAGATCGCGATCATCAGGTTGACCAGGCGTGCGGCCACTCCGGAGCGTTCGAATATCGTGCCCACAAGCACGAACATGGGTAACGCCAGCAGAGGATACTTGCCAACACTGGCATAAAAGTTTTGTGGCACGGCAAGCAGTCCAAACCACATGGCGTCCATGTTGGCCAAACCGATGGCCAAGATGGCGGCCAGGCCCATGGCCACACCAATAGGCACGCCCAGAACCATGAGCACGAGGAATACGCCGAACAGTACTGTGCCAATCATGATGCTTTACCCGCGCGCCATGCCTGGATGGACAGACGTATAAAAATCACCAAGGAAAGGAGCGGCATCCAGATTGAGTACCACCACTGTGGGATGCCAATGGCTGGCGTGGTTTCGTCAAACCGAAAATCGTCCCACACAAGTCTGGCGCTCAGGATGGCCAGCGAGCCGAACATGAGCATGCCCATGAATCGGGCGAATTGCATCAAGGCGCGGTTGGTCTTGGGACGCGCGCGCAAGGCAAAGTATTCAATGGCGATGTGGTGGTTCTTGACGAATGCAGACGATGCACCCACCAGCGTAAGCAGGATCATCAGGAAAATGGAAATTTCCTCAGTCCAGGCAAATGACTGACTGGTGAAGTATCGGATGATGACATTGATAAATGTGATGACAGCAAGCACACCCATGATGATGGCGCCGGCATAGTCCTCGACCAAAATGGCCGGTGCGTTTGAGGATGGGCTTTCTTCCTGTCGGGCAGTCTGTGATTCTTCAGGTGATCCACCCTTGCTGTCTTGCATGAAATCTCCCCGGGATGCTTTTTCTTAAGGGGCGTCCAACCCCACGCTACGGATGGTCTGCCTGGGGCGGGATGCAGTCTAAGTATTTTTCTCTGACCAGTATATTAAAGGATTGCATAGCATCGCGCCCAGGCAACGACTGGCATAGAGGGTAAGCACTATGCAAGCTATCGCCAATCAGAATAAACACGGGCTTGGCCAATCACGAGCTTATCCAGCAGGTTAAGTCGCAAGAACTCCAGTGTTGCAGAAACTATCAGACGATAGGCGTAAACCCATCGCCGAGTCCACCCAGAGATGGGTTGTCAGAGGATTGTCGTCGAAATTTTTCCAGGACTTCAGGCAGAGCCTCCCTGGGCTTGAAACTGTCCGGGTCAGCCAGCGGCCAGCCAAACTTGAAAACCCGGGTGGTGAGCTCTTCACGCAAGAGTTGTCCTGGTTCCATTTCTGGGAACAAGGTGGAGTAGAGGGTGACATAGCTTGGGCTGATACGGCAGGCAATGTGGTGCACCCTGAGGTCGCTGGGATGCTGCAGCCCGGCGGTACCGACCAGTTCGCCTAGCGCGGCTAGCGTGTTGCGGTGGAAATTGGCCACACGAGGCGCCTTGTCTTCGACCACCAGCGCACGCTGGCGGATCGGATCCTGGGTGGCCACGCCTGTCGGGCAGCGTCCGGTATGGCAAGACTGCGCTTGGATGCAACCGACAGCAAACATGAAAGCCCTGGCGCTATTGCACCAGTCCGCGCCCAGCGCCATGATTCTGGCCATATCAAAGGCCGAGATGATCTTGCCCGAAGCACCAATCTTGATTTCATCACGCAGGTTCAACCCGACCAGTGTGTTGTGAACCAACCGGATCGCTTCTCGCAATGGTGTGCCGACGTGGTTGACGAGTTCGACTGGTGCGGCACCAGTGCCACCTTCGGCGCCGTCGACCACGATGAAGTCGGGCTTGATACCAGTCTTGAGCATCGCCTTGGCAATGGCAAACCACTCCCATGGGTGGCCGATGCAAATCTTGAAGCCTACTGGTTTGCCGCCAGAAAGCTCGCGCAGATGGGCAACGAATTCAAGCAGTTCCACGGGTGTGTTGAACGCACTGTGGGTTGCAGGCGAGTTACAGTCCTGACCGACAGGAACGCCGCGTGCTTTGGCAATTTCCTCCGTGACCTTGGCGCCAGGCAGGATGCCACCATGGCCGGGCTTGGCACCTTGCGAGAGCTTGATCTCGATCATCTTGACTTCAGGGCGGGTGGCGTTGGCGGCAAACCTTTCACTGCTGAAATTGCCTTTCTCGTCACGACAGCCGAAATACCCGGAACCGATGTTCCAGATCAGATCACCACCATGTCGCAGATGGTACTCACTGATTCCACCCTCACCGGTGTCATGGGCAAAGCGCCCCATCTTCGCACCTTTGTTCAAGGCAAGGATGGCGTTGGCCGATAATGCACCAAAGCTCATGGCCGAGATGTTCAGGACCGACAGGCTGTAAGGCTGGGTGCAGTCCTTGCCGCCAACTGTAATACGAAAGTCCGTGTTTTCGATATGCGTCGGCGTCATGGAGTGGTTGATCCACTCATAACGGTCGCCATAGACATCAAGCTTTGTGCCGAAAGGCCGTTTGTCGATCTGTTGCTTGGCTCGCTGGTAGACCAGTGAGCGGGCATCTCTGGAAAACGGCGTATCGGCATCGTCGTCCTCAAAGAAATACTGACGCATTTCCGGGCGGATCGACTCCATGATGAAGCGCAGGTGGCCCACGATGGGGTAGTTGCGGGTGATCGAGTGTCTGGTCTGCTGTAAGTCGTAGAGACCGACCAGCAGCAAGATGGTAAACGGGACGCTCAGGATCATCCAGGCTTCATCTTGAGTAATTGCCAGCAGCGTCGATGCCAGGGCAATGATTACAACAAGCCAGAAAACCGTGAAGGAACCTTTGAATGGTGGCAGGAACACGTTGCTGTTCTCCGAGCAGAGATGTCCAGTAAGGGGATCTGTCAATGCGCCGCAGGGCTCGCAAGCCATGCAAAAGCCAAGTTTAAGTGTAACTGCGACAATTTGACATTCTTTCCGACCCAAACGTCGGAGATTCCTGCGGTGCTCATCCCGGCATCGCGCCGCAGTGCGTCGCTTACTTCGCAGTCACAACGGGCGTGTTCCGCGCCGAGCATGTTGATCGTGCCGATGACACCGGCGTTGTCGTCGAATCCACACGCAAGGCACCGAAACCGTGCTTGTGAGCGCTGGGTCAGACGACACCCTTGTAGTTCAGCCAGCCTATCAGAAAGCTTAAAGTTACCGCTGACAGCACGGTTGAGACCATGATGACACGCGCACTCGTGTGTGCTTGCTGGCGATAAAGGCTTGCCAGCATGAATGGCCCGGTCCCGACCGGCAGGGCAGCAGCCATGACGGCAATCCAGGCTGATGTTGGATCCACAGTGAAGACATGGAACGCGAATACCCATACCAGCAGTGGGTGTGCGAGAAGTTTGAGCCATACCAGCTGCACGATGCCACGCTGAGCCGTTGAGCCTGAAGTCGACTGAACCAGAAAAAGTCCGATCGAGATCAGGGCACATGGCGTGGCAGAGGCAGCCAGAAGATCCAGGATGCGCTCCAAGGTAGAGGGCAAGTGCACCTGAGTCCCTGCAAAGGCAAGTCCAATCACAGGGGCCATGAGGATGGGGTTGCGCAAGAGCGATCCCAAGACCTTGCCTACGGTTGCCATCAGGTTGTGACCGCGAGAGCGCACGGTTTCAATGGCGATGATGGTAACGGCAAACAAGGCACCGGCCGTGAGTATGCAGATCACGATGGCGGCCGACATGGTCTTGGTGCCAAAGACAATCAGGATTAGCGGGATGCCCATGAAGCCAGAATTCGAGTAGCTGGCACTCATGGCATGAATGCAACGCATGGTTGCATCTATCGTCTCGCGCCTGCTAAGCCACAGGTAGATCAGGCTGGTAGCCAGTGTTCCGAGACCGAAGCTCGCGACCAGCCCGCTGTCAGCCAGTACTGAAAGGTCGGAGCGGGCCATGCCGGTAAACAGCAAGGCAGGCAGAGCCAGGCAACTGACATAGCGGTTGAGCGATTCTGCAGCAGCATCTGCCAGCCAGGACTTACGTGCGCAGATCCAGCCAAGGAGAATCAGCCCAAACACAGGCACAACCGCTTCAAGGACAGCTTGCAGTATCAAGTTGCTCAACCCACACTATGGAAAGTAGGCGAAAGTGTAACTATTAAACTTTCGTGTGCACAGCACGTCACGCTGCGACTTAAAAGGTATCGCAAAGGCCAAGCTGCAAGGCAGAGGCTGGCAAAGGAGTACAGGTGTCAAAGGGACAGGAAGTAGAGGTCAGGATCGGGACATGGGAACAGTTGCGAGACGCTGCCTATCCGATCCGCTATCAGGTTTTTGTGGTCGAACAGAAGGTGGATCCGGCACTGGAGTTGGATGACATGGATCCGTTGGCAGAGCACGCATTGGTCACGCTCGATATTGGCGAGGGCAGAACCCGAGCTGTGGCGACGGGCAGGATCGTATTGCAAGAGGGCGAGTACCTCAAGGGGAATGTTGGCAGGATCGGACGACTTGCGGTGCTCAAGGAATACCGAGGTCAGGGCATGGGCAAACAGGTGTTGCTGAAATTGATGGAAGTCGGTCGTAGCAAGGGTGTCATGCAGTTTGAACTACATGCGCAGTTAAGCGCCAAGTCGCTCTATGAAGGATGCGGTTTCGAGCCCAGAGGAGAGGTATTTGACGAGGCGGGTATCGACCATGTCCTGATGGTCTACCCGCCAGACGGTTCGGCTACCTGATGCCTGTCAGTTTGTGGGTCTGCAGCGACAGGCGCCAGCGCGGGTTGGCCTGGCAGTAGGCAATGGCCGCCTGTATGTTCTTCGCCTGATCGGGGCCATCCATAGGTTGTAACAGGTAGTGTCGGAAGTCCAGTTCGTCAAAAGGGATGCTATCAGGCATCAAGGTTGGCTGCGGATAAACCAGTTTCAGTTCATCGCCAGACTTCTGAATCCACTCAGCACCGGCCTTGGGGCTCACACATATCCAGTCCAGTCCTGCTGGCGCTGCGACTGTTCCGTTGGTCTCGACAGCAATCCGGAATTTAAGGTTGTGAAGGGCATCGATCAGGTTGTTGTCGACCTGCAGCAAAGGCTCGCCACCCGTCAGAACAACCAGCCTGTGGCGATCATCGTGCGCTGGCCAGTGCGCCAGGATCGTTTCGGCAAGTTCCCTGGCACTTCGGTACTTGCCGCCTGATGTGCCATCGGTGCCAACAAAGTCAGTATCACAGAACTGACAGATTGCCAGATTGCGGTCCTGCTCGCGTCCGCTCCAGAGGTTGCACCCGGCAAAGCGGCAAAAGACCGCAGGCATACCTGCCTGCAGGCCTTCTCCCTGTAATGTGTAGAAAATTTCCTTGACTGAGTAGGTCATGGCAGCCTCATCTTCAAGACGGCAGTGTTGGTCCAGGCATAACCTGGGTCAGAATGGTACCAGCACCCTGACTGTCCATGACATCGACCCGCACGAGTTGCTTGATGACCGATTGGCCATGTTTCAGCGCATACCGTGCGATGGCTTCTGCACCGCCATCGGCAAATTCCTCACGCTCAAAGAGAGGGCGGTGATCAAGCTCCTTGAAGATCGGGTCAAAGGCAGCCTTGACCTCACCAAAGTCCATGGTCCATCCCATGACAGGGTCGAGTTTGCCGCTCAGGTGTAGCCTCATGAGAAATGTGTCGCCATGCACCATCCTCCTGGGATCGCCTTCAGGTGCTTGAGAAAGGCGGATGGCACTGTCGATGTAGAAGTCCTTCCAGATGCGGTGCTGCTCGCCGTCGAACTGGGCGCCACAGGACCGGGTTTCATAGACGGTGACCCAAGACAACGCAGGGACAATCGGTTTGAGACGTTGCCAGATCCAGACAGAAAGGTTTTCGCTGGTCGGGTTCTCGAGCCCCTTGACATCGTTCAGGCACTTCATGTCCAACTCTGGTCTGACATGTTCCCATGCCTTGTCGAGCAACTCATAGTCCACGTCGCCGTATGTGTCGGCCTGTAGCACCACCTGGAAGCCGTGGCCATGCATGCGGCCACACTTGTGGCCAGGTGTGACATGGGGAAGTTGATGCGCGGCCTTGAAGCGATAGCGGCGCCAGAGCCGGAATGCGTGGGCAGACAGCGGCGATGCCGTATATCCCTCGACTCGGTTACCAGACTGGATCGTCAGTGTGACACCATGGTCGCGTGTACTCTGTATACCCACGAAATCAAGGCTGTCGAGTTTTATTTCACGCATCAGCCACAAGGCCAGGGCTGTGTCATGAGGATCGCACATCAGCTCATTGAGGTCACGGAAATTGAGCCTTTGCACGGTTTCTGACAGGCGCTGAGCCAGCACCTGAGACTGTGCGCCAGGAAAAGGGACTTCGCGTGGCGTCAGTAGCCCATATGCCGTTGCAATGAAGCTATGCCCATGCAGGTTGCGTGCCGGGTGGTTCAGCGGCGAGCTCGGCAGCTTGCGTGCCGCTTCGAATCGTGCCTGTGCAGTGGTCAGTGCCAGAGTGTGATGCATGAAAATCCAGTCAACCAGAAATCAGTACGGAATGCTTAAAAATGTTCAGGCCACAAAATACCGCCATGAAGGGCTTGCGATGCTTGGGGCCCGTCAGCTTGCTTGTTCTGCGCGGGCCTTGTAGGTGGCATGGCCGGCCTTGCGCAATTCACAGGCAGGGCAGTGACCGCAACCGTAGCCCCACGTGTGCAAAGTGCTCCTGTCTCCCAGGTAGCAGGTGTGGGTGTCGGTCTCGATGAGGTTCACGAGCTTTTCGCCGCCGAGCGACTCAGCCAAATCCCATGTCCGTGCCTTGTCCAGCCACATCAGCGGGGTTTCGATGACGATGCGTGTGTCAAGTCCAAGGCCCAGTGTGACCTGCAGTGACTTGAGCGTGTCGTCTCGGCAGTCAGGGTAGCCGGAATAGTCGGTTTCGCACATGCCGCCAACCAGAACCGACAATCCACGGCGGTAGCCCAGAGCCGCGGCCATGGTAAGAAACAGGATGTTACGCCCTGGTACAAAGGTGTTGGGCAGACCGTTGGCCTCGAATTCAATAGCTTTTTGCTCAGTCATGGCACTGTTGCTGATCTGTGCGATCAGGCGCATGTCAAGCAGGTGATCTTCACCCAGTTTGGGAGCCCAACCAGGAAACTGCTCTCTGAGCTTTTGCAGGAATGACTTGCGACATTCCAGTTCGACAGCATGGCGCTGACCATAGTCAAAACCAACGGTTTCCACATGTTCATACCGATCCAGAGCCCAGGCCAGGCAGGTGGCGGAGTCTTGACCCCCAGAAAAAAGAACCAGAGCGCGAGTATGCATGCTGTTTGTATTCAAAGAAGCAGGGTGGATGAAGTCAGTAAGCGCACATGAAAAGGCTCAGTCCCATTGGGCATCCACTGGAAGGCTGCCTGCGGGTGATGCAGAAGACTGGGTGGTTGCCGCCGGAATGTTCCCAGGTCGGCAAGTCCAAAGGTCATGGTAGGGTGCTACTGTCTGATCATGTCGGTCATATCTGAACTGTCGTGAATGAGACTGTCCAGACCTTGATACATCTTTCAGTAACACGGCGAACCAGCGCAATGGAGCAGAAACTGCTGACCGTTGCCAGGTGCATGTGCTTTCATGCCGTATCTTGGGAAAATCCACACAAAATCACGGCTACTTCCCTGATTTTACCTTACCCCTTTTGTTTGTTGTCATGCATTGATCTGACAATGCGATCAAATTTTAAGAATCAGGCCACACCACGGGGTTTTGACCTCTTCCCGCCATCAAACGGCGGAGCTTGTCGCGCACAAGGACGGGACAAACCGCAGCAAGGCATGTAAGCATTCCGGCATTGCGGGCTGATTCTGGGTATACTTCACGTTAATCACATAGGGAGTAGCCTGTCCCCATCAAGAGGGATGTTTGTGTCAACATGCTTGTCCGTTTGACGGACATGGCACAGACGGCCATGCAAACCTGCTGGCTTGGCAAGACTATTGGTTGCGTGCCTTCCATTGGCTGGAGGGGCATGTGATCAGTCGTCTTATCCAGCCAGAGAGTTTGACAACGGTTTGTATGGAAGCATTTCTGATTTCAACAGGTGTGGTTGCGCTCGCTGAAATGGGCGACAAGACGCAATTGCTGGCTCTCCTTCTCGCAGCCAAGTTCAGGAAACCCTGGCCGATCGTGATCGGTATCCTGGTGGCTACTCTGGTCAACCATGCTTTTGCCGGAGCGCTTGGGGCATGGATCAGCTCTGTCATTGATGCGCACATGCTGCGCTGGATCCTTGGTATTTCCTTCATTGCCATGGCTGTCTGGATCCTGATTCCTGACAAGATCGATGACGAAGACCAGAAGCCGTTCATGCGCTACGGTGTGTTTGGTACCACACTGGTCACGTTCTTTCTGGCAGAAATGGGTGACAAGACACAAATCGCTACTGTTGCTCTGGCCGCGCAGTACGGCTCATTTGTCGCTGTAGTTGCAGGGACAACGCTAGGCATGATGATTGCCAACGTTCCAGCCGTGCTACTGGGCAACAAGATTGCAGAGAAGATGCCCGTGAGACTCGTTCATGTGGTGGCATCCTGTATTTTTGCGGTGCTCGGCGTGTTGACGCTGCTTGGCGTAGGCGAAAGCATTGGTTTTTAAGGCTTACAGCTTGTGGCCATGGCTACAGGCTGTAAAGGCAAAGCAGCATGGCGACTGCGCCAGTCAGGTTGATGGTAGCTCCAACGGCAAACCTGACGGGTGAACGGCTTGCTGCATCTCTCAATTCCCGGACGAACCGGGTATCCATGCCGAGGTTTTCTGCTGTAGTTTCCATGTTCTGGTTCTCCTTGAGCATATCTCGGGGTTGACCCGGAAAACGGCAGTTTCACCTACAGTGTTCCTACAGTATTTCTGCCTTGTCCTGCATGATCGGTCCGGTTTGAACCTGTGAGGTTTAGACCCTGTGAGGTTATACAGGTTGCGGTCTGGTGGGCCGGTGCACTGTAAGCAGGTACATGACCGTGATTATTGCATGTAAATGAGAATCATTCTATATAAAAATTTGCATGATCTCCATTTAGAGAATCAATCAGGCGTGGCCAGTCTGGTCCGTTTCATATTCCTGATGCAACGAAGCGCCAGCACAGCGCGCCATCTCGGAGATGATGCCGCATGGGGTGCTCGACTGCTCATTGTGGCAGTGTGATCTCAATTCCATCAGCTCATGCTTGAGGATCGTCAGTTCTGCAACCCTGTGATCAATGGCAGTAATCTGGGTATCAAGCAGTTGGTTAATCTCGCGACAACCGGGTTCACCTGAGGCACGCAATTGCAGTAACTGGCGTATTTCGTCAAGTGACATGCCGAGTTTTCGTCCGGTCCTGATAAAAAGCAGCATCTCAAGATGCAGTTGGCTGTAGTGTCTGTAGTTGTTGGCAGCCCGGCTCGCGGGTGGTAGCAGTCCTTCGCTTTCGTAGTAGCGAATCGTCTGTACGCTGATACCGCTGGCTTTTGCCAGTTCCCCAATCTTCATGGTCGCTCCATCAAATGTTGCATCGATGGTGTTGTTTTCGGTGCCATGGTGCCGTGCCTTGATGAACGGCTTTGGCCACAGTTACCAGTGTAATGGTCAAATGTCTTTGCAAGGACTTGACCCTATAGTAGCTGTAGGGTTTTAAATGGTCGTCAGGATTCAGAATTGAATGTGGCCACAGCAAAGATGGATTGTTGCAAAGGGTTGTCCATCGTGGCTTGATGAGGGCTACAAGGAACCATTGTCCAGAAGATTGAAGGACTTGAGTCATGATGCAAAAGAAAGCCGATACCGGGCATCATCAGGAATGCGAACACCTCCACGGCCATGATCATGGACACACCCATGGTCATGAGCATGCGCATGGGATGCATCAACACGACGGACATGAACACGATAACTGCTGCTCGGCCGAGAGTGGCGTTGGGCATGATCATCCAGATACAGGCGCCGGGAATTTTCAGGCGGCTGATACACAAGGACTGCTCTTGCATGTCCCGGCCATGGACTGCGCCGTTGAAGAGCAGGAAATCCGGCAAGCGCTGCAGTCCGGACATGGGCTGCAGGTGGATGGCCTGAGCTTTGACCTTGTGGCCCGGACGGTTTTCATTCAGGCACCGGAGTCGGCATGGGAGGGCATCAGAAAGCGCATTGCCGAAGCAGGATTTCCTAACACGGTGCTTCAGGCAGCCGCACCTGCACAGGATATCCAGAAACTGCAAAAGCGTGAACTCACCAGAAACATTCTGGCGTTGGTTGTGGCCAGCGCTGCTGAACTCGTGCACTTGCTGCTCGGTCATGATGATGTCTGGATCTGGGTCGGCATGTCGCTTGCTGCATTGGCTATCCTTCTGTCTGGTTTTTCTGTGCTGGCCAAGGGGTTGGCGAGCTTGCGCCGTTTGCGACTCAACATCAATGCGCTGATGACTGTGGCAGTGATTGGTGCCTTTGCCATCGGCGACTGGCCAGAGGCTGCCATGGTGATGGCGCTCTACAGCATCGCGGAATTGATCGAGGCCCGCGCTGTGGGCAAGGCACGAAATGCCATAGCCGGCTTGCTTGATCTGGCACCTGCCCAGGCCACAGTGCAGCAGCAGGATGAGAGCTGGGCGGTGCAAGCTGTGGAGACTGTGCCGGTTGGTGCGGTGGTCAGGGTGAAACCGGGCGAGCGCTTTGCGTTTGATGCAGTTGTTCTTGAGGGCAATAGCGTCGTGGACCAGTCGGCCATTACGGGTGAGAGTGTGGGGGTTGACAAAGGTCCTGGAGATTCTGTCTATGCCGGCACGGTCAACCAGAACGCTGAACTCATCATCAAGGTCGCTTCTGCTGCCAGTGACACTGTGCTCGCCAAGATTATCGAAGCCGTGGAACAGGCACAAGCCAGCCGCGCTCCGATCCAGCGGTTTGTCGACCGCTTCGCCCAGATCTATACCCCGGCTGTGTTCGTGCTGGCCTTGCTGGTTGTTCTCAATAGCGCCCTCCTGATGGGTGAGTCTTGGAACGAGAGCATTTACCGTGGCTTGGTGATGCTGGTCATTGCATGCCCTTGCGCCTTGGTGATCTCGACCCCAGTCACCATTGTCAGCGGGTTGACGGCTGCCACACGAATGGGGGTCCTGGTTAAAGGGGGCGTGTTCCTTGAGCTTTTTCGCAAGCTCAAGGTACTGGCGGTAGACAAGACCGGTACCCTCACAGAAGGCAAGCCGACACTTGTGGCCTGGGAATTCCTGGAGAAAGACATCCACAGGACCAATCAGGATCGCGTGCTGGGTGTTGCCCGGGCGATGGCAAGCCGTTCTGACCACCCGGTGTCAATGGCGATTGCCAAGGGGCTTGATGCGTTTTTTGCCGATGCCTTGCGCAAGTCCATCCTGGTTGCCGACAGGGAGCAGGTCGGGCGGTTCGAGGCATTGGCTGGCAAGGGTGTGCAGGCGATCATTGCTGGCCGGACCTATCGTCTGGGTAACCATCGCTGGATGCATGAACTGGGGTTGTGCAGCACGGCGCTAGAAGATCGCCTGCATGATCTGGAGAACCAGGGTCAGACGGTCAGCATGTTGGCTGACGACGAACGGGTGCATGCCATCTTCGGGATTGCCGATGTGATCAGGCCCAGTGCCCGTCAGGCAGTCGAGGCTCTGAAAGAGATAGGCGTGGATGTGGTCATGCTCACGGGTGATAACCAGCGCACTGCGACTGTGATCGCACGCCAGGCAGGTATTGACCAGATCAAGGCGGATCTGTTGCCGCAAGAGAAGCTCGATACCATCACAAAACTCGCAGCTCCGGCCGGCCAGGTCACCGCCATGGTGGGCGACGGAATCAACGATGCTCCAGCACTTGCACAGGCCGATATCGGCATTGCCATGGGGCGAACGGGGACCGATATTGCCGTCAATGCGGCTGATGTGGTGCTCATGACCGAGGATCTGGGCAGGCTTAGGGCATTGGTGAGGCTGTCTCAGAAAGTGCACAAGATCCTGTGGCAGAACATCACGCTTGCGTTGGGTATCAAGGCTGTGTTCCTGGTGTTGGCGTTGATGGGCCAGGCCACCATGTGGATGGCTGTGTTTGCAGATATGGGGGCAAGCCTGATTGTCGTGGCCAACGGCCTCAGGGTGCTGAACTTTGCCAAGGATGGAGCGCCTGATCAACAAAGGTCAGGGAATTGATCAGTTGCGGTGTGAGCAGGCCTGGGTTGATTTGGGTTACTCTGGCAGTTTCTACTTGAAGACATATGGAGAACAACATGTCGATCGCTAGCGCACGCCACATCCTGGTTGACAACGAGCAGGAATGCCTGGCCCTCAAAACCAAAATTGAAAACGGTGCTGATTTTGCTGAAGTAGCCAAGGCCCATTCCCTGTGCCCGTCGGGACGCACCGGTGGCGAGCTGGGCGAATTCGGTCGTGGTGTCATGGTACGTGAGTTTGAAGAAGTGGTTTTCAGTGCCCCGGTCGGCCAGGTGCAAGGACCGGTCAGGACACAGTTCGGCTACCACCTGGTGGAAGTGACCAGCCGCAAGGATTGATGCCGTTGTAAACCTTCCTTCGACCTAAGGCGGTCGGGGATTCCTGCGTCTCTCACTTCACAGTTGCAATGGGCGTGAACCGTCTTGAAATCCTTCGGTAGTGTTGGTATATGCGGCCCGCAGGCACACAAGCCTGGTGGGCCGTTTGCATGATGGGCCACGCCATCGACCATCCTGTAGCCCAGAAAAAAACTGTTTTCGTGATAGGTCACTGCATGTATATTCTGCAAAATGGAAGTGCATCAAGCACTTGAAACTTTGGCAACTTTGCAAAGGAACCAGAATATGCGCACACATGTATGGTCACGTTTGGCGGTTGCTTTTGTCTTGTCATCCCTTGTCTTGGCGAGTCAGGCTCAGACGACACCGCCAGCGGCAGAGGAAGAATTCAAACCTGTGGTCGGTCAGTCTGGCAAGGATGTGATCTGGGTGCCTACACCTCAGGCACTGGTCGAGACGATGATGGACTTGGCGAAACTGACCAAGGACGACATTCTGGTGGATCTTGGCTCAGGCGATGGACGCATGGTCATCAGTGCCGCCAAGCGTGGCGCCACGGCGCGCGGCATTGAGTACAACCCCAAGATGGTGGCGTATTCACAGAAAGCGGCTAAGGAGGCTGGAGTCAGCGACCGGGCCACCTTTGTCCATGGCGATATTTTCGAGACAGATTTCTCGGATGCAAGTGTCATCACGATGTTCTTGTTGCCGACACTGAATGAGAAGTTGCAGCCGACCATCCTCAAAATGAAGCCCGGTACCCGGGTACTGTCCAACTCGTTCTCGATGGCTGACTGGCAGCCGGATGAGAAAGTCGATGTCACGCAGGACTGCACCGGTTATTGCACTGCAATGCTCTGGATCGTGCCAGCCAGCATTGAAGGCACCTGGTCGACACCGGAGGGAACCATGAACATCAAGCAGCGCTACCAGTTCTTTGACGGAGAACTGGTGGGCAGTTCTGGATCCAGCAAGATCACTGAGGGACGTATCAACGGCGATCAGTTGACTTTCAAAGTCGGCGACAACCAATACGCTGCACGGGTAGATGGCGACAAGATGCAGGGGCAGGTCAATGGCAAAACGGCCTGGTCAGCAAGTCGCAAGTGATTGCGTTTTGTGTACCATTGCCGGCTTCATGACGTGAGTTTTTATCATCGGGAGCCAGGGCTTGAAAAAATTTGTTGTTGATAGGTGTGCGGTGCAAGTACAGCCCGTCTGGCATCGTTTTTTGCTTGCCGTCTTGTGTCTGATGTTTTTGGGAACGGGGGGTGCGCGCGCAGACATCCCGCCGCCAACGCCTGATAAGCCCACTGTGGTTCATGTCGACATGTGGATTGAAGATATCAACGACATCAATCTGGCCAGTGGTACCTACGACATCACGGCGCAATTCGGCATGCGCTGGCACGACCCGAGACTTGCTTATTCATCCGATGCCGACCGGCCCTTGAACTGGATGGGAACCCGGGCTGAGCAGCAGTTGCAGAAAATCTGGCACCCTATCATCGATGTCTATGGCGAGAAAGGCTTGTCCGAAGCCAAGGTCTACTTCCTGGAAATCTGGCCGGACGGCAATGTGGAACTGCGGCAGAAATTCACAGCCAGGCCCAGGTTCATCGGTGAACTGCTGTACTTTCCCTTTGGCAGGTTAAAGCTTGACCTGACCTTGGCCAGCGTTGCCATGGACTCCAACCAGATGAAATTCGAGCTCGGTACCCTCAGCCCTTCCGGTGACCTTGATGACATCGACCGGATCCTTCACGGTAACTGGTTTCCAGAGAAAATCAGCTGGACTGTCACCGAGCAAAAGGGCTTTGCTCACTCCGAGCGGACTTTCCCCCAGATAAACCTGCAGCTTGATATCACACACGACTTCTATGATGGTGTCCAGAAAATACTGCTTCCGCTTTTTGTGATCGCCCTGGTGTCCTGGAGTCTGCTCTGGCTTGACCTGACTTTCCAGGCGGCCTATACATCCCCCAGGATTGGTGGCACGACTACGCTCATCCTGACGACCATCGCCCTGAAGTTCGTACTGAACCGGGAACTGCCTGTTGTCCACTACTTCACGCTTTCCGATGTGCTCTTTAACACGACCATCATCATCTTGAGCATTAGCCTGGTGGCATCGTGCCTTATGGTCAAGTATCTCGCAAGCGACAGGCAGGAGCAGGCTAAAAAGATAAATCTCTGGGTCAATCGGCTGTACGTGCCGATTTATCTGACGTTGCTGCTCATTATGATCAACCTGTCGGTGGGCTAGCTTGTCTTTTGCTTCTGGTTCTTGTTCAGGTACATGGCCTGATCGGCTGCCCGTATGGTCTCGGACATGGTGCTGTGCGACAGGCGCAAGGCATAACCCATAGAAGCATTGATGCCAGACGCATTCAGGGCGGCCTTGAGCCGATCGAAGAGTTTTTTTGCACTGTCGATGGATACTTCGCTTGCCAGGATGCCGAACTCGTCCCCCCCCAGTCGGGCAATCACGTCGTCCTGACGCAGTTCACCCTTCAGGGTGGCGGCAACTGAAATCAGTAACTCATCCCCTGCGCTGTGACCCCGCGAGTCATTGACGCGCTTTAGATCGTCCAGGTCGATGATAACGACCATGGCGTTCTGTGCAGTCCTGCAGGTGGCCTGTTCCTGATCATCAAGCGCAAGGTGCCAGCCTCGGCGGTTGAAGACCTTGGTCAAGGCATCGGTTTCTGCTTCATAGCGGTACTTCTCAGCCTTTCGCTTTTGAGTTTCTGCCTCGGCATAGATGGTCTGGAGCGTTGACAGGGAGCGTGCCAGCGTGATGATCAGATCCTTCTGCTTCTGTGTCAGAGGTGGCTGCCCGGATGGATCCATGGCACAAAGCGTTCCGAAGAGCTCCTTATCCTTGATCAGGATCGGCAGGCCAATATAGGCTCCGATCGGCAGTGGCATTTCACAGTGGATGTGGGCATCGGCGTAGTTGCTGATGTCTTGCACATGTTCAGCAAACATCGGACCTTCGCCTTTGACCATCCTTGAACACATCGAATCGGTCCACCTGAAAACCGTTCTGTCATACCTACTCAAACCTGCCTAAACAGGCTCAAAGCTGACTTCCTGCTTCGTAGAGGCCGGTTTCACCGCGCTCTTGCGAGTGCGGCCAGAGCCTTCCTCTCCACAGGCTG
>Ga0182743_1000448_pt1 | contig 52204 bp, 53 predicted proteins | sample eDN3rd30CKraftOP_FD_128522 | JGI IMG/M metagenome (GOLD analysis project Ga0182743, IMG submission 128522) | Enriched Organic Plus compost microbial communities from Emeryville, California, USA - eDNA 3rd pass 30_C Kraft OP (version 2) (version 2) ... | reverse complement strand
GTCGGCCATACCAAAGGCAGCGTGGCTGTATTCATAAGCCTGCAGGCCGGTAAAGCAGACGCCAAGGATCACCGCGACGATCAGACCGTTGATCGTGGTCTTGCGGTCGCCGTCATGGACAAAGGCATGGTGGGCCCAGGTCACTGCAACACCTGACAGCAGCAGGATCAGCGTGTTGATCAGCGGCAGGTGCCAGGGATCAAAGGTGGTGATACCTTCCGGCGGCCAGACGCCATCCTTCAGCGGGCTGTCCGGTCCCATCGGATACAGGGCATTTTTGATAAAGGCCCAGAACCAGGCGACGAAGAACATCACCTCGGACATGATGAAAAGGATAAAGCCGTATTGCAGGCCGATGCGCACGACCGGGGTATGTTCGCCCGACTCGCCCTCGCGCACGACGTCAGACCACCAGCCGAACATGACGTAAAGCACGGCCGCCAGACCGATCAGGAAGAGCCACGGCCCCCCGCTTTTCATCCACATCACGGCGCCGCTCAGCATCACGAAGGCGCCGACAGCACCAAGGAGGGGCCAGATGGATGGCGGCAGGATCTGATAATCGTGGTTCTTTACATGGGCCATGGCTGCGTTCCCGGCTGTTGCTGGTTCGTGTTGCTCAGTTTACGGTCGGTTCCGTCTCGTGGTCCAGCGCCGCTTGCTGCGGTGCCGGAGGATCGGTCCGGTGGAAGGTGTAGGACAGGGTGATGTCGCGGATGCGTCCCGCATCGCGGTCATTGACCAGATCAGCGTCAACAAAGAAGCTGACCGGCATCTCGACCCGCTCACCCGGCTGCAAGGTCTGCTCGGTAAAGCAGAAGCAGTCAATCTTGTTAAAGAAATAGCCCGCGGCATCCGGCGCAACGTTATAGCTCGCCGTCCCGGTAATGGGCTCGTCGGTGTTGTTGACCGCCTCGTAGAAGGCCAGAGCATTCTCGCCTATGCGCAGCTCCATTTCGCGCTGCATCGGGCGGAACGTCCAGCCAAGGTTCGGGTCCACGTTGGCATCAAAGCGAACGCGGATCTTTTCCTCAAGCACAGTATCCGAAGCGGCCTCGGCAACGTTGGTCGTGCCGGCAAAGCCTGTTACCCGGCAGAACCAGGAATAAAACGGCACCGCCGCCCAGGACAGCGCGCCCATCAGCACCGCAACCCCCAAAAGGATCGCGACCGTGCGCCCGTTTGACCGTTTTTCCTGCCCGCTCATGGCTGACCTCCTGCGGCTGCGTCCGGCCCGCCGACTGCGGCCGGAGTTCCGGGCGCGGCCACCGGGCCTGCGTTCGGCGCTGGCGGGTTCGGGTCCCGGGGCAGCATCGAAGCACGCGGACGGTGATCGTAGCCTTGCATCATATCGCCCTGGGTAATTTTGACCACCGACAGGCCAAAAACCAGTACGACAAAGGCCAGAAGCACCACCAGCAGACCGATGTTGCGGCTGCGACGGCGCCTGTGCAATTCGTGTTCAACCCGCTGCAGCATCACCATCCCCCGACCCAATGTTGCAAAAGAAGCGCGAGGAAATGCAGGAAAGTGTAATAGAGTGAAAGCCGGAAATAGCGCTTTTCGACACGATAACCGTCGGCCTGCGCCTGCTCTTCGTCACGGCACAGGATACGCCATCCACCAAGGATAAAGAGCGCGTTCAGCACCACCGACACCGCCAGATAAAGCGGCCCGCCGACCGAGGTGAACCCCAGCCAGATCGCGAACGGCGCCAGCACCAGCGTATAGGCAAAGATGTGGCGGCGCGTGACCTTGCGGCCATGGGTCACCGTCAGCATCGGCACGCCGGCCTTGGAATAGTCGTCGTTCATGAAGAGCGCCAGCGCCCAGAAATGCGGCGGCGTCCAAAAGAAGATCAGTGCAAACATCAGCAGCGATTCGATGCTGATGCCCCCGGTTGCGCAGGCCCAGCCGATCATCGGAGGGAAAGCCCCCGCTGCGCCACCAATGACGATGTTCTGCGGGGTCGAGCGTTTCAGCCAGATCGTATAGATCACCGCATAGAAAAAGATGGTGAAGGCCAGAAAGCCCGCTGCAAACCAGTTCGCGGCCAGACCCAGCATCATCACCGAAAGGCCCGACAGCGCGATGCCAAGACCCAGCGCCTCTTGCGGGGTGACCCGGCCTGCGGGCACAGGACGGCCCGCAGTCCGGCGCATCACGGCGTCGATATCGGCGTCATACCACATATTGAGGGCGCCCGAGGCCCCGCCCCCCAGCGCGATGAACAGCACCGCGCAGAAAGCGACGAACGGGTTGACCGGCTGCGGTGCGATCCACAGCCCGACAAAGGCCGTGAACACCACCAGCGACATGACACGCGGTTTCAGCAGCGCAACATAATCGCCAAAGCCCGCGTCGGCCGGCCCCTCATATGCGTTGATATTGGCCACGGCCCGACCTTATTCGGCCGAAGCCAGCTGAATCGGGCTGGCCGGCAGGTAATCCGAAGCGTCGGCGGCGAATTCTTCTTTCGCGCCAGCAAGCCAGGCGTCGTATTTCTCCTGGCTGACTGCCTTCACGACGATGGGCATATAGGCATGGTTGATGCCGCAAAGTTCTGAGCACTGGCCGAAATAGACGCCTTCTTTGTCGACTTCGAACCACAGCTGCGCGATACGGCCCGGAACGGCGTCCTGCTTTACGGCAAAGGCCGGAATGGTCCAGCTGTGAATCACGTCGGTTGCGGTGACCTGCACCAGAACCTTCTTGCCGACCGGCACAACCACCGGGTTGTCGGTAGCCAGAAGATATTCGTCTTCAGAGTAGCCAGCGTCGGCCAGCGCGTCTTTTTCCAGCAGCAGCGCATCAAAAGCTACGCCGTCATTCGGATATTCATAAGACCAGTACCACTGGTGCCCGATCGCCTTGATCACCAGATCGGGGTCATTCGGCATCTCTTGGCTGCGAAACAGGATCGGCAGCGAATAAGCGCCAATCGCAACCAGGATCAGCACCGGAACCAGCGTCCAGATCACCTCGACCGGAGTGTTATGCGTAAAGCGCGCAGGTACCGGATTCATCCGACGGTTGAAGCGAACGATGCAGTACAGCAGCAAAAGGCAGACAAACACCGTCACGGCCGCGATGATGTAAAGCACAAAATGATCCAGCCACTGCTGGTCATGCGCCAGCGGGCTCGAAGCCGGCTGGAAGCCCATCGCGCCGTTCACCGGCTTGCCGATTACGGGCAGTTCGCCCAGCACTTCTTGCGCCATGGCCGGAACGGCCGTCATCGTCGCAACTCCAAGGCCCGTCACCGCCGCCCGCGCGCGGCACATCGTCGCAATTGCCATCATCCCATCCCGTTGCCTATCATGCCGCCGGCAGGCCATGGGTCTCATAGCCGCCGACATATCGGTGCTGCACCACAACCATATCTTCCCTCGGCGGGCAAGCCATACCTATCGACTTCCGACCAAAAAACCCCTAGGCCGGGCTTCCAGGCAAGGACAGGTTTCATGGCAGACGCTTCGTTTTCCCCCTTTCAGACGCATCTGGATCAGGATCGCGCCCTGCGTGTACTGCGCGATGCCTTGGCCGGTGCCGATGATGGCGAGCTTTTCCTTGAGCGGTCACGTTCCGAGGCACTGGTCTATGATGATGGCCGGCTGCGCACCGCAAGCTATGACGCCGAACAGGGCTTTGGCCTGCGCGCCGTGCGCGGTGATGTAACCGGCTATGCCCATTCGACGGAAATCAATGAAATCGCACTGAAAAAAGCGGCCGAGACGGTGCGCCTGGCGGTCGGCTCTGGCGGGGGCTCTCTTGCCCTGCCGCCCGGGGGTGAGATCCGGCCGCTTTATGCTGCCATCGACCCGGCCGAGGACGTGCCCTTTGCTTCCCGCGTCGCCCTTTTGCGCGAAATTGATGCCTTTGCACGTGGGCTGGACCCGCGCGTGGTGCAGGTTTCGGCCAGCATTGCGACCTCGGTGCAAGAGGTGGCCATCCTGCGCCCCGAAGGTGGGCTTGCCACCGATACCCGACCGATGGCTCGGCTGAATGTCTCGGTCATCGTCGAATCGAACGCGCGGCGCGAGTCGGGAACGGCGGGGGGCGGGGGGCGTATCGGACTTGCCGGCCTTGTCGCGCCCGAACACTGGCAAGGGCTGGTGCGCGAGGCGCTGCGGATCGCACTGGTCAACCTACGTTCGATCCCCGCGCCCGCGGGCGTAATGGATGTGGTGCTTGGCCCCGGCTGGCCGGGCATCCTGCTGCACGAGGCCGTAGGGCACGGACTTGAAGGTGATTTCAACCGCAAGGGGCATTCGGCCTTTGCAGGGCTGATGGGTCAGCGCATCGCTGCGCCAGGGGTTACGGTTGTTGATGACGGCACTATTCCTGACCGCCGCGGCTCGATCTCTGTCGATGACGAGGGCACGCCCCCCGGCCGCAACGTTCTGATCGAGGACGGGATTCTGGTCGGCTATATGCAGGACCGCCAGAACGCCCGTCTGATGGGCGTCTCGCCGACCGGCAACGGCCGCCGCCAGAGCTATGCCCATGCGCCGATGCCGCGCATGACCAATACTTTCATGCTGGCAGGAAGCGAGGATCCGGCCTCGATTCTTGCGGGGCTTGAGGACGGGATCTACGCTGTCGGCTTCGGTGGCGGTCAGGTTGACATCACCAACGGAAAGTTCGTCTTTTCCTGTACCGAGGCCTATCGGGTAAAGAATGGTCAGGTCGGGGATCCGATCCGTGGGGCCACCCTGATCGGGGACGGCGCAACCGCGCTGCAGCAGATCCGCGCAATCGGAAACGACCTGTCGCTGGACCCCGGAATCGGCAACTGCGGCAAGCAGGGGCAATGGGTTCCGGTCGGTGTCGGCCTGCCCACGCTGCGCCTCGGCGGGCTGACCATCGGCGGTTCGGCAGCCTGAGCCATTTTCACAGGCCGTGAAAAACTTTTTGCCGGCTAACGCATTCTTAACGATTGCCATGCCATGACCTGTCCTGCGGATTAGGCAGAGGCATGGGACATGTTGGCAAGATCACATTCTTTCGACCACCACCGAACCCCGTTGATACAGCGGGGGGGAACACTTGCAGCGCTGCGCCTGATCCGTTCGCGCAGGGTCGGGCCTGCTACCTTTCACCGATTGCTTGCCGAACATGGTAGTGCCGAGGCAGCGCTTGCCGCTCTGCCGGGCATCGCCCGCGCGGCAGGAATGCAGGACTATGCCCCCTGCCCCGCCTCGGTCGCTGAGGCCGAGATTGCGGCAGGCCAGCGACTTGGCGCCCGATTGCTGACCTGGGATGACCCGGAATATCCCGCGCTGCTGCGCGAGATCGCCGAGGCACCGCCTGTACTGTGGTTACGCGGCGATATGTCCGTGCTGGATCGACTGCCCGTAGCAGTGATCAGGGCCCGCAACGCCTCATCGCTTGGGCTGCGCATGGCGCGCGGCCTCGCGTCAGGGCTGTCTCAGGCTGGGGCGGCGGTCATTGCGGGGCTCGCTCGCGGAATCGATACCATCGCCCATGAGGCAGCTTTGCATCGCGGCACCATCGCGGTCATGGCGGGGGGAATCGATAAGATCTATCCTGGCGAAAACACCGCCCTGGCCGAGGCAATCTGCAAAACCGGGTTGCTGATCACCGAACAGCCACCGGGGATAGAGCCGGTCGCGCGGCACTTCCCGGCTCGTAACCGCATCATCTCGGGCCTCGCGCGCGCCGTGGTGGTGATCGAGGCTGCGCATCGTTCGGGCAGCCTGATTACAGCACGCTGCGCGCTGGATCAGGGGCGCGAGGTTATGGCAGTGCCGGGCCATCCGATGGATGCGCGCGCCGCAGGCTGTAACACCCTGATCCGTGATGGCGCCCTGCTGGTGCGTAATTCGGCCGATGTGCTGGCCGGTTTGCAGACCAATGACCGCCGTGCCCCGGCGCAAAATCCGGCAGAACCTGCCGAGCACAGCTTCACCCCAGCTACGCCGGCACCCGCCCCGGTCATGACACGCGCACGCGCCCTGCAACCTGCCGCAGTCGCAGAACGCCTTGCCAGCCTCGGACATCGGCCCCACAACAAGCCAGCGCCATACCGTCTGCGCGACGCAGGTGGCCCGGTGGATCTGGAGGCCCGCATTCTCGCCCGCCTTGGACCCAGCCCGACCGAGGAAAATATGCTTATCCGCGATCTCGGCATGCCAGCCGCAGCCCTGGCCCCCGCGATTCTCGCGCTAGAGCTTTCTGGCCGCGTCCAGCGCATGCCTGGCGGCAGGCTAGCCCGATGTGACGCCTGACGTGCACGACCGGCGGACTTGTTCCGATCACAAGGCGGTCACGGGCTTGTTCAGGAACCCCGCTTAGCAAGCGGTGGTTGACGGGTGATCACGCGACCATCGGAAGAGGACCGACATGCGCCGCATTTACAAAACGACAACCGCCCTTGCGACCTGCCTGTCCCTGATCGCCCCGCAGTTGGCGGTAGCGCAGGACGATCAGGATACGACGGCCGATGAGCAAGCCGTCCTTTCCAACGACCAGCCCGCGGAGCCGCAAGAGGCTGCGGAGGAAGTCCAGGAGGCCACCCCGACAGAGAGCACAGCCGTGCCAGAGGATACGACCAAAGCAGCCAGCGAACAGCCCCAGGGCGAGGCTGCTGCTGCGGACCAGCCCGAGGATGCGCAGGCCTTGCCGGAGCAAGCAGCGCCGGTAGCGCCGCCGGCAAAGCCCGAGGTGACGCAGGCCAAGGAACCCGCCCCCAAGCCGCCTGTGGTACAGGCGCAAGAGCCCGTCACCCGGCCTGAGACTGCTCCCGCGACAGCAGAGGGTATTACGGGCGCTCAACCCGAACCAAAGCCGGATAATTCTGAAGCGGTTACTGCTGCTGACCCCGCCCCGAATGCAAAGCCGTCCATAAAGGCTGAGCGGGCGATGCAGGAAACAAGCGCCGAAACCACTGAAGGCGACAGCGCCAGCAAGACCTCCGCAGAGCAGTCTGAACAAGACGATGAACCGCAACTGGAACCTGCGCCGGTGCAACAGACCGCGCCCGCTGGTTCTTCGTCGAACGAGAGTAACGCGGAGGCTGCCGGCCAGTCAGCGCCTGACCCAAATCAATCCGCAGAGCCACGGCCGACCCCTAAACGGACCGCCGACAGCCCCTCCCCTGACACCCCGGACGCACCAGAGCTTGAGCACCACCTGCAACAGCAGGTGCCCGATACGAATAGCAGCAGCACCGGTCCCAAAGAAGCAGCGGCTGAGGATGAAGAACAGCCAAATGCAAAAGAGCTCGAGGAGCGTCTGAAAGAACAGACCGAAACCACCAAAGAGGCAGAGCCCTCCAGCCAGGCCAGCAAAGATCAGCCGGCATCGGAGCAGACAACCGAGGTCGAAGCACCCGAAGCAAGGGTCGAGCCGAATGCGCTGGCACAGCGTGCGGCCGAAAAAATCACCCCGCCCACGGCTACCGCGCTCTCTGCCGGAGATGAGGAAGAGGCGGGCAAAGGTGAGGCGCAGGAAGTACAGATCACCAAGGATAACGCGCGCAGCTCGGCCGAAGATTTTGCCACCTCGGTCGCCGAAGGTCTGCAGGCTCAACCAGCTGATCCACAGCCCAAGGAAGCCCGTGACGATGATAACGACAATGACATCGCCAAACTGTTGCTGGCGGGTGCGGCCGGTTTTGCTGTCGGCAAGATGCTGTCGAACGACCGGCAGGTGGCCCTGAACACCGGGGACCGGGTGGTGGTCACACTACCTGACGGCAGCCAGCAGGTGATCAAGGATGACAACGCCCTGCTCTATCAGCCCGGTTCGAACGTGCGCACCGAGACTTTCGATGACGGGTCTACCCGGACCACGGTCCTGCGCGCCGATGGCAGCCGTGTCGTCACCATTCGGGACGCGGATATGAATATCCTGCGCCGCACGCTGTTGGCCACCGACGGGACAGAGACCCGGCTGATCGACGATACCGAGGCACAACCGGTTCAGATCTCGACCCTGCCTGCCCCGCCACCAGTGCGCATCAACCATGACCGTCTGGATGAGGCGGCCTTGCGCGACGCGCTATATCGCGAGGCATCAGTGGATCGCCGGTTCAGCCTTAGCCAGGTCCGCGACATCCCCGAGGTCCGGGCCCTGGTCGCACCGGTGAACCTGCCCCAGATCACCTTTGACACCGGGTCGGCGGCGATCACGCCCGATCAGGCACAAGAGCTGGCAGCCTTGGGCAAGGTGATTCGTGACAGTATCGGTCAGAACCCGCGCGAGATTTATCTGATCGAGGGCTATACCGACGCAATCGGTTCGGATGCGGCTAACCTTGCGTTGTCGGACCGGCGGGCAGAATCAGTGGCGCTGGCGCTGACTGAATATTTTGAAGTCCCGCCTGAAAACATGGTCGTGCAGGGCTATGGTGAACAGTTCCTGTTGATCCCGACCACCGAGGCTGAGCGTCAGAACCGCCGCGTCGCCGTACGACGGATCACCGACCTGCTTGCACAACGTTAACGCAAGGCTGGAGCCCCCCACCTGCATCGACCGAAGCGGGTGGAAGCATGAAAAAGGCCGCGGTGAAACGCCGCGGCCTGCATCCCCCCCCCGGCAAGCCCGGACTGACAGATCAGCCCAGCGAATAGCCGGTGCCGCGCACCGTGCGTACGGGATTGTCGCCGCCGTTGGCCATCAGCGCCTTGCGCAGGCGGCCAACATGGACATCAATGGTGCGGGTGTCGACATAGATATCGCGCCCCCAAACCCGGTCAAGAAGCTGTTCTCGCGACCAGACCCGACCCGGCTTTTCCATCAGCGTGGACAACAGGCGGAATTCGGTCGGTCCCAGATGCAGGGGCTGGCCGGCGCGGAACACGCGATGTTCCCCCGCATCAAGAATGATGTCGCCAAAAGTCAGCCTTTCGCCCATCGAGGCCGGGCGGGTGCGACGCAGCTGGGTGCGCAGCCGCGCCATAAGTTCGACCACCGAATATGGCTTGACCACATAGTCGTCGGCGCCGGTCTCAAGCCCGCGCACACGATCCACCTCTTCGGAACGGGCGGACAGCATGATGATCGGGATCTGACGCGTCGCGGGGTCGGCCTTGACCCGGCGGCAAACCTCGATGCCGCTGACATTGGGCAACATCCAGTCCAGAACGATCAGGTCGGGCTGTTCCTCGGCGATAAGCAGCATCGCCTCATCCCCGTTTTCGGCCAGCACGACGCCGAAACCTTCGGCTTCAAGGTTGTATTTCAGCACTTCGCGCTGCGCGCCTTCGTCCTCAACAACCAGGACACAGGGTTGCGTCTGTGCCATGTATCAAGCCCCCCCAATTCGCGGAACGCTTTCGCCCTTGGGGCGCGGATCATCGGGCAACTCACCAGTGGCAAGATAGATCACCTGCTCGGCAATGCCGGTGGCGTGGTCGCCCATGCGTTCGATGTTCTTGGCGATGAAATGCAGATGCATGCAGGCGGTGATGTTACGCGGATCCTCCATCATATGGGTCAGGAACTCGCGAAACAGCGCGTTATACATCTGATCCACCTCCAGATCGCGCTTGCGCACGTCGGCGGCCAGCGCAACGTCGCGCTGGATATAGCTGTCCAGAGCGTCCTTCATCATCGCCTCGACCGTGGCGGACATGCGACGCAGCGCCATGCCGGCCCCCTCGATCTCCGGCATCTCGGCCAGAACATCGCTGCGTTTTGCGATGTTTTTGGCGTAATCGCCAACGCGTTCAAGAATGGCCGAGATCTTGATCACCGACAGCACCGTGCGCAGATCAGTAGCCCGCGGCGCGCGCAGCGCGATCAGACGAGCCGCCTCTTCGTTGATCTGCAACTCAAGCTCATCGATGGCCTTGTCGCGGCGGCGGATGTCGTCGGCCAGTTCGCCGTCACGGGCCTCCAGCGCGATGGCCGAATCATGGATGGCGCTTTCGACCATGCCGCCCATCTTGACCACCAAAGCCTGGACGGTTTCCAGATCGCGGTCAAAGGCGGACAGGATATGGCGTTCGTTATTCATGTCAGTTCCCTTCCGGCTCAGCCGATGCGGCCTGAAATGTAGCTTTCCGTCCGCGGGTCGCGGGGATTGGTAAAAATGTCGTCGGTGTTGCCGTATTCCACCAGATTGCCGAGATGGAAGAAGGCCGTCTTTTGACTGACGCGCGCGGCCTGCTGCATCGAATGGGTGACGATCACCACCGAAAATTCGGCCCGCAGCTGGTCGATCAGCTCCTCGACCTGGCTGGTGGCGATGGGGTCCAGTGCCGAACAGGGCTCATCCATCAGCAGGACCTCTGGCTGGGTTGCAACCGCCCGCGCAATGCAAAGCCGCTGTTGCTGGCCACCCGACAGACCGGTGCCCGGTTCGCCCAGACGGTCCTTGACCTCATTCCACAGCGCCGCGCCGCGCAGCGATTTTTCGACAATTTCGTCCAGTTCGGCGCGGTTGCGGGCAAGCCCGTGGATACGCGGTCCATAAGCGACATTGTCATAGATAGATTTCGGAAAGGGGTTCGGTTTTTGAAACACCATTCCGACGCGTGCGCGCAACTGCACCGGATCGACGCGGCGGTCGTAGATATCCTCGCCATCAAGCGCAATCCGTCCGCCGACACGACAGCTTTCGATCGTGTCGTTCATACGATTCAGACAGCGCAGGAAGGTTGATTTTCCGCAACCCGAAGGACCGATAAAGGCGGTCACGGTCTTATCCAGCAGGTCGACGTTAACATCCTTGATCGCATGCTTTTCGCCGTACCAGACCTGCACGTCCTGCGCCGAAATCTTGATTTCTGTCTGCTCCACGCTGCGCTCCAGAAGTGTCATGTCGTTCATATCGGGGCTCCTTCCCGAGTTTACCACCGGCGCTCGAATCTGCGGCGCAGGAGAATGGCCAGCACGTTCATGCAAAGCAGGAACACCAGCAGCACGATGATTGCCCCCGAGGCCCGCTCGATAAAGGCGGGGTCGGCGCGCTGGGTCCAGTTATAGACCTGCACCGGCAGGGCCGAGGCGGGTTCGAACAGCCCTTCGGGCGGGGCCGAGGGGAAGTTCTTGACGAAAGCCACCATGCCAATCAGCAACAGCGGCGCGGTCTCGCCCAAAGCCTGCGCCATGCCGATGATGGTGCCGGTCAGGATACCCGGCATGGCAAGCGGCAGGACATGGTGAAAAACGGACTGCATCCGCGAAGCCCCGACCCCCAGCGCCGCATCGCGGATCGAAGGCGGCACTGCCTTAAGGGCGGCGCGGGTAGCGATGATTATGGTCGGCAAGGTCATCAGAGTCAGCACCAGGCCGCCGACGATGGGTGCCGATTGCGGCAGGCCCCCAAAATTGATGAAGGCGGCAAGGCCAAGGATACCAAAGACGATCGACGGCACCGCTGCAAGGTTCGAGATATTCACCTCGATAATGTCGGTCCAGCGGTTCTTGGGCGCGAATTCCTCAAGATAGATCGAGGCAGCGACGCCAATCGGCACCGCAAGCACCAGCACCACCAGCATCATGTAAAGCGACCCGAGAATGGCGATACCGACACCCGCAGCCTCGGGCCGTTGGTCCGAGGCGTCCGGGCTGGTCAGGAACGACCAGTTCCATTTGGTCGCCAGCATCCCCTGTGCCTTCAGCGCATCGGCAAGTTGCAGCTGCGCGGGCGAGGTATTGGCGTCGCGCAGCGCGCTGTCCATCGTGACACGGCCCTTGTAATAGCCGTCGATCCGCCCGTTCACCAGCACGCGGGCAGTGATGGTCTGGCCGATCAGATCGGGGTTCGCCAGCACCTGATCGCGCAGCCGCGCCGGAGCCTCTTTCGAGATCAGGCCCGACAGATCCTTGGCCGACAGATCGGCAATTGCGATGCCCTTATCGGCAACCACCTTTTCCAGCGATTGCTGCAAAAGCTTGCCATAGGTCAGGGTCAGGACCTTGCGCAGATCCGCAGGGTCACGGTTGCCGTTCTTGTCAAGCTGGGCATCCTCCAGCGTGACCGGGATCTCCAGATAGGTCTGGCGAAATGCCCCGATGCCGCCGGTCAGGATGGTGAACAGCAGCACCACCAGCATGACCATCGAGATCACAATGGCGCCCAGACCATAGGCGCGGAAGCGGGCCTCGGCTGCGTGGCGCCGGCGCGTGTGCGGATCAGCAACCAAAAGCGAGGACTTGGGCTGGGTCGCGCGGGGCGCCCCTTCAATGGTAGCGTCGCTCATTCGTATTGCTCCCGGTATTTGCGCACGACGTAAAGGGCGACAATGTTCAGAACCAGCGTGGTGACAAACAGCGTCAGACCCAGTGCAAAGGCGACAAGCGTTTCGGGCGCAGCAAAGTCGTTGTCGCCGGTCAGCTGGCTGACAATCTTGACCGTGATGGTGGTCATGGCCTCGAACGGGTTCAGGTCCATGCGCGCCGCAGCCCCTGCCCCAAGAACGACGATCATCGTCTCGCCAATAGCGCGCGAGGCGGCCAGCAGGACCGCGCCCACGATACCGGGCAGCGCAGCGGGCAGAACCACCTTGCGCACCGTTTCGGACTGGGTCGAGCCCAGACCAAGCGCGCCGTCACGCAGGCTTTGCGGTACGGCATTGATGATGTCATCGGAAAGCGAGCTGACAAAGGGGATCAGCATGATCCCCATGACAAGGCCCGCCGTCATCACCGATGAGGCGGAACTGCCCAACCCCATCGGCTGGGCGAACCAGTCACGCAGCGCCGGGCCAACCGTGATCAGGGCAAAGAGACCGTAAACAATGGTCGGAATACCGGCGAGCACCTCGATTGCCGGCTTGGCGACGCTGCGCAGCCGTACAGAGGCGTATTCCGACATATAGATCGCCGCAAAAAGCCCAATCGGGACCGAGACGGCCAGTGCGATCAGCGAAATGTAGATCGTCCCCCACAACAGCGGCAGGATGCCCAGCTGTGAGCCTCCGCCGAATTTGGGCGACCAGGTGGTGCCAAAGAAAAAGTCCTGCCAGGAATATTTCTGGAAGAAATGCCCTGTCTCGAACAGCATCGAAAATACGATGCCTGCGGTGGTCAGAATGGCGATGATCGAACACAGGATCAGCAGCCCTTTGACCATGCTTTCGACTGCGTTACGGGCGCGAAAACCGGGTGCGGTACGGATAAGCGCAAAGGCCAGCCCGGCCGCAGCAAGCAGCAGCGCCAGCGGTGTCAGTAGCGTCACCTCTGCCGAGGGCTGCACAAACCGCCAGATGGCGATCAGAAACAGCGCCGGCAGCGCCGTCAACAGCGCCGCATGCCAGCCGTGATAACTGGGTCGGGAATGAAGGCGCCGCACATCGCCACCAGCCTGCGCGATGGCACGGGCACGGGTAACGACATAGCCGACGGCCGCCAGGGCAAGGACAATCAGCAAAGTCCATGAGACAGGCATCTATAGCCCTCAAGACAGGAAAGCGGAAAGGCGCGGGCCGTCTGCCCGCGCCCGGAGGTCGCGTTACTGCGCGATGGTCACTTCATCAGCCACCGCCTTTTGGGTGGCGGCAAGTTCGGGATCAGCGACCAGCCCATAGCTGGCAAGCGGCCCCCCGGCACCGGCGAGATCGTCCGAGACGAAGAATTCCGCGAACTCCTTCAGCCCCGGGACCGTGCCGATGTGCTGTTTCTTGAGATAGAAATACAGCGGACGCGACACCGGATATTCACCCGAGGCGATGCTTTCGGTCGAGGGCTGGATGCCGCCGATGGTCGCGACTTTCAGCTTGTCGGTGTTGTTTTCATAAAACGACAGGCCAAAGACGCCGATGCCATTCTTGGCCGACTGGATACGGGCCAGCGTCTCGGTATAGTCGCCGTCGATATCGACCGATTTGCCATCGGTGCGCAGGCTCAGACAGGCTTGTTCGCCGGCCTCTTCGCCAAGCTCGGTGTTAAAGACCTCGGCCGCACCCGATTCCTTGCAGCCCGCGGCGATGACCTTTTCCTCGAACACTTCGCGGGTGCCGTGCTTGGTGCCCGGGATAAAGGCAAGGATTTCCTGATCGGGCAGATCGGCGCGGATCTCGCTCCATTTGGTGTAGGGGTTGGCGACGACCTTGCCGTCCTTGACCACCTGAGCCGACAGCGCGTTGAACCAATCTGCAGAGGTAAAGGCGAAGTCGTTACCCGAGATGTCGCTGGCAAAGACGATCCCGTCGTAACCGATGCGCACTTCCATGATCTCGGTCACGCCGGCGGCCTTGCAGGCCTCTTTTTCGCTGTCCTTGATCGGACGCGATGCATTGGCGATGTCGATCGTGTTCTCGCCCACGCCCTCGCAGAATTTCTTGAGCCCCGCCGAAGAACCACCCGATTCGACCACCGGGGTCGGAAAGTCGGTGTTCTCGCCAAAGGCTTCGGCAACGATGGTCGCATAGGGCAGCACCGTGGACGAGCCCGAGATCTGGATCTGGTCGCGGGCGGCCGCAGCCGTGGCCGAGGCGGCGATCACGGCCAGCGCCGACACAGTGAGTTTCGCGGATTTCATCGGATCACTCCTGACATTTCATCTGGCCGGATTCGGCCTGCGCGTTCTCTAGAACGGCGGTGCGACGGTTATGCGAAAGAAATGTAACAGTTCAGCGACAATCGCGGCGAAGATGATTTTCGCACCCGGGCAGATCCGCTTAGCCAATACGGCCGCGCTGTCCCCCCGTCTGCGCCCGGTCGAGCAGCAGGTGATCCAGAATCACGCAGGCAGCCATCGCCTCTGCAATCGGCACAGCACGGATGCCGACGCAGGGATCATGACGGCCTTTGGTAATCAGCTCGATTTCTTCGCCGCGCTGATTGATGGTGCGACGCGGGGTCAGGATCGAACTGGTCGGTTTGACCGCGAATCGCACGACAATGTCCTGCCCGGTCGAGATTCCGCCCAGAATCCCCCCGGCATGATTCGACAAAAAGCGCAGACCATCGTTACCCATACGGATTTCATCGGCATTAGCAGTGCCGGTCAGCGCGGCGGCCGCCATGCCCTCGCCGATCTCGACCCCTTTGACCGCGTTGATCGACATCATCGCAGCGGCAAGGTCAGTGTCCAGCTTGGCATAGACGGGGGCGCCAAGACCGGGCGGACAGCCCTGAATCAGCACCTCGACCGCCGCGCCCACGCTGTTCTGCGCCTTGCGAATCGCGTTCAGATAATCCTCCCACGCCGGAACGGCGCTGGCATCGGGCAAAAAGAACGGGTTCCGGCCGATCTCGTCCGCGTCGAACTGTGACCGGTCAAGGTGCAGATCACCCATCTGCACCATATAGCCGATGATGCGCAGGTCCGGGACCAGATCGCGCAATACCGCCTGTGCCACGCCCCCCGCCGCGACCCGCGCCGCGGTCTCTCGCGCGCTAGAGCGCCCGCCGCCACGATAATCACGGATGCCGTATTTCAGGTGATAAGCAATATCAGCATGGCCGGGACGGAAGGCCTGGGCGATGTCACCGTAATCCTTGCTGCGCTGATCGGTATTCTCGATCATCAGCTGGATCGGCGTGCCGGTGGTCTTACCCTCGAACACGCCCGACAGGATGCGCACCTGATCCGGCTCTTGCCGCTGGGTAGTGAACTTCGAGCTGCCGGGCCGGCGGCGGTCAAGGAACTGCTGAATCCAGCCTTCGTCCAGAGCCACGCCAGGGGGGCAGCCGTCCACGGTCGCGCCAAGCGCGGGACCGTGGCTTTCGCCCCAGGTGGTAAAGGTGAACACGCGGCCGAAGGTGTTAAAGCTCATGGTTCCCGTATCCCCATTCTACCAGCGTTGACCGCCCCCGGCGGCAATAGCCTAGGCCTGAAGGCTTCTGACCCCGACCTCCCCCTCGCCGCGCGACTTGATCGCGGCGACCGCGGCAATGCTGCCCGCCGCTGTGGTGAAATAGGGAATCCGGTCGTTCAGCGCCACGGCCCGGATTTCGCGCGAATCGGCGATGGCCTGCGCGCCCTCGGTCGTGTTCAGAACCATCGCGATTTCACCGTTTTTCAGCCGGTCAACGATGTTCGGACGGCCCTCATAGACCTTGTTCACCAGTTCGGTCTCAACACCCGAACCGCGCAGGAATTCAGCCGTGCCGCGGGTCGCGACCAGCTTGAAGCCCATGGCAGTCAACTCGCCCGCCGCGCGGGCCAGCTCAGCCGTCTTGTCGGCGTCACGGACCGAAATAAAGACCAGCCCGCCGTTCGGCAGATGCGTCCCTGCCCCCATCTGCGCCTTAAGGAAGGCGCGGGGGAAGCTGCGATCCCACCCCATCACTTCGCCGGTCGAACGCATCTCGGGGCCAAGCAAGGTATCGACCCCGGGGAAACGGGCAAAGGGCAGCACCGCCTCTTTGACCGAGAACCAGGGGGTGTTCGGATCGGCAAGCGTCAGCGGATCGGCAAAGGGCAGATCATCTTCGGGGCCGACCCCTTCGGGATAGGGCGCGCGGACGGGGAAGTTCGACATAGGCTCACCTGCCATCAGCCGCGCAGCGATCGAGGCAATGGCACTGTCGGTGGCCTTGGCGACAAAGGGCACGGTACGCGAGGCGCGCGGGTTGACCTCCAGCACATAGATCTCGCCGTCCTTCAGCGCGAATTGCACATTCATCAGGCCGACGACGTTCAGCGCCCTGGCCATCGCCTCGGTCTGGACCTTCAGCCTGGCGATCGTCTCGCTATCCAGCGTATGGGGAGGCAGCGAACAGGCCGAGTCGCCCGAGTGAACGCCCGCCTCTTCGATATGCTCCATGATACCGGCGACATGGACGGTTTTCCCGTCCGACAGCGCGTCAACGTCAACCTCGATTGCACCGGAAAGATAGCTGTCAAGCAGCACGGGGCTGTCGCCCGAAACCTGCACCGCCTCACGGATGTAGCGGTTGAGCTGATCCATGTCGCGCACGATTTCCATCGCCCGGCCGCCCAGCACGTAAGAGGGACGGATGACCAGCGGGAAACCGATGCGCTGCGCGATCTCGATGGCCTCGGCGTCCGAATGGGCGATGCCGTTCACCGGCTGCTTCAGGTCCAGATCGTTCAGCAGCCTCTGGAACCGCTCGCGGTCCTCGGCAAGGTCGATGGCATCGGGCGAGGTGCCAAGGATCGGAATCCCCTCTGCCTCAAGCGCATTGGCAAGTTTCAGCGGGGTCTGGCCACCGAACTGGACGATCACGCCGTGCAAAGTGCCATTTTCCTGCTCAACCCGCAGGATCTCAAGCACATGTTCCATCGTCAGCGGTTCAAAATACAGCCGGTCCGAGGTGTCGTAGTCGGTCGAGACGGTCTCGGGGTTGCAGTTGATCATGATCGTTTCGTAACCGGCCTTGGTCAGCGCGAAACAGGCATGGCAGCAGCAGTAATCGAACTCGATCCCCTGACCGATCCGGTTCGGACCGCCCCCAAGGATCACCACCTTCCTGCGGTCCGAGGGACGGGCTTCGTTTTCGACCTCGCCCATCGCCGGGGCCTCATAGGTCGAATACATATAGGGGGTCTGGGCCTCAAACTCGGCCGCGCAGGTGTCGATGCGCTTAAAGACCGGGTGCAGGTCATGGGTACGGCGGGCCTGACGGATCTCGGCCTCGGACTTACTGGTAAGCCTGGCCAGACGCGCGTCGGTAAAGCCCATCATCTTGAGCTTGCGCAGCCCCTCGGCATCCGCAGGCAGACCCGAGGCGCGAACTCCGGCCTCGGCCTCGACGATCTCGCGGATGCGGGCCAGGAACCAGGGATCAAAGGCGGTAGCGTGCTGGATCTCGTCGTCGCCGAGCCCGTGGCGCATGGCCTGAGCAATCAGGCGCAGACGGTCGGGGGTCTGCTGGCTGATCGCCTTGATGATCGCCGCCTTGTCGGGCGCGCCGGGGATTTCGATATCGTCAAGGCCGGTCAGCCCGTTTTCCATCGAGGCCAGCGCCTTTTGCAGCGATTCATGGAAGCTGCGGCCGATGGCCATGACCTCGCCCACCGACTTCATCGCAGTGGTCAGCTCGGGCTTCGAGCCGGGGAATTTCTCGAAGGCAAAGCGCGGGATCTTGGTCACGACATAGTCGATCGAGGGCTCAAAGCTGGCCGGGGTGACCTTGGTGATGTCGTTGTCCAGTTCGTCCAGCGTATAGCCGACCGCCAGCTTGGCCGCGATCTTGGCGATGGGAAAGCCCGTCGCTTTCGAGGCCAGCGCCGAGGACCGCGACACCCGCGGGTTCATCTCGATCACCACCATACGGCCATCCTTGGGGTTGATCGCCCATTGGACGTTGGAACCGCCGGTTTCGACCCCGATTTCGCGCAACACGGCGATCGAGCCGTTGCGCATACGCTGATATTCGCGGTCGGTCAGGGTCAGCGCAGGTGCGACGGTGATCGAATCGCCAGTATGAACGCCCATCGGGTCGACGTTCTCGATCGAGCAAACGATGATGGCGTTGTCGGCGCGGTCACGCACCACCTCCATCTCGTATTCCTTCCAGCCAAGCAGGCTTTCGTCGACCAGCACCTGCGCAACCGGGGATGCCTCAAGGCCTGAGCGGACGATACGTTCGTAATCGTCACGGTTATAGGCGACGCCGCCCCCGGTACCACCAAGGGTAAAGGCGGGACGGATGATCGCGGGCAGGCCGATATCCTCAAGCGCCTCCATCGCAATGGCGATGCCGGCGGCGATATCATAGGTGCCATTGGGGTGTTTGGGCGCCGAAACGATGGTGGCGCGGGGGTTTTCCAGCCCGATCCGCTCCATCGCTTCGCGGAACAGCTTGCGGTCTTCGGCCATTTCGATGGCGGCACGCTGCGCCCCGATCAGCTCGACACCGTAACGGTTCAGCACCCCAGCATCGGCCAGCGCCAGTGCGGTGTTCAGCCCGGTCTGCCCGCCCATGGTCGGCAAAAGCGCGTCCGGCCGTTCCTTGGCGATGATCTTTTCAACCACCTCGGGGGTGATCGGCTCGATATAGGTTGCATCCGCCATTTCTGGATCGGTCATGATCGTGGCGGGGTTCGAGTTCACCAGGATGACCCGGTAACCCTCTTCGCGCAGCGCCTTGCAGGCCTGAGCGCCGGAATAGTCGAACTCGCATGCCTGACCGATGACGATGGGACCGGCACCGATGATCAGGATGGATTTGATATCGGTTCTTTTCGGCATGGCGGTCCCTCGGGCTGGCGGCTGATAAATCGTCCGGGGTTATAGCCAAGGCCGTCAAAGTCGCAAGGGTCCGCGCCGTGCCAGAGCCAAAAAACCGCGCCCCGCCCTTTCGCTTTCGCCAGGCAACTGGCTGGCGGCTGAACCGCCACCCCGCTTAGTTCAGGCTATCATAGCGGCGAATGATCCATGACAGATCATAAACAAGCCAGACGATACCCAGAATCAGCAGGCTGCGGGGACGTCCGGTCCGCATCGCCAAAAGGGCAATCGAGACCCCGATCAGCAGGCGCAACGGATATTCCGAACCCAGAGCCTGCCAATGCGCCCGCCCCTTCATCGCCGTATCAATCAGATCAAATAGGAACGAGACCGCGAAGATCCCAAAGAACCAGTGCCGCCGGGTGATAAAGAAGCGCTCGCTTTCCGCATGTTCGGAATGGGCGTCGGGATACAGCAACGTCGCCATCAGGAAATGCAGCGAGGCATAGGCCAGCACAAAGACATAGATGCCAAAGTGCCAGGTGGCGATGTCGCGCAATGCGAATTCCCACCACCAGAAATGCACCGCCGACAGCAGCAGCACCATTGACCAGACAATATGGACGAACATCCCCTCGGTCCGGGCAGGAAACTGCAACCGGCGCGACAGACCCGACAGAACACGGGTAATGGCAAGGCCCAGGATCAGGCTGACCAGTACCTTGAGATGGGCATAGGCATCCATGGCTCCCCCCTTATTTTGCCCGCAAGGCTAGCGCGCCATGCGGGCAAGGGGAAAGCGGGATCAGGCCTCGATGAATTCGCGCACGAAAGGCGTCGCGGGCCGGGCACGGATGTCTTGCGGACGGCCGACCTGCTCGATCCGGCCCATGGACATCACCACCACCAGATCGGCCAGCTCCATCGCCTCATCCTGGTCATGGGTGACAAAGACCGTGGTCAGGCCGGTCGTGTCATGGATTTCGCGCAGGCCCTGACGCAGTTCCTTGCGGACGCGGGCGTCCAGCGCGCCAAACGGCTCATCAAGCAGCAGCATCCGCGGCTCGATCGCAAGCGCCCGGGCCAGCGCGACCCGCTGGCGCTGGCCACCCGAAAGCTGGCTTGGGTAGCGATCAGCGATCTGGGGCAGCTGGATCAGTTCAAGCAGTTTGGTGACCCGCCGCTCAATTTCAGCATGCGGCGGGCGTGAACGGCGCGGACGTGCACGCAGACCATAGGCGATGTTTTCAAATACCGTCATATGGCGGAACAGCGCATAGCTTTGGAACACAAAGCCGGCACGACGCTCTTGCACGGTCAGGCCGGTTGCGTCCTGTCCGTCAAACAGCACCCGGCCCGAGGTCGGGAATTCAAGCCCGCCCAGAATGCGCAAAAGCGTGGTCTTGCCCGACCCCGAAGGGCCCAGAAGCGCCACCAGCGCCCCAGAAGGAATGGCGAGGCTGACCGGCTGCAGTGCGGTCGTAGAGCCGAAGGTCTTGGCGATCTCGTCAATCTCGATATGCATGGGTCACCTCAATGGCGGCGGGTTGCGGCAAGCTGATCGGCATGGCGCCATTCCAGCAAGGTCTTAAGCGCAAGGGTCAGCAGGCCAAGCAGAGCCAGGACCGTCGCCAGGCTGAAGGCCGCCACCGAGAAATACTCGTTATACATCATCTCGATGGTGATCGGCATGGTGGCGGTCTGGCCGCGGATCTTGCCCGAGACCACGGCGACAGCACCAAATTCGCCCATGGCGCGGGCGTTACACAAAAGCACGCCGTATAGCAGCGCCCATTTGATATTCGGCAGGGTCACGGTCAGAAACACCCGCCAGCCCGAAGCACCGAGCGTCAGCGCCGCCTCTTCCTCAGCGCGGCCCTGTTCGATCATCACCGGGATCAGTTCGCGCGCGACAAAGGGAAAAGTGACGAAGATCGAGGCGAGCACGATCCCCGGCAGGGCAAAGATGATCGGAAAGTTCTGTGCGACCAACCAGCCGCCAATCAGGCTGTTGGTGCCAAAGAGCAGCACCAGCGCCAGGCCAGCCACCACCGGCGAGATCGAAAACGGCAAGTCGATCAGCGTGATCAGAAAGGCTTTGCCGCGAAAATCGAACTTGGTGATCGTCCATGCTGCGGCAATGCCAAAGATCGCGTTCAGCGGCACGGTAATCGCCGCGACGATCAGGGTCAGGCGGATCGCCGACAGCGCCTCGGGCTTGGCCAGCGATCGCAGGGCCTCGCCCGCACCCTTGGCCAATGCCTCGGCAAAGACCACGATCAGCGGGGCGACTACCAGAATGGCCAACCCGCCCAGTGCCACGGCGATCAGCACCGCGCGCACCAGCGGGCTTTCCTGCGTCACCGGACGCCAGGCCGAGGTCCGGGCAGCGGGAACGGGGAAATGATCCTCGGGCGAGCCGTCAAACATGACCGATCCTCCGTCGGCTCCAGATCTGGATGAGGTTGATCACCAGGAGCATCGAGAATGAGATGACAAGCATGGCGATACCGATGGCGGCGGCACCGCCATAATCGAACTCTTCCAGCTTGATGACGATCAGCAGGGGTGCAATTTCGGTCTTCATCGGCAGGTTGCCGGCAATGAAGATGACCGAGCCGTATTCGCCGACCGCACGCGCAAGCGACAGCGCAAAACCGGTCAGCGCCGCGGGCAACAGCATTGGCAGGATCACCCGGCGCATCGTGTAAAAGCGCCCTGCCCCAAGCGTGGCCGAGGCCTCTTCGACCTCTTGCTCGATCTCTGCGATCACCGGCTGAACCGTGCGGGTGACAAAGGGCAGGCCGACAAAGATCAACGCGATCAGGATGCCCCACTGCGTATAGGCGATCTTGCCATCAAGGCTTTTGGCAATGCTGCCAAAAGTGCCGTTCGGCGCGTACAGCGCAGTCAGCGCGATGCCCGCCACCGCTGTCGGCAGGGCAAAGGGCAGATCCACGAACGCGTCGATCAGCCTGCGGCCGGGAAAGTCATAGCGTGCAAGCACCCATGCCAGCAGAGAGCCAAAGACGAGGTTGAACAGCGCCGCCAGAAACGCCAGCCGGAACGACAGATAAAGCGCCGCCCAGACCCGTGGCGTATTGATCGTCGCCCAGACGGCCTCGGGGCCGTAGCTGACACCACGCGCCAGCAGCGCGACGACCGGCAGGATAACGACCAGCGACAACATCGCCAGCGTAATACCCATGCCGAGCCCAAAGCCCGGCATGGGAGATTTCTGCAAACGTAGCGCAAGCGCCATGGGTTACTTCCCCGAATAGATCTGGTCGAAGGTGCCGCCGTCGCCAAAGTGCTCGGGCTGGGCCTGTTTCCAGCCGCCGAAGTCGGCGATGGTCACAAGGTCGAGCTTGGGGAAACGGGCCACGTCGGCCGGATCCGCTGCGCTCTCATCCCAGGCACGGTAGTAGTGCTTGAAGGCCAGCGCCTGCCCCTCGGGCGAGTAGAGGAAGTTCAGATAGGCGTCCGCCAGCTGCTTTTGCTCGTCGTCGACGATGTTCTTGTCCACGATCGCGACCGGCGGTTCGGCCAGGATCGAGACCGAGGGCACGACGATGTCGAAACGGTCTTCACCCAGTTCGTTCAGCGCCAGATAAGCCTCGTTTTCCCAGGCAAGCAGCACGTCGCCAATCTCGCGCTGGGTAAAGGTCGTGGTCGAACCACGCGCGCCACTGTCCAGAACCGGAACGTGCTTGAACAGCTCGGTCACGAATTCCTTGGGGTCCTGACCGTTCTTTTGCGCCCAGGCCCAAGCGGCAAGGTAGTTCCAGCGCGCACCGCCCGAAGTCTTGGGGTTCGGCGTGATGACCTCGACCCCTTCCTTGACCAGATCACCCCAGTCCTGGATCCCCTTGGGGTTCCCCTCACGGACAAGGAAAACGATGGTCGAGGTATAGGGCGAGCTGTTGTGCGGCAGGCGCGACTGCCAGTCCTCGGGCAAAAGGCCCTTGGCCGCGATCTGGTCGATGTCCGAGGCCAGCGCCAGCGTCACGACCTGCGCCTTGAGCCCGTCGATCACCGAACGTGCCTGCGCACCCGAACCGCCGTGTGATGTCTCGATGCTGGGGGCCGGGTGGCCATCGGCCTCCCATTTCGCGGCAAAGGCGGCATTTACTGCGCGGTAAAGTTCACGCGTCGGGTCATAGCTGACGTTCAGCAACGAGTTATCGGCAGAGGCCTGACCGGCCAGACCGATACCCACGATGGTCGCCGCGATCGCCACGACACGCCGCATCGAAAAGCCCAGGCAGCGATCCAGGAAACCGGGGTTCAGCGGGTAGCCGGTCATGCGCTTGGTGCCATCCTCGACCGTCAGGCGGCCGTCGAGATGGCGCCGGATCACACGGCCATGGGCCAGTTGGCTGTCGGTCACGCGAATGCTGCGGATCATGATGCCTTGTCCTCTTAATCTGCCTATGAGGCTCTCCTCATGACCTTAATTACGACAGACTTTATCGTTTATTTCAACAGAAAAGACGTTCCCTCTTGTCGTTTTTATTATTTAATATTTTCAGTATGTTAATTTGATTTTTCGGAAAATGCTCAGACATATCCCGCTGCATCGCCCACCGAATCTGAGCGGCTTTCATCAGGGTTTACGTATCAGACAGGCGCCGTGCGACGGGGTAGAATCGCCCAAATGGGAAGGCCGCCCCGGTGGGAGCGGCCTTGCATTCCTTGCGGGGCGGAAAGGTCAATCCGCCAGTTGATCCTCGGCCTTTTGGGCCAGTGCCTCGGCGCGCGCGGCCAGTTCGGCCATCGCTTCGACAAGCGATTCGGGCACTACCGGCACTTCGACCCGCTGCGGGTTGGTCTTGTGCCGCGCCAGCTCACGCTCCAGCGAGGCGACACGATCCTCAAGCGCCGAGGTCCGGTCTGCGAGCATCAGCCCGGCAAGCAAAAGCAGCCGCGGCTCGGGCATGCGGCCTGCCTGCGCCAGAATCGCCTGCGCCTCATTATCCAGCAGTGAGGCAGCGCGTTTCAGCAGCCGCTCCTCCCCCTCCTGACAGGCCAGAGTGTAGGATTTGTGTCCGATCGAGAAATCGACTTCGGCCATGGCTCAGCCCCTTTCCTCGTCCAGATTGGAACCTTCCTGCGGGCCATCCTGCCCCTTGGACGCAGCAGGCAGCGGCGCGGTGCCGATCATGCGATCAAGCGTCCCGATGATATCGTCCATCTGCGCGCGTTCGGCATCACGCGCGGCGCGAAGCGATTCGATTTCGGCCTCAAGCGCGCAACGGATATCATCCTGCGACTCGTCAGAGGAGCGGTCCTCGATCAGGGCGCGGTTGGCAGTCGCCAGCACCTCATTTGCACGGGCAAGCCGCGCGATCTCTTGCCCGGCATGAACAAGGCGCTGGTGCGCTTCGGCCAGTCGTGCCTCGCAGGTCGCCAGGGTTTCGGCCTGACGTTCGTGCTGGACTGCAAGTTCCTGTGAAAGACGCTGATTTTCGGCGCTGATTTCCTGCAGCCGCGCCTCGGCCTCGCCCTCTGGCGCGGCGTAGGGTGCATCCGAGGAAGTGGCGCCGGCTTGCGCCACACGGTCGATAAATTGGTCAATGCGGTCCAAGGCCGCGATCAACCGCCGTTCGCTGCCGTTCAGGTCATCTCTCATCGGCCAGGATCCTTTTCGGGTCGCTCGTCCTTTGCGGGTCGCCCGTCACTTTTCGCATTGCGTCGGCCATATGACAAGAACAGGCGGAAATTGCCGTCGGATCCTTGCTTGCGCATCGGCTTTTCAGGCGGCGGCTGCGGCCCTATAAGACAGCAAGCCTGCATGAGGAGAGACGCCAGATGCGCCGCGCAAAGATCACCCGCAAGACGGCAGAGACCGAAATCGAGGTCGAGATCAATCTTGACGGCAGCGGTCGCTATGACAACCAGACCGGCGTTGGCTTTTTTGACCATATGCTGGACCAGCTGGCCCGGCACTCTCTCATCGACATGAGGGTGCGGGCCAAGGGCGATCTGCACATCGACGATCACCACACCGTCGAGGATACCGGCATCGCCCTTGGTCAGGCGCTGACCAAAGCCCTGGGCGACAAGGCTGGCATCCGGCGCTATGGCTCGTTCCATCTGGCGATGGACGACGCGCTGGTGCGGGCGGCGCTGGATCTGTCAGCGCGGCCGTGGCTGGGCTGGAACGTCGACTTTCCGGCGCAAAAAATCGGCAGTTTCGACACCGAGCTGGTGCGCGAATTCTTTCAGGCGCTTTCGACCCATGGCGGCATCACGCTGCATGTCGATCGCCTGCATGGCGTCAACGCCCACCACATTGCCGAGGCGACCTTCAAAGCGATAGCACGGGCGCTGCGCGAAGCGGTCGAGCCCGACCCGCGCATGGCAGGTGTGCTGCCTTCGACCAAGGGCGCTCTCTGATGCGGGTCGCGCTGGTCGATTACGACAGCGGCAACCTGCACTCGGCCGAAAAGGCTTTCGCGCTCATGGGACGCGAGACAGGTGCTGAGGTGGTCGTGACATCGGACCCTGAGGTGGTTGCCCGCGCGGACCGGCTGGTGTTGCCCGGCGACGGCGCCTTTCCGGCCTGCCGTGCGGCGCTGGAGGCCGTGCCCGGCATGGTCGAAGCATTGCGCGAGGCAGTACTTGCCCGCGCCGTTCCCTTCATGGGTATTTGCGTCGGCATGCAGATGCTTGCCGAGATCGGGCATGAATACCGTGATACCGCGGGCCTTGGCTGGATCGGGGGAGAAATCGACCCCATCCGCGCGCCGGGGCTAAAGGTCCCGCATATGGGCTGGAATGATCTGACCGTGCTGCAGGCGCACCCGCTGCTTGATGGCATCTCGACCGGGGACCATGCCTATTTCGTCCATAGCTGGCAGTTTCGCGTGAACGATCCCGCGCATCTTTTGGCGACCGCCGATTACGGCGGGCCGGTAACGGCTGTGGTCGGGCGCGACAATATCGCCGGCACCCAGTTCCACCCCGAGAAATCTCAGGCCGTGGGTTTGCGTATCATTGGCAACTTTCTGCGCTGGAACCCGTGAGCGAGGGTGAGGGGGCTCTGCCCCCACGCCCCTGAGGCCCCTCAACGGGGCCTCAGGGGCGTTCCCCCGGGATATTTGGGCACGAAAGAAGCCGGGGCTATTTGACCCGTACCCAGCGCTGTGTCTTGCAAAAGACCGCGACACAGCCCGAGACGTTCAGCGTTTTGCCGTCGAACTGCATCTTGGACTTGTAGGTTTTGTCCGCGCCCGGATCCCAGATCGTACCACCCGAGAATTTGCCGCCTCCGTCATCGTTCATCCCGGCGACGATGTTCTTGCCGGTATGAGGCGAAGAGATTTCCTTACCCGCCTTGTCAAAGCTTTTGATCAGACGGCCGCAATATTTGCCGCCGCAGTCATAGAACTCGACCATGCCGACATTGCCGTCGTCATTCGCCTGGGTCTGAAAGATGCCGCTGATGCCGTCGGCCTGGGCAATGGTGCCGACAAGGCAAAGCATGGCTGCGAAAGCCGGTATCTTCATTCTGATTCCCCTCCCTGGGATGTGGTTATGCCGGCAGGATGAGGGTGCGGGATATCGCCGATCAAGCCTGACGTGGGGTCGCTTTCGCGGCGCGTGTTGCAGGGCCACGGGTCTTTCGGATCGGCTCTGGCTGTGGCAAAGGTGCGCCACGCTATCAGGAGAGATGCGATGATCCTTTATCCCGCGATCGACCTCAAGGACGGCAACTGCGTGCGCCTGTTGCGTGGTGATATGGAGGCGGCGACCGTCTTTGGTACAGACCCGGCCGCGCAGGCGCGCGCCTTTCAGGACGCCGGGGCGGAATGGTTGCATCTGGTCGATCTGAATGGCGCCTTTGCTGGCAAGCCGGTCAACGCGGCCGCTGTCGAAGCGATCCTTGCCGCCGTCGATGTACCGGCCCAACTGGGTGGCGGTATCCGCGACATGGCGACCATCGAGAGCTGGCTTGAACGCGGGTTGGCGCGGGTCATTCTGGGCACAGTCGCAGTGGAGAACCCGGCGCTGGTCCATGAAGCATCAATGGCTTTCCCGGGCAAGATCGCGGTTGGTATCGACGCACGCGGCGGCCGGGTTGCAACGCGCGGCTGGGCCGAGGAAACCGATGTGATGGCAGCAGACCTCGCCCGCCGTTTTGAGGACGCAGGGGTCGCCGCGATCATCTATACCGACATCGACCGCGACGGGGCCATGGGTGGTCCGAACATTGCGGCAACCGAAGCGCTGGCGCGGGCAGTGAATATACCGGTTATTGCTTCGGGCGGCGTCAGCTCGATGCAGGATCTGCTGGCACTGCGCGACACAGGCGTCATCGCCGGGGCAATCTCAGGGCGGGCGCTCTATGACGGCGCGATCGACCTGCGCGCCGCGCTGAAGGCGCTGGCCTGAACGCGCAGGACAAGGTAGCAAAGCGTCATGCTGAAAACCCGTGTGATCCCCTGTCTGGACGTTGCCGATGGCCGAGTGGTCAAGGGCGTGAATTTCGTCGATCTCGTCGATGCGGGCGATCCGGTCGAGGCAGCGCGCGCCTATGACGCGGCTGGCGCGGATGAGATCTGCTTTCTCGACATCCATGCCACCCATGAAAACCGTGGCACCATGTTCGATCTGGTGACACGTACCGCCGAGGCCTGTTTTGTGCCGCTGACGGTTGGAGGTGGCGTGCGCAGCCATAAGGACGTGCGGGATCTGCTGCTGGCGGGCGCAGACAAGGTCAGCTTTAACTCGGCTGCCGTCGCAAACCCCGACGTCATCGCCGAGGCGGCCGACCGTTTTGGCAGCCAATGCATCGTCTGCGCCATTGACGCCAAGACCGTGGCCCCGGGGAAATGGGAGATATTTACCCATGGCGGGCGCCGACCGACCGGCATTGATGCGGTTGAGTTTGCCCGCACCGTCACCGCCAAGGGCGCGGGCGAGATCCTGCTGACCAGCATGGATCGCGACGGCACCAAATCCGGCTTTAACATCCCGCTGACCCGAGCCGTCGCCGATGCCGTCTCGATCCCGGTCATCGCCTCGGGCGGGGTCGGCGCGCTGGAACATCTGGCCGAGGGCGTGCTGGAAGGCCATGCTTCGGCCGTGCTCGCAGCCTCGATCTTTCACTTTGGCACTTTCACCATCCGCGAGGCCAAGGAGCATCTGGCCGCCGCGGGCATCCCGGTACGACTGACATGAGCGACCTGCCCCAGACCGGCCTTTACCGCCTGGCCGAAACCATCGCAGCGCGCCGTGGCGCCGATCCCGAAACCAGCTGGACCGCCCGGCTGCTGTCGCGGGGACCCGAAAAATGCGCCGAGAAGTTCGGTGAAGAAGCAATCGAGGCGATCATCGAGGCGGTTAAAGGCGACCGCGAGCGGCTGATCAGCGAGGCGGCGGATACGCTATATCACCTGCTTGTCATGCTGGCCGCGCGCGATGTGACGCTGATCGAGGTCGAGCATGAGCTTGACCGTCGCGAGGGCCGTTCGGGCATCGAAGAGAAGGCCGCGCGCAAGTAACGCATGACCTGCCCGATCCGCCCGCTGGATCTGGGCGGACCGGCCCGTATCCGATCAGGATGCGATCGGTACCGGCACGACGCGGACCGAACCATTCTGGGCCGAAAGCGCAATTTCGCCAGCCGCCAGCCGCAGCGCATCATTGCCAAAGACCTCGGCCCGCCAACCAGCCAGCGCGGGCAGATCGCGTGCGCCCGACGCGATGGCATCCAGATCCGACGCCGAAGCGATCAGACGAGGCGCGACCCCTGCGGCATCAGCTTTGGCCTTTAGCAGCACGCGCAAAAGCTCGGCCAGCGCAGCGTTACCGGGGCGGCCCGGCTCTTCTGGTGCGGGTTTGGGAAGATCCTGCGTCTCGACCCCCACCTTGACGGCGGCGAGGATGCCATTCGCGATCTCGCCCCGGCGCGCATCGCGCAAAAGCAGCCGCGACTTGGCAAGATCGCCTTCGGTCAGCGGGCGGGTCGAGGCCAGCTCGATCAGCGCGTCATCTTTGAACACGCGGGCGCGCGGGATGTCGCGCTCTTGCGCATAGGTCTCGCGGAAACGTGCCAGTTCGCGCACCACCGCAAGGAAACGGGGTGAGCCCGAGCGAGTGCGCACCCGCTCCCACGCGTCCTCGGGGCGGGTAATATAGGTCTCGGGGTTAAGCAGAACCGCCACTTCCTCGGCCAACCACGGCGCGCGGCCGGTCTTTTCTAGCTGCGCCGAGAGGAATTCATAGATCGCGCGCAGATGTGTCACATCAGCCAGCGCGTAGGATGCCTGCGCATCGGACAAAGGGCGGTGCGACCAGTCGGTAAAGCGCGAAGATTTGTCCAGCGGCTGGCGGGCAATCTTACGCACCAGCGTTTCATATCCGACCTGTTCGCCAAAGCCGCACACCATGGCAGCGATCTGGGTGTCAAACAACGGATCGGGCATGACACCCGCATCGTGGAAAAAGATCTCCAGATCCTGCCGCGCCGCGTGAAAGACCTTTACCGTCGGCTTGTGGCGGAACAGGTCGTAAAGCGGCTCAAGCGACAGCCCCTCGGCCAGCGGATCAATCAGCACTGCCACGCCACCCGGCGTCCTGGTGACCGAAGCCGGAGGCAGCGCAGCCTGAATCAGACACAGCTTGGAATAATAAGTCCGCTCGCGCAGGAACTCGGTGTCAAGCGTCACGTAGGGCTGGGCTTTGGCAAGTTTGCAGAACTCGGCCAGCTCGGCAGTCGTGGTGATGGTACGGATATTGTGTTTCTGATCGTTCTTGACGTTTGCGGGCATCGGGTTCTTTCAAGTGGCGGGGTGCCGCCTGCGATTCTTTCGGGATATCGCAGCATCACAAGATTTCAAGGCTCTACCCGACATATTATAACGGTTCGATATCGCCCTGTGCCCGCATTGCCTCGAATTCGGTCACGAACTCGGCCAATGCTCCCGCAGCAATGGCCTGACGCAGCCCCTCCATCAACTCCTGGAAGTAATGCAGGTTATGCCAGGTCAGCAACATGCCCGAGATCATCTCTCCGGCGCGGAAGACATGGTGCAGATAGGCGCGCGAATATCCGGTGCAGGCCGGGCAGGTACAGGCTTCGTCCAGCGGCCGGGGGTCGTCGGCATGGCGCGCGTTCTTGATATTGACCTGACCACGGCGGGTCCATGCCTGCCCCGTCCGCCCCGAGCGCGAGGGCAGAACGCAGTCCATCATATCGACGCCGCGCACGACAGCGCCGACGATATCGTCAGGCTTGCCCACGCCCATCAGATAGCGGGGTTTGTCGTCGGGCAGGCAGCCGGGGGCATAGTCGAGCACGCCGAACATCGCCTCCTGCCCTTCGCCTACGGCAAGACCGCCGATGGCATAGCCGTCAAAGCCGATGGATTTCAGCGCCTCGGCGCTTTCCTCGCGCAATTCACGGGTCACGCCGCCCTGCATGATCCCGAACAGCGCATGGCCCGGCCGATCGCCGAAAGCGTCGCGCGAGCGCTGCGCCCAACGCATCGACATGCGCATGGATTTCGCGACCTCTTCCTCGGAAGCAGGCAGGGCCGGGCATTCGTCAAAGGCCATGACGATATCCGAGCCAAGCTGGCGCTGGATCTCCATGCTCGTTTCAGGCGACAGAAAATGCTTCGAGCCATCGACATGGCTTGAAAAGGTCACCCCCTCTTCGGTCAGCTTGCGCAGGCTCGACAGCGACATGACCTGAAAGCCCCCCGAATCGGTCAGGATCGGACGAGGCCAGTTCATAAAGCGATGCAACCCGCCCAGCCGGGCAATACGCCCGGCGCCGGGACGCAGCATCAGGTGGTAGGTATTGCCCAGAAGAATGTCCGCGCCGGTGGCGCGCACCGATTCGGGCATCATGGCCTTGACCGTGGCAGCAGTGCCCACCGGCATAAAGGCAGGCGTGCGGATATCGCCGCGCGGCGTGTTGATCACACCGGTACGGGCACGGCCATCAGTGGCCAGCACGGAAAACTGGAATCTGTCGCTCATGCCCGCGCAGATAGGAGGTTTTCCCGCCAGATGCAAAGGTGCCCTATGCCCCGGCCGCGCGTAAGAGTTTCGCCCGTGCGGGAGGAATGGCCCGGATTTCAAGCCCGGTGAACACATGCAAGGTGTCCAGCTGGCGATCCACCACCGCGTGATCGCTGACCCAGCCCCCCATCGCAAGATATGAGCGCAAGAGCGGCGGCATCGCCTCCATCGCCCGCCGGGGATCGGGTTTGCGCAGCCTCAGCGCGCGGGCGAAACGGAATACCTGCGGCGCTTTGACGCGCGGCAGCCAGCGTTTCGGGGCCAGATGCCGCTCACGCAGCATGGCAAAGGCATCCTCATAGCCATGAACATCAGTGCCGACAAAGCTGGAGCAGCCAAACAGCATCTCGATTTTCTGCTCATCGACATGCCGGGCAAGTGCACCCCAGGCCAGCCGCAGGATATCAGGATCGTGCCATTCAGGATGGATGCAAAAACGGCCGATCTCGACCATCCGGCCCTGAAAGCCGCTAAGCCGCGACAGATTGTAATGCCGGGCCGAATAGCTGCGCCCGATCTCGGCCCCTCCCGCAAGGGTCAGCATCCGAAAACAGCCAACCATAGAGCCGCTGGCACGTTCGCGAATCAGTACATGATCGCAGCCTTCGTCGTAATCATCGGCGTCCAGCACGCCCTCGGTCGTGGGGCCATCATGCCCGCGGCGCAGGAAACACAGCCAACGCAGACGCTGTGCTGCGCGGATATCCTCGGCGCTTTCGGCGAATACGACCTCGAAACGACCTTTGCGCAATGCCATGTTCACATCTTTGTCCGATCCATGGACCGGCCCCGATCCGGCTTTTCTACCGCCCATCCTGCACCTATCTTGTAACAACAGCAAAGCAGGATTGAACAGGAAGATGGCAGACCGGATTTTTAAGACTGACGCCGAGTGGCGGGCCGAGCTGGACGCCGAGACCTATCGCGTCACCCGGCAGGCCGGGACCGAGCGGCCCTTTTCCCATCCGGGCTTTCCCAACGGCCCTGGACATTACGCATGCGTATGCTGCGGGGCGCGGCTTTTTGAGGGGGATGCCAAGTTCGAAAGCCATTGCGGCTGGCCCAGTTTTTCACGACCCGGCGGCAATATCGACGAACATCTGGACCTTAGCCACGACATGATCCGCACCGAGGTACGCTGCCATCGCTGCGACGCACATCTGGGCCATGTCTTTCCCGACGGGCCTCCGCCCACCGGGCTGCGCTATTGCATCAACGGCGTTGCGCTGCGCTTTGTGCCCGAAGGGGAGACCGGCGAAGGGGCGCCCTGACGGCGCCACCCTCCCCCGCACATCGGACCTTGCCTTGGGTCAGTCGCGCAGGAAGTCGCTGGCCTGCACGCGACCAACGTTGCCCAGCAACTGACGGATCAGGCCAAGGCTGCTCACACCCGCATCGGTGACGCGACGCGACAGCACCACGACCTGCCCGCGTTCAAGCCCAAACCGCTCGACGTTGCTGACAACGCCATTCTCGGCAAAGCTGACGGCCACGACCTGACGGTCTATCTCGCGCGGTTCACGCGGACCGTAGAACTGCCAGCGCGAGCCGACGTAATACCAGGCCGAGCCGGTCAACAGCCCCTGCGCCGAGGGCCGGCCCAGCAGCCCCTCGATATCGGCTTGCGTGGTCTGACCAACAACGACCTGGGCCAGCTGCTCCTCGGGGGGAACATAACCATGGTTGCGATAAGTGGCCTGACAGGCGGAAAGGCCAAGAGGTGCGGCCAACGCAAAACCCATGAGTTGCCGCCTGGAAATCTTCATCTTCTCTCTGTCCCCTTACGCGCCTGTTGACGCCGCTCGACCGGCTTAGCAAACTCGTGCCTCACGCTCAAGAATATCCAGACCAAGGGCAGATTTGCCCGCGAAAGGCCACCGATGACCACTTCCCCAGCCCCGCAGAGCCGCTTCCGCGTGGCGCATCTGAACCCCCGGCAGCCGACCGAGTTCGCATTGGCCCCAGATACCACCGCCCGCGATGCGCTGGCGGATGAGTTGGGAATCAATGCCCTGCCCCGGCTGCGCTTTTCCGGCAGCATTCGCGCCATCGCGAATGACAGTTGGGAGGTGACCGGGACGCTTTCGGCGCGCGTCGTACAACCCTGTGTGGTCACACTCGCTCCGGTGGCGACGAATCTGCAGGAAGAGGTCCACCGCCTGTTCTCGCCCCATGTCGATTCGCCCGAAGGCGAAGAGGTCGAGATGCCGGACGAGGATGTCGAACCCCTTGGCCAGTTCATCGACGTCGAGGCAATCATGGTCGAGGCGCTGACACTGGCTCTGCCTCTTTATCCCCGCGCCCGGGGGGCCGCTCTCGACGCCCCTGAACCCAAAGAAGAAAAAGAGGAGCCGCGCAAGCCCTTTGCCGGGCTTGCCGATTTGATTAAAGACTCGAAGAAGCGCCCGTAACCCATTCGGTACGTTGCTTTTCCTGCCAATCAGCCGGGATTTCCGGCCCAAGATTCAGCCGCGGCAACATTCCCTGCCCTAGGATATGATCGGCGGCCTTTTCGCCGGTCATGATCGAAGGGGCGTTGAGGTTGCCGTTGGTGATGCGCGGGAAAATCGAGCTGTCGGCAACCCGCAGCCCCTCGACGCCAATCACCCGCAATTCAGGATCAACGACCGCCATCGGGTCATCCGCCCGCCCCATCCGTGCCGTACCGCAAGGATGAAAAGCCGACTCGGCATGGTCGCGAATGAATGCATCGATCTGTTCGTCCGACACCACTGCCTCGCCGGGCTGGATCTCATAGCCCTTGTATTCGGCAAAGGCAGGCTGGGTGAAAATCTCGCGCGTCAGCCGAACGCAGGCACGGAATTCAGCCCAGTCGTCCGGGTGCGACATGTAGTTAAAGCGGATCTCGGGCGCCTCCTTGGGATCGGCCGATTTCAGCCGGATCGTGCCGCGCGATTTTGAACGCATCGGCCCGACATGGACCTGGAAACCATGCCCCTCGGCCGCTGCTTTCCCGTCATAACGCACGGCAAGCGGCAGGAAATGATACTGAATATCGGGATATTCGACCCCGGCGCGCGAACGGATAAAACCGCAGCTTTCAAACTGGTTCGAGGCGCCAAGCCCGGTCCCGGTCGCCATCCATTGCGCCCCGATCGAGCCCTTCCCCCAAAGGTTCCAGTGCTTGTAAAGCGTGACCGGCTTGGTCGCAGTATATTGCATGTAGATCTCAAGGTGATCCTGCAAGTTCGCACCAACGCCTGGGCGATCCGCAAGAACCTCAATTCCATGCTCGCGCAGGTGCTCGGCCGGGCCGATACCCGACAGCATCAGCAACTTGGGCGTATTGATCGAGCTTGCTGAAAGTATCACTTCATGTTTTGCGCGGAATACATTGATACCGCGCGTATTTTTAACCTCAACACCAACCGCCCGGCCATCCTCGATAATAATCCGCTGAGCAAGGCCGCGCCGCAGGCGCAAAAGGCCGGTTTCCTGCGCCGGGCGCAGATAGGCATTGGCCGCCGACCAGCGCCGGCCCTCCCAGATCGTCGCCTCCATGGCGCCAAAGCCTTCCTGACGGGCGCCGTTGTAATCTTCGGTCATCGGATAGCCGGCTTCGCGTCCGGCACGGATGAATGCGTTAAACAGCGGGTTCTTGCGTGAACCACGCGTTACATGCAGCGGCCCCTCGGTGCCGCGATAATCGCTGACCGCCCCGTGCGAGGTTTCCATCCGTTTGAAATAGGGCAGCACGTCGGCATAGGCCCAACCGTTCGCACCGCTTTCAGCCCAGAAATCATAATCCTTGGCATGGCCACGCACAAAAACCATGCCGTTGATAGAAGAGGACCCCCCGATCACCTTGCCGCGCGGGGTCACCAGCCGCCGCCCGCCCAGATGCGGCTCAGGCTCGGTCGAAAAGCCCCAGTCATAGCGGCGCATGTTCATAGGATAGGACAGCGCCGCAGGCATCTGGATAAAGGGGCCGATGTCACTGCCGCCATATTCAATGATATCAACGCGCTTGCCCGCCATCACCAGGCGATAGGCCAGCGCGCAGCCGGCAGAACCTGCACCGACGATCACATAATCCGGGATCATGCCTGTCCCTCCTTGGCCAAACCTGCTGATTTCTTCCGTGTAAAAATATCCATGCCTGCGCGAGCACAGGCGCGACGCCGGTCAGTAAGGCGCATCAACCCCTCCCGTGCCGACATAGACGGACTTCAGTTGCGAATAATGCTCGATGGCCGCCGCCGAGTTCTCGCGCCCGATCCCGGACAGCTTGACCCCGCCAAAGGGCGCCTCGACCGGGGTCAGGTTATAGGCGTTGATCCAGGTCGTCCCTGCCTCAAGCGCCGCCGCAACCCGATGTCCGCGCGCCAGATCGCGGGTAAAGACCCCCGCTGCCAACCCGTAGGGTGAGGCATTGGCGCGCGCAACCGCCTCTTCCTCGGTCTCAAAAGACAGAACCGACATGACCGGCCCAAAGATTTCCTCGCGCACGATCCACATCTCGTCACTGGCATCGGCAAAGACTGTCGGCGGGATGAATGGCCCTTCGCCCGCGCCGCCGCAGACCAGCCGGGCGCCTTCCTCACGGCCGCGCCCGATTGCCGCGCGAATCTTGGCGGCCTGTGCCGGGCTGACGATAGGACCGTGCTGGGTTTCTTCATCCAAAGGATCGCCGATCCTGATCTTGCCCGCACGCTCGGCCAGCCGATCAAGGAATGCCGGCAGAATACCGCGCTGAACAAAGACACGCGTCCCGTTCGAACAGATCTGCCCCGAAGAGTAGAAGTTCGCCAGCATCGCCGCACCCACCGCATCATCAAGAGAGGCGTCGTCAAAAACGATCAGCGGCGACTTGCCGCCAAGCTCCATGGTGACATGGCGCATGCCCTCGGCTGCGGCGGCATAGACCTTTTGGCCCGTTGCGACCGATCCGGTCAGCGAAACCTTGGCCACACGCGGGTCCGTCACCAGTGCTGCACCCACAGCGCCGCGCCCTTGCACCACATTGAAAATGCCAGGGGGCAAGCCCGCCTCGGTCAAGATCTCGGCCAGTTTCAACGCGCCAAGCGGCGTTTCCTCGCTGGGTTTGAACACCATCGCATTGCCCATCGCCAGCGCCGGCGCGGCTTTCCAACAGGCGATCTGGCTGGGATAATTCCACGCACCAATCCCGGCGCAGACCCCCAAGGCCTCGCGGATTGTATAAACGAAATCACCGCCAAGCGGGATCGTCTGCCCGGTGACAGTGGGAGCAAGCCCGCCGAAATATTCCAGCGCATCCGCCCCCGAAGGCCAGTCAGCGACACGGGTTTCCTGAATGGGTTTGCCGGTATCCAGCGTCTCCAGCCGGGCCAGTTCTTCGGCACGCTCACGAATGATCGCGGCAGCGCGAATCAGCACCCGGCCACGCTCAACCGGGCGCAGGGCTGCCCATGCCGGCTGGGCTGCTGCTGCGGCGGCGGTGGCGCGGGCAACCTGATCGCGGCTCGCCTCGCGCAGAGTGGCAATCGTCTCGCCGGTATAGGGATAGTGAACGGGCAGCGCCTCGCCCTCACCCTCGACATAGGCGCCGTCGATATAGAGGCTCGCCTGCGGTTGCGCGTCATGGCTCATGGCAGCACCTTTTCCAGATAGTCCAATGTCATACGTTCAGCGACGGCGGCATTCGCGTCATTCGAAAGCGCCGCGCGCAGATAAAGCCCGTCGATCAGCGCCCCAAGAGTACGGGTAATGCGCCTGGCCCCCTCGCCCGCCAGAGGCCGCAGCGCCACCATCAGGTTCGAGTTGAGCCGCCGGTGATAGACGCGCAAAAGGCGCGCCGCTTCGGGTTCGACCAGCGCCAGCGCGTAAAAATTCAGCCAGGCGGCAATGGTGTCGCGTTCAAAGTTCACACTGTCGAAACTGGCCGCCACGATGGCGTTCAGACGCTCACGCGGGACTGTCGCCCCACGCAGCGCCGCGCGGGTCGCAAGGCCATATTGCGTCAGGATATGTCGCATTGCGGCGAGAAAGATCCGCTCTTTCGAACCGAAATAGTGATGGGCCAGCGCCGAGGACATCCCAGCCTCGCGCGCAATCTGCGCCACGGTCACATCAAGCGAGCCCGCTCGCCCCACTGTGACGATAGCGGCGTTGATTAATGCGGCCTTTCGGATAGGTTCTGCACCAACTTTGGGCATGCTCAGGATACCATTTCGCCGTTCGGCTTCAAAATTCGCGTGGAAGACCCGCATCTGGCAGATCTTTGATTGACTCGTCAATCAATAAAAGCCTTAATTGATGCACCAGTCAACAAACCAGGGAGAACAAGATGACATTTCGCCGCACCACCGCCGCCCTTGCTGCCGGGCTCGTAGCTTCGCTCGCCACGGCAGGAACGGCAGCGGCAGAAGAACCCGCCGAGTGCCGCAAGATCGTCTTTTCGGATGTCGGCTGGACCGATATCAGCGCCACCACGGCGCTGGCGTCAAACGTCCTGCAAGCACTGGGATATGAGACCGAGACCAAGATCCTGTCCCTGCCCGTCACCTATACGGCCATGGCCAAGGATGACGTGGACGTCTTTCTGGGCAACTGGATGCCCAGTCAGGAAAACGATATCAAACCTTATCGCGACGCCGGCACGGTCGAGGTGCTGCGCTCAAACCTGACCGGGGCGAAATATACGCTGGCGACCAACAAGGCCGGCGCCGAACTCGGCATCGACGATTTCAGCAAGATCGCCGCTCATAAGGACGCGCTGGACGGCAAGATCTATGGGATCGAGCCCGGCAATGACGGCAACCGCCTGCTGCTGGAAATGGTAGCCGAGAACAAATTTGACCTTGGCACTTTCGAAGTGGTCGAAAGCAGCGAACAAGGGATGCTGGCCCAGGTCGCCCGCGCCGACAGTTCGGGCAAACCGGTGGTCTTTCTGGGCTGGGAGCCGCATCCGATGAACACGCAGTTCCAGATGACCTATCTGGGCGGCGGAGATGATGTCTTTGGCCCCGATTTCGGCGGTGCCCGTGTCGATACCAATATCCGCGCCGGCTATGTCGAGAAATGTCCCAATGTGGGCAAATTCCTGCAAAACCTCGAATTCACCCTGCCGATGGAAAGCGAGGTCATGGGCCTGATCCTGAACGACGGTTCCGATCCCATGAAAGCGGCCAGCACATGGCTGAAGGCGAACCCCGATGCGGCCAAACCCTGGCTTGAGGGTGTGACCACCGTTGATGGCGGCGATGCCATTGCGGCGCTGGAAGCGGCCCTGTCCAAGTAAGGGACGGCAGGGCGGGCCCCGTCTCCCTGGCCGCCCTGCCCCACCTTTACTACTATTCTTCATCCACCCTTGCCGGGAGTTCCCGCCCGAGCCACACTGTCGCAGCCTGATTTTTCAGGGCGGCGTCCGGGCGTCTGATCATCCCCGTTGGCAGAAAGAAAGGGACGCATGGACCAACTGACCGCATATCTGACCGACACAAAGATCCCGGTGGGCAAGACCGCCAAGGCGATCTTTGACTGGCTGAACGCCCATGCCGCGGTGGTCTTCAACTTCATCTCACGAGTACTTGACGGGCTGATCAACGGCATTCTGCATGCGCTTGAATTCCCCCATCCGCTGATCTTTACTCTGCTGGCTGTAGCCCTGACCTGGGTCCTGCAACGCAGCTGGAAGACCTGCCTGCTGGTCGCTCTGGGCTTTCTCTTTATCCTGAACCAAGGGTATTGGGATCCGACGATGCAATCGCTGACGCTGGTGCTGTCGGCCTGCGTGGTTTGCATGGCAATCGGCGTACCCATGGGTATCGCTGCCGCACATCGGCCCCGGCTTTACGCATGGATGCGCCCGGTTCTGGACCTGATGCAGACGCTGCCGACCTTTGTCTATCTGATCCCCGCCATCGTCTTTTTCGGCATCGGCATGGTGCCCGGCCTGATCGCCACGGTGATCTTTGTACTGCCTGCGCCGATCCGGCTGACCCATCTGGGCATCAGCTCGACACCACAATCACTGGTCGAGGCAGGCACCGCCTTTGGCGCAACCCCCCGCCAGCTTCTGTGGAAAGTCGAACTGCCCTCGGCCCTGCCCCAGATCATGGCCGGCCTGAACCAGACCATCATGCTGTCGCTTTCCATGGTCGTCATCGCGGCGCTTGTCGGCGCCTCGGGTCTGGGCGTGCCGGTGGTACGGGCGCTTAACAGCGTGAACACCGCGCTGGGTTTTGAAAGCGGCTCCATCATCGTGGTGGTCGCCATCATGCTGGACCGCATGTTGCGGGTAAGGGAACGCGATGACTGAGGGGACGACGAAAGACATGCAAGCCGCCCGCAATGCCGTCGAATTCGACAATGTAAATATCGTCTTTGGGGACTCGCCCCAGGCTGCTCTGCCGCTGATGGATCAGGGGCTTGATCGCGGCCCGATCAAAACCGCAACCGGTCAGGTGCTTGGCGTGCACAACTGCTCGCTTACCGTGCGCGAGGGCGAAATCCTTGTGCTCATGGGCCTGTCCGGCTCGGGCAAATCCACGCTTTTGCGGGCAGTGAACGGGCTTAACGCGGTTTGCCGCGGCGAGGTGCGGATCTGGGACGGGGACCGCATGGCCTCGGTCACGAAAGCCTCGGGGGCCGAACTGCGGCGACTGCGGCGCGAACGTATCGCCATGGTGTTTCAACAGTTCGGCCTGTTGCCCTGGCGCACGGTGCGCGAAAATGTCGGGCTGGGGCTGGAACTGGCGGGCATCCCGGTCTCCGAACGCCGCAAGCGCGTCGATGCGCAGCTTGCGACCGTCGGCCTTACTGAATGGGCCGAACGCAAGGTCGGTGATCTGTCGGGTGGGATGCAACAGCGCGTCGGCCTTGCCCGCGCCTTTGCAACCGAAGCGCCGATCCTGCTGATGGACGAGCCTTTTTCGGCGCTTGATCCGCTGATCCGCAACCGGCTGCAAGATGAGCTGCTGGAACTGCAGGAACGTTTCCGCCGCACGATCATCTTTGTCAGCCATGACCTTGATGAAGCGTTCCGTATCGGCAACCGCATTGCGCTGATGGAGGGCGGCCGCATCGTTCAGGTCGGCACCGCGCGCGAAATCATCGCCAATCCGGTCGACGCCTATGTCGAGGACTTCGTAGCCCATATGAACCCTCTGGCAGTGCTGACAGCCGAGGACGTGGCCGAAGGCGGCGACGCCCCGGGTGAGCCCCTCGACCGCGAAACCCCGGTGCGCGAAATCATCCAGCACATGACCGAGACCGAGGCAGATGCCCTGCCCCTGCAGGGCGGCGGACGGGTGACGCGGCAAGGGATCATGTCGCGGCTGGTCGCCCAGCCCGGCAAAGGCGGCGGGGCTGCCGAGCATTAAGACCGCCCTTGGCGGCGCGATTGTGGGGGATGTTCAGCTTTCCCGCGTCGCGCCCGCCAAAGGTGTGATCGCGCGCTGACGCAACCGCGCCTCGCGCCAGGTGATATAGCTGATCGCACCGATCATGATCGCGCCACCGAGCAGCACCCAGATCTCGACCGGCTCGCCAAAGGCCAGCGCCCCAAGCAGGCTGGCCCAGATCAGCTGCAAAAAGGTTATCGGCTGGGTGACTGTCAGCGGCGCAGCGACAAAGGCGCGGGTCATCGCATAATGCCCGGCCGTCGCAAAGACCGCCGTGCAGGCCAGCACGGCATATTGCACCAGCGTCGGCTGTATCCAGACCAGGGCCGCAATCGGTGCAAGACCGACGCAGACTGTCAGCGACATCATCGCTACGACTACGGTTGCCGGCACCAGCTCTGACAACCGCTTCGCCACCAGATAAGAAGAACCAAAGGTCAGCGCCGCACCAAGCTGGGCGAAATGCCCCGATTCAAGCGCGCGAAACCCGGGGCGCAGCACAATCATCGCCCCCGCCAGCGCCACACCGATGGCCAGCCCCCGCCGCCAGGAAATCCGCTCTCCCATCAGCAGGGCCGCGCCCAGCGTCACCATGATCGGGTTTAAGAAACCAATGGCGGTGACCTCGGCCACCGGGATGCGAGCCATGGCATAGAACCACAGGATCACCGCCACAACATGCAGCGCCCCGCGCAGGGTGAACAGCGCCCAGACACGCGGCGCAAAACCCTGTCGCAGCGCCGGCCACAGTACCGGGATCAGGAACAACAGGCCAAAGGCAAAGCGGATAAAGGCGTTTTCAGCAGCGGGCAGGTCCTGCCCCAGCCAGCGCACCGTACCATTGACACCGACAAAGCACAGGCCAGCTGTCAGCATCCACAGGATACCCGACAACTCGCTGCGAGTGACTTGAGAAAGCCTGATCATCCGGCCAGCCTTGCCCTCTAAGACGGGGCAGCGCAAGGCTCAGCCGTTAAGGATCAGCCCCAGCGCAATTGACCACATGATGACCCCCACCAGCGCGTCAAGCACCCTCCACGCGACCGGGCGCGCAAACAGCGGGGACAGCCAACGCGCGCCATAGCCAAGCGCGAAAAAGAACAGCACCGAGCCCGAGGCAGCCCCGAACGCAAAGCCCGCCTTGCTATCCCATGAAGCCGAGACCGAGCCCAGCAGCACCACAGTGTCCAGCCAGACATGAGGATTCAGCCAGGTCAGCCCTGCCAGCACCAGCAGCGTGGCCCCCAGCCCGGCCGTCCTTCCCGACCCGGCTTGCAAGGCCTCGCCACCCCGCCATGCGGTACGAAAGGCACGCGCGCCATAGATGATCAGAAAAGCCGTCCCACCCCAGCGCATGGCCTGCAAAAACCACGGCGCCCGGGCAGCAAGCGCCCCTGCCCCCATCACCCCTGCAACGATCAGGATGGCGTCCGAAAGCGCGCAGAATGCGCAGGTCGCCAGCACATGCCGGCGCATCAGCCCCTGTTTCAGCACAAAGGCATTCTGCGCCCCGATGGCAACAATCAGCGACAGCCCGGTTCCCAGACCGGCAAGATAGGCACTCATGGTTTTCTCCTTTGTGCCCGTTGTCTTGCTCCAAGGCTGTCGTTCAGGCAAACTCAAAATCCTTATGTAGATTCAGGTATTCTAATGATGGACTACGCGGCCCTGTCCGCCCTTGCCGAGATCATCCGCCGCGGCAGTTTCGAAGCGGCGGCAGCGGCACTGGGCGTAACGCCCTCAGCCGTGTCGCAGCGCATCAAAGGGCTGGAAGAGCGGCTGGGACAGGTGCTCATCCATCGCGGACCACCCGCGACAGGGACCGAAACAGGTTTGCGACTGATGCAGCATCTGGATCAGGTGCGACTGTTGGAAAGCACACTCGCGGCCAGTCTGCGCCCGGCTGGCGGGCCGGCGGTGCTGCGGCTTGCGGTGAACGCCGACAGTCTTGCGACCTGGTTTCTGCCCGTGCTGACGGCGCTGCCCTTGCTTTACGATCTGGTGGTCGATGATCAGGACCATGCCCGCGACTGGTTGCGGCAGGGCCAGGTCTCGGGCGCGATTTCATCCGAGCCGGTACCGGTACCGGGTTGTGACGCAATCGCCTTGGGAAATATGCGCTATCTCGCATTGGCAACACCCGATTTCATCGCCCGCTATTTCCCCGACGGCGTGACCGAGGCCAGCCTGCGCACCGCCCCGGCCATCATCTTTAATGCCAAGGATGCGCTGCAATCGCGCTGGGTACAGCTTGCCACCGGCCGCAGGCTGCATGTCCCGGGCCACCTGATCCCGGCATCCGAGCCCTTTGCCCGCGCGGTCGAGCTTGGCCTTGGCTGGGGCATGATTCCCGAAACCATGGCTGAGTTGGCGCTACGTGCAGGCCGCATGCAGCCTTTGCGCCCTGATCTGCCGCTGGACGTGCCGCTGTACTGGCATGTGCAGCGCGCGATGGCCCCGGCACTCGCCCCTCTGACCGCCGAGATAAGAAAAAGGGCCGCAGCAGACCTGCGACCCTGATCCGTTTTGACTTTCCGACGCAGGGAAAGGATCAAAGCTGGGCGGCGACATCCTCGGGAATGTCAAAATTCCCGGTGACGTTCTGGACGTCGTCGTCGTCTTCCAGCGCCTCGATCAGCTTCATCAGCTTCTGGGCGGTTTCCAGATCGACCTCGGTCGGGGCCTGCGGTTTCCAGATCAGCTTGGAGTGTTCAGATTCGCCAAGACTGGCCTCAAGCGCCTGCGAGACTTCGGCCAGATCGGTATCCGAGGTGTAGATCCAGTGGCCATCTTCATCGCTTTCGACGTCCTCGGCCCCGGCCTCTATCGCGGCCATCATCACCGTATCGGCGTCCCCTGCTTCGGGCTTGTAAAAGATCTCGCCCTTGCGGTCGAACATGAAGCTGACCGAGCCGGTCTGACCCAGATCGCCGCCATGTTTGGTGAAATAGCTGCGCACATTCGATGCGGTGCGGTTGCGGTTGTCCGTCATCGCCTCGACGATGATGGCGATGCCGTTCGGGCCGTAACCTTCGTAACGGATTTCGTCATAGTTCTCGGCGTCGCCGCCTTGCGATTTCTTGATCGCGCGCTCGATCACGTCCTTGGGGACCGAGTTCGTCTTGGCCTCTTTGACCGCTAGCCGCAGACGCGGGTTCTTTTCCGGGTCGGGATCGCCCATCTTAGCGGCGACGGTGATCTCTTTGGCCAGCTTTGAGAACAGCTTCGAGCGGATCGCATCCTGCCGCCCCTTGCGGTGCTGGATGTTCGCCCATTTGGAATGGCCTGCCATGGTTCTGTCCAAATCCTGTGGATGTATTGCAGGCGCTTTTAGTCAGCACTCCCCAGTCCTGCAAGCTTTTGCCTTAGCGCGGCCAGCACATATAACCGCAGCGCGGTGGCAAGCCCCACTTCGGGCGGGCGCGCAGCGTCGATTTCAGCAATCAGCATGGCGGTAGTGCGCTGGCTCTCACGGGCCAGATCGCGCAGCTCGCGCCAGAACCCCTCTTCCAGACTGACCGAGGTGCGATGCCCGCCAATGGTGACCGAGCGTTTGACCGGGGCCGTCAGGACCGGCAGCAACAGCGGCGGCCGATCAGTCATTGGCGTCCTCTGGCCGGTCGCGGCGATGCTGGTCAAGATGACGGGCCATACGTTCGGCCGCCTGTTCTTCGGCCAGCCGGGCCGCCTTGCTGCGACCGAATTTCGCTGCGTTCTCTTCACCCTGACGACGCGCAGCCGCACGGGCGGCGGTTTTACGCGCCGCCCGCAGGTTGATGACCTTGCCGGAATCCGGGCTGGTCAATTTCAGTCTTCCGGACCGATCATCTGCTCGGGGCGGACGATCCGGTCAAAGGTTTCGCCATCGACAAAGCCCAGGTTGATCGCCTCTTCGCGCAGAGTGGTGCCGTTCTTATGCGCGGTCTTGGCCACCTTGGTCGCATTGTCATAGCCGATGGTCGGAGCCAGCGCCGTCACCAGCATCAGCGATTCCTTCATCAGCTTGTCGATGCGGGCGATATTCGCCTGCGTGCCGACGACCATATTATCGGTAAAGGACGAGGCTGCATCGCCCAGCAGCTGCATGCTTTGCAGGACGTTGTAGCTCATCATCGGGTTATAGACGTTCAGTTCGAAATGGCCCTGGCTGCCGGCAAAACCGACGGCAGCATCATTGCCCATCACATGCGCGCAGACCATGGTCAGGGCCTCGGCCTGGGTGGGGTTCACCTTGCCCGGCATGATCGACGAGCCGGGCTCGTTCTCGGGCAGGATCAGTTCGCCCAGACCCGAGCGCGGCCCCGAACCCAGCAGGCGCATGTCGTTGGCGATCTTGAACAGTGATGCCGCCACCGTCTTGAGCGCGCCCGAGAACATGACCATCGCGTCATGGGCAGCCAAAGCCTCGAACTTGTTCGGGGCGGTGACAAAGGGCAGGCCCGAGATCTCGGCGATCTTGGCCGCGATGGACGTGTCCCAGCCCTTTTTCGTGTTCAGCCCGGTACCGACCGCCGTGCCGCCCTGCGCCAGTTCATAGATATCGCCAAGCGCGGCTTTCACACGCTCGATCCCTTTGGCGACCTGGTGGGCGTAGCCGCCGAATTCCTGACCCAGCGTCAGCGGCGTCGCATCCTGGGTGTGGGTGCGTCCGATCTTGATGATGTCCTTGAACTCCTCGGCCTTGGCGACCAGCGCCTTGTGCAGCTTTTCCAGACCGGGCAGCAGCACGTCACGTGCCTGAAGGGCGATGGCCACATGCATGGCCGTCGGGAAGGTGTCGTTCGACGACTGCCCCATGTTCACATGATCATTCGGGTGAACAGGCTTTTTCGAGCCCATCTCGCCGCCAAGGATTTCGATGGCGCGGTTGCTGATGACCTCGTTGGCGTTCATGTTCGACTGGGTGCCCGAACCGGTCTGCCAGACGACCAGCGGGAAGTTGTCGTCAAACTTGCCTGCAACCACTTCCGAGGCAGCTTGCACCATGGCCTTGCCGATCGCCGGGTCCAGCTTGCCCATGGCCATGTTCACCTCGGCCGCGGCCTGTTTGATGATGCCCAGCGCCCGGATGATCGGCACAGGCTGTTTTTCCCAGCCGATCGGAAAGTTCAGGATCGAACGCTGCGTCTGCGCCCCCCAGTACTTGTCGGCAGGAACCTCCAGCGGGCCGAAGCTGTCGGTTTCGGTGCGGGTCTTGGTCATGTCGGATACCCCTTGCGATTTTGCCGGCCTTGTAGCCCCGAAGCGCCAGATTCGCAAATAGTATGCGAAAGTATGCAGTTAGCGCTCACGCTCCCTGACGAAAGACATAGACGCGGGCTGGGGGCAAATTCGCCCAGATTCTAGGGCTTTTCACATGGGTCAGGTTAAAGCGCGCCCGCACCACCTCGGACAGCGGGGGCCGCGGACCATAGGTGATCTGCACGAAAGGCGCGCCCCGTTTCATCCTCGACAATGCCGCACCTACGATTGCCGCTTGCAATGCATCAGGCATCAGCAACGTCGGCACGCCCGAGATCACTGCATCCAGTTCCCGGTACCCGACGTTGACCATCTCTTGCGCAGGCAGGTTGTGGACAACGGTACGGGGAAAGCGTTGGCGCAGCCGGTCGCAGAACGCGGCGTTCAGCTCATAAAGCTCCAGCCGTTCAGGGGACAGGCCCGATGCAAGAATGGCGCGGGTGATTGTGCCGGTGCCCGCGCCGATTTCGGCCACGGCCTCCATCTGCCGGGTGACGGGCCGCGCCATCTCATTCGCGGCTGCGCGCCCGGTTGGAACGATGGCACGGATTTCAGAGGGACGGCGAAGGAATTGGCCAAGAAACAGCGACAGATCGGACAAGCGGAAACCTCCTGCTAGCAAGCCGGTCTCCGCCTTTATTACCTGGCCGTTACAGTGATGTGACGTTCAGGCTGGTGCGGAATCATTTGCGCCATTTGTCGAGGCTGACCACCTCGGCACCGCCCTTTGGAGTATCGTCATCGGGCTTTTCGGGGGTGGCCTCTTCGGCCTCTTCCTCTTCATCCTCGTCTTCTTCGTGGTTTTCAAACCGCAGGCCGAATTCGACCGAGGGGTCCACAAAGGTCCGCAGGGCGTCAAAGGGGATGTAAAGCGGCTCGGGCGAGTTGCCAAAGTTCAGCGTGACGCTGAACCCATCCGGCGTTACCGAGAGGTTGTCAAACCAGTGCTGCAACACAATGGTCATTTCCTCGGGGTAACGCTCGCGCAGCCAGTCAGCCATCTGCACGTCCGAATCGCGGGTGTCGAAAGTGATAAAGAAATGATGCTCACCGGGCAGCCCCTCACGCGCCACCGAGTCCAGCACATCCGCAATCAGCCGCTGCATGGCCCGATGCATCATTCCGCCGTAATCTATTCCGCGTGCCATGGCGTCCTCCGTCGTGCTTGGGGGCCAGCATAGGGAATTGGGACGGCTTGAAAAGCCCCTAGCGACAACCTCAGCGTGGCAAACGCTGTCGCCGTTCACGCCTGCAGGCGGCGGAAAACCTGTAGCAAGGCAGTACCTGCGCGGATCGAAAAAATTCTGGGATATCAGAGAGAAGATGGCGCGGTTGACGGGGCTCGAACCCGCGACCCCCGGCGTGACAGGCCGGTACTCTAACCAACTGAGCTACAACCGCGCATCGTTTCGGCGATATATGTGGTGGTGGCGCGGTTGACGGGGCTCGAACCCGCGACCCCCGGCGTGACAGGCCGGTACTCTAACCAACTGAGCTACAACCGCGCAGACCACTTTCCCCGGATCGCCGTCCGGGGTGCGAGGGGGTTTACGCATGGGGGCGCGTGGCGTCAAGGCCGATCTTGTGCAAAAAACAAATGGGCGCCCCGAAAGGCGCCCCGCTTTGTGTCAGAAAAGGTGTGCGGCCTTACTTTCGCACGGTCTTTACGTCGAAATCGGGCAGCGCCTCGAGCTCGGCTTTGGTGTAATTGGTCGCAAAGAAAGTGTCATTGCCGATGGTCACCAGATGGATCGCATCCTTGCCAAGCAGCACTTTCTTGGCACCGATTCCCAAAAAGCCCCCGATATCGGCGATATAGCCGACGACCTGGCCCGAATCATCCAGCACGATATCGTTCACCTTGGCGATGTCCTGCCATTCGGCCGGACGCTCTTCGACCGCAGGATCAACCCATTCGGTGGTCGAGGGCTGGTTGGTGGTCCAGATGCGACGGCTGGTCAGCCAGCTCGACAACACGCCGGGATCAGCCTCGGAAATCGCGGGCGGATTGACGTCGGGCGGAGCGACCACAGCCTCGGCAGCCGCTTCTCCCGCGGCAGCAGCGTCGTCCGCAGCAGTGGCGGCGGCGTCAGCGGCGCTATCAGCCGCCGCGGCAGCATCCTCGGCCGCATCAGTGGCGGCATCCGCAGCCGCATCGCCCATCCCGGTCGCGGCATCCGCAGCGTCATTCGCAGCATCGGCGGCCGCGTCACCCGCCTCGGCCGCAGCGTCGGCGGCGGCATCCGCAGCCTGACCCGCGGCATCGCCTGCCTCGGCCGCCGCTTCAGCAGCAGCCCCGGCAGCATCGTCTGCCGCATCGGCTGCGGCAGCGCCAGCGTCTTCGGCGGCCTGCATGGCCTGATCAGCAGCATTCTCGGCTGCGGTAGCGGCGTCCTGAGCCTGCTCGGCCGGGGTCACGGGCGGCGTCGCCGGTTCGGTTTGCGCAAAGGCAGGACCGGCAAGGGCCAGCGTGGTGGCAGCAATGACAAGAGGTTTCATGGACGTTGTCCTTTCCGGTTGTCGTTGTCTCGAACGGCGCACGCGCCGTCATTACGTTCGTCCAACGCCCCTGTCAGAGGCATCGTTCCCCCCAGAGTGGTGCTGGAATGATCACAAGGCGGAAATCCGCCCGTGAGCGGTGGCGTCACCCGGTCCCGTTTTAGCGACGGCGCGGATGGCTGATGCGACCACCGCAAACCGGCCCGGGTGCACCCGTGGTGCCAGGACCCGAGGTCGGCAGCCCCCGCAACACCCGCACTGCGAGCCAGCCAAAGGCCTGCGCCTCAAGCATGTCCCCGTCGAGCCCCGCGTCCTCGACCGGCGCGACATGGGCAGGCAGCCTTGCAGATAGCGCCGCCATCATCGCCGCATTGTGACGCCCGCCACCGCAGACAAGCACCCGTTCCACCGGGGTCAGCGCCGCCAGCCCCGCCGCCACCGCCGCCGCCGCCGCATGGGTCAGAGTCGCCGCCGCATCGGCATCCGAAAGCCCCGCGACCTCGGCCACAAGAGCGGGAAAGGCGTCGCGATCAAGCGATTTGGGCACCGGTCGGGTAAAATAGGGATCGCACATGAAACGGGCGATAACCTCTTCGTCGGGCGTGCCTTGCAACGCAAGCTGACCGCCCTCATCCCTTGCCAGCCCGTGACGGGCGCGCATCAGGTCATTTATCGGCGCATTGGCGGGGCCGGTATCAAAGGCAATACAGCCCCCCGGTGCCTCGGGCGATGCAGCGGCTGGATCAACCAGTGTCAGGTTGCCGACGCCGCCAAGGTTTAGAAACGCAACCGGCGCGCGCGGCAAAAGCCCCTGCCCCATTGCCCATTCCGCGCAGGCCCAGTGGAAAAAGGGGGCAAGGGGCGCGCCTTCGCCGCCCTGTCGCACGTCCTCGGAACGGAAATCCCACACCACGGGCCGGTCAAGCAGTTGCGCGAGTGCCGCGCCGTCTCCGGCCTGATGTGTGCCACGACCGCCCGGATCATGGGCAAGCGTCTGGCCGTGATAGCCGACCAGCTCGGCCTCGGGAAAGGTTTCGGCCAAGGCCGCATGGGCCGCAACGGACAGCGCAGCGGCCTCGGCCACATCAGGCCCGCCCGGCCATTGCCCAAGCGCGGCGTGAAGCAACCCCGCCTCATTATCCGAATAACCGCGCCACGTGCTGCGACCAAAACCAGCGATACGCTGACCGTCCGTTTCGATCACCGCCGCATCCACCCCGTCAAGCGAGGTTCCCGACATCATCCCCAGCGCCCGGATCATCGCGCTTTCCCTTCGCTGTTTCCCCCGGTATATCCGCGCCAGTGGAAAGGAACAGCCCATGACATATCGTGCCAAATCCGATTTTCTTAACGTGATGATCGAGCGTGGCTATCTGGCAGACTGCACCGACCTGCAGGCGCTGGATGAGGCCCTGATCAACGGAGCGGTGACGGCATATATCGGCTATGACGCGACCGCGGCCAGCCTGCATGTCGGGCACCTGCTGAACATCATGATGCTGCGCTGGTTCCAGAAAACCGGCAACCGTCCGATCACCCTGATGGGCGGCGGCACCACCAAGATCGGCGATCCGAGCTTTCGCTCGGAAGAGCGTCCTTTGCTGACGCCCACTCAGATTGATGAGAACATCGCCGGTATGAAGCAGGTCTTTGCCCGCTACCTCGATTATGGCGAGGGGCGCGCGATGATGCTCAACAACGCCGAGTGGCTGGATAGTCTGAACTACCTCGATTTCCTGCGCGACATCGGCCGGCATTTCAGCGTGAACCGGATGCTGTCGTTCGAATCGGTCAAGTCCCGGCTTGACCGCGAACAGTCGCTAAGCTTCCTCGAATTCAACTACATGATCCTGCAGGCCTATGATTTTCTTGAACTGCACCGCCGCTATGGCTGCCGGCTGCAGATGGGCGGCTCGGATCAGTGGGGCAATATCGTCAACGGGATCGACCTGACCCGCAGGGTGCTCGACGCCGAGATCTGGGGCCTGACCTCGCCGCTGCTGACCACCTCGGACGGGCGCAAGATGGGCAAGTCGGCGGGCGGGGCTGTCTGGCTGAATGGCGCGATGCTGTCGCCCTATGAGTTCTGGCAGTTCTGGCGCAACACCACCGATGCCGATGTCGGCCGCTTCCTTAAGCTTTATACCGAGCTGCCGGTGGATGAGTGCAACCGTCTGGGCGCGCTGTCCGGGTCGGAAATCAACGCCGCCAAGATCATCCTTGCCAATGAGGTGACGACGCTGCTGCACGGGGCCGAGGCCGCCGCCAGCGCCGAAGCCACCGCACGTCAGGTCTTTGAACAGGGTGGCGCCGGCGGCGATCTTGAGGTGGTGACGGTCAGCCCCGACGCTCTGGCGGCCGGGCTGACGGTGGTGCAGCTGCTGACCCAGACCGGCATCACCACCTCGGGCAAAGAGGCCAAGCGCCTGATCGCCGAAGGCGGGCTGCGGCTGAACAACGAGGCTGTCTCGGACCCCTTGCTTGCGGTTGACGCGGCGCTGATCGGGGATGGGCTCAAGGTCTCGGTCGGCAAGAAAAAGCACCGTATGGTGCAAATGGGATAACCCAAAAGGCCGGCAGAAACGCCGGCCTTTTTCATCACCCCGCCCTTAGCCCGCCTGCCAGACCCGTACCGCCTCAAGCGGCCAGACCAGCATCAGCACATTCAGGATCAGCCCGTCGCGGATCAGCCAGGTAGTCAGCGCCTCGAACCCCAGAACCAGCAGGACAGAGGCCCAGACCGGCAAGCGCGAGGCCAGCATAAAGCCCAGCACCATCGCCAGAATATCCGCGACCGAGTTCAGCACGCTGTCGCCATAATAATCGAGCGAGATGGTCACCGAGCGATAGCGTTCGATGATCGCATCCGAGTTCTCGACCAGCTCCCATGCCGCTTCGACCAGCGTGGCGATGGCCAGTCTCCAGCCAAAGCTGATCCGGCGCGCAACCAGCCATAGTCCCGCATAGAACAGGATGCCGTGGATGATATGAGAGGGCGTGTACCAATCCGCGATATGCTGCGAATTTTCAGAGGTCATGGTCTGGCCATACCACAGCTTGATATGGCCACATTTGCAGATCGGCTCGCGTCCGATCCACAGTAACCAGGCCGCAGCCAGAAGGATGATGAAAAAGGTGGCCCAGTAAGGGGCAAGGCGGCGTGTAAACATAAAGGAAACTCAAATCATTCTCGCGGGCCGCTGTCCATGGGGTGAATCGCGACGCCTCAGCCTGCGCGCAGCGCCGCCGCCATCACCCTGTCCAGCGCCTGCAAAAAGCGCGCCCGCTCGGGCTTGCCAAAACTTCCGCCCCGACCCTGATGAAAGGGATCGGCGGCGCGGATATCCTGCATCAGATCGCGCGTCGCCAGCCTGGGACCGATATTCGTCACGGTCAGCACCTCGCCGTCGTGCTGCACCACCTGCGCCCCGGCCTTAATGCAGCGATCCGCCAAAGGCAGGTCAGATGTCACCACCACATCGCCCCGCCCACAATGCGAGGCGATCCACCGGTCCGCTGCGTCCAGCCCTTCTGACACGATCACAAGCGAGACGAGCGGATTGGCCGGAGGCCGCAATCCGCCATTGCAGACCAGCACCATTGGCACGCGCAGCCGGGTTGCGACCCGTTCGGCCTCGGCCTTGACCGGACAAGCGTCGGCATCAATGTAAAGCGTCGTCAACGGACTCTCCGTTCAGAGGAAATGGGGTCTCTGCCCTGCGCCTCAGGCGGCGCGATGGCGGTTTCGGGCGATTGCCGTGATGCAGCCGAGGTTTCTCACGCCTTCTTTGCCTGCAAAAGATAGGTCATGGGGATCTGCGCCTCTCACCCCTCATAAATGTCATATCCGGGTTCCCGTATCGAGTGTCCGAATTCCTTTAGTGACGTAATAGCCAGTCCGGCCACGGCACAGGCGTCACGATTTCGCCAAGCGTATGTCAAAACCAGTAACCAGTGGCACCAGCGCCATGATCTATGCCGTCATATGAGATCAGGCCGTCCTCTTTGATCGGGTCTTTATGG
>Ga0182743_1000447_pt1 | contig 52268 bp, 48 predicted proteins | sample eDN3rd30CKraftOP_FD_128522 | JGI IMG/M metagenome (GOLD analysis project Ga0182743, IMG submission 128522) | Enriched Organic Plus compost microbial communities from Emeryville, California, USA - eDNA 3rd pass 30_C Kraft OP (version 2) (version 2) ... | reverse complement strand
TACCGCGCGCTCAGCTCCACGGCGGCCTTGAGGGCTTCATCCGTGTACTTGATCTTGTGGTAATCCTCGAAATACGGCCGCAGGCCCTTCACGATCTCGATGGCGTCCGGAATGGTCGGCTCGGCCACGTCGATCTTCTGGAAGCGACGCACGAGAGCCCGGTCCTTCTCGAAGAACTGACGATACTCCTTGTAGGTCGTCGAACCGATGCAGCGGATGCCGCCCGAAGCCAGAGCCGGCTTGAGGAGGTTCGAAGCATCGAGCGCGCCGCCCGAAGTAGCGCCGGCGCCGATCACGGTGTGGATCTCGTCGATGAACAGCACCGCGTTCGGGAGCTTTTCGAGCTCCTTCATCACGGCCTTGAGCCGCTCCTCGAAGTCGCCGCGGTAACGGGTACCGGCCAGCAGCGCACCCATGTCGAGCGCGTAGATGACCGCTTCCTGCAGCACTTCGGGAACATCGCCCTCGACGATCTTGCGTGCCAGGCCCTCGGCGATGGCCGTCTTGCCCACGCCCGCGTCACCCACATAGATCGGGTTGTTCTTGGACCGGCGGCAGAGCACCTGGATGGTGCGGCGCAGCTCGGCGTCGCGGCCGATCAGCGGATCGATCTTGCCGGCACGGGCCTTCTCGTTGAGGTTGACGCAGAAATCTGCCAGCGCCGAGCTCTTCTGCCCATTGCCGCCGCCTTCGCCTTCCTCATGGCTACCGCCGCCCTCAGGGCCGCGGGCGCGCCGGTCCTCGTTCGGGCCGGACTTCGTGATGCCGTGGGAGATGAAGTTGACCGCGTCCAGCCGGCTCATGTCCTGCTGTTCGAGGAAGTAGGCCGCGTGGCTTTCGCGCTCGGCAAAGATCGCGACCAGGACGTTGGCGCCGGTCACTTCTTCGCGGCCCGAGCTCTGGACGTGGATCACCGCGCGCTGAATCACGCGTTGGAAAGCTGCGGTCGGACGGGCGTCCTGACCGTTGGGCACGACGAGGCTGTCGAGTTCTTCGTTCACGAAGTCCTCGAGATCGCCCCGCAGCGCGTCGATATCGACATCGCATCCCTTCAGCACCGCGATGGTGTCGCGGTCATCGAGCAATGCGAGGAGCAGGTGCTCCAAAGTCGCGAACTCATGTGCACGCTCCCGGGCCAGGTTCATGGCCTGGTGCAGTGCCTTTTCAAGTCCGCGGGAAAATGAGGGCATGGTCGGGTTCCTATTGCTTTTCCATCACGCATTGCAGCGGGTGCTGGTTCTTGCGTGCAGTTTCCATGACGCGAGTGACCTTGGTCTCGGCCACCTCGTATGGATAGACGCCGCACTCACCCACCCCCTGTTGGTGAACGTGCAGCATGATGCGCGTCGCATCTTCGCGCGACTTGTTGAAGACCTCCTGCAGAATGAGGACCACGAACTCCATCGGAGTGTAGTCGTCGTTGAGCAGGAGCACCCTGTACAGGCTTGGGCGCTTTGTGCGGGGCCGCGCCTTGGTGACGGTCCCGCTCTCGAACTTGGAGCCGTTGTCGCCGCCTTTGCCGTCATCGTCAGGTCCGGAACGCAGGGCATTACGGGCCGGGATTTCGGCATCCGCGACTTCCGGCGCCTTGGGGGCATTGGGAAGCGTGGTCATTGCTTGGCTACCGGACGAACTCAAACGAAGCAGCATGGTGGAACCATTATGTAGGCAAAATCTGGTCGGTGTTAAGAGGCAAGGAAGGTGCTCACGCCGGAGTTGAACGAAGCACGCCCAACCCCCGCCGCATTGGATCGCTAGTGAGCCACCCATTGCCAAGCCCCAAACCCGGCGCGTTAACGATACTGCGCTCAAATGTAATCTCATTTTACGGAATGGTAAGAGGGCCAATCCTATTGTGTCCCAGAGTAGGGACGCGTCGGCTCGCGTGTTTGGGGACGCAAGAGCCAGTTCTAGTTGAGTACGGGGTGCGTTCAAGCCCCGAGTAAGAGTTGGAGTACAGGGTGGCTTCCCAGCGGGTAGAATCCCTTTTGTCGCGCGGACCCATCGCGCGGTTGGTTCTGGCAATCGTCGTTGCGTTGGCAACGATGTTCCCCACCATCGTCGAGGCTGAGGCCGCTGCCCAGAAGAACTACCGGATTTATGCCGGTATCGTGGTGGACGGCAAGACGGGCAAGGTCCTCTACGAAGAGGCCGCCGACGCCACGCGCTACCCCGCCTCGGTCACCAAGGTGATGACCCTCTACATCCTCTTCCAGGAGCTGACGGCCGGCAACATCAAGCTGTCGACCAAGATGACGGTGTCGTCCTACGCCGCGTCCGCCGTTCCCACCAAGCTCGGCCTCAAGGCCGGCTCGACCATTACCGTCGAAGATGCCATCAAGGCCATCGTCACGCTCTCGGCCAATGACATGGCCCGCGTGATCGCCGAACACATCTCCGGTTCCGAATCCAAGTTCGCCCAGCGCATGACGGCCACTGCCCGCGCGCTTGGCATGAGCCGCACTCAGTACGTCAACGCCTCGGGCCTTCCCGATGGCCGCCAGACCACGACCGTGCGGGATCAGGCGCGCCTCGCCGTCGCCATCTACCAGCACTTCCCCAAGTACTACGAGTACTTCCAGACCAAGAGCTTCTCGTACGGCAAGCGCGTCTACGGCAACCATAACCGCTTGCTCGGAGCCTCCGGCATCGACGGCATCAAGACCGGCTACATCAACAATTCCGGCTACAACCTGATGACCGCCTCGCGTAAGGACAACCACCACCTGATCGTGATCGGCTTCGGGTTCAATACTTCCCGCGCCCGTGACGCCAAGGTCTACGAACTCGTCCAGAAATACCTCCCCAAGTCCCGCTCGGGCGGGTACCTGCAGACCGCCATGATCCCGGCTCCCGGTATCCGCGGCGGCTATGTTGGCGGCTCCGCCCCCGATATCCAGGTCGCTGCTTCCGAGGAACCCGTCTTCGTGACGCCGGCAGCCCTGCCCAGCTTCCGCACGGCCGTCGCGGCACTGCCGGCGGCGCCGGCCGCCGTTCCCGCGGTCCAGCCTGCACCCGCACCCGAGGTACAGGTCGCCAGCGTCCGCGCCCCCGTGCCGCAGGACATGCCTGCCGATCTCACGCTTCAGCCGGCAGTGCAGGCAGCCAACCTCATGGGTGCCCCGAGCGCCGTGCAGCCCGCCAATCCCCCGGTCGACGTCATCGGTGCCTGGATCAGCGAAACCTTCTCGCTGGGCGCCCCCCCTGCCCCCCTCGGCCAGACCCAGGCTTCCGAACCCCTGGTTCCGCCCGTTGGCGTTGGCCAGCAGGGCCAGCCGATCGACCTGATGACCTCTGGCTCCGTTTCCAACGGCAAGCCCGTGCAGGTGGCCTCGGCCGATGCCAATGACGTCGTGGCTCCGGCGGCTCCCCTGTCCGTCAAGAAGTGGATTGTCCAGGTCGGCGCCACGCCGAGCCAGGACGGCGCCAATGACCTCATCAACGACGCGGCGGCCCGCATTTCCACGCTCGCCGACTTCCGCGCCTCGGTCGAACCGTTCGAAAAGAACGGCCAGACCTTCTACCGCGCCCGTTTCGTCGGCTTCGGCGATCGCGACGGCGCCACGCAGATGTGCAACCAGCTCAAGGCGGCCAAGATGAGCTGCCTGGCTATGCAGAGCTAAGGCTCGGCACCCAACAGGAAGTGCGTTCCACCGGGCGTTTGTAAGGAGTTGCCCCAATGAGTGAACTGTCAAACCTCTCGGAACTGGCGCACTTCGTTGGCAAGTCGCGTTTGACCTCCAGCGACGATCGCGTCCGCCGCCGGGCCCTGGCCGGGCTGACGGCACGCCTCGATCCGCGCCCGCACCGCCGCGGCGTCGGCGACCTCCTGGGCGTGGTGCTTGCGCTCTCGGCCCGCACGCGCCGCATGACAATGCCGCGCGTCGAAGTTGAGATCGACGTCTTCGCGCCGGGCGGCAAGCGCGCCCTGCGCATGCGCCTAGGTCATCCCGGGCACTGATCCATCGTTCTTGCGAAGAGATCGCGCCGCAGACTGCCACCCGGCTTCTGCGGCGCAATTGTTTCCCCTACCCTCTCAGGCGCCGCTCCAGCCGGTTGTGCAGCGCCCGCACCCCGTTTGCGGCCATGCCGGTCACCACCGCCATGTTGCGCCCGCGGGCCTTGGCCTCGTAGACGGCGGCATCGGCCAGCGCTGACAATTCGTCGATGTCGTAACCGGCTTCGTCGGTGGAAGCCACGCCGACACTGACGGTGGCGCGGATGCGCGCGCCCATCGCCTCGACGAAGCCGCGCTCGAACTCGATGCAGATGCGCTGGGCGACCATCAAAGCTTCTTCGGTCGAGGTGCGGCGCAGCAGGCAGCAGAACTCTTCCCCGCCCAACCGGTAGATGCAGTCGCCCGGCCTCAGGTTGGCCTCGAGCACACCGGCGAACTTGACCAGCACCCGGTCCCCTGCGTCATGACCGTAGCGGTCGTTGACCGACTTGAAGTGGTCGAGATCGAGCATGAGCAGGCTGAGCGTGGTGCGCTGGCTGCGATGCCGGCGCAGCAGACGCTCAGCGTCGGCCATGAAGGCGCGTCGGTTCAAAAGGCCCGTGAGCGTGTCAGTCAAGGCGAACTGGCGCTGCTCGAACTCGCCGCGCTCACGCGTCATGGAGATCATCAGGATCGTCAGCGACACGGCCTGGGCGAAAAGCATGAGGTTGAGGATCGATTGAGCCAGCGGATCGAGCGGCAGGGCCCCGAAGGGAAACGGCAGTACATTCACCAGCGGGATGCGCAGCGTGAAGATCACGGCGGCGGCCGCCAGTATGACGACAGCGGGCATACGCGATCGCAGCCGCTCCTGGCGCCCGCGCCACAGCTCCGAAGCGGCCAGCCACATGAACGCCGCTCCGATGACGGAGGCGACGAGGACGCGAGCCACGAGGCTCTCCATGAAGGCCGGCCAGGCGCAGAGCACCACCCAGGCAATGGCGGCAGCCGCAAGGGGCCACAGCGTCGGCCTGCGCCGCTCGAAGACGCGCGCCGCCTGCCAGATGCAGCCGAAGGTCAGGAGGAGCGCGACGTTGCCGACGACCACCGAGACGTAGTTCGGCTCAGGCGTCCATTGCGTGAAGGCAAAGGCCGCAACCGCCGCCATGAAGAATGGCACGCTCCACCAGGCCAGCCAGGACGACCTCAGGTCGCCGATCCAGTAGAAGAGGAAGATGACGCCCAGCAGCAGGGTCGATAACCCTCCCTGCAACAGCACCGTGTACATGTCGATCTGCATAGTCGCGCCTCATGACCTCGGTACATCGCTGCCCCGGGGCGTCGCATCCTTCTGAACTGGAACCTGAGATCAGGCTATCTGGGCAAGGCGCCCATCATTGGCGGGGTCGGGTAACCGCTTCCCTCGCCCCTGGGATAATCTGCGCATCGGCAGGTTGAGGGCATCGATCAGCAGCCGGTATTCTTGCCTGGCCGAGATGTGGGACATGGGCGGCATTCCGCCCAGGATGCTCTCGTCCAGCGGATCGAAGACCGTCAGGCCGTAGGGGAACAGCGACCGAAAGATCACGCGCTCGGCGATGCCGTCGGCAACGCGGCAACCCAGCTTGAGCGATATCTTGTCGAGCACGCCCTGCACCGTCCGGGTATTGCGTGATGCAAGCATGGAAATACGGTTGCGAACCAGAACCCAGTCGACAGTGTGCCCGTCGACGGCCAACCGCTCGCTGCGCGCCCTTTGCACCAGGCGCGCATAATGGCTGATCTCGCGCGCCTCGCCCGTCGCCGGGTCGAAATGGGCGATCACATCCAGGTCGACCAGGCTGTCGTTGATCGGCGTAACCAGGGTATCCGCCATCGAATGCGCCAACCGGGCCAGGTTCGTGTCGAACCCGGGCGTATCGATGACGACGAAATCGACGGTGTCCTCGACCTCGGCAATGGCCGCCCCGAACACCTCGAACTCGTGCTTCTGGTTTTCGCGTATGGAATCGCCGCGCGTCCGCGGCAGGTGGAAATGCAGGGTATTGGGAAGCTCTACCGCGTTGGCGGCGGCCCAGCGGCGGCGGTTCTTGACGTAGCCGGTAAACGTCTGCTGCCGGCTGTCCACGTCCATCGTCGCGACGCGAAAACCCTTGTAGAGCAGCGCGGTTGCCAGATGAAATGCAGTGGTGGACTTGCCGGAGCCGCCTTTTTCATTGCCCACGACAATGACGTGCGCGCCCCTACCATCCATGACCGAGTCCCCCAAATCACTTGGCGTGAGTGTGAGGGTTCAGCGCATTTGAGACAAGTACCGAGAAAATCCAGATGGTTTTGCACCTAACAAGAAGTTGCCAAAGCTCTAGAGCAGGCCGAGCTTTGCCAGTTCCTCGGCGATGATCTCCCCCCCCTGCTCCTCCATGCCCGCCCCCATGTCGGGCGGCGCATCCTTGGGCTCGAGATAGCGCCAGCCCTGGAACGGACGCTTGGGGTAAGGCATCGTGCGCACCATGTCGCGCGACATGATGATATCGCAGCAGTCCTTGCCTTCCCGGTCGGTCGAGGCTTCGAAGCGCAGGATGGGCTGGCGGCACCGGATGATGCCGGAGATCACCCAGTAGATCGAGCCACCCCCGGCGATGAGCTCATCGGCGCGCTTGGGCATCGTGCGGGTGCGGTGGACATGCACGTCTTCGCCATAGTCGGCGCCCCACCAATGGGCGCGTTCGTCGCGATAGCTCTCGAGCTCTTCGTAGGAGGCGACGCCTACGCTCAGCTTGATCAGGTGAATCACTGCGTCTTGCCTTGTATGAAGTCGATTTCGTCCTGCTCGACCACCCAAGGCTCCTTGAGCGCCTCCCCGTACCACTCCTGGAATGCGGGCAAGGCGTAGATGGCCTCTACGTATTCTGAGGCGAAGTCGGCGACCGGCAGTTCGTAGACCCGGATGCGCGTCGCCACGGGCGCGAACATGGCGTCCACCCCCGAGAACGACCCGGCCAGATAAGGCCCACCGGAGCGATCGAGCATGTCGCCCCAGACCTTCTGCAGGCGGTCCAGCTCGTCCGCAACGTAATCGAGCGGCACACGCCCCGGATGGGAGGCCCGCAGGTTCATCGGCGCGGAATTGCGCAGGCGGAAGAAACCGGCATGCATCTCGGCGCTCGCCGCCCTGGCGCGGGCTCTCGTGGCGCGGTCGGCCGGCCAGATGTGCTTGTGGGGGAACTTGTCGGCCACATATTCGATAATCGCCAGCGTTTCCGGGATTACCAGGTCACCATCGATGAGCACCGGCACCTGGCCGGTGGGCGAACGCTCGAGCATCGTTTCCTTCCAGCCCTCTCCGTTGAGCAGGAGCGTTTCCTCCTCGAACGGAATGTCGAAAGCGCGCAATGCGAGCCAGGCGCGCAGCGACCAGCTCGAATAGTTCTTGTTGGCGATCAAAAGCTTCATGGCTTGGGTCCACTCAAAAAAGGGAGGCGCCCGCCGCGGGCGCCTCCCCCTGAACTCCGGGCTCCTTGCGGGAGCGCTTCCGCCCTCAGGCGGTTGCGACAATGGAAATTACCAGCCCCATCGCCGCCAGACAAACAAAGGTCCAAGTGGCTATTCGCCACCACGCGTAACGAACCTGGCTTCGCATAGGATACTCCTTAACGCTCGGCCGCGGGGTCTCCCCCGCTGTTCACAAAACGTTAATCTGCGTTCATCCTGCTGACAAGCGCACCGCGCGCCTTGTGCAAAACCCACCTCTAGAAGAGGTGGAACCAGAGCCCCGCCAGGCCAAGAAACGAAAAGAATCCAACGACATCGGTGATCATGGTCACGAAAGTCGCCGACGCCACGGCGGGATCGATCTTGAACCGATCGAGCGTCAGCGGAATCAAGACGCCAGCCGTTCCTGCCGCAATCATGTTGACCACCATCGCCATCCCAATGACCAGCCCGAGCTCCGGATTTGCGAAACGTAGCCAGGTCACGACGCCAATAAGGAGGGCAAAGATCGCGCCGTTGCAGAGCCCCACCAGCATCTCGCGCGAGACGAGACGCCGCAGCTTGAAACTGTCCAGCTCACGCATGGCCAGCGCGCGCACGGTAACGGTCATGGTCTGGGTGCCGGCGTTGCCGCCCATCGAAGCCACCATCGGCATCAGCACCGCCAGGGCAACCATCTGCTCGATCGTGGCGTCGAAAAGCCCGATAACCAGCGAACTCAGGCTCGCGGTGAGAAGACTCACCACCAGCCAGGTCGAGCGGCTTCGCACCGCGTCGCGCACGCCGTCCGAAAGGTCTTCGTCGCCGACGCCGGCGAGCAACTGCATGTCCTCGGTCGCCTCCTCGTGGATGACGTCGACCATGTCATCGATCGTGAGCACGCCGACCAGCCGCTTGCTGTCATCCACCACAGCCACTTCGACAAGGTCATAGCGCTCGAAGACGCGCGCGGCCTCTTCCTGGTCCTGGCCAGCCTCGACCTCGATCACGTCGGCATTCATGATCTCCTCGATCTGCACCTTGCGCTGGGCGCGCAAGAGCTTGTCGAGCGGCATCATGCCGAGCAGCTTGTAGCCGGCATCGACCACGTAGATCTGGTAGAACTCGTCCGGCAGGTCCTTCTCGCCGCGCAGGTAGTCGATGGTCTGGCCCACCGTCCAGAACGGCGGAATCGCAATGAAGTCGGTCTGCATCCGCCGGCCGGCGGAGTCTTCGGGATAGTCGAGACTCCGGCGCAGCGACAGGCGCTCGAACGCAGGCAGCTTGGAGAGGATGTCGTCGCGATCTACCGGCTCGATGTCCTCGAGCAGCGCCACCGCGTCGTCGCTGTCCAGCGCCGCCACACCGCGTGCGATCTCGGCATTGGGCAGGTGCTCGAAAATCTCGTTCCTGACCGACTCATCGACCTCGGTCAGCGCCTCGAAGTCGAACTGGTCGCCCAGGAGCCGCACCAGCGCCACGCGCGCTTCGGCATCGAGCGCTTCGAGCACGTCACCGGTATCGGCTGCATGCAGCGGCGCCATGAGTTCGGAGACAGCCTCGGCATCGCCGGCATCGATGCGCAGACGCAGGGCCTGGATCCAATCGGGATCGATATGCCCGTCCGCATCGCGCGGCGGCACGTCGCCCGTGCGGACGTTCGGCTCCAATGTCTCGGTTTGATCGCTCATCGACAGCCCCGAAGCGAGAGGGTCTTTATCGTGCGGGTGTAGCCAATCGACCGCCGATGCGCCAGACCAGGCTCGCTATTTCCCGGAAAGCTTTTGCCGAGCCCCCAAAACGCTCGCGGCGCGCTACTCGTGCTGAGGCAGTCCATCTCCCGGGAAGCTCGTCCAGGGATGGACTTCGAAGGCGAATACTCCGGCCTTGACGCCCGGGTCCTCTTCCATCAGGACCCGCGCCTCATCGAGCCCGGTTTCGAAAATGCCGATTCCGCAAAGCTCGCTCCCGTCCGACACAGGCCCGACCAGCACCAGCGAGCCCTCCGCCCGCAGCGCAAAGTTGCGCCGGGCGTGCTCCCACACGATCGGACGGGCCTGGGGCGTTGCATAGTTGGGACCAGCCTTGAGCAGCACCGCGGCGTAGACCCGGGCCTTGGGCAACATGGACTGCATGAATTCGTCGGTGATCTGCGTCATCGCCTTCCCTCACGACTGCCTGCGCCAAACTAGCACATTGGGGACGAAGGCGCTGCCCACGCTTGCCTTGCCCGAGCGCCCTCCCCACTATGGTCTTCTTCTCTCACCCCGGTATTCCAAATGATCAAAATCGCCCAACCACCCGATCCCTGGCAGCGCACGACGACCGAGCACGGCTTCGCAGCGGACGAAGTCATCTCGGCCCTGCAGAAATCCATGCGTCGCGGGCTCGTGGAAAATGTGCTGCTGCTGGCCTGGGAGATGTACATCACCAGCCCAGAAATGGAGGAAATGCTCTGGTCGCGGCTATGCGTGATGTCGGTCGAGGATATCGGCGCCGGCAACCTCAACGCGCCTGTTCTGGTCGAAACGCTCTATCAGATGCACAAGCGCTATCCGCGCCCGACCGGTGACCGCTTCCTCTTCGCGGCGCACGCCATCCGGGTGATGGCGACGGGAGAGAAGGACCGGACCACCGACGACATGGTGAACTGGGCCAAGAACGTCGTGGCCACCGGCGAGCGCCTTCCGGAAATCCCCGATGTGGCGCTCGACATGCACACGTTGCGGGGCCAGCAGATGGGCCGCGACTACAAATATTTCATGGAAGAGGCGTCGCGGGTGATCCCCGAAATCAAGGGGAAGGAAACCAAGTACCGCGACTGGATCATGCAGGCCCTGGCCGATGGCCGCCTGACCTGAAAAAACAAAGGCCCGCAGCGATGCGGGCCTCATACATTCCAGCCGAAAAGCTCTGTACTTAGAGCTTGTCGGCCTGCCGGCGGGCGAAGCCGTCGATATCGTCATGATTCAGACCGATATCACGCAGCTGCCGCGGGCTCATCGCATCGAGCTCACGACGCAGACGGTTGTAGCTCGACCACTTCTGAAATGCCTTACGAAGGCCCATTCTTCTTCTCCAATCTTCCCACTCACCCGGAACCACCCGGGCATTCGACGCGCCTTTCGAGTCCTGCGAACCTGGTCACGGATTCAACGGCGGCGCGGCGCGCTTGTCGTTGAGGAAAGTGTCAGGAACAAGAACGGCTTGTGGCAGTTTTCCGACAGCCGTCGCTGCCTCGCGGCCGCGTTCGAATGACGCCGAAATAGGGGGTGTCGCCTCCAAAGAGAAGAGTCATTTATGCATAGAAGTTATGCCCTGTGCTCACGGTTTACGCACGGTAAAGCCCAAAGCTTCGGCAACCCCTATACGAGCTTGAGGTAGATCAGCTCCGGATCGCCATCGTCGAGCCCCTCGATGAAGCCGCTCATCTTGAAGCCTTCGGCCGCAAGCAGGGCCTGCATGGGCTGGTTGGAAAGGTTCGTGGACGTCCAGAGCTTGGGCGGCCGACAACGGGTCGCCAGATAGCGCACCATGCCCCGCCCAATGCCCCGGCGGCGCCATTCGGCGCCCACGATCAGCATGTCGATGATCGGGTCGTGGAAGAAGTGATTGTGGAGGACCCCATAGGCGGCGATCTGCCCCCCGATCTCGGCGACGTGGCATTCCCCCGCCCCGATCCAGGCGGCAAGCGCTTCCTTCGCCGGCATGGTCCGGCTGATCGGAGCCATCGCGCACCGATCGATCCAGCGCCACCACCGCATCCAGGTCGGTCATGCTCGCCAGGCGAAACCGGGGCGTCATTCTCCCTCCCCGCCCCTAGAGCAGTCGCTCGACATCGGCGGCGATATCCTTGGGCTCAACCGTGGGCGCATAGCGTTCGACGACCTTGCCGTCCCGGTCGAGCAGGAACTTGGTGAAGTTCCACTTGATCGCCTCTATGCCCAGGATGCCGGGCGCCTCGGACTTGAGCCAGGCCCAGATCGGGCTCTCGTTCTTGCCGTTGACGTCCACCTTGGCAAAGAGCGGGAAGGTCACGTCATAGGTGAGCGAGCAGAACTGCGCGATTTCGTCGGCGTTGCCCGGTTCCTGTTCGCCGAACTGGTTGCAGGGGAAACCCATCACGACCAGCCCGCGCTCGCCATACTGGCGCCAGAGCGACTCGAGCCCCGCATATTGCGGCGTGAACCCACAGTGGCTCGCAACATTGACCACCAGGATCACCTTGCCCCGATAGTCGCCCAGGGTTTGCTCGGTCCCATCGAGCCGGGGCGCGGAAAAATCGTAAAATGCACTCAAGATCAATCTCCAGAAGAAAGCCGGACGAGGAGAGGCCCCATCGAAAAGCGCAGCATTGCCATGGCACGAGCCTGCATTAGTTTGTGCGATGCGCCAAGACGGGTAATAGTTGGCGAGCGGTAACACGAGAATTCCCGCGCGAGGGCGCGGATTTCGCAGGTCGGTGACTGGGGGGTCGACAATGCCATTTCTTTCGCTGTCCGCGAGCGACTTCGAGCCGCAGCACCGCATCCCAGCGTTTCAGGAGGCCGCCGCCACCATCTGCCGGCTGGAGGTGCTGCCCGAAGACCCCGGGAGCTTTACCTCGACCACCGCCATCGCCGTGCTTCCCGAGGCCATCATCGCCTCGACCGTGCACTCCCAGTGCACCACGTTGCGAACCACCGCCATCGCCGAGGACGAGCACGACAACATCCTCCTCCACGTACCCATGCAGGCCGGCTTCGCCATCACCCAGCGGGGTGGCAACGATGCAGAATGCGCCGCAGGCTCGCTCTACATCGACCCGAACGAAGTGCCCGGCGTCGCCCATTTCACCGACGCAAGCACCAATGTGCTCTACATATCGTTGCCCCGGCACGCCCTGGCCGGCTCGCGCGGGGCAGTCGACCGGCTGCTGCGCACCAGCGCCCGCATGTCCCCGCACTGGCAATTGTTCGTCGGCTATGCGCGGCAACTTCACGACTGCTTTCCCGCCCTCAACGCCGACCAGGCGCGGCTTTGCACGGCCCATCTCCACGACCTGGCGCGCATGGCGCTCGCGGAGGGGCAACTTGTCGAGGAAGCGGGCGAGGGCCGCGGCGTTCGCGCCGCCTGGCTGGAAAAGCTCAAGGCCGACATCGAGCGTCACCTCACCTCGCCCGAACTCTCACTCAATGGGCTCGCCGTCCGCCATGGCATCAGTACCCGCTATATCCGAGCGCTTTTCGCCAGCGACCGCACGACCTTCCGCGACTACGTCAAGGATCGCCGATTGTCGCTCGCGCACCGTCTGCTGACCGACCAGCGCCACACGCATCGCTCCATCAGCGACATTGCCATGTCTGCCGGTTTTGGGGACCTCTCCTGGTTCAATGCCTGCTACCGCCAGACCTATGGCAGGACCCCGTCCGATACCCGCGCCATCCACCGCGCCCATCCGCGAGCCTAACGCTGTCCCACGGGCGGCATTTGTGCCGCCCAGCCCGCATTCCAGTTCCGCCCAGCCCAAGAATAAGCGGCCGAAGCTCCCTACGGTACCGGCATCCGCGCACCCGACCATGGCGTTGCGCGAACAAGGAACCGAGGGACAATCACAATGTGGGATTTCAGCATTGCGCGCGGCATGAGCCTGATGATCAGGACAGCGCCGTTCGTGCTGTTCAGGGCAATCATCTATTTCGCCATCGCCGCCGCCTATGTCATCGCGACCGGCACAGGAGCAGGCATCGGGTACGGGATCGGCGGGTTCGGCGACACAGACTTCCAGGTCAACTCGACACTCTGGGGCGGCGGGATCGGGTTCGGGGTGACGGCCGCGGTCGTCTACTTCTTGCGCGAATACCTGCTCTACATCGTCAAGGCCGGCCATATCGCCGTTATGGTCGAATTGCTTGATGGACGCCCGCTCCCCGACGGCAAGGGCCAGATCGCCTATGCGAAGAGCGTTGTTGCGCAGCGCTTCGGTCAGGCCTCGGTGCTGTTCGGTCTCGACCAGTTGATCAAGGGCGTCATCAGGGCGATCACAGGGCTCCTCGAGGGTCTGTTCTCGATCCTGCCCATTCCCGGTCTCGCCCAGCTCATGGGGGTGCTGCGCGCCTACCTGAAGGTCGCGGTGGGGCTCGTCGACGAGATCATTCTCGCCCACGCCATCCGGACGCGCTCGGACAACCCCTTTTCGAGCGCCCGCGAAGCCCTGGTGCTTTATGCCCAGAATGCCAGGCCCATGCTCGGCAACGCCGCCTGGCTGACCCTGATCGTCTACGGCCTGTCCCTGCTGGTCTTCCTCCTCATGCTGACGCCCGCAGCGGCCCTCGCCTACTTCATCCCGGGCAACTGGTCGGCGGGCAGCATCGTCTTCGCGCTGCTTTTCGCCTGGACCGTCAAGGCGGCGCTGATCGAACCCTTCGCCATCGCCTGCATGCTGCAGGCCTTCTTCAAGATCACCGACGGGCAGCAACCGAACCCCGAATGGGAGCGCCGTATCGAAGCTGCCTCCGACAAGTTCAAGGAGATCGGCAACCGGGCCCTCACCTGGGTCGGCGGCGCCAGGCGCACCAACCCCGATCTCAACGCCCAAGGAGCCAAGGCATGAACCGCGTCCTCAAAGTTGCCCTGGCTACCGCCATCGCCCTCGTCACACTGGTGACCGCAAGTCTTGCGGCCGAACGCATGATCATCGTGATGGATGGGTCGGGCTCGATGTGGGGCCAGATCGACGGGCGCCCGAAGCTGGAGATCGCCCGCGACACCGTCAAGGACGTGCTGAGCCGCCTGCCCCCAGATCGCGAGCTTGGCCTGATTGCCTATGGCCACCGCGAAAAGGGCAATTGCGGGGATATCGAGCTCATGGTCCCTGCCGCCAAGGGCACGTCCGGGGCAGTCCTCGAAGCCGTCCAATCCATGCGGTTCCTCGGCAAGACCCCGTTGACCGAGGCCGTCCGCCAGGCCGCCGAGGCGCTGCGCTACACCGAGGAAGAAGCCACAGTCGTGCTGGTCACCGATGGCCTTGAAACATGTGAGGCCGATCCCTGTGCGCTTGGCAAGGAGCTCGCCAATGCCGGCCTCAAGTTCACCGCCCACGTCGTCGGGTTCGGGTTGAGCGAGGAGGAAGGCGCTGCCGTCGCCTGCCTGGCTGAGAATACCGGTGGCCGGTACTTCGATGCAGACGACGCCGGAGCGCTGGCCGACGCCCTCAACCAGGTGGTGCTCGCCGAAAAGGCCCCGCCCAAGCCCGCGGCGGCCACCCCGCCCAAGGCGACCATCAGCGCGCCGGCGACCGCCGCGATAGCCTCGACCATCGAGGCGATCTGGACCGGCCCGCAGCACGCCGAAGACTACCTGGAGATCGTCCCGGGCAGCGAGAAGAGCGCATCGAGCGGCAGCCGCAACTATGCCTATGCCGCGCAAGGCTCGCCCGCGCGCCTGTTGGTGCCGGCCGAGGCAGGCGATTACCTGATACGCTACATCTGGTCTTCGCCAGAAGGCCGGACGGTGCTTGCGACGGCGCCGTTGCAGGTGACGGACTCCGAGTTTGCCATTGCCGTTCCCCCCGACCCCATCCAGATGGGCTCCGTCGCGTCACTGGCCTGGAAAGGCCCCAATGGCCCGGGAGACTATCTGGCGATCTTTCCTGTCGGTAACAGGGACAACGGAGAAATCAGCTACAGCTATGTGAGCGCCGGAAGCCCGCTCGACATCCTCGTCCCCAACGTCCCGGGTGACTACGAAATCTCCTACATCGTAGAAGGCAGCGGCGAACGCCGGAGCGGGATCACCGTCCCACTCAAGGTCATCGAGGGCGAAGTCTGGCTCAAGGCTCCGACCTCCGTTCGCCCAGGCGCTCCCTTCTCCGTCAACTGGAGAGGACCGGGCAACAACGTCGACTACATCGATATCGTCCCTGACGGTCACACCGAAACTTTCGGGGAGTTGACCTATGCCTATGTCGGCGGCCCCGAACGTGAGCCGCGCGAACTGGCGGCGCCCGAGGAACCGGGCACCTATGCGATCCGCTACCTGTCGGAGGGAGCCGGCGGGCGCCGCGTCCTGGCCAGCACGACCCTGACCGTCGACCCGAACGCGCCCGAAGCCGCCGCCCAGGGGCTGGTGGAGGCGCGATTCGACGTTCCACCCGACTTTGCCGGCACGCCGGTCACATGGTCGGCAGTGCCCCTCCCTGGCCAACCGGTCGCTCCGGAAGCCTGGGCGATGCAGGAGCCGGTCGTCGGCCAGGTCTCTGCAACCTTCGAGCCCGGCACCTATTCGGTGCGGGGCGATGCACCCGACATGGTTTTCGCCGGCGAGGTCACGATCTCGCCGGATGGCGAGAACACCTTCATGATTCTGCCCGATGAAACGCTGGCTCCTGCCCCGGCGCGGACTGAAGGCGACGAGCCATACGAGTCCATCGGCATGGGGGAGGACACCGGCTATTTCTGCGAGGATCCAACGCCCTGCCGGCATAGCGACGCCGAAACGGGGCTGTCCTTCCTGCTGCCGGCCGGCTGGCACACCGACTTCCCGTTCGTCTACGAGACCGCCGGTGGCGCCCGTGCAGATGGTCCGACCATGTCGTTCTTCGGGCCGGCAAAAGGCGACGCCATCGCCTCGGTGACGCTCAACCCGCACCAATGGCTGTCTTCCAACGGCCCGTGCGAGGACGTCGCCATGGGTGTGCTCTGCCGGTTTGAAACTGATGACCCCGATACGCTGACGGCGTTCGAGATCCTGCGTGCAACGCTTAGCTTGTCGCCCCCGGGCTAAGCTGCAGCGGAGGCCTTCGGGCCTCCGCATCTTTTCAGAGGCATGAAACGAAAAAGGTCCGGTGTTACCCGGACCTTTTCGAAAACTATGGTGCAGCTGACCGGAACGAACTAGAAATTCCTCCGGTCGCTTCAGTCCTTGAACAGTTAGAGGAGTGGGAAGCACTTCTCAAGGTTTCCCCGGAAGTTACCCACAGGCTCCAAGAGTTTGATATTGCAGCGCAAAATAAGAACCCGCGCTATCAAACTGGCTCCTCAAATCCGCGACATGCTCCAAAGCGGCCGGGGCCCTCACGATGAGTGGGCTGCGAGAGAACAAGGCATGGGAACCGACCCGTGTTTTCGCTGACGCAGCAAAGCCGCGCCGGTCTCGCGGCAGGAAGACGGCGCCCATCTCCTTACGCCTGACTGAGGCGGAACGGTCACAACTTGAGGAACTGGCGGCCGGGGTGACGCTGAGCGTTTATATCCGCGCTCAGCTCTTTGCTAGCGAGGAAAAGCGCCGGAAACGTCGGGCCAAGTTGCTGGTTGAAGACAAGAAAGCGGTGGCGGAAGCGCTGGCGCTATTGGGTCAATCTCGCATCGCAAACAACCTCAACCAGCTAGCTTACCATGCCAATATCGGCACCTTAGCTATTGAGGATAAAGAACGCGCGCAGATTGAAGAGGCATACACGTGCGTTCTGAATATCCGTAACCTACTGGTCACGGCTCTGGGTCAAAGCCGATGATCCTGAAGGGCAACGAGCGGGGCTATGGCGCTGAGCTGGCGAGGCATCTGCTAAACCCGCGCGACAATGATCATGTCACGATCCACTCGATTGAGGGTTTTGTTTCAAGTGATCTGACGGAGGCGTTTGCCGAATGCGAGGCTATCTCTCAGGGAACACAGTGCCATAAGTACTTGTTCTCGCTGTCGCTGAACCCACCACCTGGTGCGAATGCGCCGGTGGAGGCATTCGAAGATGCGATAGCGCAGATTGAAAGGAAGCTGGGCCTATCCGGTCAGCCTCGCGCCATCGTCTTCCATGAAAAACAAGGCCGTCGCCATGCGCATTGCGTGTGGTCTCGGATTGATGCGTCGCGGATGCGGGCGATCAATCTGCCACACAGCAAACGCAAACTAATGGACATTACGCAGGAGCTCTATCTCCTACATGGGTGGGCAATGCCCGATGGTATTCGCGATTATTCACTGAGGGACGCCCTCTCATATTCGGGACCGCAAGCCGCCCAAGCAAAGCGCAGCGGGCAAGACCCCACAGCATTGAAAACGTTCTTTGCTGCCTGCTGGGCGCAATCGGACTCTCGCGCCGGATTCGCTGCGGCCCTCTGGGCGGAAGGCTATTGTCTGGCACGCGGTGATCAACGCGGCTTCGTCGCGGTCGATGCTGCGGGAAAGGTCTGGTCGTTATCCAGATGGTGCGGCATCAAACCGGCGCAGCTCGTAGCGCGATTGGGCGATCCCAGTAAACTGCCCTCGACTGAGGAAGCACTGCGATTGCTGGTGGATAGCGCCACCACAACCAGCCAAATGGCACTACCGGTCCAAAGCGCGGGGCTCGACGAGCGCAAAACGCGGCTCATCGATAACCAAAGGCAGGAAAGAGCGGCACTTCTGGTTATGCAGGAGCGCCGGCGCGCAAAGGAAATACTGGATCGCAAGGCGTTATTGCCGGTCGGCCTAAGGGCTGCATGGGCAAGGTTGAACGGCAGTTACCAGCGGCTCATCGCAGAGGCTGCTCGGCTATCGGGTGAATCCGACCTTCGTGACCGCGAAGAGCGGCAGGCTTTGATCGAGCAACATCTGGCGGCGCGCAGGGAGCTTGAGCGCCAGTTGAGCGGGTCTGACTTGACCTCGGCGCTGGAGAATGTCTTTGCGGACGCAGTACGCGGGGATACCCGGCAGGACTTTAAACTGCCGGCTCAGGAACTGCCCTTTACGCGGGATCAGTTGGCGGCAGACCCGGTGCGCATCCTGGCGCACCTCTCTCAAAAAGAAGCGCAGTTCTCAGCAAATGAGATCAAGCGCGCGCTCGCGGCATTCATTGATGACCCTCTTGCTCTGCGGATCGCCATCGACGTTGTACTGGCCGCGCCGGAGTTGGTCAGGACCGAAAGCGGGACAACCTTCACCACGCGCGCTTATTTGGCGGCCGAACAGACGCTCGATCTAGAGGCTGCCGCTATGGCTGACCGGGGCGGGTTTGCGGTCAGTCACCACCACGTCAACCGCGCAATGCTGGAACAGAATGAAAAGCTAGCGAACCGCTTCGGCAGCCAGCTAAGTGAAGAGCAGTGCGCGGCAGTGCAGCACGTCATTGGCGACAAACAGTTTTCCTGCGTAGTGGGACTGGCCGGGGCCGGTAAGAGCACGATGCTGGAAACGGCTCGGATAGCCTGGACACGGCAAGGGCTGCGCGTGCATGGCGCCGCGCTGTCCGGTAAGGCAGCGGAAGGTCTGCAAAGCGCATCAGGGATTAAGAGCCGCACGCTGGCATCACTGGAGACCAGTTGGAAGAACGGCTATGAGCCGATTGCAGGTGGCGATATTCTTGTGATCGACGAGGCTGGAATGATTGGCACACGCCAATTAATGCGCGTAGCGACGAAGATTCACCAGATTGGCGCGAAACTCGTTCTGGTCGGCGACCCTGACCAATTGCAGCCAATCGAAGCTGGGCAACCTTTCCGCCGCTTGATCGATAAGCATGGCGCAGTCCGCCTGAGTGAAATTCATCGGCAGAGAGAGACATGGCAGCGGCATGCATCGCGCGACCTTGCCGAGGGTAGAATTGAGGCTGCGGTGAACGCTTATGACGCCGAAGGTTCGCTCCGACGCGATAGCGATCAAAGCAGAGCGATTGGAGCGTTGGTCAAAGATTACCTAAATGACCAAGTGACCCGGGCATCTGGGAGTCGGCAACTCGCGTTTGCGCACCGACGCGAAGACGTCTTCGCGCTCAATCAGGCTATCCGCCATGCAATGCGCGTTACCGGCGATGCCCCGGCGGAAACCGTGCTTCAGACCGATACCGGGCCACGAGCTTTCGCGGTGGGCGAACGCATTGTCTTCACGCGAAACGACAAGGAAATCGGGGTCAAGAATGGCGTGTTGGGCACCATCGATGCTCTAAGCCCTGACGGAATTGCAGTGCAACTGGACAGTAGCGATGGGAAATCACGACGCATCAGCTTCGATCCACAGCGCTATTGCCACATCGATCATGGTTATGCCGTTACCATTCACAAATCCCAAGGGACGACCGTGGATCGTGCCTATGTTCTGACATCACGGACAATGGACGTGCCCTTGGCATATGTCGCGATGACCCGGCATCGCGACGCGCTGAATATTTATGTCAATGAGCAGGACAAGCCTACGTGGCTCACCGCGAGCTACAGGTTTCAGGGGCAGACTAGGCCCCGAAAAAGGTCCCATCGGGGTTACACGCGCTGAAAAACCCCGCCCTCCCGGGCACTCACAAAGAATGTGCATTTTGATAGAACAACAAAGCTGAACCTGATAATTTGCAACATAATGGGGTGAGGCAATTCCGCGCAGTTCAATGACACAAAATGCAAGTTATCAGATAATATTCCTTGGACAGAACGGGGCCGATAGCGCCGTTCTGCAAAATCTTATCAATGAAAGACTGAGCGACCTAGGTCTTGGCAACGAGACTATCCGCTTTTTGCGGGAGTCCCATCATGACAGGAGAGACCCCAGGCTACCAACGATCGCGGTGTTTTTTGGATACAAAGGAGCAACAGATAGCGATCATCCCGCGATAAGTTCTTTGCTGCAGGACAGCCTCATAATCATCACTGTAGTATCGGATCTAACGCAAGTTTCCAGCGAGATACCTAGCAGCCTTCGCCACATAAATGCTGTTGAGGTCCCGCCGCACAGTCAGAGCTTTGACAGGCTTGCCTCTTTGGCGCTTGAGAGCTTCAGGCTCCTGCGGAAAGAGAGAAGACTATTTATCAGTTACAAACGGGATGACTCTCAGTCGCTTGCCAATCAGCTTTACAACGCTCTCGATGCTCGCGGATTTGACGTATTCATCGATACTCGATCCGTCCCTCCCGCCGTCGATTTCCAAAGCGAGCTGTGGCACCGCCTGTCTGATAGTGATGTAGTCGTGCTCATTGACACACCAGACTTCCGAAAAAGTCGGTGGACGACGGAAGAACTCGCGCAGGCGAATGCTACAAACATTCAGATATTGCACCTTCTTTGGCCGGGCCAACCTGAGGATGGAGAGTCTAGCTTCAGTCATTTTCACATGCTTGTTCCAGAGGACTTCGCGAATTGGTCAGCCCCACCTAAGTCACGCGAATTGAAGCCGTCTGTTGCGGATGTGATCTGCGGTTTTGCAGAGAAACTGCGGGCCAGAGCCATTGCAGCTAGGCATCGCTATATCGTGGACAGCTTCTGTGATGCCGCGCGTGAGCATGGACTATCGCCGAATGTACAACCTCAACGCTGGATTTCCGTCGAACTTTCCTCCGGTAAAGAGCTAGCCGTCGTTCCCACAATTGGAGTCCCTACCTCGGACAGGATCAATTACGTTTTCGACGCGATCTCTGGCAACGGAGGAGGCACCGCAGGGACATGGGTACTCTACGATAGCCGAGGCATGTTGGCTTCCTGGTCGAAGCACCTAGAGTGGCTCGATGGCTACCTCCCCGCCCGATCCATCAAAATGGTGTCCGCCTATGACGCGCTTGCAAAGGAGGCTAAATGATCGACGTTTTTCTTTCTGCTAGCGTCCCGCTTCCTGAACGCGATCGACACTATTTTGAGTCAGCGGATGTACTTGCCATCCGCGAGGCCATCAAAGCCCTTACAGAAATAGTGTTGCCGGTGGGCCGCATCACGTGTGGCGGGCATCCGGCCATAACTCCTCTATTGGCATTCTTTGTTAAGGAGGCCGGACTGGACAGGGACCGCTTAACGATCTTCCAAAGCCGATTCTTTGACAAAGCGCTCCCGCAAGAAAACACATTGTTTCACAACGTCAAAATGACAGATGCTGTAGGCGACGACCGCGAAAAAAGTTTGCGCGCAATGCGCGAGGCAATGATTAGCAGCCGCCCATTCAAAGTCGCAGTGTTCATTGGCGGGATGGAAGGCGTGAAGGAGGAGGCTGATCTTTTTCGAGAATTTTGGCCTGAGGCCGTGACCATGCCCATTGCTTCTACAGGGGCCGCCGCTCGGGACATATTTGATACAGGAACCTACCCAGCAGAGTTGGCAACGACGTTGACCTATACCACCCTGTTTCGAAGCTATATCTACGCCTGAGGCAGCGGGGCTAGCCGTTCTACATTCTGAGCTGGCCAGGATTTTTTACCCAATTTTCGAAGGTCCTGTAATTATCCTTGTCAGAAGCCGGCACTAGCGATGAACTTGTTTTGTTGATCCATACAGCAGATTCTTGAAGCTCAACTTTCGGATATAAACCGAGGTACTCTTCCTTGCTATAATCAAGGCTGCGTCCATCCGGTTCAACAGGGATGATTGCGACAGCCCCTTTATTTCCATCAAAGAAACCGAGCTCCCACGGCATCCACCGAGACCGCGAAGAATTCTCAGAGTACAGGTAAAAAAGGCTTCTGCTACTCTGCATCCTGTTTCGTAGTATGGACGCCGTTCGTGGCGAGACCGAAGATCGATCCATCTTGGGATCAACGATCCAGTCCACGTAAACGGAGAGGCCTTTATGTTCCAGCAACTTCTTCGCGCCCAAAACTATCTCAGCATCCCTAATTGAATGACATAGGAAAACATCGAATTCTTTATTTGCAGAAGCAGTTTCGACTGATTCCTTCAGAATTGAATTTGCATCAGCGTGACTCTTTGCAACTCGAATTTCTTCTTTTGCGGCGGCCCGCACAGCACTTTCGGTCAAATACGCCATTGATAATTACCCCTCTCAGCGGAAACGTCCGGACAACGAGAAATTCCCTATCTTCCTGCCAGTCCGGCTGCAGTCTCTATCCAACCGCCAATATTCTTTCGACCGTCCTGTCCTACGAAATCGTAGCTCAAGCAATGACTGGATAGTTGCACTACAGATGTACTTTTTGGAGCCGCGAACCAAAGATCATCCTCTGGGATAGCCAAAGTATAGTCTTCATACTTCACCCATTTCTGGCCTTTCCATTCAGCCAGAAATATGCCGCTATTCGTCCGGTATACCCCCATTTGCGCGAGTGGGTCCGCCCCTTTGGTTGCTACATTTCCAATTTTGTCTTTGACACCATGGATATAGACCGTGAGGAGCCCGTTACCCTTGACAACGCTGCGTGCAATTTCATATCGCACCCAGCGCCGATTCCAAGTATTCGTGCCAGCCAAAACGCATGTGACAGACGTATTATTCAAACCGTCCCGCAAAAACGACTTGAGCGAATCCTCGCTCGTTCTTCGCTTGGTCTCAAAAACACTGTTGTCATAGAACCCTTGGTCAATCTGATCCGTATTATTGACAACCCAGCTATTTCGTACGTTCCAAGCCCTCCACACGTCAGGCACATAATGGAATGAGAAAAAAGTCCGCCTCGCCATTATATTTGGTGCTCCAGATTGCAAGACCTAGTCTAGCCGATTTCGTCTGGCAGTAGTTTAAGATTGATTCGCCAAAATTCCCATGCAAACAAACCCGGGCAATCATTTTAAAGGCGGCGCGGCCTAGCATACGGGCCAATCTATGCTGGCTGGATGGGATTCCCTGGCCGAAAGGATTTCCATCGCCGCAAAAAGCCGATTGCTGACTCAAAATCGACAGCATTGTCAGGCCAGATGGTGGCGGTGAAATTCAGCGAAACGTCTCAGGGGATGGCGATGGCAGAAGAAGACAGCCTTAGCACATTGGGCCGTCAGATCGGCACTACCCTGTCAGAAGCCAACCGGCGATTGGGCGAGGGAGCAAGTCAGCAGGAACTCTTGGCCTCTATTGACCGTCTGAGCGATCTCAAAAAGCAGCTCGATGACGCCATCGCCCGTGATCCTTCACTGAACACAGGCAACGGCAAAGAACTGATGCAGCACATTCTGCGCCGCTATGGCTTTCCCATGAGAGAACCGGATGCGCCCGATGAAAACGAGGACGGCTCGCGCGGCTAGTCGTTCCGCGCGGCGCTGCAAAAATGCGTGGCCAGAGCGCTTGTGATCATCAACCCAGCAAGTAGCGCTGAGGCGGCAATGATGATCATCACGCCCGGCGCAATGATATGCGACTGCCCAATACCAAAGCCGATGCAGACCACGGCGATGGAGAAGATCGCAAGAAGCATCATCGGATAGGTGAACGCGCGCCATAGGTTCTCGCCGAAGCTGTTCCGGCAAAGGCGGCGATAGACCAGTGGCAATGTCAGTGTGCTGAGCAAAGAGCCATAGACAGGAAACGACCACACAGCCGCGCCCGACCATGAGAACTCCGTCGATGGATCGCGCCAGCGCAGCAGCATGAAAACTATGCCGGCGAGCGCCCCCAACCAGAAGGCAGCGGCAATCAGAATTGATCGTCCGGTGTGGTGTGCGAATGCGATCATGGCCATGAGGCAGAGCACGACTACGGCCAGATAACCGGCAATATCCGGCGCCCATCCCAGCAAGGCGGTTCCGGCTTCTATAGCCCGGTCCGCCGCCCAGTGCCCCAACGCAGACGAAACAGCGACGATCCCCGCCCAAACCCATGGCAGTATCACCGGCCCCAGAAACCAAAGTCCAGCAATCCAGATAGCGCTGCCAAACAGAACGGCGAAGAAGTCGGATACACTGTCGATTCCACCTCCGCCACCACCTCCCCCGCCTGAATAGACCCCGGAACTGCGCGCCGGTGCAACGTGAACCCTTTGGGCATTGCGCTCGCGCTGCGCAGCGTCCGCGCCAACCTGTCCGGCCATGGTCCCGGAAGTGTTAAACCCATAGGCATAGGCGTCGCTAGTCTGCCGGGATGATTTCAGCATTGGGCTTTCATGGTCTGACATCTGCACTCTCCCATTAAATTGGGGACCGCCGTGTTTACGGGCGAAGGCTTACCTCGCCGGGCCGCGCGAGATACCAAAGGTCATCGTCGCTCGGCGCAACCGATACGCCGTTGACCTCAGTCACTGATCTCACATGGCGCTCGCCCTGCCGGACATAGCGTTCGCACACCCGGTCCTGTGGTTCGTAGGTTTGAGCGGCACCGCCGGTTATCTCAGCAACGAACGCGGTCAGGTCCTCTTCAGGCAGGTCGATAAGCCTGAACTGCCCAATAACGGGCTGGGATCGACCGACAACGGGAGTCCGGTCCGTGGCAGCGTAGAAGGTTGTCCGGAAGCTAACGAGGTCTTCCATGACAGCGCACTGCGCGTTGCCGACTAGAGGCATTGAGAAGGCCATATCGGCCTTTTGCATGCCGTCCTCTGAAAGCGTGACCAAGTACGTCTCGACAATGCGATTGTTGACTGTCCTCGTGGTTGAAATGTTGGCACAAGTTGCGGTCTCGGCGTCATATCCGGCGCAGAACCAGTGATCCTCGCTGAACAACTTGACCAGTTCGCCAGAAGACAAATATTCCGAAGCGGATGAGTCTGTTTCTGCACCGGCCCGAGCTTTCATGTCCGCATCGGCGCTCTCCCGAGCGGCGTCCTCGGCAGCGCCTATCAACAAAGCCTCAGCGGCGGCGGCGTATATTTCAGCGTTCCGGACATACTCTTCCTGACGAGAGGCCTCGGCCTTCTTCGCGTTTTCAGTTGCCCCTTTGATGAAAGGCCCGGCGACAATGATTGCGCCAAGAGCAACCAGCAGTATCCCGCCCGGCCATTTCTTCTTGCCCGGCACGGCGCCCTTGCCTCCCTCTGATCGCAGTTTCTCTGTCATGACGCTTTCAGTTCCTTATACTGTCTCATGGTCGAACGCTTCAGCGCCCGGCTCAGCGTCCAGGGTGCGACGTGAAAATCTTCGGCAACCGAGCGCGTGCTTTCGCCTGCGCAAACGCGCATTCGCGCATCGCTCAATTGTTCCGGTGTCAGTTTGGGTGGACGGCCAAGGCGCTTGCCGCGCTGTCTGGCGGCGGCCAGTCCTTCTTTCGTGCGCTGTGAGAGCATACGCCGCTCAAACTCGGCCAGCGCGCTCATCATGGTGTAGACGAAGATGCCCGCCGGGGTGCTGGTGTCAATGCTGAGATTGGCGATGCGGAAATGCACACCGCGAGCGCGCAGCTTTTCCGCTTCGGAGAGCGCGTCAATGACGGAGCGAAAAGCGCGATCCAGATCCCAAACCACCAGCATGTCGCCTTGCCGCAGCGAGGCGATAACCCGCTCATAGACAGGCCGGTGCGGGGAAACCGCTGAAAGCTTCTCGATGTTCAGTTCGTCACAGATCATCTTCAGCCCGTCTATCTGGCGATCCGGCCTTTGCTCTGCGGTCGAAACACGCAGATAGCCGATGGTCCTCATCGCCGGGGCGTCTTGAATGGCTGGGTGGTTTGGCTCCGAGGTCTGCACAATATGGTTCGTTTTCGTGCGTGGTCCTTTTGGTCCACGGACGCTTTGTTTTCGTTGTCAGGAAGGGCGCAAATCCGCGCGCCCTAAAAAAAGCGTACCCCAAAGCAAAAAGGGGATTCAAATTTCAACGTAAACGAAGGTTTTGGTGGCCGCCAACGGACGGCGGCGGACTGGCTTTCCCGCTTACCCAAGCGACGTAGGACGCAGCTTCCACGAGAAGGCCAGCTTCTCAATAAGGTTGTGGCTCAGGCTCGCAGCCGCTCACTTTCTGGTGGCCCGCAGCTTGCCTTTCAATTCATTTTTCACATAACCGCCAATGACTTCCCGCGCAAAGTCAGCCGGGGTGAGATCGGGGACGAGCGCAGCATGTAGCCCCATAAAACTGCGATAACCTGTTTCCGATAGGAACGGCTTGTCCCAGTCCACTGCGTTGGCGCTAAAATTCATCCACGGCATGAAGCGCGCCCCAATGCCGAACATTCCGTCCATATCGATGCGCACCCGCATGGCGTTCACCTCGATGGTGAAGCGCCCAGCTTGTCCCCAGAGCGGGACAGTACCATCTGGCGCAGCGGTTAAACTGACCAGCAGGCAGCCCGGCGCGTCCGGCCCTGCGAGAACACCGGGTTCGCCGCCATTGAGTTTAAGGGCAAGGTCTGAGGCCCCTTCGCGCAAGGTCATCACGACATCAATATCTGCAGCCAGCATGGCGGCATGGTGCCTGTCGATCAGGTTGCGATAAAAAGGTAAGGCTTCCTCCATTGTGCCGGGCAGATGGCCGTGCGTCCTTTCGAACGCAGCGGCCTTGTTGATCGTATCGGCCTCGATCAGAAAATCATCGAAGCCAAGTTGTCCCGGATTGGTTTGTGCGGATGAGCGTTTCATGGTCCGCCCCCTTATGCCGCTGCCGATTGAGCGGCGTCCGGGACCATGCAGGAAATCAACGGCCCGCTGCGCGTGGGCTGCGGCGGTGAAGATTGCCCGCTTGTCGTTTTTCAGAACCTTGAGCCATGTGCTGATATAGGCGGCATGGTCTTCCCGAATCTCCGGGGTGATGCCCAGATCAGCGCAGAGAAACGCCGCGCCCAGTTCTGCGACCAATTCTTCAGCAGCGTAACCCGCGTCACCCCAGCGCTTGCGGCCAAGATCGCGATCAAGGCGGCTCTTGTGTTTTGTCCAGTGAATATGCTCATGGCCGCTCGTGGCATAATAGCTTTGCGCGTCCCTAAAGGTCTCGAAAAGAGGCAGCTGGATATGATCGGGATTCTCGGCATAGTAGGCCCGATTGCCGCCATGGCTGAGGATTGATCCCGTTGCGGCGAAGAAAGCGTCTGCCTTTTCAATCCGCTCAACCGGATCAAGCACCCTTTGCGCCTGTTGCGTGTAGTGTTCCGGCAAGCCGTCGATCTGCTCGACATTGAACACGGTGTATCCCTTCATGTAGGGGATATCGCGCTCGACCTCCTCGCCGCTCTTTTGGTCGGTTTCCGTCCGGTGCAGCGTGTTGGCATAGACAACAAGGCTACCGTTCTCTCCCTTCCTGACATGCCCACCCAGTTCCTGCGCCTGTTTGAAGGTCATCCATATCGGCGCAGCAAAGCCTTTGGTGACAGCTTCCGACCAAAGCATCACGGTGTTGATCCCGCGATAGGCAATCCCATTGGCCCGCAAGGGTCTGGTGATACGCCCGGCTGCATGCTCGACGCTCCACGGCTTCATCCAAGGCCGCACGCCGTTTTCCAGTTCGGCAACGATCTGATTGGTGATCCTCTGATAAATGTCCTGTTTGGTGGTCTGTTTCATGGCAAAGCCTCGCTTCTCTAAGGGTTGAACCTGCGAAGCTCTTTCTTCCTAAAAGCCGCGCATGAACCCTTGGCCAGCGCCGAGCGTCCAACTGAAAAAGCCCGCGTCAGCGGGTTGGACGTTCGATCGAAAGGAAGGGGCGCCAAAGCCTCACCGCCCCCACGGGCGGATTTGTCCCGACAACACGGGAGGCCAGACCAGCGAAGCGGCTGGCCGAATGGAGCGGGCCGGAGGGACTGAGGCTATTGGGACAAGCCCTGACGTCGATATAAGCTGGAAAGGAGGGTTCCAAGCGCGCAACCGCGCGCCACACAAGCGACCTGGCGACTGAGCATCAGACGCCGCTGCCACTCCGTTGTCTGTCAGGGATCGTCACCCGCATGGGCCGCAAACCCCGCGAAACGGCCAGTGGAGTGGGGGTTCGGTCGAGATGGGGCGAGATAGAGCCCGACCGGCCATACCGGGACAGGCCATTGAACGCTTTTTGGGTGAGCAGAATTCACACCAAAGTAATATCAGGTGGGAATCTTCTTGCAGCGATAGTAGTCTTGAGCCCTATGAGCAACGAAGAAAAAGAATGGATACTTCCTGCATCAATCCCGTTTGCGGAATTGAAAGGCCGGGATTTGGAGGAATGCCTGTATTGGCTCTTTGACGCGATGGGTGCCAAGGACCTGGAATGGCGCACAGGCGGGAGCGGCGGCGGCGCAGCGGATGGCGGCCGCGATTTGGAGGCGCATTTTTATACGCCGACGGCCGACCAGGAAATGGAACCCCAGATATGGTGGGTGGAGTGCAAAGGGCGGAGTGGCACCGTCGAGTCTGACGAGGTTAAGAACGCCATCGTCAACGCCCAGGTCAAAGGCAATCTCGATTACGTTGTCATCGCAACCAATACCCAGTTCTCAAATCCCACGCGCGACTGGGTGAAGGACTGGCAGAAGCAGCATACCAGACCGAAGGTAAAATTGTGGGATAGCAACCATCTGGAACGTCTGTTGTCGCGCCATCCTGAGGTCGTCCTGCGGCTATTCTCCGAGGCGCTCAGTCTCGATGGTCAGTTTCAGGCGCTTGAATCGCGGTTCTGGAACAAGCTCGAATATGTATCCTCGCCGACACTGAAAAAGCTCTGGAAGGTCCGCGCCGATGCCGAGTTCACATCGCTTGGTGTGTTTGCGCTCATCGCCAATGAATTTGCGAATGGCACTATTACGCATCGGCCCTGGGGCGCTGCCCTTGGCCCATCCTCTCTTGTTGAAGTGCTGCATCTGGGGCTGGTGAACGTCCCGTATCTGATGATGCGCGCTTCCAAGGCGGGCGTGGACCAGACGCCAATCATTCGGACCTTTGCTTATTTGATATTGTGCGCACTCGACAAGCTACCTGCTGAGACCGTCGCAGAGCTAGTGACCGACTCGATCACGCGCGGCGAACCGGACAAGTTTCCGGAAGATGTTCAGGCCTATCTGTTGATGCCGATAGTCGATCAGCTTTTGTCGGAAATGCAGGACGTTTGCAGTGCGGACTGCACTCGGATGAGCACGCTCAGCCGCATGACGCTGACCGAGGACAAGGACGAGATTGAGGAATATTGGGAGCGGCTTGAACCTGCCGGCAAGGCAGAGCCCGACGTGCCAGAGCGATTTTTACGTATCGAGAGGCAAGACGCGTCATGCCAGGTGGGGTTTCCAACAGACAGAGATTACAACTGCCCGCTGTTTCACATTGAGCCGAGCGTCCAGAATTTCGGCGAACTGCTGGCCATCCTTAAGCGGGTAGCAGCGTATCGCAAGGCACAGGCGGCCGGAAAAAGGGAAGTTGACGCTGCCCGGCGTCCGGCGAGAGCGGGGTAGTATGGGATCGTCTACCCTGCCGGATAATTTTGAGATCGCGCCCGGCCACAGAGTGAAAGGCTGGAAGAGCCTTACTCTGGATGAAAACAACAACACGCCAGCGGACTGGGCCAAGGCTATCGCCATCCTCGATGCACGCATCCGGCGCCGCTTCATCGATCCTGCTCAACTCCTGATCGATGCAGAGAACGGCAAGGGACGCGGGACAAACGGTTTTGCCGTCCTGGCCATCGACTTCCTGTTGATCGAAACCATTCAGGGCTTTCGAGAAGGCCTGACCAACCACGATCGCCAAAGCAAAGCACTTTTCAAGGCGTTCCTGACAAACTGGCCAGCCTTTAATTCCTGCGTGCCCGCTGGGGATAATGCCACGCATCTCGCCGTCAAAGTTTTTGAGCAAGGTCGCTGCGCGCTCCACCATACCGGCTCAACGGATCGCATCACCGTTCGCAAAAGTGGCAAGGTGTTCGTCTTTCACGCGGATGGGCAGATCGTGATCAACCGTTCTCGATTGCATCATGAACTGGTCAAGGCGTTTGATACCTATCTCGCGGCGCTGCAAAACCCAGAAAATACGGACCTTCGCAAGAAGTTCAGGCAGAAAATGGATCACATCTGCTCGTAACGGATACAGAGAGGGTCACCGCGGTTCGCAATGTTGGGTGAACCATAGAGAAGCGCAAGATGGCGGTGAATTTCTCGCCAATATTCTTGTTTTGTTCTTGAGAATCAGTAAGCTTGATTCTATGAGCCACAATGCCAGCATTAAGACACTCGCTTCTCTGCTGAGACCGGACAACGACGCGCGCCCCACCTTCCTGCTGGGGGCCGGCGCATCATTTTCATCAGGCGTGCCTCTGGCAGCCGAAAGCGTTCGGCGATTGGCCAAGCAGGTTTACGCCGAAAGAGAGCTGGGCGGACAAACCCTACCGGAGCACATCAAGCCTTCGGAATGGATGAATTGGCTGCAACGTCAAGAGTGGTTCAGACACGGGGACGACCAACTTGCCGAGAACTTTCCCCTAATCATTGAACATATTCTCAAGCCCCAAGCTTATCGTCGGCGCGTCCTTTTGGAGCTGATAAGTTTGAAGGGCGATCTCGGAGAAGGTTACCGCGCGCTGGCCGACCTGGTCCTACGGGGCCTTGCTGGTACAATTCTCACAACGAATTTTGATCTGTGTCTGCCTAAGGCCCTTGCTGAAAAGCACCCCCATATCCGGCACGTCGGCGAGGTGAACCGCGGGCCGGATGATTTTAATGAGTTCAGCCTATTTGCGAGAGCTCAGATCGTCTGGCTGCATGGAAAGACCGAGCAGTATACGGATCGCAATCTTATTGATGAAACGAGGGCGCTCGACGACAAGCTGTTAGGTCACTTGCGGCCGCTGCTGGATTCCACGCCGCTGATAGTAATGGGATACAGGGGGGCGGAACCTTCGATCACCTCGTCCTTGCTCGGCGACGATACCCAGATGTTTCGGCACGGGGTTTTCTGGTGTGTCCGAAAGGGAGAGCAACTGCACCCTAATGTAGCAGCGTTGGCAAAGCGCCTTGGCCCCAACTTTCAGAAGTTGGAAATCGAAGGGTTCGATGAAGCCATAGTGGATTTGAACGTTGAGCTTGCTGGCGTTCAGAGATTTGTGACCGCGCCCGCCTCAGCTCAAGACGTCCGCTTTGATGATCAGATTTGCGCGGGAGCAACATGGGCCGACATTGATGCCGACCTCGCACTCGCAACGCTAAAAAGATACTGCCAGAAGTTGGGACGAGGTGACATCACGTCGGACCAACTGAAGCCGTTGATGCGGGAAATAGGGCTGCTTGCCAGCAGCAAGGTCGGCGCCGAAGTTCCAAGCAATGGGTGTGTTTTGTTGTTTGGTAGAACCCCTGAACGCTACTTTCCCCATTCAATCGTTTCCGCGACTATCTCCGGCAAAAAGCGCATTGTCTTCGAAGGCAATCTGATTCAGCAGTACAGGGCTACGCTCGATTGGTTGGAAAGTGACGACGTCAATCCAGCGATAAAAGTAAAGGGAAAACACAAGCACAACACGCAAAAGGCTTATCCGGAACGCGCTCTTGTTGAACTGCTTGTGAACATGATCGTGCATCGCGACTATGAGGCCGAGGAACCCTCCACAATCGATGCCGGCGGAAATGCGGAGGTTCGCTTTTTTAACGCTGGCAGCATGTCGGCCCTCTCCAAGAACAAGCTGAAGACAGACGAAAACGGCGCATTCCTTCCAGTGCCGGAATTCAGCGATCTTAGAAACAGAGCGTTGTGCGATGTTTTCTTCGGAATTAACGCGATGGAGCGTGCTGGTACGGGTTTGAGCGATGCGAAGGATCTTTGCAGCCAATTGGGCGGGACCGCGTCATTTGCTTTTCCTCCTGGAAATACCGGCTTTGAAGCCAAGCTCTTCAGGCCCGGCGCTTCGGCAGGTTCCGCGTCGGTGTCAATCGACACACGCCCAGTGGGCACCTACACGATAAATTCCTTGATGTTTACCGCCCTGCCCGAAAGCATCACGCGGCTGAAGGTGAAAGGTGGGTGGCAGGACTTGGAAAGACTTGTTCCGCTGGAGGAGGCGGGAACATTCGTTTTCGAGTCCCGGACGGGCGATCTGTGGACTTTCCTACCCTCTGCAATGGCCAACCTCCTTTTTGAGGCGGTGATCGAACAGCCAGCACAGACGATTGCATTTTCCGAAGCCGACAGCGATCCGATCCTTCACAAGAAAATTTCGTGGCTTATCCGAAAACACTTCGAGGGGCACATAAAGAGCTTCGCCGATGACGGTCTGATTATTGAATATGCGAAAGGTGGTTATCCGGCAAAGCGCGCCTATTTCAAAAGCCGGAATAAGGACAACAGAACAATAGTTTACGACACGCCGCATCGGAAAAATGTTCGGCGTGACGTGGTCAAGAAGCGCGGTGACAATGGCAAACCGTGGTTCGAATGCGAGGGTTTTGGCTACGAAGTTATTCGCCTCGGCAATGGTTGGGGCGTTCGGATAAAGCCGTTCTATATGTTCACGAAACAGGACGGGGTCTCTCCGCTACCGGGTTATCTGAGAACAAGACGCTCCGTTCGGCGCATCAGATTTGACCGGAATACAAATGTTGATAGCGACCTCGTCTTTTGGGGCAGGTTCCTCGCTCGGGGCCAGCAGACAATCAATGTAGGCGGGGGTCTCGTACCCGACCTTCTATTGGAAGGAAGTTTTTTTACTCAGGATGTAACTGAAGAAGGGCTCATGGATCATGACGATTCAGATGAAGATAGACGTACTGCGTGAGCCCAGAATTGAGTTTGCCAACGCCAAAACGGATATCGATCCCCGGCGCGGTTTGCCGAAAAATGGCCCTTCAGATAACCGTGGACTGCGACAGATACGGCTTGGATTTGTCGGATTGGCTGAGGACGTTCGAGCCACAGTGTCCTGGTTCTCAAAGATGGAACAGTTCATCCCCGCGAAGGAAGGTAATTCAGCTCGCTTTCGCAATTGGCCGGGCCTGACGAAGGCGCTGAATGCAGAATTCTCGATTGAAGACCGATACCAGCGGCACATCAATACATCGCAATACGAACTGCTGATGAAAGAAGCGCAGCGGGGTCAGAAATTCGGTGAACTGGTAGAGCTTTTTGAAAGCGAAATAGCCGGTCTTTACGGAGACGAGGCGCCCGATTGCATTGTTGTCTGTATCAAGCCAGAACTGGGTGACCTACGCGTTATTAATCCGGGTTTGACGCCCGAGGAGCGCCATGCGCTTGAGATGCTTAGGGCCGAGGAGGAAAGCGATCAGTTGGCGCTTTTTCAGCCCTCTCCAGACGAGCTGGAGGCGGCCAGCGCGCTGTCGACAATGGCGGATGACCTTCTATTCAGGACGTTCTACCGCGCCCTGAAAGCGAAGATCATGTCAGACAATCAGGCGGTCCCGATTCAGGTGATCCGCCGCGATACGGTGGATCGGCCAGATGACAAGGGCCAGAGCCATGCTACGCGCGCCTGGAATGCCGCTGTTTCGATTTATTACAAATCGAGGGGAATTCCTTGGCGGCCCGCAGATCTGCCTAAGAATGTATGTTTTGTTGGCGTTTCTTTCCATCATATGAAAAAGCGCGGTGGTCATCTCGTCTACGCGAGCGTGGCACAGGCCTACTCCACCGATGTTGAACCCTACGCTATCAAAGGTGCAAACATAGATCACAGCCAGAAACGAGATCGGCAACCGTACCTAAACGAGGCTCAGGCTCAGTCGCTGATGGGGCAAATTCTGGAAGAATATGAAAAGCGGGCAGGTGTGACTCCGGATCGTGTCGTGATTCATAAAACCACGCATTACCAGCCGGAAGAAGTGGAGGGGTTTCAAAAGGGCGCCAAGGGCCGCGTTGCAAACTGCGATCTGATCTGGATCAGGAACACGTCGTTCCGGATCGTGCGCAAGGGAACAGAAGAGCCGTGGCGCGGGACACTTTGTTCTGTTGACGGACACAGCTACCTATTTACGAGCGGCTACATACCTTGGTGGAATGAATACCCTGGAATGCATATTCCGGCTCCCCTAGAGATCGGTAGCATGAACGAAACAGACATTCCGGCCCGCGCTAGTGAGATCCTTGCGCTCACCAAAATGAACTGGAATTCTAGCGACGGTATAACGCGATTGCCCATTACTCTGCTGTTTGCGCGGCGCGTTGGTGAACTGATGTGCGAAATGTCGGACAATGCGACGCCCAATCCGTCATTCCGATTCTATGTTTAGCTAGAGCCGTCTCAAGTCCTTGATCAATGCGAACAGGTGCAGGGGATCGGTCGGCGACTCCACGAAGTCGAAGCGCTGATAAAAACTGCGGGCTTTGTCATCCTTGGCATGCACGGCCAATGCCCGAATGCCGGCAATATCGGCAGCCTGTAGTGTGCGCAGTACGGCATCGCGCAGGAGCCCTGCCCCAACGCCTTTGCCCTGCCAATCATTACTCACGCCCAACCGAGCAAGCAGCATGATCGGCACTGGATGCTGCGCCATCCCTTTGGTCAGGCGTTCGGGGGCATCGTCATAGCGAACCTCGCCAACAACCAAGGTGTAGAAACCGATGACGTCGTCATCGGCCAGTCCTACATAGGTCTGAGAAGCGTTGGCTTGTTGGTTGGACAGGGCAAAGCGAATGAGGAACCGGTTCAGCGGCTCCTCTCCGCAATCGAATGAATCAACAGCATGGCGGCGGTTGAGCTTTTCAACGCGAAAGTGCGTCACGCCGGCTCGCTGCCGGAAAAAATGCCAGGTTCATTTAGCAGCTTGCGCATCCGTGGCATGTCTCTGACCGGCGCATCGAGCGCCGCTGCAAAGGCATCCCACTGCTCAGGAGCGAGTTGGAAGACGCGCCGGTCGGCCAGCGCTTCCTCGGCTCGACCGAGAGCACTATCGAGAACAAAGTCGCTCAAAGAGCGGCGTTCCGCGTTGGCGGCGGCCGCCAGTGTGCGTTTGGCCTCCGGCGTGAGCCGCAGGTCGAGCTTTTCAGTACGGGTGGTGCGTGTCGTCATTTTCTACCTCACGACTCCACCATAACACATTACGCCAGACAATGTCATGACAAAAAATCGATGCACGATGTCACCTGCTAAGTGGGGAGAGCTGCGACGGCGGGGCAGAAAATCGCTGCCGCGGCGAACCTTGTCTTCCTAATCAGCTTTTCGATGGGCATAAGATGGGCGCGTAGAGAATTTGGGGTTGGGAATCTGCTCTTGATGGATAAAATGCACCGATGATCGAAAGCGTATTTCAAGGTAGTCTTTTCACCAGCGACTTCCTGACCCAGTCTATTGTCAGTAATGCGGATTGGAAAAGCATCAGCGACGAGGAAATTGATGTATTTGCAGCCGATTTGACTGCCATATACGCGGCATTTCCGGTTGACCAATTACCTAATGAAACCCGCACCGAAGATGACTTGATCTGGCCGGTATTGCGGCGGCTGGGCTGGAACCAAGCGATTCGCCAGCAAAACCTGACCGTGAAGGGACGGGACGACGTGCCGGACGGCCTGCTGTTCGCCGATGCCGACATCAAGGCGCAGGCTGACCGTTTTCCTGAAGAATACAAAAGATACCAGTTCGGCCTCGCAATCGTGGAGTCTAAACGCTGGCGCCGACCGCTCGATCGGCAATCCGGCAAGCGAGGAGAGGAACTGGCGCCATCAACTCAGATGCTCCGCTATCTGCGCCGTGTCGATGACTTGACCACTGGCAATCTGCGGTGGGGCATCCTGTCGAATGGTGGCAGGTGGCGGCTTTACTATTCCGGCGCGCGTTCCGTGTCCGAACAGTTCTTTGAGCTCGACCTCGCGGCCGTCCTCGGGATCGCCGGGCATGGCGATGGCCTGTTTAAGCTCAATGACGAGCAGAGGCGTCACGCCTTACGCGTCTTCGCGCTGGTATTCCGCAGGGAAGCATTCCTTCCTTCGCCGACGGACCCGCGCACCTTCCATGTCCGCGCCCTTGAGGAAGGCAAGTTCTACGAAGAACGTGTTGCCTCAGACCTGTCTGACCTCGTGTTCGACAAGCTCTACCCGCTGCTTGCGCGCTCGATTGCAGACAAAGCGCCGGACGCGCAGTTGCAGGATGTTCGCGAAGCGGCGTTGATCCTTCTCTATAGGCTACTCTTCATCCTCTATGCCGAGGATCGGGACCTCCTGCCAGTCAATGACCGCCGTTACGACGATTACGGTCTGCGCAATCGCGTCCGTCTCGATGTCGGCGACCGCAAGGACAAGGGCGATACGTTCTCGAACACGGCAGCACGGTACTGGTCGGTCCTTGACGATCTATGCCGTGCCATCGACGAAGGCGACACCTCGATCGGATTGCCTCCATACAATGGTGGGCTGTTCGACCCCGAACGTACGCCGCTTCTGCGGCAGGTGCGCCTTTCCGACTCGGTCATGGCGGACGTGATCGATATGCTCTCTTTCGAGCGCGCCGGCGACACGCGCAAATACATCAACTATCGCGACCTGAGTGTGCAACAGCTCGGTTCGATCTACGAACGACTGCTCGAACACGAAGTTGTAAGGGAGGGCGCTGTTGTCGACATTCGCCCCAACATCTTCGCGCGCAAGGGCTCAGGCAGCTACTACACGCCCGACGACCTCGTGAATCTTATAATCCGCGAAACGCTTGGGCCTTTGATCGAAGCGCGCCTTGCAGCGTTCAGGAACAAGGCCGAAGAACTCGCGGCCTCCGATCAGGATGAAGGGCGCAAGCTCGGCATATTAAGGCGGCTCGATCCGGCCGAAAGGCTGCTCGATCTCAAAATCTGCGATCCGGCCATGGGCTCCGGACACTTCCTTGTCAGCCTTGTCGACTACATGGCCGACCAGGTCATTACCGCCATGGCTGAAACCGAAACCATGGTTGAGTGGGCCGACTATATCTCACCACTTGCCGACCGTATTGAAGGCATCCGCAATACGATCCTCGGCAACGCGGAAGAGCGGAACTGGACAGTCGATCCCGAGCAACTCGACGACCGGCACATCATTCGCCGCATGGTCTTGAAGCGCTGTGTCTTCGGCGTTGACAAGAACCAGATGGCGGTCGAGCTGGCCAAAGTTGCTCTCTGGCTTCACAGTTTTACGGTTGGCGCACCACTCTCCTTCCTCGACCACCACCTCCGCTGCGGCGACAGCCTTTTCGGCTCATGGGTGAAGACAGGCATCGAGAAGGCGACGGCCTATGGCAGTCCGCTACTCATGCACGAGTCGGTGACAACCGCGCTTGGTTCGGCCGCCTCGATGCAAACCATCGAGGGTCTGCCTGATGCGGAAATCGCGGAAGCGCACCGTTCGCAGGAGATCTTTGAAGGCGTTCAGGTGATGACCGCGCCGCTCAATGCGTTCCTCTCGCTGTTGCACGCCATCGAATGGCAAGACCTGAAAGGGAAGGACAACGCCAAGGCCATCCAGGGCTATTTCGACGGCGCTTTCGGCGATCCATTCGAGATCGCGCTCGGCAAGCGAGAGCCCCAGGTGCGCGACGACCATGGCCGCCGCTTTCTTGAAATTCTGAACATAGCACGCGAGTTGGTAGGCGAAGAGCGCTTCCTTAACTGGCAGGTCGCGTTTCCGGGCGTGTGGATGGACTGGGAAGGCGGAAGCCTGTCCGGCGGCTTCGATGCCATCATCGGTAATCCGCCGTGGGACCGCATGAAGCTCCAGCAAGTTGAATGGTTTGCCGCGCGTAAGCGTGAGATTGCCTTTGCGCAAAAGGCAGTCGATCGGAAACGGATGATCGACGAGCTGGAGAGGAATGACGATCCGCTTTCCGTCGATTTCATAAAGGCAAACGAGCGCGCGGAAGCTGCAACGCGCATGGCTCGGTCCGGCGGCGATTATCCGCTACTGTCCGGCGGCGACGTGAATATTTACTCGCTCTTCGTCGAGCGCGCCATGGCGCTGGTCAAGCGGGACGGCATGGTGGGCCTTCTCACACCGTCCGGTATCGCATCGGACAAGACTTCGTCGAAATTTTTCAAAGATGTTTCTACGCAAGGTCGGTTGAGGACGCTGTACGATTTTGAGAACCGCCGCACGCGCTACAATGCTGCTCCTTTCTTCCCCGACGTCGACAGTCGTTTCAAATTTTGCGTCTTTGTTGCAAGTCCATCACCGACGGACGAAGCAGCCATGTGCGCATTCTTCCTGCAAAGCGTCGCCGAGTTAAACGACCCTGACCAGCGCTTCCCGCTCACTGCCGAAGATTTCTCGCGCGTGAATCCCAACACGGGCACTGCGCCAATATTTCGCTCGCGCCGTGACGCGGAGTTAACAAAAGCGATCTATTCCAGTGGAAAAATTCTGTCTGACCGGTCTGGTGGCCAGGAGATCAAACCGTGGCCGCTCAGGTACTCCACGATGTTTCATATGACCAATGATTCCGGGCTTTTTCGGACGGGCCGAGAATTGGAAGAACAGGAAGGAGGCTGGCACAAAGGGGGAAATCGCTATGGTAGCCCGAAAGGAGATTGGGTTCCCCTTTATGAAGGCAAGATGATTCAGGCCTTTGACCACCGGGCGGCAAGCGTAGTCGTCAATCTGGAGAACCAGCACCGCCCCGCACAGCCGGAGCCCGCAACATTGGAGCAACATCGCGACTCGTCGTGGCTTCCGGCTCCGCAGTTCTGGGTATTGGAAGATAAATGCAAATGGTCTGACGGGACGGGATGGGTTCTCGGGTTCAAGGAAATTACCGCACCGACCAATATGCGGACATTTATGGCGGCCCTGTTGCCTACAGTCGCCTTTGGCAACAAGGTGCCATTGCTATTGCGTGATGATGACACCAGGGAAGAGTGGCTGCTTGCTGCAAACTTCAATTCGATACCCTTCGATTATGTTACAAGGCAAAAGGTTCAGGGCCAGACGTTGAATCTGTTCATCGTCGAGCAGCTTCCGGTGATTTTGCCTGAGCGCTTCCACGAAGTGAAATTTGGATCGAGTTCGGCCGCCGAGCTCCTGCGCGATATTGTTTTGGAGCTTACATACACGGCTCACGACATGGCGCCGTTCGCGCGGGACTTGGGCTACACCGATGGTGGTGGAAACGTCCTTGCGCCATTCGAATGGGACGAAGAACGGCGGCTTAGGCTGCGCGCAAAACTCGATGCCATTTTCTTCCATCTGTATGGCATCACAGACCGCGATGATGTTCGGTATATCTACTCTACCTTTCCAATTGTCGAGCGGCAGGAAAAGGAATTGTACGGAGGGCAATACCGCTCCTGCGATTTGTGCCTCGCGTATTTGAGCGCACTTGCGGCCGGCAGTACAGAAACCGATATGGTTGCATAAGTCTTCATGGAGAAGAAGGGCGGAAAACTCCGATTATTAAGCCAGACTCACGATGGGAAGGCGCAGTTCTATGCGCAAATAAATGAAATCTTAGCGGTCGGCGGGCTGAGGAAGGTATGCTTTGCGGTCGCCTATGCGCGATGGGACGGGTTAGGTCTAATCTCTGAGAAGCTGGAACAGTTTCTGCAGGCCGGCGGCGTTCTGGAGACCGCATATGGTTTTGATAACAACGTAACCTCACCTGACAGCTTTCTCTATGGGCTGTATCTTAAGGAGCTCTATCCGGGCAATGTCTACTGCGGGGCATTTGAAGACAAATATCGAAATGCTGTCTTTCACCCAAAGCTTCTGCTCTTTGAAGGAGACGACTATTTCAAGGCCATCGTTGGATCGGCCAACCTTACCGGGGCTGGGCTGAGCCGGAACATAGAACTGGGAACAAGAATAGAAGTGCCCCGAGGCTCCCAGTTCGCAAATGACCTTGAAGGAGCCTGGAATTATGTGAAGGGAAATGCCCTCGAAGTTGACATTTCGTTCGTTCGCACAATGAAGGCACAAAACCGGCTGGATCAGGAGGACGAAACAGGCGGCGGTGCAATACCGGAGTCAGGTCGGTCAGAGAAGCCTCTGCTGTCAGTTGGGGCGAAAGCCGCTCCGAAGCCCCTGTTCGCAAAGGTGCTCGAGATCGAAAGCCCCCGAAAGAGGGATGCGATCTTGCGAAAGCTTGATCCCCTTAGCAAACTCCCCCGAAAGCTGTACCTTCAGGTGCTAGCCGGGGAAACTGGAGCCCCTGATGCAAGCGTAATGGGGTATCAAGTCCAGCTGCCGGTGGCGACGCTATCAGCCTATTTCGGTGTCGGCCCCGAACAAAGCAAAGAAGTCCTCTTCCATTTTCCTTCAGAGGATATTCGGGTTCATCTTACCCATTTTGAGAACAATACGCATCGTATCAGGTTGCGACCATTGCGTGACGTGCCGCGTCCGGCAATCGTTGTTTTTGAGCGAAATGGCCCGAGCGAGTTTACTTGTTCAATTATCCAACCGAAAGACTATACGCGCATACTCTCTGAGAAGTGCAGTCAACAGACGCGAGTTGGCGCACGGAAATGGGGGGTGGAATGACCTATCCTATCTATTGTCAATTGGGAGGCGAAGCCGCATCTTGGGGGATGCAACGGGGGCATAGCGCCCCCTTGCCGAGCCGGTTTTGTAATACAAAACACAGCTTGCCTCCGCAGCGAAGCAGCGGGAACAGCCTTCTTCTCTGCTTTCATTCAGCCAAAGGCAAGATTATTGGGGAGCCCGGCGCACCCTAGAATTCATCCCATTGCGCTGGGAACGGACCAACTCGTTGATGCTTCGTGGAGAATTTCATATGCCTCAAGGTGTCCATTGTACCAGGCGATATGCGACGGCATATGGCCTCCGAACGTGATTAGCGTCGGGTCAGCTCCCCGAACGAGCAGCAGCTTGACGCAATCTACAGACCCATTGTGCGCGGCCATGTGGAGCGCGGACATGCCGATATCGGTCGTCCGTTTGTCTATGTCACAATCATACTGGAGCAGTATCTCCGTGACTTCGGCATGACCACCGAGACAAGCTTCCATTAAAGCGGTCGTTCCGTTGTCCAATCGCCCAAGATTAACTTGTGCTCCTGCCTCAATAAGCTGTAGAGCGACCCTGCTGCTTCCTGCTTCGGCGGCGCCCATCAATGCCGTCATCCCGTTTCCTGATGCCCTTTTATCGAGCGTCGCGCACGAACTGAGAGCGCGAGCAGCGTCCAAACTGTCAAACACCGCCGCGATCATTAGGGCAGTCCATCCGGTGTTCGCGGCGGCGAAATCAGGCTCGGCACCGCCGCCAATCAATAATTTGACTAGCTCGGCGCTGTTGGCTTTAGCAGCCAGCATAAGGGGCGTCATCTCACTGCGCCCGCTACTCCGATTGATTGTCGCGCCTCTCTTTACGAGCTCCTTCGCAACCTGCACTTGGCCATAGGCACACGCTGCAGCTAACGGAGTCATCCTCAAAAGAGGATCTTCAAAATCAAGTCCACCCCCATTCTCGATAGCCCACTGGACGAAGGCCATATTTCCCACCAGACTTGCGAATACTAGGGCTGTTGCGATTTGCTTTTTTGGTCGGCGCCATTTCTTGGCGACGACAAAAGTCGCGACCCTTACCGAACCAACATGCGCCGCAAGCAATAGCGGATTCCATTCCCGAGGAAGCCATCGCCGAACGCGCCTGCTAAAGATGGGAAATGTTCTTTTGAATGCTTCGTGGATTTTGGTACCGGGGTCGGCACAATCGAACGCGATAAAGAATGCTTCCGCCGCCTCAATGCGCAAGGGGCCATCTAAGGCATCAACTAGGTCATCTATATCAACAAGTTCTGCGAAGCGTTCTAGGGGAATTGCTGAATCATGGGGGTGATTCTGAATCAACTCGACAAGCGCCAAAGACACAGTGAGCCGAATCATACTGCCTTTGGGAAATCGCGCTGGCGCGAGAAACCGCTCGAGCCGTAGCCAACTCGACACGGTATAAGGCTCCGTTGGATTTTCGTTGCTCAGATTTCGCGCAAGTCGCTCTATTACTTCCAAAAAAGCATGTGCGAGTTGCTCGTCAACGCGGTCTCCGTCGCTCTCCGCCAGCATGCGGGTCACCCCATCTGAGAGTGCCGCGTCTTCTTCCACGTCCTTCAGAAAATCGAGAACGAACGTCTCACCTAGAATGTCGGGCTCAAAGGGCGGAAGAGTTGTATCGCTCTTGGAAGACGTAAGTCGTGCGGCCAACTGGGCAACAATTTGCTTGGGCTTTAGATTGGTTCCGCTTGCTAGGATAGAATCAGGAACATGACGTTGTAAGACAGCAAGCTGACGCCCCCTTTGAAGCGTCGCGGCCGTCACGAGTGCCCCTGCCCAAAGCCCGACCTCCCCTGCGAAGCGGTTGTTTTCGTTATTAATCCAGAACTTCCGCCGTATGCTGTCGAGGTAATATTTCACCAAATCACGTCGCGTCCAGGTACGAAGATCGCCTTTCTCGCGCCCCTCTTTAATTGCCTGACCGACAAGTGCAGCAAAGAGCGGGTGTCGAACTGCGTCGGCGTTTGTCGCCGTCTTTCCCATATCATAGAGGATGACGGCAGCCGCTTGCACGACCGGGGTTTGATCAGCGAGGGGCGCCTTTTCCAATCCGGCCACGGCAGCTATGATTTTCCGTATCAACACCGAATCTACGGGCTGTGGCGCTAGGTGAATAGGGTTGAGCGGCGAAAAGAATTGGCGGGAAGCGTCGACCTCGATCTGAGTCGGGAAGGCTGAATGCCAGGCAACGTCCCGTTGGAAAAGTTCGGTTTCGAGACGGTCGATAACGAGCAAGCGGACTTTGAATATTGTCTCATGGCGAGCGCGCGCGACGATGGCCGCGATGACCTTCTCGAAGTTGTAGCTATAATCGATTACGATGATGGTATTGCGTTTTGGCGACCAGCGCAGCCAGGGAGCCTCGTCGCGACTCCTCACAAAGCCGGCGTCCCAACCTTCCTGATATTCGCCTCCTGATATAGGCACGAATTTTTTAACCCATTCCGAAACGAGGCGAGTCTTCCCGGCGCCTGCTGGCCCTATGACCGAGCAAATCGAAAAAAGAGAGGGTTCCGCCCAAAAGGAGTCCAGCTTCGCCAGTTCTGCGTCACGACCGACAAACGGGATGGAGGTGTGGTTGAACGGATTAAGCCACGCGCTATCGGATTTGGGGCCGTCAGTTACTGTATAGGGCGGCCAGTCGAACGGGGCTGAGGGACGTAATCCAACCTGCTGGCCAATTGACGGGGATACTGCGTTCCCGTCAGCTAGATCATTCCTAGCCGAGAACTCAGTGAACGAGCTTGATCGAATTTTAGCCTGCGTCGTCCGCGCCTTCAAAATACGCTTCGCAGCAGAAGTTCCAAATATTGTGTAGCTTAGCTGATCGGCGAGGCGATTAAGCGCGACGGTATCGTGCGCCTGATGTGCCGGCAGATGAAGCCAGTACAAGAGGGCCATGTGATATTTATCGCCGCCGCCGGGGTGAGGCTCACTGGAATAATTATAAACGAGATTATTGGTCCACTCTGTTGGCTTAATCTCGAAATCACCTACAAGGGACAAATCTTCGTAAATCTCTTTCCAGCCAATACGTCCCTTAAACAGAGTGCGCAGCACAGAGCGAATATTTGAACGGTAATGCTTGGACGCTGGCGCAACCGCGATCAGTTCGGCCAAAGTGAAATCCAGTTGGCGTACCATCCCCGATCCGGACCTGGCGATTGAAGTTAGGCGCCGATACTACGCAAAGGACACCTATCTTTTCAAGGAGTGGGGGGCCTTGCGACAGGTGCTGCCTGCTCGATTCCGTTCAAGAAGTATTGCGCTTGGATCAGATGACCGGTGACCTCGTCGAAGGCTTCAATCGCCGGACCGTCGGTTCGGTGGATCAATCCGTGGCGCATCCAAATTGCATATTCCAGCTTTCCATTCGATCTGTAGCGCAGGAGAGCCGGGCCTTCTGAACGATGGCCTATCCCGTTATACAGCCATTCCTCTTTAACAATCTCGCCCGAGTCCGCGTCGTATACTATCCCTTGGGGACCATCAAATCGGTGCTGCACTCCTTGGTGCCACCAGTCCTCGGAAACGAGCCGTCCCGTTTCCTGGTCGTATTTCAGGATGGCCGGCCCGCCATCGCGGTGGAGGCTATTTGCCAAATACCATTCTTCTTCAACTATCCGGCCTGTTGCCTCATCGAAGGTTTGAATGGCCGGACCATCGACTCGGTGCCGCAAGCCGTTCAGGCGCCACCGCTCCGAAAGCTTAAATCCGGTGCTCTGACTGCGCAAAACCTCAACTTCAAAAATCTGTCTCACAAATACCGCCTAATAGGTCAGCATTATTGACATATTTAGGCGTAGATTACAACGAAAATTCCATAAGCGATTGAAACCTAGTAATATTTCTTCCGCTACTAACGCCTATTTGTTTGAAATACTAAGTCGCTCGGCGACAATTTGTTGGCCTCCAAACGAGATTTAGGAGGCTAGAATGTCAAATACCTCACGTGGCTGTTGCCACTGCGATCATTATGCTCTGCCGCAGCGGGCGCTTCGTTCCCCGCAATTTAGCCGCCGTCTGGCGCAGCAGGTCGCCACACTCGAGCTGAGCGGCGATGCTACCGTCGATCTGATTTTGAGCGAGCTGCTGGACCGTCATGCCGGCAGGCTCATCGGATTTGATGGCAAAGTCATAGACTTTTTGGACAGGTACGATCCTGCTGCCCTCGCAATCTATGACGGCCTGTTTGGCGAAGATCAGCGTCGCACCATAAATCGCTTCAAGGCGCGGGCGGACGGAGTTTTTCGCTATCGCCTGCAAGAGCGCCTTATCCATTCGGTGTTGATGATCCATTTCGCGATGGCGATCCGGCATTGCCGGACACAGGGCGGGTGCGCTCGCCACCCGGATCACCTCCGTTCACTCGCTAGTCGAGCCGATGCGCTGACTTTTTGAAACCACACAGCATCGACTGAGCGGCGGAAGCGCCGCTCAGCCTAACCAAAATCCGCCCGGAGCACGCCCGCGCCGAATGCCTGGGTGTGGAAGAGACGCTCTCATCATTTCAAAAGGAGTAGGCAGCAATGCAGTTTCACCAAAGAAACAAATCCCCAGAAACGCGCGACCTACATCACCGCACGCGGCCGGAGGCTCAAGACGACGCCCAACACAATCCCATAGCCAGACAGGAAGGCGCCAACTGGAAGGGGGTGCTGACTGCGTCGCTTGAGCAGAACTGCCTTGCACCGGCTGACGAGGTGATCGTTCACGCTTTCGATCTTTATCAGGATGAGCTCTACGCACCGTTGCTGGCTCACCAGCACGAAATAGCTGTGCTGTATGGGGAGATCACGGCTGGCGTTGCAGGGCTCCAGGCGCTCGTCCCCGACCTGGTCGAACGGGCGATGGCCCGGCACCAGTGGGAGTTCTCCCAGTACATCGATAGCAGTGGGAGGCGCCAATGACTGCGCACCGTCTGCCTGATGGGCTCGATAAGACCGTCTCTATCATCAATTCACTCCAGCATAGCATTCGAGAGGAGAATTACCGTCGCCGCGTGCAGGCTCTGAGCCTTGCGTCCTTCGCGCTGTTCTTCGTCTTGCTGGTGATCGGCGAAACGCTCTTTGCTTCGGTGATGTTTGCGCTAATCCAGGTTGAAATTCTGGGCAATGTGGTGTCGGGCGAAGCATTTGCATTGCTCGTGCCAACAGTGATCATCGCCGCGCATGTGAAATTGCACCATGAAGGCGATCACTTCACGCGGTGGTGGCTCCGGAAACTGAGCAGCATTGGCATTCTGCTCTTTGCATTGGGGATTTCCCTCTCTGTCGGCTTTGCGGCCTGGCAGGCTGCACAGGATGCGCTTGGAGTGATCACATCCGGGCCTGTGGGCACGCTCGGCAACCAGCAGGTTGCCGCCGACGTCGGGCCAACATCAGGTATTGCGGAGTGGGTTGGCGCTATTCCGAATGCCTTCCTGTTTATCGGCCTCGCCTTTGGGATGATCATCACAATCTATGTGGCATCCTTTGCCCTTGGCCGAGCCCTTCAGGCATTCAACATCCTGACGCTGACCCCGAAAATCAGTGGGCAAGCCAAACGCGAGATCGAAAAGCTCCTCTGCCAGATTGCAGCGCTTCGTAGGCTGCTCGACGACGATGCGGCGGCGAAGCGCAAGCTCCCGTTCGATGTGAAGACCAAGTTCTCGCGGGAGGCAGCCAATGCGGCCTGGTCTGTCACGCAAGTCAAGCTCGTCGCAGCGCGGCGCCGGTTTGACCCACAGCGCCTCAACGACCCTATCGCTCCAATCACCACCGACCTTGTTGCCGAGAATATCCCCCGACAGTTCACGTCCGAGGAGGAGTTCACACGCCACATGGCCGATCAGATGGACGCACTGCGTATGCACAACCTGCTGCGCGTCCTGACCGGCATCCCTGAAAACGGAGATAAGCAATGAACACGATCATCCGCATTCTTGTTGCAATTGCACTGATGCTGCCGACCATTTCACAGGCGGAAGAAGCCGTTCCCCGCACGATTATAGGCGTGGACCTATCCGGCTCATCCACGTTCCTTTTCGACCAATCCTCGGCAGACGCCGCCGGCAACTACGTCGAACGCTACATCGCCGGACTTTCTCAACCCCACGAGTTGTTCATGGTCTCTCTCGGAGATCCAGGAATGGCGCGCCGTGCCATTGACATCCGCGCGACGGTAACCAACCGCAGGAACTCCGGCGCCGATGTGCTGGCGCGTCAGTTCGGCGGATATTTCCGGTCCCTTCCGGCCCTCGCTGCTCGCGGCGATCTCAAAGAGCAGGGTACAACTTCGTTGGTCGCCTTCTTCGAATCCCTTGCGCCAATCTGCGCCAAGGGTAACGCGACCATTATCGCGTTCACCGATGGCTGGGAGTGGTCTTCCACCATTGACGGTCCATCGTTCGCCTCTGGCGCGGCGATGCTGCCTGAGCTCCATAAACCTTTCCTGTCCGGCTGCCGGGTCGAAATGCTTGGTGTCGGCCAGGTACGCAGCACCGGCTCTTCAGACGGGCTGGAACGACGCTTCACGGAGCAATGGCAAGCGTTTCTGCAGGCAGCAGGAGCTGACAGCATCAGCATCGCCGGTGAATTTTTCGGCTTCTAGTGGAGGTCATCATGACAATCGCAAAGCAAACCGGCTTTTGGACGATAGTGCAGATCAACATCCGGTTCATGTTCTCCGCAGGCTTTCTCGCGTACGGCTGGACGCTATGGCAATGGACCTCACCGGAGTGGTGGGGACTGGGGATCGCAGCCTTTCTTGCCCTCCTGGGCGGGTCGATGGGATTTGTGGGCACGCTGTACCAGGTGATCGTGCTGATCGCCCGTGACCGCAAGCTACATCAATTCGCCAAACAGGGCGGAACCGCCAGGGCCGACCGTCTCGCAAGCGAGCGCGACCTGAAAAAGCAAGGGATCACGCGATGAGCTGGCCCTTTGGCGGCAAGTCTCGTCCTCGCCAGTGGCGGGGGCAGGAAGTGCCCGTCGATCCTGACGGCCGCAGGCTGTTGGGGTTGACGCTGGAAGGCGGAGCGCCGATTTTTGCGCCCCGAGGCCATAGCTTACTACTGGCGGCAGCAGGCGGCGGGAAGACAACCTGCGGTGCCATGACCTGGCTGTTCTCCTATTCAGCTTCTCCGCAGGCCGTTCTTATCCTCGACAGCAAAAATGAAATCGCGGTTCAGGCAGCAACCATGCTCGCTGCGATGGGGCGTAAGGTTGCGATCATCGACGACATGGGCGAATTGCCAGTTGATTGTCCTCATCGGATTTCGCTCAATCCATTTGCACCAGCACTTGCCGCCCAGCGGGATGAACCTAGGAAGCTAATATTTGCTGCGGAAACCATTACCCATGCGGCCATAGACGAGCCGCAACGGGATGAGAAAAATCGGTATTGGCGTTCTTGGCCACGATCACTGACGGAATTTGGGCTCACCGTTCTCCTCAAGCGCAACCCCGAACTGGCCACGCCTGGCGGCGTCTCTGCCTTACTTAGCGATCCCACCATGATGCGTGGGTTCGCCGCCATTGAAGCCGACGAGGGCGATCCAGCGCTCAAGGCTATGGCAATCAACGTTCTGGAGATGACGGACCACGAGCACTGGCCGCAGCATCTGGAAGCGGCGCAGCACGCCTTGCGCATCTATCGGCCTGGCTCACAACTTCACGGTGTCGGCAGCAATGCAAAGCTCACCCACGCTGATCTGATCCGAGAAGGCTATGTCATATTTCTCGTCGGGCCGCAGGCGCACATTGCCCGTTTGGGACTTCACTACGCACTGCACATTCTGGCGTTCGCGAGCGCGCTCTATACCGGTGCCGGTCCGCTACGGGTCATCGCGGATGAATTCACCAATGCCCCTCTCAGGCAGCTTGTCGAAGCGCTAACGACCCTTCGGGCATTCGGCGCAGAAGTGCACATGATCGCGCAGTCGCGGTCGGAGATTGAGCGCAAATTCGGCAAACTCGAAACTGAGACCATCGAAGAGAACGCCATCGTCAAACAGTGGTTCGGGTTCAGTAGCTTCGGAGAAGCCGAGCGAGTGAGCAAGGCGATGGGTGAGGAGCAGGTCGTTACTTCATCGCTCGGTGCCGACAGCGAGTCATTGCGGCTTTCGAGCAATCTGCAACTGGTCAAGCAACGCTGGATGTCGCCAGCCGAACTTATGGCGATGCCGGGCGACCAACAGCTCATCCACATCAAGGGCATTGGTTTTTTTCTCGCCCGCAAGATCGGCCAGCATCAGATCGCGCCATACTGTCATCAGATTGCGCCCAACCCACTTGAAGGCGGCAGGCTAAAACCAGATCCGATCATCACGCTCGCAATGCCAACCGGAGCCGGGTCATGAAATACGCCGCTATGTTTGTCTGGGTTATCGTGCCGATAGCTGCCTATGCCGTCTTTGCGATGCAGGGTCTGCCGCATTTCATCTGGAGCTACAGCTTCACGGGCGGCGAACGCTACGATCTATTCTCGGATCGGTACTACACAAGTTGCACCTTCATCGGTCCCTACGGCGGATTTACCGGACCAGCCGAAGACGGCGGCTGCCCCTGGATACGCTTCTTCAAGTCGGATGCGGATCAATGATGGCTTCAGTGTTGGCTCAGAAGCTGCTCGTGAGTCGCCGCGGCAAGACCGCGTCGCGTCACGTCGTAGGCCGGATCGAAGGCAAAGGCCAAGGCTTCAATCGACCAGAACTTGTAGATGCGCAGCGCCTCGTCTTTGGTGAACTGTCCACTCTCAACAGCCTCGTCGCACTCCGCGCGATATCGCGGCGCGACACGCGGGCAACAGCGCCAGGAGAAGAACCGGGAAGACCTCATTCGTCGCTACCACGAGCAGTATGACTCCCGTGTGGATGCGACCCGAGCACGGCTTCTGAAAGAAGCGTCCGCGCCCAAACTCAATCACGCCGCTCCGCCCGGAAGCCCGCCGCGCACAGAAAACGACATAGAGCATCAGGCCCACAGGCAGGTGCAACTCGCCCACAAGGTGGATCTTGAGCGTGTCGGTCAAGAGGCCTCCGAAGCGCTCGGCATGCTTCTGAAGAGGGCCAGCGTATCCAACCCGAAGCTGAGGCTCTTCGTCGACATGGCAGCTGAGGCTACGCGGCAGCGCCAGGAGCAATATCCCGACCCTGAACGCCGTAGCGGCATTGACCGGCGTGCCAGACAAGACCGCCGCGCCGGCCCATCTCGCTCCCGAAACATGGACTGACACCAGCCCCCTAAACGGAAAGGAAAGCGATCATGCCAATCAATGAAACAGAGCGGGCCGAGCGGATGCGGCAAAGCTTTACCGGACGCAGCCTGACGGCAAGCCAGCTTGATGAAGCCGTGGCGCTCGCCGGGATTATGCACCGTGAAATTCAAAAATCTGGCTCGTTCCGCGACAAACTGACGGACTATGCCCATTCCTTCGCTCGCAGCGAACGCTTCGATGCGCTCAAGGGAGAGGAAATCGTCCGCGACGCATTCAAGGCGTCGTATGGCGAGACCATGAACGAAATGCGCGAGCGGCTGATGGAAAAGGAAACAGCGTTTGCGGATAACGCCACGGAAAAGGAGTCACTGGGATACGCCCGGAAGATTCTCGAACATATGAGCTCCAACGCTGAGCTACCGTTTTACCGGGCCTATGATCGGGCCGCTTTGCACATGGCTGCACGGCACGGCATTACGGAATCGGGGGCCAAGAGCTTCATGAAAGAAGCGTTTGCCAAAAGCGAAGGGCGGGAACTCTACGATGCCGCCAAGGAAATAGAAGCTGGCCGTGAATCGCGTGCGCCCGCTTCCCCGACCAAATCCCACAGACGGTCTGCACAGGGCAAGCGGCGGCCTGGACCGGCCCGTTAAGCCACCACAACCACCTGACGCAAGTAGCGGGCTAGTAGCAGGGCAATTGTTCTTGACAGCCGTAGGAATTTATACCTATATTGTTCTCTTTTTGTACTTGCCTGCAACGGCAGGGACAAATGAAGACGAGGAGAACTATTTGAGGCATTGAGGAGCTGTAGATGACCGACCCCACCCCCAACCAACCACCAACCGACAAAGCGCCTGCCTTGCGCTTCGATTGGCGCGACTGGCTTCCCTATGTTGAGAACGAAGACATCCCGGAGGATCAGAAACGCGCATTGATAGAAAGCCTCTGGTCGATTGTCGTCGCGTTCGTGGATTACGGCTGGTCGGTCAAGGAAGAGGTAGCGCCTACGGACAACGCCATTGATCTCAAGGCTGCCCTCGAAGCTGCTGTGCTAGAATCGAATCGCGGCGAAACTGATGGAGAGGAGGACGCGGCATGAGTGAACGACAGAAGGCGATTATCTATTGCCGTGTTTCTGCCCGCTCTCAGGAGCGCGAAGGCAACGGACTAGAATCTCAGGAAACGCGGTGCCGAGAATATGCTGCTACGAAGGGCTATGACGTAGTTGCAGTGTTTCCTGACACCATTACCGGCGGGATTGATTTCATGAAGCGCGCCGGGATGGTTGCACTGCTGAGTTTCCTCGATGCTCAGCCAGGCGAACCATACACCGTCATATTTGATGATCTAAAGCGCTTTGCTCGCGATACGCGTTTCCACCTCGACCTGCGCGAGGCATTTCGCAAGCGTGGAGCGCAGGTCGAATGCTTAAACTTCAAATTCGATGAAAGCCCCGAAGGTGAGTTCATTGAAACCATCATCGCCGCGCAGGGCGCACTTGAGCGCAAACAGAATGGACGGCAGGTCGCGCAGAAGATGAAAGCGCGAATGCAGGCGGGCTATTTCGTGCACAAGGCGCCTGTTGGTTATCGATATGCCACGGTCAAGGGCCGAGGCAAGATGCTGGTACCCGACGAACCTCTTGCATCCATCGTGCGTGATGCCTTCGAGGGTTATGCCCTGGGGCGCTTCCAGACACAGGCAGAGGTGAAACGCTTTCTGGAAGGCTTTCCTGAGTACCCACGCAACGCCAATGGCGAGATCGTCCAGCAACGGGTCACAGACGTCCTAACCCAGCCGGTCTATACCGGGCACATCTGCTCAGAAACATATGGCCTCAACTGGATTAAGGCGCAGCATGAGCCTCTGATTACGTTGGAGATATTCGACAAGGTTCAGGAGCGTAGGAACGGCCTCGCCATCGCGCCGCAGCGCAAAAATATCGGCGATGACTTTGTGTGCCGTGGGGTTGCCGTCTGCGCGGACTGCGGCGTACCGCTGCGCTCCTCCTGGACCAAGGGAGAGTACAAGCGCTATCCGTACTATCTCTGTCAGACCAAAAATTGCGCGAGCTATGGCAAGTCGATTGCCCGCGATAAACTCGAAAGCGACATTGGCGAACTGATCCGTGAATTGCAGCCAACGCAGCATCTTTTCACGATGGCAAATGCGATGTTCGCCGCCGCTTGGGAACAGCGACGCTCTCAGGCAGCCGAGATCGTGCAATCCGGACAGCGACAGTTGGCCGTCATTGAAACCCAGATTGATTCCTTGCTCACGCGGGTCGTTGAAGCCACGGACATGGCGCTAATCCGGCGATATGAAAGCAAGATTGCCGAGTTGGAGCGCAGCAAGCTGATCCTGGTGGAACAAACGACCAAACAGGCCACGCCGAAGGGAAAATTCGAGGAGCACCTAGAACGGTCGCTTCAATTCCTGTCAAACCCTTGGAAACTTTGGGAAACTGGTCATGTGGGATTGCGCCGCACAGTGCTAAAACTGGCCTTCGCTGACCGCATTAAATACTGCCGAAATGAGGGCCCTAGAACGCCGGAATTCTCTTTGCCCTTCAAAGCATTAGGGGGGCATAAAGCCCCCCGAATACAGTATGGTGCGGTCGAGAAGACTCGAACTTCCACGCCTTGCGGCACAGCGACCTCAACGCTGCGCGTCTACCAATTCCGCCACGACCGCACATCATGGTAGGGCTGCACCCTGCGGCGCAGCGAG